>Ga0126381_100002111_pt1 | contig 21499 bp, 20 predicted proteins | sample PanSoiMetPlot_28_FD_96465 | JGI IMG/M metagenome (GOLD analysis project Ga0126381, IMG submission 96465) | Tropical forest soil microbial communities from Panama - MetaG Plot_28 | ecosystem: Environmental > Terrestrial > Soil > Tropical forest > Bulk soil | place: Panama | collected 2016-02-17
GTGGACGACGCCGCCCGGCGCTGGCGGCAGATCGGCTACGACGACGGCTACCAGGCTGGCTACGCGAAGGCCGCCGAGGACTGCCCGGTGTGCCGGGAACAGGTTGATGGCTGAGACCGCCCCGCAGCCTGACCGCGCACGGCTCCGCGAGGTGCTCGCGGACTTCCCTCGCGGCACCGTGCCCATCTTTCCCGAAGAACTGAAAGCCCTGCTCGACAGGCTGGACGAACTGGAAGCGGAGAACGAGCGGATGAAGAGCGAGATCCAGAACCCCTGGAGTCCCCTGCGGCGATGAGGGAGCTACACGTCTCCGAGCGCTTCGGGCTGTACACGGTGACCACCTCGGACGGCCGCAAGGTGTCGGCGGCCAGCCTGCCCTCCGCCATGTTCAGGGCCTTCGGGGAGCGCGACTGGACGACGCTGGAGTCCGCCTTCATGGAGATCCAGGTGACCCCCGAGCCGGGGCAGATCCACAAGGGGGTGCAGGGGACATGACCGCGTTGAAGCCGATTGAGAACCGGCTGGTCGTCGGTGTGCCCAGTAGCCGTTATCCCTTGAATGAGTTCTGCTCGCAGCCGGACTGCGGAGACCTCACCCAGGATCCTCACCACTGCTTCCCCCGTAGCCAAATTGGCAACGACTCCTGGTTCGTGGCGATCTCCGACTCGGACACCGTGATCCCCCACGTCACCGGCCTGTGCAGGGCGCACCACGACGACGTGGAGGAGCACCGCTCGTGGATCCGGCTGGAGGAGGACGGCCAGTTCGTGTGGTACGACCGCGCCACCTCCCGGCTCGATGATCAGCCCTACACCTACGACAGCGAGGGCAATCCAGAGTGGGAACTGATCGGCTCGCTCGACCCGCAGCCCGCCAGCGGCGAGAAGAGCCGCAAGCCCCGCCTGCGGCTGCGCGGCGAGGAGCGCCGCAAGCGCAAGCGGGTGAGCATCGCCCTGCCCGACGACTGGGAGGACGGCGGTGCCCTGTGGGACGAGCTTGTAGACGACGTGAAGGACTGGCTGTGGGAGGAGGGCCTGTACGGCGACAGGTCAAGGATTCCCATCGCGGAGTCGATATTCGCCATGTGGCACGACTGGAAGCAGCTACGCAAGCACACACCCAGAGAGGAGAGCTATGGCATCGAACCCAGCGAAGAGGAAGCCGTCCATTGAGATCTACGTCAGCGACCACGCGCGGCAGCGCATGCGGGAGCGCTTCGGGCTGAAGGGCGCCCGCGTGGTGGACGAGGTCCGGGAGGCGCTTCTGGCGGGGCGCCTCTCGGCATACAAGCCGGAGGGCTTCTTCGGCAAGGCCTACGACGAGTGCCTGTACTGCTGGAACACCGAGCGCGCCTTCGCCCTGAAGGCCGTGGACAACGGCATCGTTGTCACCACCGTGGTGGGCCGAGTACACTCGGACACCACCAACCTCGGGAGGGTTGCAGATGGACGAGATGCCCAGGTTCGCCTGGGATCAGGACACCAGCCTGGGTAGCGGGCTGAACGAGATCGGCTGCATCTGCGAGGGTGTCGAGACCGGCATGAACAACATGCGGGCGCTGTTCGCGCACGGTCTCGACCCCGGCATCTTCACCGCCGACGTGCGGTTGGGCGGGATCGACGGTCTGCTCGTGCTCTCCGGCCTCCAGCTGCTCGGCATCGTGGACGCCAACATCCGCGAGGACCTCACCGAGTTGATCGTGCGCATCCACCGCGCGCAGCCGGTGCTGACCGAGGATCACCAGCAGCAGGTGCAGAACGCCGTGCAGCGCTTCGCAGAGAGCGGCTTCTTCGGGATGGCGGACGAGGTTGGACGCGACAACTGAGCAGCTGCTGATCGAGTTCACCGTGCCGGGGCCGCCCGCGCCCAAGAAGCGCGCCCGGCGCTCCCTGTACGGCTCCCACTACACGCCGCACGAGACCCGCGAGGCCGAGGAGCGGGTGCGCTCCCACGCGCGCTCCGCGTGGGCGGGCCGCTACCTGAAGACCACCAAGCACCGCATCGCGCTCCAGGTCGTGTTCTGGTTGCCGAACAAGCGCAGGTGCGACCTCGACAACCTGCTGAAGCTCGTCACCGACGCGATGAACGGCGTCACCTACGACGACGACTCGCAGATCGACTCGCTGGACATCCAGCGGGCCTACAGCACGGACAACCCCAGGACCGAAGTGTCGCTCTACAGCCTCTCGGGAGGGCGCCTTGAGCCGACGGAGGAGATCTCCGCAAAGAGCTAGAACGGCTCTTGCGGGACACGGCCCGGGGGCAGAGAATGGCCCCCGGATGTCGGAGGCACGGCTCACCAGCCTCCCCCGTGGGCGTCGAGGGGGGGCCGCTTCGCTGCTCACCGTGAAGGCCTTCCAGCAGATGCTGGTGCAGGCCGGGGAGGAGTTGGACACGGCGCTGCTGCAAGCGCGCCGGGACGGCTGGTCGCTGCGCGAGCTTGCCGAGGAGATCGGCCTCTCCTACTCCAGCGTGAAGCGCTACAGCCTCCGGGCGCAGGCACGCGGGCAGTGAGGTCTCCGGCTCCACTTCGCGCGCCTACCTGGCGCGAGCGCTGGCACTTCCGGCGGCACAAGCGCTGGCCGAACAGCTACGTGTGGGCGCGGCTGTCGCACTCGGACGCCATCGACCGCTACCTCGACACGCTCACACCGGACGAGGCGTGGGCGTATCTCCACGGGACCAGAGAGGAGGCGAACGGGGTCACGAAGCACACCGCGTAAGCAAACAAGGGGGAGACCTCGTGGCACGTGCCGCTGCACTAACCCTGACCCTCCTGGCCCTGGGAGGGCTGGGGACATCGACGGCGTCGGCAAGAGGAGAGTTCCGCAGGGAGGTACCGCGCTGGTGGATCGCACCGGCGCTCTGCGTCCACCACTACGAAGGAAGCTGGCAAGACCCGGACGCCCCGTACTACGGGGGCATGCAGATGGACTGGAGCTTCATGCACAACTACGGCCCCTGGACACTCCGGCGCTACGGCACGGCCGATCACTGGCCGTGGCGCACGCAGCTGCTGATCGCCTACCGCGGGTGGCGGGCACAGGGCTGGGGGGCGTGGCCCAACTCGGCGCACTTCTGCGGCCTGATCTGACCAGGAAGGAGGAGAGGGAGACGACACTGGAGGAGTTCCTCAATCGACTGAGCGGGGTGAAGCACCGCGGCAAGGAGAACGACGCCCGCTGCCCCAACCACCACGACAAGCACGCCTCGCTGAGCGTCACCGAGAAGGACGGCTGGATCGTCTTCAAGTGCTTCGCCGGGTGCTCACGAGACGAGATCCTGGCCGCGCTGGGCCTGACCAGGAACGACCTGCGAACGGAAGGCTCGGACTGGAGCGAGCCGGACAAGACCTACGTGTACACCGATGAGGGTGGTGCCGCGCTGTACGAGGTGATTAGGCTTCCGGGGAAGCGCTTCCGGCAGCGCCATTACGACCCGGTCTCACCCGATGCGAAGAGCGACGGATACGTGTACTCCCTTGACGGCGTGCGCCGGGTCCCGTACAAGTTGCCCCGTCTGCTCAAGGCTGTCGCGGAGGGCAGGCGGATCTACATCGTGGAAGGCGAGAAGGACGCCGAGCGGATCCACAAGGAGACGGGGCGCTGCGCAACCTGCAACCCAGGCGGGGCCGGGAAGTGGAAGCCGGATTACAACCGCTTCTTCGCGGGAGCGCGTGTCATCGTCGTGCAGGACAGGGACGAACCGGGGCGCCGCCACGCCCGGAAGATCAAGGAGGAACTGGACACCGTCGCCGCGGAGGTGCTGATCTACCAGGCAGCACGCGGCAACGACCTCTCGGATCACCTCGACGCCGGGTTGCGCATGGAGCAGATGCAGCAGCCACGCAAAGGCCCGGCCAGGGGGATCATCTCGGCGGCACAGATGGCAGACAGCGGCTTGGAGTACTTGCACCTCAGAGAACATGACCTCCCCGGGTGGGAGTTGATCGACGGCATCGTCGCCTCCACGGTCAGGCCGGGGCGGCTGTATGCGTGCGGCGGCTACACCGGCGACGGCAAGACCTGCTTCGCGTTGCAGGGCAGCCGCAAGCTGGCGAGCGAAGGCGTGCGGGTGGGCTACTTCTCGATGGAGATGTCGGACACCGACCTGCGCAACCGCCTGATCGCCCACAAGGGCGTGCCGCTGTGGCAGCTGGAGCGGCCCTGGCTGCTGCAACGCGACAGGCAGAACCTGGCGCTCTACCACGCCGCCATCGAGGAGATGCGCGAGTGGTCGCTGGACGTGGTGTACGACACCGCGCTGACCCCGCGGCGGGTGGTGGAGGAGACCAACGACCGCGAGTACGAGTTCGTGATCATCGACCACATCCACCGGCTGGCGTGGGGTGACCGGCGCCAGCTGGAGGGCCACGTGCAGGCGCTGACCAACCTCTCGCTCGACCTCAACATCCCCGTGCTGATCCTCTGCCAGCTGCGCCGCTACGCACGGGGCCGGGAGATGGTGGCCTATCCGGCGCCCACCTTGCAGGACCTGCGCGAGACCGAGATGCTCGGAGCCGAAGCCAGCCTGGCGTTCGCCATCTGGCGCCAGCGAGACCAGGAGGGACTGCGCTACGTGGGAACCACGTCGTCGTTCAGGGTGCTGAAGAACCGGCACACCGCAGCCGTTGAGGACAGGGCCGGGCACGTCGAGGAGCTTGCCTTCGACATGCAGACCGGCCTGTTCTCAAAGCTCGGCGTGCCGAGCGCGGAGGAGCCGGAGGAGGAGTACGGCTGGGGCACGATCATCCAGCTTCCGCGGCCAGCGAGTTAGACTCGGGCCACGGCCCCTCCCGAAAAGGGTGTTCGTGAAGAGGCTCTCGCCAGGGAGCCTCTTCTCCGTTCGGGGCGCGGTCGTGGTGGCGCTCCCGGGAGTTGGCCCCACGGCCATCCCGCCGGAGCGGGATTCAGGAGTCGAACCTGGTCTGTATGCAGATAACCCGACAGCTTCCGGCCCGCGCCCCTACGAGGCCAGACAGGTGAACAAGCGTACCTGGCCCCCTGGGTGGTTCAGCACCAACACGCCCTCCTGGAAGCCGGACGGACAGGCCAGCCCCGCCGGGCCTGTCGGCCCCGGCGGACCGGCCGGGCCTGTGGCTCCTACCGGCCCGGTCGGCCCGGGCGGTCCGGGGCTACCGGTGCCCACGTTCACCGTGGTCGTCGTCGTCGCCTGGCTCGGCCCGCTGAGCGCCGTCGCCGCGAAGTAGCCGGAGCCTGCGGCGAGTACGAGGCTCGCCAGGGCGATCAGCGTGTTCTTCACCGATCTCCACCCCCTCCTTCAGCGCGTCGATGCGGCGCTGGCAGTCCTCGTCGGAGCGCTTGCGCTCGGAGCGCCGGTACCAGGCCATCGTGATCGCGCTGCCCACGGCCGAGCCGAAGGCGGCGATGGCTGCAACCTGGTCGATGCTCGCCACTCACTCCGGCTCCTTCAGTCTGGCCCACGGCTCGGACGGCTCGGCCTCCGGCTCGTCGGCCTCGCGCGGCCACCTAGCCTCGCGCCATGTCCAGGACTCTGTCGATGGGGAAGCCTCCTCCGCAGTCGGAGTGGCCTCCTCCCCACGATCCGAGGTCTCGATGCTGACACACCCCCCTTCCTGATCCCTGCGCCTGCGACGCGGTGAGCTTGGTGATCGGCAGGTTGTAGTAGTCGGCCTCCTCCGCGATCCAGCGGGCGCAGTTGGAGAGCATGTTGGGGTGCTTGTCCCACTCGCTCGGACTCCACGCCGCGAACGCGCACAACTCGACCTGCACGGCGACGGGGTTGGCGTTCGCCGCAGTCCACGCCTTGCTGCCCCGCTTCACGTACTCCCCGATCACGCCGCCCTTGTCATCGATCCCGACGTGCGAGGAGACCTGGCTGGAGGGGTTGGCGAAGAAGCTGCCCAGGCTCTCGATGGTGAGCGCCCCCTCCGCCGTGTGGATCACGATCAGGCGCACGGTGGCGCCACCCCGGCTGGAGTAGTTGGGGGAGGGCATCTGCTTGCGCGACAGCGGGCTGCCCGACGGCGCGGGTGGGGCAGGGTCGCCGCCGTACTTCGCGTAGGCGGACTCCAGCAGCTTGATCGCGGTGGCGTCCATCAGCGGCTGGCCTGCATTCGGCAGGCCTGCGGGGATGCGCGCGTTGCGCATCGAGTTGTACGTCTTCGTCCCGATGTTGCCGGTGGCCTCGATGTTCATCTGCCGCTGGTACCCGGCCACCCCCGAGTCGGCCACGTTGCCGCCCGCCTTGCCCAGGGCGAAGGCCTTGGAGTACTGGCTGTCGAAGGCCTGCCACGGCCACCGGCCACCGCGGGAGACGATCCTCTTGTAGGCCTCGATGTCGTCGCCCGGCTCGGAGGGGGTGTAGCCCGACCCCTCCGCGTAGACCGGGCGAGGCAGCGGGCACGTCGTCACCGCCGCCCCGCCGGGGTAAGGATCGCTGTAGTTCCAGTCCGGTGTCATGTCGGCGGGTGTCCTTCCTTGGAGGCGATGTGCAGGTGAGCCACGCCGTTGGCCTCGCCGGAGTAGCCGAGTAGCTCCCCGGCACGCACCCGGGTGCCCGGCTTGATGCCGGGGGCGAACTTGGAGAGGTGCGCGTAGTACCACTCGTTCTTGGCACCCACGAGGTGCAGGCGCAGCCCGGCGAACCTGCCGCCCGTGCCCAGCGAGCCGAACTGGGAGCCGATGGTGCCGTTGGAAACGGCGTAGATCGGGGTGCCCACCGGCACGGCGATGTCGTTGGCGTTCTCCGACTCCCAGTTGTCGGAGCCGCCCGCCTTGTTGAAGGCCACGGCGTGCGTGCCCTGGTAGGGGGTGCCGATCACCTTGCCGTGCTCCACCGGCATCCCCGCGGTAGGTGCGGCGCCCGGGTCGGGCGGGTGGTTCTGGGGGTGCATCGGGTCGGTAGGCTGCGCGGCCTGCGGAGCCTGCGGCATGGGGAGACTGTGGATCGCGGTCACGAAGTTGCCGATCCGCTGGATGGCGTCCTCGGGCGAGTGCTCGCCCATCGCGATGTCGTGCAGGTTCTGGATCGCCATCTGGCGGATCTCCGACTCGCGCTTGGCCTGGGTGAGTGCCCCCTGCTCGCCCTGATCGACAGCGGGGGGCCGGGCACCGAGGCCCGCTGCACCGGCTACCGGGGCGGCTGCACCTGCCGCCGGTACCGCACCGAACTTGTCACCGATCAGCCCTAGCGGGGCCGAGTAGAACCCGGCGCCCTCGCCGGAGCGCTCCACGTCGCGGGCGGCCTCGCCGGGGGCCGCGTTGGGGTGCGCCTTCCAGTAGTTCGCGTAGTCGCCCACGATGGCGAGCGTGTTGGCCCGCGGGTTGGTCACGCCGCCCAGCTGGTTGGCCCGGTTCACGTAGCCCGAGGAGAGCAGCTGGAAGAGGCCGGTGGCTCCGCTCGACTTGTTGCGGATCGACGGGTTGAGGCCCGACTCGGCGTACGAGGCGGCCACCATCTCGCGGGCGCGGGCGTCGTTCAAGCCCTTGCTGCGGGCGATGCTGTAGATCGTTCCGGCCATCTGCTGCTGGGAGCGTGAGAGCGCCATCTACTTCGCTGGCTCCCGGCCCTTCGCGTAGCGGATCCTGGACTGGAGCAGCTTCATCCCCGGGTAGTCGGTGCCGGGCGCCTGGGCGCGGATCGCGTTGGCGACGATGGTGGCCGCCGCCGTGGCATCCCGGTTGGTGCCCGTGTACAGCCTGTCGCGCTCGGGGTAGGGCCGGTGCATGATCTGCTGGTACAGGTCGAGCATGGACTTCTCCTGCTCCAGCGGCTTCTGCCCGCTCTTCGCCTTGCTGATCTGCGCTTCCACCTTGGCCGACTCCAGCTGCTGCTTGGTGGGCGCCCCGAAGTGGTACTTCTTGGCTCCCTGCTGGAGGCTCGACCGCGTGGCGTTGGACAGGCCCGGCTTGCCGTAGCTCTGCACGCCGACACCGACACCGCCGACGGCCAGCGCGGCAGCGGCGCGCGACAGCGCGCTGCCCACGTTCTTGCCGGGCGCGTCCTGGGCGAAGTTGATCGCGTCCTGCCACAGCATCGGGAAGCCGTGCTGGTAGGCCTCGCCCTTCACCGTCACCGGCTTGCCCTCAAACGTCTTCTTGTGCAGCACGTCGGAGGCCAGCGACATCGCCGGGTTGAACTTGCTGATCAGGTAGCGCTCGCCCACGTCCCACGGCGAGGACTTCATGGGGCCGCCGGACAGCGGGATCACCTTGCCGGTGGAGGAGGAGACCACCTTGCCGCTCGCCATCTGAGCAGCGGCGCGGATGTCCTGGAGGAAGCCGCCCGCCAGATCGATGCGCGCCTTGCCCAGCCGCAGCTTGCCGAAGTCGGCGTTGCGCGGGTCGTGGCCGACGCTGATCATGTTCGTCCCCGGCGCGTGCATGTGCTTGGCGAGGAGCGCCAGGCCGAGGATCGTGCTCACCCCGGCGGCGGTGTGCCCGGCGGCCCGTAGAGCCTGCCAGCGCAGCCACGGGTCGCCCTTCCAGTACATCGAGCCGACGCCCAGGAACTGGCCCCGGGAGGCCAGCAGGCGCGGCGAGAAGAGGAAGCCGTTGAGGAACGGAGCCGCCTTCTCCATGCTCTTCACGGGCATGTCGCCGCGGCCGGTGGCGGCGTTCACGTAGCTGCCCAGCTTCTGGAGGAACTCGGGGTCGTTGATGTCCTTCCCCCGCTTGTCGGCCAGCTTCAGGATGTGGTCGAAGGAGTCGGCGCGCAGCTTCATCAGGAAGGCGTTGTAGGCGCGCTCGGACTGCTTGATGCCGGGGATGTAGTGGGTGAAGCCGGAGGGGTAGCGCTCCTCGTGGCGTGCCATCGCAGCCAGCATCCCGCCCTCCTGGCCGTGCGGGTCGGGCAGGTCGGGCAGCGACAGCCCGCCCTTGCGGTAGCGCTCGATGTTGGGGCGCGTGGCAAGGTCCTCCAGCAGCGACTCGTAGGCGCCCTGGCTGGCCGACGCCTTCAGCATCGGCCCCCACGCCTTCGCCCACACGCCCGGGTGGCGGGCGCCCATCACCAGACCCTGGCGCAGCGGGGCCGAGTAGTCGAAGGCGGACTGGATCGAGCGCGGCAGGTTGTAGGCGTCGAGCAGGATCTGCCGGATCCTGGAGTGCTTCAACTCCCTGATCCCCCCGGCGGTCTTCTTGCCGAAGGCTTTCTCCAGGGTGGCGATCTCGTTGCGTTGGAGCGTGCGTCCGTTCAGCGCATCGATGATCGCTTGCTGCCCGCGCAGCACCTCCCAGTACTGCATCTTCGGGTTGTCCGCGATGTGGTCGAGCAGCTTCAGCACGGCGTGTCCGTCCAACTCCTTGAAGCCCTCAAAGTCGATCTTCGGCAGCTGCCCCTGGGCGGCCTTGCGCATCTCGATGTAGCGTGGCAGGCCCGTGTACTTGGCGCGGGCCGCGGCCAGGTTCTCCGCCTTGATCGCCCGCCCCTCGGCCATCATCGGCTCCTGCCGGGTGCGCGCCCCCTTCGCCCGGCCGATCCCCGTCTCCCGCATCCACTCCTCGGGGGACACACCCTCCGGCAGGCCACCCATGCCCTTCAGGTCGTCGGGGAAGCCCGGCGGCACGCCCTCCCTGGTCGGCGTCCTGGTGCCGCGCCCGAAGTTGGGGTCGATCTTCGGCGGCTCGCCTGCCATCTCACCGGAGGTGACCTGGCGCTCCCACTCGCGGAAGGCGTCCTCCTCGCTCGACCAGCCCTCGCCGTGCGCGTGCGGGGTGACCGGCGGCGCGCTGGGGTCGCGCTCCGGCGGCGGAGCCGGGCCGCCCCCACCCTCGCCCTCCTGCGCGAACCACCACTTGCCCGCCGTGGCCGCGAACTTGGGGTCGGCCAGCGACTCGCGCAGGAAGAAGCGGTCAAAGGCCTTGCCGATCTGCGGGTTCAGCTTGGAGCCGGGCACTGCTGCGCCCTTGTAGATCTCGGCCATCTGCACCGCGGTGTGGTCGAAGGCCGCCTGGAGGTCCTTGTGCGGGGCGTGGCCGTTCATGAAGTACTGCTCCATGGAGCGGGCGAACTCCTCCGGCTTCATGTCGGGGGCGATGCGACCCTGGAGCGCGTGGCCCATCTCGTGGATCAGCGTGGACATGTCGGCGCCCTTGTACAGGCGCAGCACGTTGCCCTTGTCGGTCTCCGTGAGCGTGCCCTTCACCGGCGGCCCCTTGGGAGCCTCCGCCTTGGGCGGAGCAGCCTCTGCCGGTGGCACCTCCTTCGGGGCCGGGGCCTCGATGCGACCCTTGGCGGAGACGATGCCACCGCCCTCGGTCACACGCGCCTTCAGGCCGGGCGCTCCGTGCGGGGCGAACTCCGGCCGGGAGGCCCTCAGTGCCTCCTGGATCGACCCAACCTCCTTCGGCGCCTCGGCAGCAGCAGCCTCGGCAGGCGCCTGGCGTTCCTGCCAGCGCTCGACTTCCCACAGAGCATGGGAGAGCGCCTCGTTCCTGTCGATGTGCTGGTCGGGGAAGGCCTTCTCGTCCTCATCCACCAGCGTGGCGGCAAGCTCGTGTACGTCTAGCTCCTTCTTGCCCATGTACGTGTGCTCCATGTAGGGAGCCAGCGCAGCGATGCGCTCCTGGGTATCCGCGTGGGGGTTGGGCGTGTACGGCGGCTTCTCGATGGGCCGCCGCGGGTTGCGCTCCATGAAGGCGCGGTCGCGGGCAGCCTGCTCCGGGTTCGCCACGTCCTTGTAGGCCAGGTCGGTGCGATCCATGCGCTCGGCGGCGGCGCGCACCTCGGGGTCGCGGCTGGCGATGTCGTGGGCCAGCGTCCGCCGCCCCGCCACCGACTTGCCGGACACGTCCTTGCCCGCCTCCTTGTCCTCGGCGCGCAGGCGGCGGTACTCGCGCTTTTCCACCTCCTGGCGCTTGTGCTCCCACTCGGCGCGGGCGTTCTCCCTGTCCCGGGAGAGCCTGTCCAGCTTCTGGCCGAGGTCCTCCTCCTGGGCGTGGGTCAGTGCCTTGCCCTCGGACGGGGCAGCCTCGCGCTCGGCGGCCTGGATCGCCTGGTTGCGGGAGCGCACTTCGCCGTATAGCTTCAGCTGGGCTTCCTCCTGGGGGATCAGCCCCTCCTTGTCCAGCCAGTTCAGTACCCGCATCGCACGCTCGTCGGGGCCGACGGACTCGGGGAAGTTCTTCGTCAGGGTCGCCAGCCTGTTCGCCAGCGCCTGCTGCTCCTCGGTGTTCACCCATGGCCTGGCCTGCTCCAGCCCCAGGTCTCTGGCCTTCTTGGGCATCAGCCCTCTCTTGGTGAGCGTGACCGCCACGTCGCGGGCCTCCTTCTCCGGCGCCATGAACGCGCCGACGTGCTCCAGAGCGTGCGAGTAGTCGATCCCGCCCTGCCCAAGCTCGGTGCCCTCCACCTCGGACTTGATCTGCGCCCAGATCGCTGCCTGCACCTGACGCGGTGACCAGCCCAGCTTCTCCGCGATCTTCTCCGTGGCGGCATTGGCGAAGCGGTACTCGGCGTCAGAGAAGCCCGGCTCGTTGTGGATGGCCTTGCCGTCCTTGCGCGCGAACCTCGTGGGGTACTTGAAGGCGCGGCGCATCCACAGGTCCTGGGTGGAGGTGACGCGGTCGGCCGGGTGCATCGCGGCCTTGCGCCGCTCCCAGGCCGGGAGGTCGTAGTGCGCCAGGAAGTCGTGGTAGAAGTTGTTCGCCTTCAGCGCCTCGCCCAGGTTGACGTTCTGCTCGCCGTCCATCACTGCCTGCGCGGCGTTGGTCTGCCAGTCGGGGAGCTTCACGCCGCTCTTCGTGTAGTTGTTCTTGGAGATCGAGTAGACATCGGAGACCTTCCCGGTCACCTGATGCTCGTGGTAGGCGTTGAGCGCGCGGTCGAGGTTGTTCCACATCGTCACGGGGCGGTACACCTCGGACTGCGGCGAGTAGATCGCGACAAGCTGGGCGAGCTTCTTCGCCTCCTCCTTGTCGCCGCCGACGTAGTGCAGGATCGCGTCGGAGGCCTGCTTGTACCAGTGCCGGTAGTTCTGCCCGGCCAGCGCGCGGCCGTGTAGCTGCTCCAGCAGCTTCGCCAGGCTCTCCACGTCCTGGTGACCGGGCGGCGCCTTGGGCACGATGTCCTGCCCCGGCCTGCCGGTTTTCGTCGGCTTGCCCTCCCACTTGAGATCGAGCAGTTCCCGGGCAACCGCCTTCCAGTCGTGCTCCCCGTGGTCTGCGTGGTCGGGAACGGCCGCCATGTTCTCGACGCGGTCGAGGCTGCCTTCCTGGGCGAAAGTCATGCCCTGGGCCGCCAGGTCGGCCTTGGTGGGGTTCAGGTCGTGGTACTCGACGTGCGAGTAGATCGACTCCCAGGCGCTCGACACCGGGATCCCCTCGTCCTTGGCGATGCCCACCGCGAGCCAGTCCATCGTGCGCAGCTTGGTGCGCGCATCCGACGGAGAGATCCCCGGGGCGTCCTTCATCGACTGGATCAACTCCTGCCGTGCCGGGGTGTGGTGCAACTCGTCCTGGGCGTCCCGCACCGCCTGGTCGAAGCTCTTCGCGGCAGCCTGGTCCTCGGCGGAGGCGCCCCACCGCGCGCCCTTGCCGCGAGCGACACGCGCCAGGTTGGCGTAGCGGCGGATGTTGCGCACGATCCTGCCGCCCTCGGCAGCGTCGGGGATGCCACGGGTGGCTGCCTTCGCAGCAGCAGAGACGATCTCCAGGTGGCTGGGCAGCTTGCGCGCCCCGGCCGCCTCGGTCTCTCCCGCCTTGGCCCGCTGGTAGATCTCCTTGGCCCGCGCCTTGGCGTAGCGCACCGCCTGGTTCTCGCTGTCGAAGGTGGCGATGGTGTCGCCGCGCGCGTTCTTCAGGGCGAACGGCCCCTTGAACCGGCCGCCGAGCACGCCCTTCTCCGTGCGCGTGATGCCGATACCGCCCGTGTGGCCGCCCTCGCTCTCGATGGTGAACAGGCCCTTGTCCCAGTTGGCGTTGGGGCCTGCGTCACCGGGGGCACCGATGCCGATCCGCCGCGGCTTGCCGTAACCGCCGCCCGGCTTCACCGAGAAGCGGGTGGCCTGCCCCTCGCTGGTGTACGCGGGCATGCCCTCGGCCGCGGCTCCCTCCCTGCCAGCTGCGCGGGCGGCGCGTAGGGCGGCCATCTCGTCTCCGAACATCGCCAGCCGGGCAGAGGCAGCGGCACCACCGGTGAACACCGCGCCCGCCACGGTGGCGGCGTCGAGGGCGGTGTTCAGCCCCGGGTGGGTGACATCGGTGACGGCCCGGTGCGCCGTGGCGCGAGCCAGCCCGATGTTGGCGGCGTCTGCACGGCGCTGCATGTGCTTCTGCCAGCCCGCCGTGGGACCGACCGGCGGCGTCAGCGCGGCGGCCAGGTTCAGGTAGCCAAGGCGGCCTGCGTGGTAGGCCTGCATGGCTGCCGCCTTGGCGACGAATCCGGCCATCCCCGCCTGCCCCGGATGTTGCCGGTACCACTCCACGTCCTGCGGGCTGAGGGTGGGATGCGGGCTGACCCCGTAGTCGGCAGGCATGCCGTGCGCGTCGGCCACGGGGAAGGGGCGGTTGATCCCCAGCTGCTTGTTGCGCGCGTCCCACGCGGCCCGCTGGGCGTCCAGGTTCGCCGCCCTGCCGCGCTGCCGGGCGGCCACCTGCTGGTCGTACTCCCAGCCAGCGTCGGGGTAGGCGCGCTCCAACGTGTTGGCGAAGCCGCCGAACTGGGCAACCTGCTGCTGGTGCGCCGCCCACTCCTTCGCCACCGCCTGCTTGATCGCCTTCGTGCGGGCGGCACCCTGGAGCGGCTTGCCCGGCTCGGTGGTGTTGCGCAGCTGCGAGACGTAGTCCTCGTAGGCGTGCTGGGTCTGCGGCCCCCAGCGCCCATCGATCCGCATCAGGTACCCGGCGTCACGCAGCGTGTGCTGTAGCTCCATCACCTTCTCCGGGTGAGCCAGCTGCGCGGGGTCGTTGTAGCCGCGGCGCACGAAGTCGCGGGCCTGGTACATGCCGGGACCGCCCGTGGCCGGGGCGCCGCGTTGCAGGTTGGTGACGTTGCCGATGCGCTTGCCGAGGTTCACCGTGCCGTACGCCTGGGCGTGGTCGCCCTGCTCGCCCACGGCCATCCGGTGTAGCCGGGCGGCGGCCATCTGCTGGGCGTGAACCTGAGCCTGACGCTCCAGCCTGGCCTCCCGCCGGTCGGCGGCGGCGGCCGTCGTGGGGCTGACCCACATGCCGCCGTGGTAGACCCGCCCCCCCGTACCCCCGCCACCATCACGGGGCGGCGTACTTACCCGCGGGGCTGTCGAAGGCGGGGGCCGGTAGGGGCGGCTGGGCGCCGGTGCCGCAGGCGAGGCGGCGGGACGGGGTGTGACCGTCGTCCGCTGCGGTGGGCGCGAGGTGCGAGGCTTGACGCCGGGGTTGGGGGTCTTCACCCACATCCCGCCGTGGTACGTGTAGCCGGACTGCTGGCCGCGGTTGGGCCGGGGGGCGCCGACGGGGCCGCGGAGGCCGGGCGGGCCGCCGTTGCGAGCGCCTCCCTGCTGGCCGTACACCTAGCCTCCGACCGGGCCGGTGGGTCCCGCCGGGGCGCCCTTGGGCGCCGAGTGCGGAGCCTTGATCGAGCCGGGGATGCGCCACCCGGCGCGCTTCATCTGGGCGTGGATCCAGTTGGTGACCTGGCGCCGGGACAGGTTGTACTGGGCCATCAGCTGGTCGGCGTTGATCGCCCCCCAGATGTGCTGGAAGGCGTCCGAGTACTTGTCCACGCCACCCGACTTGGCCGCCTTCTGCTTGTCGTTGGTGGTGCCGTCCTTGAACACGTTGATCGCGCCCTTGCGCGCCACGTAGCGGCCTATCGGGGGCAGCTGTCCGGCCTGCGTCTTGGCCTTGATCGGCGTACCGATCAGCTTGTACGCCGTGGAGTACGCCGCCTTGTTGGCGGCCATCACGGCCTTGCCGCGGGCGGCTAGCGCCTTGGTGTGCGGGGCCGTGCTCGACCCGTACTGGGCGACGTGGATCGAGGGATCCTGGGTGCCGTCCTTGTACACCACGTGGCCGAGCGCCCGGGAGGCGGGCACATCGATGGTCTTGCCGAGCAGCTTCGCCTTGTTGGCCTCCTGCTTGTTCTTGAACTGGAGACCGGCCATCTTGAAGGTGAAGTCCTGGTTGGCCTTTCCGGTCTGGATTTTCAGCGAGGCCGCCTGGTAGGGCGTCAGCCCCTTGGCGGCGGCGATGGTCGCGTTCTCCGCCTGCTGGGCGAGCTTGAAACGTCGGTTCGTCTCGATCCAGTTGCGGTTGTTGGTGATCACCGCCTGCCGGTAGTTGGCCTTGTCGAGTTCGTACTGCTGAAGCTGTTGCAGAGCCTGAGCCTTCATGCCCGGGTACTGCTGGGCCACGGAGATCAGCTGCTGGGCGAACTGGTCGTTCTTGTCGCGGGCGGCGGCCATCGCCTCGTTCAGCTGCTCGCGGCCGACGTTCATCTGGATGCCGGGCTGGGCGGCGGCCTCGGCGCCAGCCACGGCGCCGCGCCCGGCCATCGTCTCGCCGGGGATCAGGCCGGACAGGCCGTACGTCACGTCGCCCAGCGCCTGCGCGTTGGTCGTCTCCGGGCCGAGCGTCTGCCCCTGGAGGTTGGCCTGGGCCTGGTCCTGGGCCTGCTGGGCCTGGAGGTCGCCCCGGATCCCGGCGGACAGGCCCTGCCCCAGCTGGCCGATCTCCTGGGTGGCCTGGCCGTAGGCGTTCACGGTGGGCTGCACCATCTGCCCCTCGATCCCGGCGGCAGCCGTGGAGAAGCCCTGGATCGCAGCCTCCTCCGCTGCGGCCTGCTGGGCGGCGAGCGCCTGCTGGCGGCGGATCTCCGCCTCCTGCGGGTCAAGCTGGCTCTGCGCGATCTGCCCGGCCCGTGTGTTGATCTGCCCGAAGGTGAGCGCCCCGTAGGGATCGACCGGCGGAGGAGGGGGAGCCGGGGGCTTCGGCCTGCCGCCGCCACCACCGGCAGGCGTACCGCCGGAGGCCACCCACTTGCCCTGCTTGAGCACGAGCGGGCCGCCGGTGTCGTAGCCGTAGCCCCCGCCCGGCGCCCAGCCCTTGGAGGCGGCGTTGTTCGGCCCCGTCCGCGGCCGTGTCGTGGTCACCCGCAGCGGGCCGCCGGTGTTGTACCCGTAGTTGCCGCCGGGGGCGAGGCCGCGGGAGGCCACCGTGCCCTTCGGACCCGCGTAGTAGCCCTTGCCCGCCTGGTAGTGCAACTGCTGGTTGGGGCCGAGCTTCACGTTCTGCGAGTACGGCGTGTAGCGGATCGGCTGCACGGCCATCAGAGCGGGTTCCCGTTGGCGTCGTAGTAGGTGCCGCCGCTGCCGTACACCGCCTTGCCGCGCCGGGCCGACTCACCGGCGTCGTAGGTGGCCTGCGAGGGCGCCTGGTAGGCGACGGGCTGGTACATCGGGTTGGAGTAGATGCTCGACTCCGCGGTTTGCAGGGCGTTCACGAGGTTCGCCCGGTTCTGGTCGAGCACCCCGGTGTAGGCGTTGACCGACTGGTTCAGCTGCTGGCCGAGCGCGTTGCCCGCGTCGTAGCGCTGCTGCCCGTACTGCGTGTTCAGCTGGTCGAGGCCGTAGCCAAGCTCGCCGGACTGGAGCGCTCCGCGGGCGGCCAGGCTCTGCCGCAGCTGGAGGTTGCTCTGGGTGTTCTGCCTCGCCAGGCCAGCGAGGGTGGAGAACTGGTTGGCGGCGGCCAGGTCGCGGGTCGTCTGGTCGATGTCGCCGTACGTGTCCGTCCACCCGGTGAGCGGGCCGCCGTACTGGATCAGCGCCTGGCGGATGTCGCCGCGCCGTTGCAGCATGGCGTTCCCCTCGGCCGCCTGGGCTGCGACCTGGGCGGCCTTGTAGCCGGGGTCGTTGCGCAGCAGCAGGCCGTAGTTGGGGGTGTACGCGGCGTGGCCGGTGCCCGCGATGTTCACCGTCTGCGGCCCGAAGTAGCCGGGCACGCCGAGGCCGGGCGTCGAGGGGGTGGGCGCTCCAGCGCCCCCTGCTCCGACCTGCTGCTTCTTGGGGATCGGCGCGTAGCTCACGCCGGGCAGCGGCTTCTGCCCCGGCACGCGCGTGGGCACGCCGCCGGGCGCGTAGCCGTAGGTCGGCGCTGTCACCGTCTTCGGGGGCGCCTTCGGCTTGAAGTAGGAGACGCCGCCGGGGGCGTACCCGCCCGAGGGGCCGGTCGGTGCCTTGAAGACCTTGGGGGCTGCCATGTCACCTCCTCACTGGAATTGCCTGAAGCTGATACCGGACATCGCGAAGAAGCCGTTGTCGCCCTTCGCCGCCACGACGGTGCCGTCCGGGTTGACGGAGACGCCGCCGAAGTTGTTCTGCGGGGGCGACACGCTGCACGCCGTCACGTACACCTGCGAGTAGCGGGGGCGGTAGCCCTTGGGCAGCGTGAAGATCGTCTGCCCGATGGTGCCGCCCGTCACCACGCCGCCGAGCAACACGACGCCCCAGGTGAGCGAGTACAGCGCAGGCTCGTAGCTGCCCCCGTAGTTCACCCAGCCGTTCTGGAAGGGCGGCTGGCCCACGATCCCGATCTGGTGGATGGGTCCCGGCCTGGGCAGCTGCATGGGCTGCACCTGGAGGTTGGCGTTCTGGCCGAGGAAGCGCGGCAGCCACGCCTTGAACTCGTCGGGGTACTGGTCGGGGTCGGCCAGCACGCGGTGCGGCAGGGACGAGGAGGGGCTGCCTGCGCGCGACTGCGCGGTACCCGGCCTGCGTGGCGGCGCCATCAGTAGCCGATCCTCTCCTGCTCCCAGGGGTGCGCCTCGGTCTCAAGCGAATACAGGCGCGTCTGAGCGCTCGCACCCACCTGGGCAAGTCGCAGCCCGAATCCCAGCCCGTGACGCGCCAGGCGCACTCGCTTGCGCTTGTAGTGGGTCGTGGCGGGCAGGGTCAGCATGTCCGTGTAGGTGCCCTCCACCTCGGGGTCGAGCGTGTACCCGATTGCCATCTTGGGAGTGGTGCCGGAAGCGCGCAGGTCGTAGCCCGCGTAGATGAACCGCATGCGCTTCTGGTCGAGGCCGCCCACCCGGTAGTAGGGCGTCTCCAGCACGGGCTGCACGGGGGCGCCGTCGGCGTCCGAGGCGTACGTGGCGCTGGGCGTCCACAGCGAGGAGATGCGGCACACGCGGGGCTGCACCGCGGAGCCGAAGTACAACTCCTCCTCGCTCATCGAGGTCGCCGTGCCGGGCGCCGCCGCGCGGTGCGCGAAGCAGGCGCAGTTGATGTTCGTCCACTCCGTCCACACCTTGCGCTGGATGTCGCAGACCAGGGTGGTGATCAGCGCCCCGGCCTGATTGCGCAGGGAGAGCACGTAGTGGTCGCGGTAGATCCCGGCCACGGCGGAGGCGCCGGTGACGAAGGACAGGCCCGCGGCCTTCTGCCGGTAGTACACGGAGATGCCCCCGGCCGCCGCCAGGTCGGTGAGGGTGGCGCCGTCCGACATCCACACCCCGGAGTTGTTGGCCCAGATCGCGTACTGCCGCCAGCCCACCACGGAGCGCCCGTCGAAGGTGCCCTGCCCGGCGAACAGGATCGTGCGCCGCAGATTGCCGCCGGGCGGCGGGGTGTCACCGGTCAGCGAGTGAACGTCGATGTAGCCGAAGCCGAGGATCGTGTTCTGCAAGGGGATGCCCGCCACGATCTCCTCGGGGAAGTCCCAGGTGGAGGAGTTGACCCCGGTGTACGTCCAGCTTTCGGCGTTGCCCGGGTCGGAGAACGCCCAGCGGTAGTTCTTCAGCTTCCCCGAGTCGGTGGGGTCGTAGTAGTTGCCGAGCACGAGGTAGTCGCCCCATGAGAAGCCCATGCGCGCCTGCGGCGGGGAGCCGCCGAGCGGGGCGGCCGTGTAGTTCAGCCCGCCCGTGTCGTAGTACTTCTTGGGCGCCTTGCCGGGCTGCGTGAGGCCGCCCAGGATGACTCCCATGTTGAGGGACGCCGTGCGGTGCCAGAACACCGGCCAGGTGGGCACGATGGAGGTGTCCCCGGAGTCGGTGACCTGGGTGCCGCCGGTGCCGTCGAAGATCTTCAGCTGCCACACGGCGCCGGTGTCGGTGACGGCGGCGAGGTGGCCGTCGGTGGGGAAGGGCAGCCAGCCCATGGAGCGCACGCTGGCCGCCGAGCCGAGCACCGGGGAGCCGTAGCGCCAGCCGCCGCGCTTGCGCAGCGGGGCCTCCATCTGCGGCAGGTAGTCGAGCATGCGGTAGGCGGCGCGCTGGTTCATCTCGTCGCGTGAGGTGTCCGACTGGAAGCCCAGGTCGAAGTTCGTACCCAGGACGACGATGTCGGCCATCTAGTAGCGGCTCCCGTTGGGCGAGGGGTACTGGTCGTTGCGGAAGCCGGGGCCGCGCCTGTCCGGGTAGCCGATGCGCGCCATGTGCATGCCCCTGCCCGCCTTGCCGCGTAGCTCGCGGCGGATCTCCTTGATGCGGTCCTGGTACAGAGCCTGGTAGGCGGAGCCGGGGGCGAAGGCGTGGCCGCGGTAGAAGCCACCGCCCTTGTCGTCGTACTGGGCGGCCTGCCACAGGCAGTAGGAGACGACGACATCGTGGAACTCGGAGGGGATGCCACCGTACGTGCCGTCGGACAGGTCGGCCGTGTCGTTGGCGGTGGTGCCGTCGGCGGGGATCTCGGTGGGCCGCGGCACGTAGAAGTAGTGCAGGACGATGCCGTCGGTGGGCGTGGGAGCCACCCGCAGGTAATCGCCCTTGCAGTAGTAGTAGGACGGCGTGCCGGGAACCTGCGGGGCGTCCTGGTACAGGATGTCGGTGATCGTCTGGTTGGGGACCTCGGTCAGCATGTACGGCTGCCCGGAGGCGTCCGGCGCGGAGATCTCGTCCACGGCCAGGATGTCGTCATCGATCCGGTAGTCGGTCGTCCCCGCGATCAGCGACATGTCCGCCTCGTCCAGGCGGCAGCGCGTCTTCACCAGCACGTCGGTGATCGCCCGGTTCACCCAGCGCTGCATGAGGATCAACTCGTCGCCCGGGTTGTCGGGGTTCACCGGCGTGTCGTCCAGCCCCAGCGAGCGGGACACCTCAAAGACCACCTCTCCTCGGTTCATGCAACCCACCTCAAATCGACTCGGACGTTGGCGAAGCGCGGCCCCGAGATCCCACCCGTGGAGGCGAAGGCGCAGGACAGCTGGATGTAGTCGGCCACGGCGGGGTACGTCGAGGGGTCGATCCACCCGCTGTCGCGCGTCTGCCAGGCCTGCGCGCCGGAGCCGATGCCGCCGGTCGTCCACTGCGTGAAGCCGCTGCGTGCGCTGTTCAGCGCGGCCGTGGCGTACGACACGCGGGAGACGGCGTTCGTGTTGGCGGCCGAGATCAACTCGCCGCGCATGCGGAACTGGAGCTTGAACCCGGCGCTGTCCCAGATACGGAAGGGAAACCAGGGACGCTCGGTGTACCCGTTCACCGTGGCGCTACCGCCGTCCAGGTCGGTGTAGGCGGCCGACGAGTAGCCGATGGCGTTCGTCTGCGAGGCCGACATCGCCACCGCGCGGTACGGCGGCGTCACCCAGTGCAGCGCAGCGGAGTCGTAGACGAGCGGGACGAGGCCGTCGGGGGACAGGTAGAGGAAGGACGAGGTGCCGTTCGCCGGGGAGGCGGGCAGCTGCGAGGCGAGGGTGACGACGTTCGCTCCCGATCCGGCTGGCCCCTGCGGCCCGGTGGGGCCGACGACGGGGTCCCTGGTCACCCGCAGCCAGGCGGGCAGCAGGTTGCCCGATCCACCCGCACCCGCGTACACGGTGTCACCGCTCGCGGTGGAGAAGGCCTTCACCGAGTAGGTGTGCGTGCCCGCCGCCGGGGTGTCGAAGATCGCCCCGGTCACGATCACCGTGTAGCCGCTGGCCGGGCCTCTGTCCTGAAGCTGGCCGAGCGGCGTCGAGTCGCGGTACAGCACCAGGGTCATCTGGTTGATGCCCTGCATCTGGCAGAAGACCTCGACCTTCACCCGGGTGGTGCCGTCGTAGACCACCGGGTTGCCGGTGATCACCGACACGGCGGTCGCCTCTGAAGTGGCCGAGCCGCCGATGTTCACGTTGGAGGTGATCTGCGCGTAGTCCAGCTGGTTGGTGGCACCGGCGGTGCCCACCGTTGACCAGCTGAGCGCGTAATCGGTGGCCGACGACTTGACCAGGGCCTGGCCCGCGCTGCCGCCCGCGGGCACCGTGCCGATCACCTTCGGCGCGGCGATCCCGGCGGCTGCCGCGATGTCGGCGTTGACGAGGCCCGCGCCGAAGTCGAGCTTGGTGCGCTGGATCGCCGCCGCGCCAGCCACGTCCGCGTTGGTGATCTGCCCGGCCAGGTTCAGCTTCGACTTGCTGATCTGGGCCGCCGGATCGACGTTCTTGTCGAGGATCAGCGCCGCCCCGTAGCGCGAGGTCGCGCCCGACCACTGCAAGACCATGCCGTCGGCGGAGGGATCGACTCCGTCCAGGCGGAGCAGCGAGGCCTCCACCCCGTTCAGGTACTGGGAGTCGATGTCGGTGGTCTTCGCGGGGAGATCCACGAAGCCGCCGGGGTATCGCTTCGCGTA
>Ga0126381_100002112_pt1 | contig 21497 bp, 18 predicted proteins | sample PanSoiMetPlot_28_FD_96465 | JGI IMG/M metagenome (GOLD analysis project Ga0126381, IMG submission 96465) | Tropical forest soil microbial communities from Panama - MetaG Plot_28 | ecosystem: Environmental > Terrestrial > Soil > Tropical forest > Bulk soil | place: Panama | collected 2016-02-17
TCCGGAATCCAGTATTCGCGCGCGGAAAACGGAAATCCGCAACTATATTGGAAAATTGCCCGATGCAAGTCCCCAGGAAAGCCTTACCGGCACGCTAAAGACATTCTCGGTTCCAGTGAGCACACCTAAGATCGAGGGCATCAAGGACAAGAGCGTGGTAGCGAATTTGAATGCCGATATGGTAGACGGAGTGCGGCTAAGAAAATTCGCGGGAGGGAAGTGCCTCGAGTCTTCTTCCGATGGAAGCGGTATCACTGAAAGCCCCGGACATTGCGGGGGAGCCGGCGGCGACCCCGATCCACCCAGAGTGGAACAATTCACCTACACATTCTTTGATCCACGCAACGTCTTGACCACGACCCAGCTGGTACCCTCGATTTACGTGAATTTGGCTGCTCCCTTGCACATTATGGAGGTCTACTGCGAGATTGATAGCGGCGAGGCCAGTATCAACTTGCAAAAGGATGACGGAGCCACGAAAGCGCCGGTACTCCTCAAGGATCTGCCGTGCTCGACACGAGGAGCCACTTCCAAGTTGACCGTGAAGGGGAGTGACCTGGTAGCCGTTGGACAGAAACTGGATCATGTTACGGTCAAAGCGGCAGGCAATCTCCATCGCATGAATGTAGTCGTCAAGTATACAGTTGACTGATGCACACTCTGAACACTTGGCTGCTCGGGCGTCGCCTGATCCGGTTTGTCGCTCGGCCTTGATCAGCGCACCCACCGAATCCGGGTGGTCCGTCCCAGGTATTCGAGACGGCACCGCGTGCCCGGTCCGGGTTGCCTTTCATGCCACGCACTGAAAGAAACCGTTGCTCGATCCACCCGGCCACGGGGCTACAATGCCACTGTGATTGCCACTCGCGGCCTGATCGTCTGGCGGAAACGATGCTCGCCATTCCCGGGGCTGCGAAGCTAAGCGATTCCACCCCGAAACCACTGCAGTCGACGCGCTCGCGGGAGCATCGCCGAACGAGATCGTTCAACGCAAAAAACGGGAAAACGGGACTCCCCTTTGACCGATGGCCGCGCGATGAATTGCGGGCAGAGGTCGAAGCCAGATTGGGGCGCATTTCGGAAGGTCCGCAACGGTCTTTGCGGAAGCCTGAACGGGTCCGGCAGGTCTGGCGCCAATGTACGTTCTTCAGCGCTGGTGCGAACTGCAAAACTTGAGCGCTTAGGCGTGTGGCTTCCTTGCGGTGATGAGCAGAAACAGTCCCCACCTTTGACCAAAGACTCGAGCGAGTCTTCGCGGGTGGTTGACACAGCGGCGAATTGGGTCACGAACGGTGATCGAAGTGCCAGGCACCTTTTCCTGTTTTTGCCTTGTTTTTGGCTCCGGCATGTGATATCACCCCTGCATCGACACCTCTAAAAGCTGTTGTTTCTACCAGGGAGAGGTGGGCGGATGTGGTCGCTGATGGACGTCTCGTAGGTACGGGTTAATCAGACGTGGGATGCAACCACGCCGAGACAATGTGCGGAAAGATAGCCCAAATGGTCTTCGTAGCAGGATGAGCAGTGCTTCGTTCCCGTGAGTGAATCACTGCTGAAATATCCACAATTATCCGCAATCTCACCAATGTGTACACTGTGTCCTCACTTCTTAGTAAGATCTGGCGAAGGGTTATCATAGCCACAAGCGCAATTGCGCAGACTTCGCAACGCACTGCAAATGCGACTTTATGGGGACCTCGCTATGCTCTGGTTGATGCCTGGCGAGGTCTTGCAGCACTCGGAGTAGTGCTCTACCACGTTGGTGCTACGCATGCGGTGGATTCGCGGGTTGATGTTGGCCACCTATGTGTGATGGTGTTCTTTGTAATCTCGGGCTACTGCATCTCAGCCAGCGCAGATTCATGTCAGCGCAATAGTGTCGGCCCCGGAGGTTACATGTGGAGAAGGATACGGCGCATCTATCCGCCGTATTTCTTCGCGATCTGCTTTTTTGTCGCTACGCGATTGTTGAAATATCTTGCGGGCTTGGGGAACCAGCTGTCGCCTTCGTTAACTCTTTGGATTGAGAACCTTACCCTGACGCAGTGGTTTACTTTGCTGCGTCACCCTTTGTCCCACGCCGTTAGCAACCAATCTCTTTTTGTCGCGGCATTCTGGTCTCTCAATTACGAGGAGCAGTTCTACATCGTGATGGGACTGATCCTTTTTGCCGCAATTTATTTCCGCAAAGGCATGCTGTTCGGCATCTCGTTGCTGATGCTTCCCGCATTTATCTGGAACCTGCGGTATCCATCGATGTCGTATGGATTCTTTCTCGAATACTGGAATGCGTTCGCCATGGGGGCGTTAGTGTTCTTTCGCCTTTGCAAGGCCCGGAGTCGCCGCGTGCGGATCGCCATTGATGTACTCCTCGTATTCTTCGTATTATTTTCCCTCTACCAGGGGGGCGCGTCACACACGCATGGTCCAAGATCTGTCTATTTCGAGTGGCTCATCACAGGCTCGTTTGCATTGATATTGATCGGTTGCCGCAGGCTGGATCCCTGGTTCAAGCAAAGTTGGCTGGGATGGGCACTCGGTGGACTTGCCCTGATCTCCTATAGCATGTACTTGACCAACCTGTTTGAGATGCGCGCCGCTTCCGTGGTTGCTGGCACGCTGATCAGCTGGGGTTTACCCCGGTTTTTAAACTTCCCCCTGGAGGTTACAGTTGTTGTCACAATTAGTACGATATTTTGGTACTTTTGTGAAAGGCCCTTTCTCAACAAGCCGCTAAATACTAAGACCTCAACTAAGCCTGCAGAGATCGTGGATCGCGGAAGAACTGAAAAACTCGATGTGGTTGCATAGTTGGGGAAGCTAAGAAAGTCTGAGTTACTCTGCTATCAACTCTTGCCCCTCCAACAAAATCGAGCCAGAGCTCGAGAAGGCAATGAGCGAAAGGCCATTTAGCAGCGGCGCTCGGAGTCTGGACAGATTTTGAAATTAGCGACATGGTGGCAGGATGCGATGGGCGTCTGCGCTGGTCTGGCAGCCGCCATCCCGATGCGCAGAATGCAGATGGTTGCGGCATTTATCGGAGGTGAGCGAGACCGAATACTTGGCATCAAGCAACACCACTCCTGCGCCGGGCGTCATCGCTCACACAGCCAAATCTCCGCAACACTGTTGTGGCTTATTGTTTGATCCCGAGGTTTTTCGGCCGTTACAGAGAGCTATGCCTTCCCTCATCGACACTACTAGCGGGAGCTTGCTGCGAACCAGTAAAGTCCCGCCAGTCTCAAGCACAGATTCTGATGTGGATTGTCTGCAGCGCGAGCGTCAGGTTGAATTTATCATTTATCTGGCATCCGCAGTGTAGCGCCGCTCTTTAAGGTGTTGCACGAGCCGGTCTGCGGCGCGCAGGGCGGCCATCATTAGCATCATCGTGGGGTTTGCACCGCCGCCGGTGGGAAATACCGCAGTCGAGACGACACTGATGTTGGGCACGCGGAACGTTCGGAGATGGCCATCGACGACCCCGTCGGCCGCACTTAGAGCCATGCGCACCGTTCCGCCCGGATGATAGATGTCGCCTCCCTTGGCTAGGGCACGTTTCACGTTGGTGGGCGTATCTCGCTCTAAGCGGGCCAGTCCGGCCATGGCGCCTCGATCCCACTCGCCCGAGAACGCCTCGGTTATCGCCACCACGTTAGCCGCGTCATTGTCATGTACCCGCCAGTCTATCGTCGCGAGCGGGCATCCATGAATGTCCACGCGCTGCGGCGAGAGGCTGATTCGGTTCTCCGCCCGCGGCTCTTGTTCGACGACGACGTGAACGTCAAGATGCGCGCCTTGAGGAAACAGCAATCGTTTTTTTACGAACCGCCACCAGGTCGCGCGCAGCAGCCAGGGCAGGCCGACGGCCAAGGCCGTCGCGTCGCCGATGCCGGGCCGCTCGCCCTTCTGCAGCTTGCGATAAACCGTGCGCAGCGCATCAAACACGGTCGGCGCATCGGTGGAACCGCTGATATGGACGAAACCGGCGGGCAACTTCCGCTTGAGCCGCAGCGTTTCGCTCGCCTCAAAGCGCAGATTGCGCATCCCAGATCCCTCGAATCGGTATCCAACCACCGCGTTCAACTCCCTGCGTCGCACGTTCACGAGCCTCGCGGTCGTAGTCGACAGATGATCGAAGAAGTAGCGGCCGAGCATGCGATCGGGGGCGAAGATGCGATCGCCATGCTGGCGATCCGCCAGTAGCAGTAGCCGAGTGCTCTCTATAGCGCCAGCGGCGATAAGCGTTTCCTGGGCCAAAACCGTCAAGGTGCCACCGTTTACGCTGCGCATGGTTACGCTTACGAGTCTGCCCGAGAGATCGAAGATGAACCGGGTTGCGGTGGCGTGTAGCCAGATTTCGGGCCCCTTCTCCGAATGAATATCATCCGTCAGCAGTGTGGCGACGTTCCTGCGTTGAAACGCGGGCCACTTTGCCAGCCGCCCAAGGAAGAGGTCGGGCAACATCCCCGGAAAGTCGTATGGGCCGTCGCTTAAGCGGAATAGTCGCTCGACCTCCTCCTGATAGCACGTGAGATCGGTAAGCGCAATCGGCCACCGAACATCCCATCCTGCGGTGTGCGGGAAGGCGAGGTCCACCGGCAAGAAGGGCAGCATCGCTCCGCCCCAGACCGAGGAAGTTCCGCCGAGGCAGCGGAAGCGGCCTTGCAGCGCGCCGCTATACGTATCTCCAAGCTGCACGACCTCGTTTAGGGGATGCGTTTCCTCGGATTGTTTCAGTCCGCCGGATTCCACAACGACCACCCGCCCCCCGGCGCGCGCCAACCGCGTCGCCGCGAGCAGCCCGGCGATGCCTGCGCCGATAACGAGAACGTCTGCCGTCGATTCCTGCGATGCCCCTGGATTTTCCCTAAGATCACGGATCATACGGCTTCCGTCTTATCCGCAGCGTCACAGATTTCGCCGTATTGCCGCAGACGTTCCGTTTTGCGCGTGCTGACGATCACGCTGCCCATGCGGTTGCGGCGCAGCGCCTGCGTGAGTACCGAGGCGACATCCATATTGCCAGCGCGCATCGCGGCCCTGACGTAGCCATAGGTGATCTGTATCGGCCTCATGTGCTGCTCGAGAAAGTCGGCCTCCCTGGCCTCGATGCTGTCCGTTGTCTGAATGACCGGCCAGGGCGGGCTGCCGGAAGCGAAAAAGAGCCTCAGCCGCCCGGCGCTGACTGCGATGCCGAAATACGCAACGCGGCTCTTCTCGCTTTCCAGCCAGCGCAACCACTCTTCGGTGTTGAGCAACTGCGGTTCGGGCTCATGCAGCAAGTAAAGATCGATGCGCTCGCGGCCCAACCGCTTCAGGCTTCCCTCAAGTGCCTTGCGCGCACGTGCCACGTTGAAATCCGCCTCCGGTCGCGATAGTGTGGGCAATACCTTTCCTGCCGCCTTGCGCAGGGACACCAGCGCCGCAGACTGCGCCTCGCCACCGGGCGAATACAGGCCAACTTTTGTGGCCACTGTGATATTGGGGTGCGCCTTGAGCAGCGGCTTTAGATCGCGCTCGGCAATCCCGAAGCCGTAATAGGGGGCGGTATCGAAATGCGTGAAGCCGTGGTCAAAGGCAGCGGCGAGCAAGTGTGCACGCTTTGCCGATGCAATATTAAACCGGCTTCCAGTACCGAAGGAGAAGCGCGATAAGGAGATGTCGGTCCCCGGCAAAATCACCTGTCTCATAAATTGGTATTGATCAGAGCCTGATTCGTCCTGTTAGGGGACCCATTACTCTGTTCGCTGTCTTGTTTGACCGTGGCTCTGGTCGAAGCTATGTCGTCTCCCGCGACAGGCGTCTTTTGAAAAACGCCGATGATGACTACGCGAAAGTTGGCGAGAAAAGGCGTGGAGTTTACTAGTCTTTCATATGCGATCCCCAGTGTATAGGGCACCGCAGCCCAGCGAAGATATTCTGGCCTGCCCTCGATGGTACCAATTTGGAGGATAGAAAAGCCGGCAGCTGTCGCAAGTTTTCGCAGGCGCAGCAAGGAATTGGCGCGATAATGCACCGGGAAAGCGTCATCGGGCTCACTTCCCATCTTGCCGTAAAACCATCGATGAAACTTATATGGAGTGAGGCGGGAGGCGATGGGAACGTAGTGCCATTGATTGGGAGTTTTCACAAAGAGGCGACCGCCTCGTGCGAGTACTCGGTGAATTTCCCGGAAAGCGGTTGGAGGATCCCCCAGATGCTCAAGCACGTTGTTGCAAACAACGAGATCGAAGCTATTATCCTGGTGTGGAATATGTTCCGCTGTGCCAATCTTCGCTTCATCGAGGAAGGGATTACGAAAGCAATCTTGGGCAGGATCAACTCCTTGGATGTGCGCTAAGCCCCGAAAGTTCATTTGCGGGACTGCACCACGCCCACAGCCAAGATCGAGCAGTTTATGATCAGGCTGAAGAAACTGGAGAATGCATTCGCGAAAAGCAATATCGTCCCATCGGTCTTGGAGCGAAGGATAGAACCTGCGCGATAAAGCAGATACGGCATTCACACCGCCAGATTCTACACCGTAGAGCCCAAGCTCATAAATACGGATTTGGCTCGACGTCGCGGCCACCGCGGACCAACGCGCGCGAGCGACCTGATTCAAGAAGAACCTGCTGACCTAAGTGTGGCGGCCTGCCCTACACCTGCCTGCCTCGGGCCGCTGCTCGTAATTGGCCGCTGCTGAAGTCTGAAGGAGTCCAGCAGGTCTGGCGCGAATTCCAATCCGGCAAGACTTTCTGGTCACGACCATGGTCAATGTACGTTCTTCGGCGCTGGTGCGAACTGCAAAACGTGAGCGTTTAGGCTCGTGGCTTCCTTGCAGTGATGAGCAGGAACATTCCCCACCTTTGAGCAAAGACTCGAGCGAGCCTTCGCGGATAGAGTGTCCACGCCAGGCGATAGATGGGAGCCTGGTAACGCGCGGACGGACGATTCAGCAGCAGGTCCCCGGGACCGAAGACCTGCCGCATGTGAATGTCCTCGAATCCTTGCAGGAGGGAAGCGGCCTCGTCGTGTGTGTAAGTCTTGGTCCCCGGACTTTCCAGGTGCTCGTAGACGCACTGTCGCAACGATTTTCCGCGCAAGACTCCGTAGCGCAACCATAACATCAGTCCCATAAGGGACGGATGGTGGTACACCATGATCCGCGCACAACCCTCGGGTTTGAGAACGCGGAGCGCTTCACGAAAGCAACCGGCCGTGTCAGGGCTGTGGTGCATCACGCCGTAGGAGTACACGATGTCGAACGAGTTGTCCGGGAACGGTAGATTTTCCGCGTCAGCGACGTGCAGGTCCGGCCGATAGCCTGCGGCCTCGCAGCGGGCACGAGCGCGCTCAAGCGATGCGGCCGAGAGATCGACTCCGGTTGCCAGTGCGCCCGCCTTGAGCCACTCCAGGTAGTCGGCGCCCATGCCGACGCCCACTTCCAGGACTCGCGAGCCGCGCGATGAGGAGAACTGTGCAAACTCGTGAATATAGGGTTCAAGCGCATAGCGTGCCTGAGCGTGCGCCATAAAGTCCTCGGTATCTTCAAGGTAGCGGGCGCCACAGGGATTGGCATTCCAGAACTCACGGACTTCGTCCTTCAACTCGGGGATGGAGCGGACCTTAGCCATCATTCTGCTCGAAGCGGATGGTAGCACAGGCTGAGCGCCGTAACGCCCGGTGCGCAGGTTTCAGGTTCTTCGGTGATTCAGGGTAATATGTTGCGAGCGGCGGGTCCCGTAATGCAAGAACTGGAAGAACCCAGCCAGTTAGAAAACCGTGTGCGCCCGGCTAAGCTCCGCGTGAGCGCGATCGTGCCCGTCCGCAACGAGGCGCACAACCTGCCACGATGCCTGGAATCTCTGCGCGATGTGGGCGATGTCTGGGTGATCGACTCCGGCAGCACCGACTCGACGGTCGAGGTTGCCCGCGCCTGTGGAGCTCACGTCGTCGAGTTTCACTACCAGGGGGGATGGCCGAAAAAACGCCAGTGGGCCATGGATACCTTGCCACTGGCTTGCGATTGGATCCTGCTGGTTGACGCGGACGAAGCGCTGACCCCCGAACTGGCGGAGGAGATCCGGACCGCCACCGAACGTCAGGATTACGTCGGGTACTTCATCGAGTTGCAGATGTATTTTCTCGGACGCAGGCTGCGGCACGGCGCCGCGAATTTTCATAAACTTTGCCTGTTTCGGCGCCACAGGGCGCGGTTCGAGTGCCGGCTGAAGGATCAGGATACTTCCATGTGCGACATGGAAGTGCATGAGCATGTGATCGTGGACGGCAGAACCGGTACTCTGAAGCATCCCTTGCTGCACCACAACGTTGAGTCACTCTCGCGGTACATCCAGAAGCATGACCAGTACTCGAACTGGGAGGCACGGGTTTGGTTGAACGGTGAGGCAGGGAGGCAAGAACTGCCTCCAGCGTTCTTCGGTACACAGGCTCAACGTCGCCGTTGGCTGCGCAAAACGTTCTTCGGCCTTCCGGGCTCGCCACTGCTTTTCTTCTTCTATCGCTACCTCTTTCGCTTGGGATTTCTGGACGGAGTGCCGGGGCTGATTTACTGCGGAATGCAAGGAATCCAGTTTTTTCAGATCAAAGCGAAAATCTACGAGCTGCGCGTCAAGGGAGTTGGTTAGCCAATGTGCGGCATCAGCGGATTGTTTAATTGCGGCGATCGGGAGACGCTGGTGCGCATGACGGCCATCCAGGCCCATCGCGGTCCAGACGATTCCGGCCTCTGGGATCTCCGGCTCGCCGATGGTTCCTATATTGGGCTTGGCAGCCGCCGCCTCGCGATTTTGGACTTGTCTCCACAAGGCCACATGCCCATGAGTAACGAGGGCGGCACGATTTGGATCACCTACAACGGCGAGATTTTCAATTTCTCTGAACTTCGCCGCGAGCTGCAGGCGAAAGGTTACCGATTTTCATCCGATACCGACACGGAAGTCGTCCTCCATCTTTTCGAGGAACTCGGCACCGATTGCGTGAAGCGCCTGAACGGAATGTTTGCATTTGCTATCTGTGATTTGCGCTCAAGCCCACCGACTCTGTTTCTAGCCCGCGACCACTTTGGAGTGAAACCCTTTTACTACGCCCGACGGGGTTCGGCGTTTGCTTTTGCATCAGAGATCAAGGCGCTTCTCGAAGTCCCGGGGGTCGAAGCCAGGATGGATCCGTCGGCTCTGCACCAGTACCTGACGTTTCTCTGGGTCCCCGATCCACAAACCATGTTCCAGGGAATTCACAAGTTACCGGCTGGCCATTTTGCCATCCTGCGCAATGGCAGGCTGCGCTTTACCAGATACTGGGACCTGACTTTTCCTCCGGCGGCCGCCTCCTACCCCGCGTCGGAAGCAGAGCTGACCGAGGAGATTCGTGAACGTTTCCGTCGTGTGGTGGAATCGCAAATGGTGAGCGATGTTCCCATCGGGGCCTTTCTGAGCGCTGGTCTCGATTCCTCCAGCATCGTCGCCATGATGGTGAGCGCCGCGCGTGGACCGGTCCGCACCTACACCATTTCCTTTCCGGACAAGTATCGCGTGGGAGAAACCACGCTGGATGATCCCGGAGTTCCCGCCCGTCTGGCAAAGCAGCTTGGCTGTGAGAATCAACTGATCGTGGTGGAGCCTGACGTTGCCAATTTGTTGCCTAAACTGACCTGGCACATGGATGAACCCACAGCGGATCCAGCGATCATTACGGCCTATCTGGTATGTCTCGAGGCGCGCAAGCAGGCGACGGTCATGCTATCCGGAGTTGGCGGCGATGAGCTCTTCGCGGGATACCGCAAATATTCCGCGCATTATTGGGGACAGGCTTACCAGAACTTGCCGTTAGACGCCCGCCGTTTGTTCGAGGCGAGTCTCGCGCGCCTGCCCAATTTACGCGGAACCGCGGTGAAGGGAAGAGTGCGGTTGGCGAAGAAAATGATGCGCAGTGCGTCGCTTTCACCTGCGGATCGCTTCATCATGAATTGCACCTATTTCGACGACGAGCAAAAAAAAGCCCTTTACACAGAAGACATTCTCGCCGAAGTTGGGAACACCGATGCTGCTAGTCAGCATCGCGCGAGTTTCGGGCGGGTTGAGGACGCCGACTTCCTCAACCAGATGCTATACCTTGACACCAAGATTTTTATGACCAGCTTGAACCTGACCTACAATGACAAAATGAGCATGGCATCTTCCGTCGAGGTGCGAGTGCCTTTTCTGGACCGCGAACTGGCCGAGTTTGCGGCTTGGAACGTGCCCCCCCGGTGGAAACTGAAAGGCTTCCTTCGCCCCACAACGAAATACATCTTTCGCCAAGCCATGCGGGGTATTCTGCCGCACGACGTGTTGCAACAGCCGAAGGCGGGCTTTGCCGCTCCCGTGGACTACTGGCTGGCGCATGATCTGAGGGAAATGGTCGACGACTTGCTTTGCGAGTCGCGTATCCGAGAGCGCGGTTTGTTCCACCCCGAGGTTGTTCGGCGCTACGTGCGTGAGCACCGCGACGGAAGGCATGACTGGTCCATGCAGATTTGGCAGTTCCTTACGCTGGAGTTGTGGATGCAGATTTTTGTGGACGGCAGGACCAAACATCTCGATTCACTCTCGAACTACCCGCCCCAAGCTGCGATTGCATGAAACCCGGGGTGCTACCCCATGAACCATTCTGAGGCCACAAAAGACCGAGGACCTTCCGCTTTCGGCAGAACTGCCAGGGGCTTAGGCGAGGCCGTGGGCCTGCTGCGTGGGCCGCAGCGTATTTTGCCATTGGCTTCGAGAGTCGTCGAGGATCGTCTGCGAATCACGCTACACCGCCATCATCTCTATTCGTACACAACGACGGTTCGGCCGACGGACGAAGCGTTACGGCTGCTGATTCTCTGGATTCGCAACGCCCAACGGCCGGACGGCGGCATAGCCGCCTACTACAGCCTGCTCAATGGATACTCGGCGTCTTATCCGGAGGTGACTGGGTACCTGGTTCCGACGCTTTACGATTTTGCCTGCACGACTGGCGACGAGAAAGCGCGTGTGTGCGGCGAACGAGCAACACGATGGTTGCAGTCGCTGCAAATGTCCTCGGGAGCGTTCCCCGGCGGACTCCACGGGGACAAAGCCCAGTTTTCGGTGTTCAACACCGGTCAGATCCTGCAAGGACTCACTCGCTCTTATGCCGAGACCAGGAACTCGCAGGTTCTGGAGGCGGCCGTCTCCGCTGCGGAATGGCTGACTCATGTGCAGCAGGAGGACGGATCCTGGTCGGGGCTAGGTGCCTACCAGAATATAGCTCACACCTACTACATCATGGTTTCGTGGGCGCTTGCCCAGTTGTCAGAGAGCGTGGAACACGACCGCTACGGCATGGCGGCTGAGAGAAACCTTGACTGGGTCCTTGCGCACGCTAAGCCAAGCGGATGGATCGAGGGCATCAACCTGCTGGGCCATCCCACGTACCTGCATTTCATCGCTTATGTGATTCAGGGACTTCTGGAGTGCGGGATGGTACGGCGTCGCTCCGATGCAATTCAGGCTGCGGCCAACTCCGCGTGGGTCTTGTTGCGAAAGTTCGAGACGAATAAACACCTTCTGGGCGCCTATAACGCAGATTTCAAGGGCGGCCTAAAGTTCACCTGCTTGACCGGTAATGCGCAAATGTCGTGTGTCTGGCTGCGCCTGTTCGAAGTGACCAAGGATCTGCGCTACCTGAATGCCGCGCTTAAGGTGAATGAGATGCTGAAAGAATTGCTTCCGCTCGGCGGAGGAAAAGGCGTGCTTGGCGGGGTGAGCGGTTCATCTCCGATTTGGGGCGCCTATCAGCCGATGCGTTACATCAGCTGGGGCGGCAAGTTCCTCGCGGACGCTCTCATTTTGGAACAGCGCCTGAAGCGGCATTTCGAGAGGGCGGAATGCGCGTCGTAGTTCTGTGTTCCAGTCCCTATAGCGAAACCGGGTGCGCGATGGCTGCGCACCTTGCCCAGTTAGGGCAGGTTCCAGTCGGAGCGTTGACGTTGCCGCCATTTGATCGCAAAACCCTGTTGCGTAAGTTGGGACAGTGGGGGGTACACGATGTCGCGCGGTATGCCTGGACCAAGCTGACTCAATCAAATGCGGCCCGGGGAGGACAGCTGCGTAACCCCTTTCTCGAGTCGTTTGTGAGAAACGGAGAGCAGATCTTCAGCAACCTGCACCAGGTGGCTCGGGCATTCGGATTCCCGGTGGCGGTATGCCACGATCAGAACTCAAACCGCGCGGTCACGCTGTTGAAGGGGTGGGCCCCTGATCTGATGATCTTTACCGGAGGCAATATTCTGCGAAAGGAATTGCTGGGTGTCCCGCGCCTCGGAGTGATTAACGCGCATCTGGGATTGTTGCCGCAGATTCGCGGCATGAGCAGCCCGGAGTGGTCGTTGCTCGAGGACGTGCCCCCAGGCATTACACTCCATTACATTGATAGCGGTATCGACACGGGACCCGTACTGCTGAAGCGGGAATTTCCCAGAGTCGCACAGTGTCAGTCGCTCGACGAATTGCGCAATCGCCTGATCGCGTACGGCGTCGAGTTGGTCGGTGAAGTGGTCCTCGGATTGAATCGCGGCATGATCTCAGCGCAGGTCCAGTCCGACCTCGACAAGGATCATCAGTTTTTTGTAATCCATGAATGGCTGCGGGTTCGTGCGGAGAACCGTTTGAAGGAGAGTTCCGCGGCCTGGACCGCAGAAAGGCAGCATGGGTAAGCTGACCACGATGGTGCAGATTGGCCGCACTTTCGGCGTGCGCGACGGCATGCTGCGTCTGGGGTATGAATTGCAGCGCGGAAGCGGCGTGATATCCCGGCGCATGCGGGCAGTAGAGGGTTGGCGTTCATGGGAACTCGCGCGGATTGCCCCGGGGGCTACCCCCGACTCGTTGTTGGGGACACGGCGTGATGGGAACTGCGCTTTCTTTTTTCGCGACTCGCGCCGCCTGGCCGCGCCCCTCAAGACTATCGTCGGCCCGGACGGCGAAGCTTCAATCATGACTCAGGCAGACGAGGTTCTCGACGGACACATTCCGTATTTCGGGCGGTTGTCTTACACGGCCGGGTTTCCGCCCAATTGGTTTCAAAATCCCACCACCCGCCAGAGCGTAGACCCCAGCCGTTCATGGACCACGATGCGCTTTGCGTCCGCGGAATACGGCGATTTGAAATTTATCCTGGAGCCTTCGCGGTTTCTATTCGCGTATCCGCTGGTCCGCGCCTACGCCCTCAGCGGCGATAACAGATATGCGGAAGGATTCTGGAATGCCGTCGAGGATTGGGCGCGCAACAATCCGCCGATGGCGGGCCCGATGTGGATCTGCGGGCAGGAGTGTTCGCTGCGGATCGTGGTCTGGTCTTTCGGACTGCACGGTTTTTTGCCTTCTCCGGCGACAACCGCAGCACGGGTGGAGCTATTGACCTCACTGATTGCTGCGCATGCTTGGCGCACTGTGCAAACCTTGGGGTATGCACGCTCGCAACGCAGCAACCACCTATTGAGTGAGGCTGTCGGTCTCTGGACCGCCGGCAGGCTTTATCCTGAACTGAAGCAGTCCGCCGAATGGCGTGAGCTGAGCGCGCGTCTTCTGTGCGAGGCCGTTCGAGACCAGTTACGGCCCAATGGAATTTCCAAGCAGCATTCCTTCAATTATCAGCGCATGGTACTCCACCTTCTGTTGTGGACTCTGCGCCTGGCGGAAATCCACGGTGCAGGAATGGACCCGGCGATCCGCAGGCTCACGGAAGCGGCTTTCGACTTTATGCGCGGATTCGTCGATCCCATAAGCGGGCGTGCCCCGAACTACGGGCCCAACGACGGGAGCCTCGTCTTGCCACTTGCAGGTTGCGAGTACGGCGATTTCCGGCCGTTGTTGCAACTGGGAGCGGGGATTCTGAAAAGGCCCATGCTCCCACCGGGTGCGTGGGATGAAGCCACGCTCTGGCTTTGCGGCCCCCGGTCCGCTGCCGAGGCGAGCGAGAAGCCGCCGTCAATCGTCGCCAACAACGATTACCATCGCTTGGGGAACGAGCATTCGTGGGCCCTGGTGCGAGCCGGACGCTACCACCGCCGACCCTTTCAAGCCGATCAGCTTCATGTCGATGTGTGGTCACGGGGTCTCAATTTGGCGCGAGACCCAGGAACGTACATGTATAACGGCGAACCACCTTGGGACAACGGCCTTTCCGCAACTGCAGTTCATAACACGGTGACAGTCGATGGCCAGGATCAGATGCGGCGGGCAGGCCGCTTTCTCTGGCTCGACTGGGCGCAGGCATATGGACGATCCTTCGCCTCTTCTGCTGCGGGTACGCCGGACTGCTTCGAGGGCGGACACGACGGCTATCGCCGTTGCGGAGTAAAACATCGTAGGATGGTGCGCTGGTTAGGAGACGCCGGCTGGGTTATCGTCGACGACTTGCTGGGTGACCAGGAACACGACTTACAACTACACTGGCTGTGCCCTGATCTTCCGTTCGAGGTTTCCGACGCGCCTTTTTGTGTAAGGTTCAGGATGGAGAAAGACAGCTTTTCCTGCGGCGTGTTCTCGGATTCGCCCGGAAGCGGTTGTGTGGTGCGCGCGGGAAAAAGCCTGCTGGCCGACGCAGGGGAAACGAATACCGAGAGACTTGGGTGGGAATCACCTACCTATGGCGAGCTTTGTCCCGCAGTGTCGCTGATCTATCGCGCGAAACCTTCACTGCCGGCTCGGTTGGTCACAGTTATTCTTACTGGGGAAGGGTTCAACATGAATCGGAGTTCTGATCGACTCGTGATTTCGCGCGGTGATGCACAAATCTATCAGGTTGAACTGAACCCCCATTTGCGGGAGGCCGTAAGTCGAAACGCTGCGAGAGGCGGGATTCGAAGACCATGAAACAGGTGCTGCAGAACGTTCGCAGTGGCGAGATCACCGTGGCTGACGTGCCGGCACCGCATATGTTGGCCGGATGCGTGCTCGTTCGCTCGGCCGCGTCTCTGGTTTCGGCCGGCACTGAACGGGCAGCGTCCGAATTCGCCCGCAAGAATCTGCTGCAAAAAGCGCGCATGCGTCCCGACCTGGTGCGCGAAGTGATAGCCAAGATAAAGCGAGACGGTTTGATGAACACCGCGGCAACGGTGCGCAGCCGTCTCGAGCAGCCAAGCACGCCGGGTTACAGCAGTGCCGGAACCGTGATAGCTGTGGGTGAGGCCGTTAGAGATCTGAGTATTGGCGATCGAGTGGCATGTGCCGGTGCGGGTCATGCCGTGCACGCGGAGTTTGCGTGCGTGCCGCGCCTGTTGGTCGCGCGAATCCCCTCGGACTCGGTCGTCAGCTTCGAGCAAGCGGCGTTCACTACCGTTGGCGCGGTTGCGCTGCATGGAGTTCGCACCGCCGATGTCAGACTCGGCGATGTGGTAGCCGTCATCGGGCTTGGACTTCTCGGGCAATTGACAGTTCAGATTTTGAAATCGGCAGGTTGCCGCGTGCTGGGAATGGACGTTGATCCACGCCGTGCGGAACTCGCCCTGCGTATGGGAGCCAACGCAACCAGCAGTTCGTCCCCGGCTTTTCACGAGCTGTGCCTGCAACATTCCAGCGGCTTGGGTGTAGATGCGGTCCTCATTACTGCGCAAACGTCGAGCAATGATCCGCTCACTCTGGCGGGACAGATTGCCCGCGATCGCGCTGTGGTCGCAGCGGTTGGGGCCGTGGGCATGGAGATCGACCGCAGGGCGTTCTACGAGAAGGAGCTCGATTTGCGCGTTCCTCGTTCCTATGGACCGGGCCGCTACGACGCAGCCTACGAGCAAAGGGGGATCGATTACCCGATTGGGTATGTGCGCTGGACAGAAACCCGAAACATGGAGGCATTCCTCCGCCTCCTCGCGGAGGGACGGCTCGATCTCACCCCCCTGATCACCCACCGTTTTCCCGTGGAGCAAGCCCAGTCGGCGTATAACCTCATTTCCAGTAACGGTAGTGAGCCCTTTCTCGGGGTCCTTATCACTTATCCCGAGGATGCCCGGGAGGACCGTCGCTTGGAGTTCCCGGCTAGCGGTCGTCCTTCCGGAGGTCCCCGAACAAAATCGCTGTCGGTTGGACTGCTGGGCGCAGGGACTTTCGCGACTGGCACGTTGCTGCCTGCTATCAGGCAGACCGGAGGTGTCCAACTGGCGGGCGTATGTGCTGCCAGCGGTTCCCACGCACAACACGCGGCGCGGAGGTTTGGATTTCGTTACTGCACGACCGATGAGGAGAGCATCCTCCAAGATCCGGGCGTGAACATAATCGTCATCGTCACCAGGCATCACTTACACGCGCGGCAGGTGCTGGCGGCGCTCGGTTCCGGGAAAAACGTTTTTTGTGAGAAGCCGTTGTGTTTAAAGCCTGCCGAGTTGACCGAGATTGTCGAAGCTTGTGACAAATGCCGGAACCAACCCACCCCGCTTCTTATGGTCGGGTTCAACCGTCGATTCGCTGACCTGGCTGTGCAGATGAGGAATTTCCTCAGAGATGTACAGGAACCCTTGGCGCTCAACTACCGCGTCAATGCCGGCTTCGTCCCCGCCGATCATTGGTTGAACGACCCGGAACAAGGTGGCGGTCGCATCCTGGGCGAGGTTTGTCACTTCGTGGATTTCCTGACGTTTCTGGCGGGGTCGGCGCCGCTTGAAGTTCAAACCCAGAGCTTGGCGAACTCGGGCAAATATTCGAACGACAATGTGGTGAGCACGCTGCGTTTTGCCAACGGGTCACGAGGAACGATCAGTTACCTGGCGAACGGTGATAAGTCCTATTCGAAGGAGCGAATTGAAGTTTTCGGTGGGGGCTCAGTCGCAGTGCTCGAGGACTTCCGCCGCTTGGAACTGGTTCGTCAGGGATGCAAAAAAACGCTGCAATCGGGCCTGCGGGCCGACAAAGGACACCGCGCGGAATGGAAGGCCTTTCTTGAGACCCTTCAAAATGACGGAGAGTCTCCGATTCCTCTGGAGGAAATCGTGACCACCATGCTGACCACCTTTGCACTCGAAGAGTCGCGATCGCTGGGGGAACCGGTGCTGGTTGGAGGACTCAATGACGTGCGAGGATAGCGTTCACCTGATCTCCCATCAGAGAGCCGCATGAAAATCCTGTACGTTTCTCAATATTTTCCGCCGGAGATGGGTGCGCCCGCCGCACGCGCTGGGGAACTTTCGCGTCGCTGGGCGGAAGGTGGCCACCGCGTTACCGTTCTCACCGGATTTCCCAATCATCCGACCGGAGTCATTCCCCAGGAATACCGCAGCCGCGCCCGCCGAGGGGTCATCCGCGAGAACGTGAGTGATGTGAATGTGGTCCGCACCTGGCTCCTGCCTTTTCCCAATCGCAAAGCGCACGAACGCATGCTCAACTATAGCTCGTTCTGCGTGTCGTCTGCGGGTACCGGCATGTTTGTGACGCGCCCGGATGTGGTCATCGCAACCTCGCCGCAGTTGCTGGTCGGTCTCTCCGGGTGGTGGATCTCCCGCGCTAAGCGAGTACCGTTCGTTTTCGAGGTCCGCGATCTTTGGCCGGAGTCGCTCGCCGCAGTGGGCATGGGCAACGAAAATTCCGCTTTGCACCGCTCCCTTGCTCGAGTCGCACGCTTTCTCTATCGCGACTCCGATCACATCGTCGTCGTCACTCCTGCCTTCAAACAATACCTGGTCGAACATTGGAGTATTCCGCGCCAGAAGATTTCTGTCGTAGAGAACGGCGTCGAGACCATGCTGTTCGCGCCTGGGAACGACGGCGACGTGCTGAGGAAACAGATGAACGCTGAGGGAAAATTCATCGTCTGCTACATCGGCACCATGGGTATGGCGCACGGCCTCGAAACTGTGATAGAGGCGGCCGATCAACTCCATCGCGCAGCCCCAGACGTGATGTTTTTACTTGTGGGAGAAGGCGCCGACAAGGAACGCATCCTCGCGATGGCGGCAGCACGCAGGCTCGCCAATCTGCATTTCGTCGATCAACAGCCCCGGGAAAAAATTCCCGCCTTCATTTCCGCCGCGGACGCGACGCTGGTCCTGCTGAAAAAGACCGAGCTCTTCAAAACCGTCATTCCCACCAAGATGCTGGAATTCATGTCCTGCGCGCGCCCGGTCATCCTGGGAGTCGACGGGCAGGCGCGTGAGATTGTCGAAAGAGCGCAGGCAGGAATTTTTATTGAACCGGAAAACCCACAAGCCTTGACCGACGTTGTCCTCCGCTTGCGCGCCGATCGAAAGCTCCGTGAGACTCTGGGACAGAATGGCCGCCGTCACATCCTAGAGCGCTATTCCCGGCAGCGGACCGCCGCGGCCTACATTGCGGTGTTGGACAAACTGCTGGGGAGACCGGCCGCGGACGCGCTGGCAGCCTGAGAACTACGGGTGTGCGGCCACGATGGTGAGCCCCGTGGCAAGAACAACGGCAGCCTCAGCGGCGCGCGCACCCGCAATTTTAGCGGTGCTGGTGGGAACAAAAAGAATGTCGTCGGCCTGCATGGGCAGGTCTGGAGCCTTCGCTGCCAGGATCTTCTTCAGTTGAATGGGGGTCTCCGTCATCGCCCCGTCGGGAGTCTTGCGAATGATTTTCGCGCTATCCAATTTCGCCGTCCGATTGAGTCCGCCGGCCAGCGCGATGGCCTGCAGGACGGACAAGCTGCCGGTATCCATCAGAAAGCCGCTGGGCTTGCCCACTTCACCCACCACGTAAATGATATCCGCACGGTGGACGGCGATCGTATCGCCCGGGTAGACCTGAATATTGCTCTCTGATTTATCCGCAGGATTGCGTGGCAGGGTCACGGTCACGGGCCGATCCGGTTGATCGCGATGCGTGATGGTGACCACCCGTCCGGCTTTGTCATTAAATCCCCCCGCTGCCGAGATCAAATCAAGCAGACGCGGTTGACCGAGTACCGGATAAACCCCCGGCCTCGAAACCTCGCCCAACACGCTGGCTCCCTGTGTCACCGACTCGTCCACCAGCAACGACACGTGAGGGTCTTTGAGAAACCCTCCATCGGAGTACCGCTTCTCAATGACGGTCTGAGCTTCCTGCAGTGAAAGTCCACCAACATGAACGTAGTTCACCAGCGGAAGATAGACTTCGCCGTTTCCGGTGACGCGAACTTTTGTGGACAACTCAGGCACGTTGTACACGTTCAGTTCCACCAGATCGCCTGCACCGAGGCGTAACTCTGAACTCTGCACAGGCACGTCGGTAGTTTTCTGTTTCCCAGCATCGGTCGCAGGCGGCGGAGCAGGAACCGCGGTTTGCGACGGTTCCTCGGTCGTCTTGCCGGCTGCCCCCGCGACGGGCTCCGCGTTATCCTGAGCAGCAACGGCAACGGCCAGCAATGAGGTCATGACTGAACAAAGTAGCAGCCTGCGGCCTTGCAGATTGGTTAACCACGCTCGCTCGAACCACATGGCGTTCCCCTCAGCTGGGATGAGGTCTAAAGTCTAGCACAGGAAGCACTTCTGTATTCGATACCTGATACAGGATCCATGCCGACGCCTGAAATACGCCTCGACTTGCCCCCCCGGGAAGATTTCCACAGGGTATCGAAAAAGAAAATAGAAGGCCACTCTCGAGAGCTGATATAGTTTTGAAACCCATTTCGGGCGCCGTCTTGGCGCCAGTCGAGAACTGCTGTAGGAGATAGAAACCGAGTTTATTCTCCGGCACATACAGGCTACCCGTTTCCCTGACACGTGCCATATGTCTGGTCAACGGAGAGGTAAGTGATAGAGCTTTACCTGGGGATATTTGCAGCATCTCTGCTGCTGTCTTTCATCTTCACCAGGTATGTTCGGAACATCGCCACGGCGCGCGGTTGGGTAGTCGCGCCGGCGACGGAACGGCACCTGCACAGGACTCCTCTGCCCCGCCTAGGCGGAGTCGCCGTCTTCCTCTCGTTCATCATCGTCGTCGGGTTCGTGTTGCTGTACGCTGGCTGGCATCCCAAGCTGGGACAGAGCATAGGGACCAAAGGCCTGCTTCCCATCCTGTTACCAGGTTTTGTGGTGTTTCTGCTTGGTGCCTACGACGACTTGAAGGGTGTAGGACCCTATTTCAAATTCACTGTGCAGGCGGCGGCCGGAGCCCTCATGTTTGCTGGCGGCTTGCGGATCTTCGATCTTCCGGTGGTCTTTGGAAACCATCATTTCCCGTGGTTCTTGGGGCTGCCACTTACGATTTTGTGGGTCTTGGCCATTACCAATGCTTTTAATCTGATTGACGGGCTCGATGGCCTCGCAGCGGGTTCCGCGCTGTTTTCCACCCTGGTTGTCTTCGTCGTTGCACTGCTCGATGGTTCCACCCTGGTTCCGCTGATGACCTTGGCCCTGGCGGGCTCGATTCTTGGCTTCCTGCGTTTCAACTTCAATCCCGCCACTATCTTTCTAGGAGACAGTGGCAGCCTGTTTATCGGCTTCATGTTGAGTGCACTGGCGCTTCAGGGAGCGCAGAAAGCTCCAACCATCATCGCCGTAGCCATCCCCGTCGTTTCTTTCGGATTGCCGATTCTCGAGACCAGCCTCTCCGTTCTGCGGCGATTGATCAGCGGGCGGCCGGTGTTTACCGCCGACCGCGAACACATTCATCACAAACTGCTGCAGCAAGGCTTATCGCACCGCCAGGTGGTGATCCTGCTGTACGCCGTGTCGGCCTTGTTCGCGCTGTTGAGCCTGTTCCTGTTGTGGCCGACGGGCAGCACCCTGGGCCTGGTGTTGGCGGTGATAGGTACGGGAATCTGGGTCGGAGTGCAGCATCTGGGCTATCTGGAATTCGGAGAACTGCGGCGCGTAGCCCAACGCACCATGGAACAACCCCAGATTTTTATTAATAATCTGGCGATTCGCCGCGCCACCGAAGAACTGAAAGTGAGCCGCGATTGCGATCAGATTTGCCGTATTCTGCTGGCTGCGTTCGGCACCAACGACTTTGACGCCTTCGACCTCAACCTGAATGTTTTCCCCAGGGAGGCGCCGGAGGTGGAAGCGCTGCAAGTCATCGCGGATCGAGGCAGCGGCCTGTATCGCGTGTGCTGGCGCAAGCCGGGCACGCGCTTCACCCGAGACGGGGCCATCGCATGGAGTCTGACTTTGGATCTGGTCACTTCCAGTCACCGGCGTCGTGGCTCGCTCGCCCTCTACCGTCTCTACAGCAGGCGCGATCTGCAGTTGGATGTCAACCTGCTGACATCGCTTTTTCCCGACGCCCTGGCGGACGCCTTGGACCGGTCCCTGGTGCGTAGCGTGCCGGCTGTGCCTCGCGGTGATGAAGACGGAGGTTTTGCTGCAGCTCAGGCCAGCTGATCCTCGCACTCCACGCATCGAAACCAGTACAATTTCTCGAATCGTTGATCCCACGCATGCACATCCTTCATGTGGTTGGCGCTCGTCCTAACTTTATGAAAGCCGCACCGGTGCACGCGGCGCTTCGGATGTTCCCCATGCACCGTCAGACCTTGGTGCACACCGGGCAGCATTACGA
>Ga0126381_100002113_pt1 | contig 21497 bp, 19 predicted proteins | sample PanSoiMetPlot_28_FD_96465 | JGI IMG/M metagenome (GOLD analysis project Ga0126381, IMG submission 96465) | Tropical forest soil microbial communities from Panama - MetaG Plot_28 | ecosystem: Environmental > Terrestrial > Soil > Tropical forest > Bulk soil | place: Panama | collected 2016-02-17
AGCCGGGTCCCACCTTCCGATTCTTCGGTTTCGGTCAGAATCACCCGCAGCTCTTCCTCGCTGTGAGCCAGCTCCGTCTCGGCGACTGCGTCGATTCGGAAAATGACCTTCAGCATTGTGGCGGCCGAGATCTGCAGAAACCAGATGGCCGGCCGAAGGATGGTGTAAAACAGATGAAGCGGTCCGCTTACCCAAAGACTAAGCGCTAACGGCTTCCTGATGGCCAGCGTCTTGGGGGTGACTTCCCCCAAAACGATGTGGAGATAGGTGATTACACAGAAACCGAGCGCAAAAGCTACGGCATGCGTGATGGTTGATTGGTGAATGCCGAGCTTGTCCAAAAGCGGCTCGATCAAGTGCGAAACATAAGGTTCACCAATCCAGCCTAGTGCCAGGCTTGAAAGAGTAATCCCAAGTTGAGTCGCCGATACATAGGCGTCGAGATGCGACGTCATATGCCGAGTCAATGCGGCTCTTTTGTCCTCTTCTCCGATCGTGTCCAGCTGGCTGGAACGGACTTTTACCAACGCAAACTCCGACGCCACGAAAAACCCGTTCAGCAAAACCAGAAGCAGGATTATGAACAGATTGGAAAGGATGCTCCCGAGAGAATCAAAACCGACCCCGCCGCTCTGGGCAACCCCCAAGAAGACCTCTATGCCATTGGGTATCAAGTCAATTGCTCTCCCAAACCATGCACCAGCCTGAGCATTCTACAAACACGAGCGTTTGTGGAATGCTTAAGCCGCGACACGGCCGGCCATTTTGCCAATGGATTCCAGGCTGAAACGCGACGCAACTTTCCCACGCTCCAGCACAGCGTTCATTTTGCGAATCCTTCTTTGAAGGCCGCTCGAAGAGCGGCTCATCAGCGTGAAACCTCGCTAACGCGAAGCGTTTGCAAGGTTTCCGGCTACCAGCTCGATTTTGTGACACCCGGGATCATTCCCTGGGAAGCAAGCTCGCGAAACGCAAGTCGGGAAAGCCTGAACCGCCGAATATATCCCCGGCGACGCCCGCTCTGGTTGCATCGATTGACGACTCGGGTTGGACTAGCATCCCGCGGAAGTTTGGCGAGACCTTCGTAGTCTTTCTTCGCCTTTAGTTCAGCGCGAAGAGCAGCGTACTTGGTCACGGTTGCTTGCTTCCGTTTATTCCTTTCAGTCCAAGACTTCTTTGCCATAGAGAAGGCCGGAATCTAGCGGAACATCCTGTGTTTTCAACGCTTTTTTGAGGATTTTATGTTGCTACACGACAACAGATTTTAGCCAGGCGTGATCCGCCTTTGCGGGAGAGCCTCTGGTATGGTTCGTTTTTTATCGATTCATCCTGAAGGGATTACAAGGGCTGCTATTCTCTTCTGCTGCCCTGATATCAGTCTCGCAGTTTTTCATAAGCGAGCGAAGCGGCCCCCCAACGCGAGGCGGAGTGAGCTTGTGAATGACTGAGCCGCCAGCACAAAAAGAACGCCGCGCTTTTGGCGCCAGACCTTTGCGCCCTCGGACACTGCCTGAACCCACTGCTAAAATTACTGTGATGACACGTATTTCACGCTGCACCCATATGGCGCAGTCGCGGTGGTCGGGACACTCTTGCCGGAAAGCGCTGCATCCAGCGCAGCTTTCACGTAATTGGTCGCCATGTTCACATCCGCCACGTCCGTACTCCGCTTATTATCGATCGCGCCCTGATAAATTAACTTCCCGCTCGGGTCGATCACGTACATATCCGGGGTCGTCTTCGCGCCGTATAAGTGGCCCACTTTACCGTCCGAATCGATCATGAGGGCTGTTCGCGCCGCCCCATCCCTAGTGGCAAACGCATTGAGTTTCGCTGCATCGTAATTACCCTCTTGGCCGGGCGCCGAAGAATCAATTGAAAGCCAGACAACTCCTTTAGCAGTGTATTCCTTTTGTAATTTTTGCATATTGCCCGACCCATAGTGCTTACGCACAAACGGGCAATCCGGCTGGTACCATTCTAACACTACGTACTTGCCTCTATAGCTGGAAAGTTTCTGGGTCTTTCCATTCGTATCCCTGAGCGAAAAGTCAGGCGCATCCTGGCCAACCTGAACATTAGAGAAACAGAGTCCGGCTGTTACAGCCAGAACCCCACAAGTGGTGAAAACAGTCTTGATCATAGCTTCTTATTTCGTCACTGACACTAGCAGTATTCAGACGTTGAACCTCACCCTACCGTTTCGAAAAACCGACAGGGCCCTTGTTTAGAGCGTCCAAAATCGCCTGTGAACTGATCACTTCGGATAAAAGAATTGGTTCCTTCGATCCACCTGGATACACCAGATACATCGGGACGCCCGCGCGACCATGCTGGCGAAGGATCTCCGTAATTTCGGGGTCGCCATTTGTCCAATCCGCCTTCAGAAGAACAACCTTATTCTTGGAAAACGCGTCACGCACCTGTGGCGTATCGATCGCAAATCGCTCGTTCGTCTTGCAAGTGATACACCAGTCAGCAGTGAAATCGACGAATACAGGGCGCCCCGACGCAACTGCTTGATCAAGCGAGCTCTTGCTGAATTTTGCCCAAGTCAGCTGGCTCGGCTTTGTCAGAAAGCCGTACGCGCCGGCTGCCAATAAAACAACCACAAGCATTGAAATCGCCGCAGAAATCTTGGCTCGAATCGGCGAGACGGGTGTCCAGAAAGATCCCTTGATCCAAGCAATAATCGCGATGACCAGGAGAACAGCACCAAGCGATATGATCGCGTTCGCACCTTTCATCTGGCCAAGGACCCACGCTAACCACAGCAATGTCGCTATCAGCAGGAATCCCATGAACTGTTTCATCCGGACCATCCAGCGTCCCGGTTTTGGCAAGTGGTGCAGCCATTTCGGATTGATCGCCAGGATCAGATAAGGGGAAGCCATTCCCAACCCGATAAACATGAACACCAAAAAGGTCACCCACGCGGGCTGCGCGAAAGCGAATGCCGAGGCGGTGCCTAGAAATGGCGCTGTACAGGGCGTGGCCAGAATCGTTGCGAAAACACCTTGGAAAAACGCGGCGTTATATCCCGTTCCACTCGCCAGCTTCGCTAAACCGCCAGTCGATTTGGCGGATACCGAGAACTCGTAGACGCCAAACAAGTTCAGGGCGAACGCAAAAACAACGCACGCAATCGCTACGACAAACCGATAATCCTGGAACTGGAACCCCCAACCGACTTGTGCGCCGGCTGCCCGCAGAAGGATAGCTACTACCGCGAGCACAGCGAAGCAGCTTAAGATCCCGACCGAAAACGCCATCGAAAGCCGAAAAGCCTTGTCAGGCCGTTCGCCTGCTTCACTCACAAACCCAAAAATCTTCAAGGAAATAACCGGCAGAACGCAAGGCATGACATTCAGGATAAGTCCGCCAAGAATCGCCAGACCGAGAATCTGAAATAGGCCCGCCAACGAAACGGAAACAGCCGGAGCCTCAATCGAGCCAACGCTCGCGCCGTTAGCATCTATTAAGTATCCTGTTCTGGTTTCCCCCGATCCAACAACCAATACGCCGGGAAGCTTGTTAATCGGCTGCGGTTCAGAATCGATAGGGATCGTCACCTGGTCGCCACTGGAAGAAACATGCCCGAGCACCGCCTCCTCGGGTGGGACCGGGAAGAAGTCGATCGGCGTGTTGCTTGGCACTCCTGTTACCCGGAGCTGCAGGTTCTTTCCCTTACGAGCAAAGGTCGCTTCCCAACCACTGGGCAAACTCTTTGGCAGTAGAGCTGAATACTTATCGAAGATTTGGCGCGCGTCCGACCCTGATGAGGCGCCGGTTTTCAGCTGAAGCGAAAGTTGCGCGCTGCCTGGTACGCACGAACTTTGGCAGACGAGCCAGTCTGACTTTGCTCCAATTTCGATCGGACCAGCCGGCAGGTTCTCCGGCGCCACCACTGTTGCAAAGAGCAATACCTCGTTCTCGTAAACGAAGACCTCGAGATCGCCAGGTTCTTTCTCCCTGACTGGAATTGGCCATTGCAGGTCCTCTGCCTTAAAACCTTCCGGCAAACGCCATTCGATCTTAGTCGGAATCCCGGAGTCGCCCGGATGCTTCCAGTAGATGTGCCAGCCCGGTTCAATGCGATACAGAATACCTACCCTGAACTTCTGACCGGGGGCGATCGAACTAGCATCGGAAATAAGCGACGCTTTAACCAGTTCGTTGCCGTCCGGCTTTCCCTGGGCTGCACCGGACCAGGGCAAAGCCAATCCAAGCAACCCGAGTAAAAGAGCGCATTTTCTAAGCACAAAAGCCTTCAACGGTGGAAAATTAGAGACTTCCGGGGCCCACTATCTTCCCTTTTATTACAACTAAATGTTACCGCCCCGACGGTCAAATCGAGCGGCATCGAGCGGTATCGAGCGGCATCGAACGACATCAAGCGCGAACGAGCGGGATAGGAATTAACCAAGAAGCATTTTTTTGTCATTATTTGTGCGGCCCGGCCACCAAACAGCGCCTGCATGTCCAGCTTATCCAGAGCTCGGCTCAATGCCGCTCGATCCGGCTGAGCCCGCCGTGCGCAAAGCTTGTACCAACATGCAGCCTGCATTGCTCCAGCACAACTCGTAAAGCAGCAGCCTATCGATACCACATCTATAAGTTACTCATAATCAGTAACTTACGTATTTATCCGCCAAGGCTGGCATGTCTTATGCCTTTTTTGCCGAACGCGAATGATGTCCCAGATCATTGAACTATTGATCCTGGCCGTCCTGATTGCCGTTTTGAATCTCTCTGGTCCGAAAGGGGTGCCGAGATGGCTGATCCGAGGCCTTAGCCTCGTCTTGCTTCTGATCGGCATCGCGGCCGTTTTTTTTCGCTAGCTCGCAATTTCTTCGTCACCTTTCAAGAAGCGCGGCTTTTCAAAAGGTCGCGAATCTCGCCCAACAGCTTTTCTTCGGCAGATGGAGCTGGATGAGCCGGTTCAGGCGCTGGATTACGCAGCCTGTTCATCTGCTTGATCACCAGAAAAAGAACGAACGCAATAATGAGGAATTCTATGATCGTATTGATGAAGACACCGTAGCCAATCACCGGAATCCCTTTGTCTGCCGCTTCTTTGAACGAAGACACATGCTGGCCGCTCAGCGGGATGAACAGGTTGGAAAAATCGACATGCCCCAGAAGCAGGCCAATGATCGGCATAAAGATGTTGTTTACCAGGGAGGCAACGATCTTGCCGAACGCGGCACCGATGATAACACCAATTGCCAAATCGACCATGTTCCCTTTCACGGCAAACTCTTTGAATTCTTTAAGTATTGGCATAGTTGATTTCTGTCTCTGAATTCACGGCACAACTCGCACCTGCCTTACGCGGTTACAACTCTACACAGTCAATTCTCAAAAACCCAAGAGGGATGCCTCTTCCAAAATAACCGGACACGTGTTCTACCGATTAGAAAAGCGCAACAAAAAAGGGATGACAGCAACTAGGGACCACCGCACAAGATGGCCGCTGAAGAACTTCTTCTCCTGATCCAACGTGTTCGAAACTCAGACGATGCTGCCGCTGCAGAACTCGTCGAGCATCTTTATCCCACTGTAATCCGGATCGTTCGCAACCACCTCCCCCGGCGCGAGCTCGAAGAAGATCTGGCTCAAGAAATTTTTTTGAAAATCTTCGCTAAGCTTCATCAATATCGCGCTGACATGCCATTTGAGCACTGGGTTTCCCGGGTCTCGGTAAACACCTGTATTGATCACTTACGCAAACAGCGCAATCGGCCCGAGTACCGCTGGTCAGACTTTAGTGAAGAACAACAATCAATCTTGAGTAATCTTGCAGAGAGTAATACTCAAGTAACCAATCCATCCCCCCAAGAGACTCGAGACCTCCTCCAACGCCTCATGCAAACGTTGAAACCAAACGAACGACTGATTGTTCAATGGATGTACTTGGAGGAAAAGTCGGTCTCAGAAATTTGTGACCTCACAGGCTGGAAATCGTCAAAAATCAAGGTTACAGCGTTCCGAGCGCGCAAAAAACTCGCCACCGCAGTGAAACGCCTAGAAAAATGAACGACGAACACCTGGACAATCTCTTTGCAGCGGCACGCCGGTCGCCAGACAGCGATCCTGGTCGGGCGCCTGTGGGATTTGCCGACCGGGTTCTGCAGAAACGACAGGCCCGAATTCAGGAGAACCGAGCCTTTGTCAGGGCATCGATCCTGTCAATCTCGGCCTCCCTGATCGTCCTCGGCGCCGCCTTCGGTTTAGGCTCTGGAGCTGCGAGTTCAGACGATTCGGAGTCTACGGCCGAGTTAGCCTACGCTCTATGGGATCCAACTGGAAACTGATCGCTGTCTTCGCAATTCTGTTCCTGATTGGTGCGGTCGCTGGGTTCTGGCTGGCTCCTTGTCGGTTCGAGCAAAAATGGTCGCGAGCCAATCCGACACGCAACGTCCAATCCTGGACGGATCACCTTGTCGAAAAGCTGAACAGGACCGCAAAGCTCACGCCTGACCAAGCCGAAAAGATCCGTCCGCGGGTCGAGGCGGCTGTCCGTCAAATGCAATCCATCCGCGCCCAATCGATGCAACAGGGTAGCGACGTGTTCGATACCGCTATCGCTGATATCGAACGAAACTTGGATCCCGACCAACAAAGGCGGCTCGAAAAATTCCGAATCGATCGCCGCGCCAATCTCCTGAAGGCGATCGACAAGCAACGAGAAGGGGCGACACCGTAACGTCTCGGGCAAAACACGCCGGAAAGGATGCCTCGCCAAGACGCCGGTCGGAAAGGGATCTCACGCCAAGACGCCAAGACGCAAAGGTTTTGAAAGAAAGAAGCACTTGGGGGGCGAGATGGATACGGCGAACGAGGCGTCGATAAATCGGCTCGCCAGGACTGAACTTTGCTCAGCCTTGTGTGCACGCATGCTGCCACAAGGCTAAGCACCACTTCCCCTTCAGCTCATTTCATCCGAAGCTCCTCCGCTCTCAAAGCCTTTGCGTCTTGGCGTCTTGGCGTGAGATCCCTTTCCGACTGTCGTCTTGGCGTGATCTGTTGCACGTTGCAACTTCTCATTTCTGCGTTTTACACGAATCAATTTTATTACTGCGATCGCAGTAACCGTCTGGGCGAACGTTCGTCTCTCTGAACAGTATGAAATCAAGGTTTATAGTAACTGCCTTACTTTCTCTAGGAATGTTTGGCAATTTGATCGCTCAAGATTCAACCGAAGCCAGTCCGGCGCCTCAAAAGCACGAATGGCATCACCACGGCGCGATGTTCTGGCATGAGCTTGAGCAACTGAAGCTCACCGATGCCCAAAAACAACAGGTGAAACAAATCATGCAAAGCAATCGCCAGAATATGCGCTCAATCGAAAAGGACATGCTAACAGCGCGCAAAGACCTAGCGACCGCGATGTTTACAAATCCAAACGATGAAGCTGCCCTTCGCACAAAGGCAGCCGTGATTAGTAACGCAATCACCGCGCAGATCATGAATCATGCGCAACTGCTCTCGCAAATCAGTAAGATCCTTACACCGGACCAGCAGCAGAAGTTGAATCAGTTGCAGCAGGAGCGCCTAACTCACATGCAACAGATGATCGACAGGCTCAGCCGACCGACAGAGTCGTAACATTTGGGGAAACCAAGGCAGCGGCTTGGCCGCTGCCGTTTTTCGTCCACCGTTGACATAGCCTTCGAGATTTCGAGGACGCGTGAGTCCACAAAGGTTACCAGCGCCGAGGACAAAGAAGACCTGATAGTTCCAAACGGTGGACGGTCGACCGTCGATCGCTAACCGCAAAGGCCTGCGGCCTTTGCGCTATGCCACGCCTGCCAACTCTTCGACCTGCACATTGAACTGCAGGTCGTACAGTTTCCGATAAATCGCCGAGCTCTCCAACAGCTCCCGATGGGTGCCAATCTCCTGGATCTCTCCAATATGCATGACCACAATCTGGTCGGCCTTGAGCACAGTGGACAAACGATGCGCAATCGCAATGACCGTTCTCCCCTCGGAAAGCCGATCAAGCGCTGCCTGAATCTCGCGCTCTGCCTCTGAATCGAGTGCGGACATCGCTTCGTCAAGCAGGAGCACCGGAGCATTCTTTAATAACGCTCGAGCAATCGAAACCCGCTGCTGCTGGCCACCGGAAAGAAGGCATCCTTTGTCGCCGATCACAGTTTCGTAGCCGTTCGGCTGCTCCATAATGAAATCGTGAGCGTAGGCCTGTTTTGCCGCCTCCACGACTTCTTCTTTGGTGGCGTTCAATCGCCCGTAGCGAATGTTGTTCAAGATCGAGTCATGGAACAGGAACGTATCCTGAGAGACCATGCCGATCCGCTCACGCAAAGAGGTCTGCTTGATCGTATTAATATCTCGTCCATCAAGCCGGATGACCCCTGATTCCGGTTCGTAGAAGTGGAGAAGCAGCGACAAGATTGTGCTCTTACCCGCTCCGCTTGAACCAACGAGTGCAAAATATCTACCAGGTTCGATATGCAGATTCAGATTGCGGATCGCGGTCGGTAGTCCAGGCCGGTACCGGAACGTCACGTTCTCGAGCAAAATATCGCCGGCACAACTTTCCAACTCCACCGCTCCAGGACGATCCTCAATTGTCGGCTGACGATTCATGATCTCGAAAATGTTCTGCGTCGCATTGAAGCACTGCTGCATCATGAGATGAATCCGGCTGAGTTTTTTCACCGGGTCGTACAGCAGAAAAACGCAGGCTAGAAGCGACAACAGCCGTGGAGCATCCAGATGCGACCACCAGACGTATAGCAACGCGAGCCCGACTCCAATCGCCGATACACCTTCAATCGTTGGTCCAACGATCTCGATCGCTTTCCGCACTTTGATTCCGCTGCGAAACTGCTCCAGGTTCAGTTTCTCAAACTGCTTCGACTCTCGCTGCTCCCTGGCGAAAGATTTAATTACCCGTATCCCGGCAAAGCTCTCCTGCAGCAGTGCCATCATCGAGCCAACCTTCTGCTCTTCCAGCTTGCCTTGTTTTCTTACTCTTCTGCCGAACACAACAATTGGCACCCATGAGACCGGAAGCAGCACCAGGCTGAAAATCGCGAATTTCCAGTCCAGGTACAAAAGAACACTGACTGTACCGATAATCGCGACTGGTTGTTTAATTATATCACTGCTGATGTTTGTGAGTGCGTTCTGTGCGACGCGCGTATCATTGATCACCCGAGAGATCAGATTCCCAGAACGTTCCTTGTTAAAAAAATCCAACGATTGTCCGATGATATGTGTGTAGAGCTTGGTCCGAATGTCCGCCAGGACTCGCAAACTCACCCACGCCATGTAGTAGGCGTTTAAGTAGTCAAACACGCTGCGGACGATTATGATCAGTGGGATTAGCGCGCAGAGCTGAAGCGCGCTGATAATATCAACCGGAGGCCCATTCCCCGCGTTCTGCCCACCACCAAGCAGATTGGCACCAGGAAGCACGCCTTTGTTCACGTGCCGCATCACTAACGGAATCAAGGCAGTTGTTCCGGCAAAAAGCGCTCCGAACAGCAGGGCGAGTATGAACCGCCAAAAGTAAGGCCGCAGGTAGGGATACAGATCCCGATACGGCCCGATCGCCATCCGAATGAACTCGCGAATCCTGAATTTCTGCTTTGCCATGAATCTGTTGGTTTGGTGATGTTGCTCCTCAGCATTCGGAGGGCGCGTACCATCACCCAAGAATCGTTTCCATAGCACGGATTACCGCCTCGGTCGACAGCTCCGTCATTGCCATGCCTTTTTGCCGCGGCTCAAAATGATCATAAGGGACATCGAAACCGGCCCTGATAACCGCGCCTTTGTTATGCCGTGGTCTCCAATGAAACGGATTGGTAGGACCAAAGAGAACGACTTCAGGGACGGAAAAAGCGGACGCCAGATGCGCACCTGCACTGTCTACACCGACGAATAACGACGCTCGCTGGATCATCGCTGCCGTCATCAGAAAATCGATCTTTACCGCTACGGAAGAGAACAGGGCCGGCGGCAAGCGCGACTTGATCTCGGATACGTGTCTGAGCTCTCCTGAATCCTTGCCCCCTGTTATGAGGCAGGGAAGTTTGTAACGCCGATGCAGGTGACTGATCACTTTTGCCCAGCGGTCGGCTGGCCAATATTTTTCCGGGCGCGCCGTTCCTGGATGAATCACGCAATAACGATCCGGTAAGCCGATCTGCTCTCGCAATTTCTTTGCCGAAGGCGCTGTACTCTCCGGGAGAGTCAGGCTGACTGGCAAGTCGGTTGGCGGCTCGTCTAACGCCCTGATCAAATCGACATAATGATCGACTGTGTGCTTTTCGCGCACAGGCGATGAGACAAGCTCGGTGTAGACCCATGATCGAATTGCGCGCTTTGCTACGAACGCGAACCCAATTCGCCGCTCTGCCTTGGAAAGAAAAGTCAGCACAGTCGAGCGGTCGTTGCCTGTAAAATCGAGACAAAGATCAAACCCTGTACGAATCAGATCGACCCAGAGCTTAAACGATTGTCGCCGCTGGTAAATCCATACACGGTCGACATCTACGATCGCCGGAGCCAATTCGCGCGAATGCTGATCGATCAGCAAGGTTATCCTCGCTTTCGGATACAATTGCCGAAGCCCTTTGAGCGCCGGTGTCGTCAGAATCAAGTCTCCGAGCCGTTTCAGTTGGATGACCAGGATGGAAGTCATGGCGTTTGGCGTTTGGCGTTTGGCGTTTGGCGTTTCGCGATGCCAATCATGCCCCTGCCAATGGTGCGCTGCAGGGCGGCAGAGCTTATCCCGCCCGTAGCCTTAGCGAAGGCGGACCCTGCCGCTGAAACCGAGGCAGTTCTATAGAGTCGGGCTCGGTCCGCGAAACGCGAAACGCCAAACGCGAAACGCTGCTCCATACTAGCGTGCCGAAACAGCGCGTCCCGCGCGCATCGCGAACACCCTCTTATACGCCTCGTGTATCCGTTCGCGAAAGTGATCCCAAGTCAGCTCGTTTACCGCACGTTCCCGTCCAGCGGCTCCCATCCGGTCGACGAACTCCGGCGAGCGGTACAGCTTCAGAATCGCTTCAGATAAGGCTTCCACATTGTTTGGCGGGATAATGATTCCATTAACATCGTCCGTCACTACATCACCGGATTCACGGGTCGTAATCTGTGCAAGTCCAGACGCGGCTGCTTCGTAAGTGGCTTTTGCACTTCCTTCGCATTCGGAGGGAAAGACAAAAACGCTGCTTTGTCGATAAAGCTCTTCGACAGAGCGGCTAAACCCTAGAACTTTGATTGATTCTGGCAGCTCCTTCAGGTTAGATGCCAGCTCCGGATGCGGATGCCCAGCCAGCCAGAGTTCGGCCTTCGGCAGACGCAGTTTCTTCCAAGCTTCTAGCAGCAAATGCACTCCTTTTCTTTTGATCAACGCACCTACAAAAAGCGCGCGAAAAATCGACGGTTTTGATCCCGGATGAAAGCGATTGGTGTCGACTCCGCGCGTCATCCGAAACAGTTTCTCCTTTGGAATCCCAGCAAACAAAAAGGTCTCTTCGGCTTTTTCTGATAAAACGAGCAGCAAATCGGCCGCTTCGTATTCTTCCAACGATTGCTGCCGGCTGATCAATAGCTGATTCAACCACCTTTGCGGGAGCGGTGCGCGCTCCATCGCGATTTCGTGGTCCGTTTTTGGCGGCACGACGTTTCCCTTGTGCCGATGCCAGGTCGGTACTTCGAGTACGGAAGGAATGCCGAGCTCTCGGGACGCTCGCAGCGACGTAAGCGCGTCGCCCGCCCATCCATGAAACAGATCAAATTTACCACTGCGAAGAATCCTGCCTGCGACGCGGTCCAGCGCTTTTTTCTTGGCTGCGTAATAGTATCGCCGTTCGAGATTTGAGAGCAATCGCACCGGATGCCATCGCAACGTGCGAACCTTGGCTGGATCAATATCTGGTGCCCGGTTGGCGTACGCGATCGCCAACCCGAGCTGATCCTGGATCCCGCGCAACGTTTCATGTGCAACGGCATCTAACCCCACTCCTCCGATTCGGGCAGATGTGGCGTAAAGTATTCGGTGCGGTTCAGTCTCCATCCGGCCTATAGACCCTAGACCCTAGCCCGTAATCCTTGAACCGTAAACCAGGGACAGCGAACTGAGGGAACCACAGATTTCGCCGATTACTCAGATTACGAATTGGATTTGATCCCCGGGTCAGGTGATAAGAATCTGCGAAATCCGTGGAATCTGTGGTTCCATTCCCGAACTCAACTCGATGAATATTACTCTTGTCCGACGCGGCTACTCGCCTACCGGCGGCGCAGAGAATTATCTAAAGCGGTTTGCAAGGGCACTAACCGAAGCAGGCCACAACATTTCCTTACTCTGCACCGACGATTGGCCCGAAGCAGAGTGGCTTTACGGGGAAGTGGTTCACCTCAAAGCGTCAACTCCAATCCGATTTGCAAATGCTGTCCGCCGCCAACGCAAGCCCGGCTCACTTCTGTTTAGTCTTGAACGCATTTGGGAATGCGACTGTTATCGTGCGGGCGACGGAGTCCATCGCGCGTGGTTGACCAGGCGCGCCGCATTCGAACCAGCAGTCAAAAGACGTCTCCGATTCTTGAACCGGAAACACTCGGGAATTCTTGAGTTAGAAGAGTCCTTGTTCAAACAACGAGGCGCACTCCACGTCATCACAAATTCGCATCTGGTGAAAAACGAGATTGTTCAAGAATTCGCGTATCCAGAGGAAAAAATCAGTGTCGTATACAATGGTCTTTCAGCGGCGCGTTCGGCGTTAGCCCCGAACGCACGCGAACAAGCGCGCCGGCGATGGGGTCTGAATCAGCCGACAATTTTGTTTGCTGGTTCAGGCTGGGGTCGAAAAGGCCTGCGCTATGCGATACAAGCGGTTCGCGGGCTTCCTTCTGTTCAGCTCATCGTAGCCGGAAGCGGAAAGAAACCTTCCAACCCGCCGAGAAACGTCGTCTTTCTCGGCCCGATCGACGAGATGAGTCAGGCATACTTAGCAGCTGACGTTTTTGTTCTTCCCACCATCTACGATCCCTTTTCTAACGCATGCCTGGAAGCTTTGTCATTCGGGCTGCCGGTGATCACTACCACGGCCAATGGTTTCTCTGAAATAATGGTTCCAGGTGTTCATGGGGAAGCGATCAATCATCCAAACAACATCGAGGCGCTGCGCGCATCAATCCAATCCTGGACCAGTACGGCAAAGTGTTCCCAGGCCAGCAACGCTTGTAAAGAGCTAGCCGCTCAGTACACAATAGGCCGCAACGTTCATGAGACAGTCCAAGTCTTGCAGCGAGTCGAGCGAAAAGAATTCTCGCACAGAGGTCGCTGAGTAACGCTGAGGATCAGAATTCTAAGACCTCCTCTGTGGCCTCTGCGTGCGATCATCACGGGCTAGCCTTGGCCTCTCGTCCGCAATTTGTCCAATGTCGCAGCAAGGATGATCACCAGTCCCTTGGTCACCAACTGCCAGAAAAACGAAACGTTCATCAGCGTCAAACCGTTGTTCAGGACCGCGATAATCAAAGCGCCGATTAAAGTCCCGAAGACAGTCCCGGTGCCGCCGGAGAAGCTTGTTCCCCCAAGTATGACTGCAGCAATTGCATCAAGCTCGAAGCCTTCGCCAAGCTTTCCAGAGGCGCTGTAAAGTCTGCTTGCGCTCATCACGCCTGCCAGACCAGACAATAATCCGCTTACGCCGTAAACGAACAGCAGGACCAATGAGACTGGAATCCCGGTGAGTCGAGCGGCCTGAATGTTTCCACCAACGGCATAAACATGCACACCGAGAACGGTTCGATGGAGCACAAAAGCGCTGGCAAGGATCACCAGTAACGCAATGATGACGAGCCAAGGGATTGTCCAAACCGAATCGTTGCCGACCCAGGCAAACGAGATCGAACTATTGATGACAGTCGTTCCGTTGGCGACCAGGTAAGCTGCACCGCGCAGCGCCGTATACGTTCCCAGCGTAGCAATGAAGGGAACCAATCCAACGTAGGCCACTAATGCGCCGGTCGCGACTCCAATTGCCAATCCTGCCAGAAGGGCGATCGGCACTGCAGCCCAGCTTATGCCGGGCATCAATGAAACAAGCACCGAGACAACGGCAGTCACGCCAAGAACGGATCCAACTGCCAAGTCGATTCCGCCGGTTAGAATGACAAATGTCATTCCTGCAGCTAACACAATGTTGATCGACGCCTGCCGGACCACATTGATCCCGTTGCCCACACTCCAAAACCTGGGCGTCAAAAACGAAAACAACACACAAATCAAGATTAGTACGGGCAACATTCCGGCGAGCTGAATCAGGCCGCGGATCATTTCGCGATGGGCGACGTTGTTTGCGGGTGCTGCTTGAGCTGGGTTGTCGGTTGCCATTGCTTTTAGAGGTGGCGTCGTCGAGCGCCGGTAGGCCTGAGCTTGATCCGGTAACTCCCGGATCAAGCTCAGCCCTACCGATCATAATGCTGTCGCCAGCTTCATAATATTCTGCTGGTTTATTTCCATTCCGCTCTCGCCGCCAACTTCACCAGTGATCTCTCCTTCGCGCATCACCAGCACTCGATCACAAATTCCGACGATCTCTGGTAACTCACTCGAAATAAAAAGGACTCCCATCCCCTTCTCTACCAGCTGCTGAATTAACCCATAAATTTCCGCCTTGGATCCCACATCCACTCCGCGCGTCGGCTCATCCAAAATTAAAACTCGGGGGTTGATCTCCAGCCAACGCGCAAGCAGCAGTTTCTGTTGATTGCCACCCGACAATCCGCCGGCTTTTGTGGCCAGCGAAGCGGCCCGCACCCTGAGCGACTTGGCCTGTCCGTTGGCTCTTTCGTTTATCGAGCGGAAATTCAGAACTCCCAGCGTTGCTGTTCGACCAAGAATATTCATTGCGATGTTATCCCGGCAGGACATTTGAAGGAAAACTCCTTGAAGTTTCCGATCCTCCGGCACGTACCCGATTCCAGCACGAACCGCGTCCAACGGATGATCAATCGTCAGTTTCTTACCATCCAACCAGACGTCGCCGGTTCTTTTTTTGTCGGCACCGAAAACTAACCTGGCCAGCTCAGTCCGGCCTGCCCCTACCAGACCTGCCAGGCCCACAACTTCTCCGCGGCGCAACTGAAAGCTCGCCGACTTCACCCGCTCACCGTCGCCCAGGTCGCGCACTTCAATGATCCTATCTCCGACAGCCATCTTGTTCCGCTTATAAAAATCCTCCAGCCGCCTTCCAACCATCATTTCGATCACCCGCTCACTAGCAAACTCCGGCCGCTCCAACTCGCCTACGAATTCGCCATCCCGGAAAACCGAGAGCCGATCGGCGAGATCGTAGATCTCCGCCATCCGATGACTGATGTAGATGATTGCCAACCCATCAGCTCGCAATTGTCGAACCACATCGAAAAGCCGATCCGTCTCCCGATCAGATAACGCAGCGGTCGGTTCATCCATCACCAGAATCCGGTTCCGGTAAAACAGCGCGCGCGCAATTTCGATCTGCTGTTGCTCCGCAACTGATAGATGCGCTGCGCGCCGGTTAGCTTTGAACTCGGCACCGAGCCGGTCCAACACTTCTTGCGTCCGGCGCTCCATCTCCGCTGTGTCTTTGATGAAACCAAATTTTCGTGGTTCAGACCCAAGGAACACGTTCTCTGCCACGGTCAAGTTGGGAGCAACTGTCAACTCCTGGTAAATTATCCCGATACCCGCAGCGCGCGCTTCGTGAGGCGTATGAAAATGCACGGGCTTCCCATCGAGAAACACTTGGCCGCCGTCTGGACGGTAGGCACCCGCAAGGATTTTCATCAGAGTGCTTTTGCCGGCACCGTTTTCGCCAACTAACGCGTGAATCTCACCCGGCCGAACTGTCAGGCTCACCCCTTTGAGCGCACGAACACCAGGGAAACTCTTCGTAACACGACGAACCTCGAGAACAGGATTGGCAGGCATAGATAGAGCGCTCCGGCGGTTGTCGGTTTTCAGCCTTCCGTTTTTGGTCTTCGGTTCGTTTGGTGCAAACGGTCGACGGTTGACGGAAGACGGTCGACGGAAAACGACCGCGCCAAAGGCGCGGTCATCGTGTCCAGCCGGTGTATTCGTTCACGTTGTCACGAGTGATCAGCTTCACCGGAATCAAGATAGTAGTTTCGGCGGGCTTTTTTCCCTGCATAATATCGTAGCCGACCTCAACTGCCTTCTGCGCCATAGCGAACGGATCCTGTGCAGGGCTTGCTTCGAACAGTCCCTGTTTTGCCTTCAGAATCGCGACTGCATCAGGTGAACCGTCGACTCCAACAATAAAGAACTCGCTTCGTTTAGCTTGTTTAGCCGCCAAGTCGCATCCGATACCGGTCGGATCGTTGATGGCGAACACGGCGTCTATCTTTGGAAACGCGGTCAGTAGGTCGGTCATTACGCGGAGACCGCCATCTCGGCTGCCACCGGCGTTCTGATCCTGAGACAGGATCTTGATGCCGGGGTTCTTTTTGAAAATTTCAAGAGCGCCCGCGACTCGATCGGTGACAGCTGTAACAGGCGGACCGTTAACTATAATGACATCCCCTTTACCTTTCAGCTTATCAACAATGTATTGGCCGGCTTGTTCGCCCGCCTGTTTGTTATTCGACGTCACAGTCGCATCGACGCCGCCTTCTGCACCGACGTCCACCGCTACAACGGTAATTCCTGCGGCTTTCGCCCGTTTAACTGCCGGCGCCATTCCTTTGCTGTCGGCCGCATTAAGAAGAATTAAGTCGACTCCGGAAGAAATAAAATTATCCATCTGGTTAGTCTGATTATTCGCGTCGTAATTGCTCGATAATGCGGTGAATTTGACATCCGGGTTAATTTCCTTTGCTTTCGCTTCCGCTCCATGCGCGACCTGGACAAAGAATGGGTTCCCCAGATCGCCTACAGTTACCGCAACTGACTTCAATTGTTTGTCCGCCGCTACCGCCGATGCAACAAGACTAGCAGCAGCGAAAAAGGCCAGAAGAGCTTTGATTCTCATTCGATTGATCCGCTTATTGAAAAAAAAGAGAGCCTCCCATTTTGTTCCTGTCCCCTCGGCGAGGCAAGCATGGAGTTGTTGCGTGCACTGATGCGCAAACAGAAAAAACGAACAGAAGGTCGCGAAGATTATGAGAGTTTCGACGAACGAAATAACTCATTTTCTTCTAGTTGTTTACTCTACTCCTGGATAGCATTAAGTGATGGATATGGATGATTTAATGCAACGCGCGAATGCTTGGAGCCACCTAGTTATCGGTTCGGCGATCGAAGTGCATAAGCAAAAGGGACCGGGACTTCTGGAGGAAATCTACAATAAATGCATGGGCCGTGAGTTCGATCTCCGCAAGATTCCATTTGTCCGCGAGCTCCGCGTAATTATCGAGTACAAAGGCTTTGCTTTTGAGCAACCGCTGCGCCTTGACCTTTTGATCGACGATGCGTTGATCGTGGAGCTCAAGACCGTAGAACAGGTGCTCCCAATTCACAAGGCACAGCTCCTGAGCTATATGAAACTTCTGAACGAACCTCCAGGCCTACTTATCAATTTCCACGAGCTCGTACTGAAAAACGGCATCCATCGCCTGATCCTAAAAGAGTACTCTCCTTCATAATCTTCGCGATCTTCTGTTCGTTTTTCTTCTTGGTCTACCGGCCCGCGGCCGGGGCGTCGGGGTTCACGTCCGGGCCGAAATAGCGAAGTGTCACCAGGTCTTCGGTTTCGCTAGTGTTCTCAAAGCTTACTCCAGCCTTGGCCGTGGTCTCGGTACAGAACACTTCGTCTTCTGTGAGCTCGCCAAACCGGATCAGTTTGGGCGCGTTCAGAGTCAACTTGTTCATTTGGCCACGACCTTGCACTACCACTAATCCATACGCGCCGTTGTCGCGGATGGTGCATTTTTGTCCGGGCTCAATCGTCAATGCTTTCGCGGTAAACAGCTGCTCCCCGTTGATTTTTCCGTACACTACCCAGCGGTCCACGAATCCTTTGGTCCCCTCAATCGCGATCGGCTCGATATAGTGATTTGCCTTGAAGCTCGGATCCACGTTCGATTCCCAGTCCAACAGATCAACAATGAAATCGAGGTCGTTGTGTTTGTCTGGCGGAACATCTTTGACCAGCAATGACCACTGCACCTCACGGCCTTCAACTAACGACTGAAACATGGCAGCAACATCCGAGCCCCACTGCGGTTCGTAGGTCACAAGCGAACCCGGCGCATGTAGTATTCCCGGTCCGATCAGCCAGCCGGTACCCGGCTTCAGCCGGTATGCCTTTGATAAGTCAAGGATTCCATTATCGCCCCTGTTCCAATTTTCCAGACAACGCCGGACCTGTTGCTTTGTGGTCCCTGGCTCTAACCCCATGAACGTGTAAGGAAAATTGTTCGTAACGGTATTGAATTGGGGTGGGAAATAGTAGCTCTCAGGTTTTCCCTCCTGTCCGACCAGCTTCGCTTTTTCTTGAGACTGATGCAGGTGATGCGGAATCGGACCCATGTTATCGAAGAATTTCGAGTAAACAGGCCAGCGGTGATATTTCTGCCAGATCGCTTCGCCAACAATGTCGGCTCCAACCTCCGCTACTGCGTTCCGCAACGTGAACCGCGAATCGTGAAAAATGCAGTAGCTGAGTCCTTCGTCTGGAGTCCGGTTTTCATTCGCGGCCGGCACGGTTGAACTGAGCCAACGCTCATCGATACCGCCTCTATTCAATCCGAATGCATAGAGATCATCCGGATGCAGTTTCAGCCGTCGCCCCGGCTGCAAAAATGACCTCGGCACCCAGCACGGCGCCAAGCGCAGCAACCCGCCACTCTCCTCCAGAGCAGCATCAATTACAGGCCGCAATTTCTTTTCAACGTTTTTGAGGGATCCAAAGCTTTTCATAAGAGTGTGAGTCTAAGTGCGAGTGCGTGAGCGTCAGGGATTAGGAGACCCAAACGTGTACTAGTATAACTGATACTAGCAGTGACACTAGCGCGCGCTTTTCGGGCGCAGACCTGTCCGCCGTAGTCCCGCCATGGCGGGACGGAGGCGGATTTCGCAGATTTTTTCTAAGTCCAACACTGGTCAAATGGTTTCCGCTCTGCGCATCCAGGCGCCCGGGGGCTTTAAAAAACGTCAAAATGGCCCCAAAGCCCTTTAAAAACTTGCGAAATCTGCGGTTCGGTTTTTTCTGGGATTTCCGCTGCTGACAAGCGGGCGACCAAAATGTTGAAAAATTCCTTAAATTAGGCTCGACAAGGAGCTTGCGGATCGGTAAACATCGCGTTGCTCCAATTATCTACTGACCTTAACCAATAGAAACCTTAGACCATGGACTCCTGGCTCGGTGCACCCGGAATACGCGGACTGAAAACTACGTTAATAGCCGGCCTTACGCTATTGACCACTGACGCGCTGCTCGCTCAGAGCGCGGATCAGAACGACGTCAACGCCTTGAAGGCGCAGATGAACCAGATGCAGAAGCAGTACGAGAAGCGCATCGAGGCAATGGAAGCCAAGATGAAAGCGCTCGAGGCCAGTGAAGCTAGTGGCTCGATCCTTAATACGCACATCCTTACTGATTCTAACGGGACGGCAATGGAAGGCAAAGGCCCGGGGCCGATGCTTGACGAGTCATTCTTGAAGTCGCTGACTCGAAACTTTGCGTTTACCGCCTATCTGCGTGCTGGGTTCGGAGTCAACGGCAGCGGCGGTGCTCAGACATTCAGCTTCGTACCGAGTGACAACTTCCTGGATGGTGGTCGTTCCCGTCTCGGTAACGAAAACGACATCTACATGGAACTTTCATACGTGCAGAACCACATCCTCGGCGACAGCCCGGACCTGATGGATGTTTCTGCTCGGTTTACCATCCAGTACTTTAGTACGTTCCGCCAAAACGCGCTTAACACCCAAGTCAGTACTGTGAATGGTGTTACCACGCAGAGCGGAAATGTAGGTGTTGTTGAGGCATTCGTCCTTGCGAAAAACATTTTCAAAGGTGTGCCGGAGATCGGCGTCTGGGCCGGTGACCGGTTCTACGACAGGTGGAACATCGATCCGATGGACTGGTTCTGGTTGAACATGTCAGGCGTCGGATATGGTTTCCAGGATATCCCGTTAGGCCCGGGCAAACTCTGGGTTGCCTGGTTTGGCGGTAACACTAACAACGACACGTTCAATTTTCCGACGTCCGGACAATTGTTTAAGCAGTCGCTTGACATCCGCTGGAAAGACGTTGACATCGGCTTCGGTAAATTGACTCCATTCGTAATCGGCAGCTTTATCAAAGGTGGTACCTCATTCGGTAGCCCGATGTCGTTCACGGATATCCTTGGCAATACCCGCAGCTACAGCCTCAGGATGGACGATATGTGGGGCGTGGGGGGTGGCGTGATTTGGGAATTAGAGCTTAAAAACAAAAGCCGACTACGCGTCGCTGGAATGGCAGGTAGAGGCGCAACCAACTTCCACTCCGATAGCAGCAGTGAGGAAAGCGAGCTCATTGCTGGATTCCAGCATGCTCTTGACCGTCAGGCTCTGTTAGGCAACCCGATCCCGGCAACTCTGAACTTCCACAATGCCGTGAATGATGCTCTAGAGGTCAAAGCAATTGCCGAGTTCATTTGGAACCCTACCCCGGAATTCAACATGGGAGCGTGGGTCTTGTTTGAACATAACGACAAGGGTACAGCCATCTTCGGGACGGATAACAAAGGAAATATTAAAGAGATTAACGGAGAGCGCAATATCGTTGCAGCCGGTATCCGACCGATATTCTGGCTTACAGATACGTTCGCCATCCAAGGCCAGTTCGTCGGATACTACGGTGACGACAATCGAGCCAATTCCGGGACCCACTCGTTTGGTCGGAGCGGTGAGATGGGCGTATTCACGATCGCTCCAACCTTCAAACCGAAAGGTGGGTACTTCACGCGTCCTGAGTTTCGTTTGTTCGCCACCTTCTCTGCCTGGTCGGATTCGTGGAAAGGAACGACCACTGGGGGAGCTGCTCCCTACAACAATAACGGTGCTAACTACGGCTGGATGTTCGGTAGCCAGACGGAAATTTGGTGGTAGCCAACTTACTTAGAAACACCGTTTAACTCGATCACCCCTTCCTTGACCGGAAGGGGTGATTTGCTTTTTGGACAGCTGATTAGCGGCCTCGCCGTCCTCGAATTCAGGTCGAACAGAAGTTCGCAAAGAACAAATTTTTGAGAGGAGATTTCTCTCCTTTGCACTGCTGACATTCAATTTGCAACGATTGCCAAGCCTCAGGATGCGCGAGTTCTACGTCGATACGCCGACACGCCGACACGCCCATACGCCGACACCCCGATACTCCGATACAATGCTCTTTTGTGGTTGCGGCTTTGCCGCGCTGTGGGCTTCTGTTCGAAACCTTTTTAATGCGGCTTCCGTAGATTCTCTAACCTTCCATGAGAAATCTGCGTGATCTGTGGAATCTGCGGTTCCT
>Ga0126381_100002114_pt1 | contig 21489 bp, 14 predicted proteins | sample PanSoiMetPlot_28_FD_96465 | JGI IMG/M metagenome (GOLD analysis project Ga0126381, IMG submission 96465) | Tropical forest soil microbial communities from Panama - MetaG Plot_28 | ecosystem: Environmental > Terrestrial > Soil > Tropical forest > Bulk soil | place: Panama | collected 2016-02-17
CAGGGAGGTTGCAGCCCAGGGAGGTCCGACTTCGTTGAGCCGCCTACTCGGGAAGCGACGGGCAGCCGGGGAATTCGCGGAGTGATGTGTTACCGATATAGCCGAGATCCGCGATGCCGATCTTGCTGGTGTAATAGCCGTCGCAGGTCATGTTTCGGAGAAGCGCGAAAAACGAGACACCCTGACTGAGAGTGGGATCCGGTTTCGCGTTCTTGCGAAACGCGATCAGGTCGAGGACTTCTTTTTGTTGCTCCGGAGCGCATTCGAGAAAAACTTTGCCGTAATGGTCGGTGCAATAGCCGTCAAGCCAAAAAAGTCCACCACCCAGGCCCAGCTGAAACTTGTGGTTTTCGCTGGTGAGGAGGTCGATAAATTCGGGAGCCCCGGCTTCCACCGCGCCGCCGCATTTTTCGTCCTTGGGAATGATCAGGTCGCACAAATGGATGAGCGTGGCGTATTGCGAGGCGGAAAAATATTTTGGGGTGTAATTCCCGGCCGGCGCGGCGGCTTTTTCCTTGTGGACCATCTGGTGGACGTATTCCGCGGCCTCGGCAGGAATAACTTGCAAGACGGAACCGGTGACGCCGACGGCGAGCGAGCGGAGAATGTCGCGGCGAGAGATGGATTCGTTGGCCATGTTAAATGTTGCCCTTTCTGGCTTCGTCGAGGAGGTATTCGGAGGCGCGCCACGCGAGGGCCATGATGGTCAGCGTGGGATTCTTGTCCGGATTGGTAACCAGCGGAGCGCCATCGGTGACGAAAAGGTTCTTGACGTCATGCGCCTGGCAGAAACCGTTGAGGACGGAAGACTTCGGGTCGGCGCCCATGCGCGCGGTGCCGACCTCGTGAATGATTTTGCCGCCGGCTTCGATGCCGAAAGGATACTCGCCGTGGATGGAGGTTTTGGTTTTGTATTCGCCGCCCATGGTTTCGACGATGGAACGAAACGTTTCCTGCATGTCTTTGGCTTGAAGCAGTTCGTAATCGGACCACTTGAAGTGGAAGCGCAGGACCGGAATGCCCCATTCATCCACGACGTCGGGATCGATTTCGCAGTAGGTGTCAGGGTTGGGAATCATTTCTCCGCGGCCAGCGAAACCGATGTGGCAGCCATATTCTTTGCGAGCGCGCTGTTTAAGGGAAACGCCGTAGCCTTCTTCGTCGCGGTTCATGCCGTTGAACATGCCGACGCCGGGCATCTCGCGGCCGCCACCAAACTCGATGTGATAGCCGCGGGGAAAATCATTCTTACGGTCGAATTTCCACCAGGGCATGTACATGTGCATGCCGCCGACGCCGTCATGATTATGCGGAGGCATTTTCTCGAGTTGCGGGAAATAGCCGTAGCCGCCGCTGCCGACCGAGTCGGTGAGGTATTTGCCGACGGCGCCGGAAGAGTTCGCCAGACCCGCGGGGAACAGGGTGGATTTGGAATTGAGCAATAGGCGGGCGGATTCGCAGGCGCTGGCAGCCGCGACGACGGCGCGGGCGCTGATGCGCTTCTCGGAGCGCGTGGCTTTGTCAATGTAGGAAACGCCGGTGGCTTTGCCTTCTTTGTCTACCAGAATTTCGCGAGCCATCGCTCCGGTGATCAGCGTAAGCTTCCCCGTTTTCATCGCAGGAGGAATCAGGACCTGGCTGGAGCTGAAATTCGAGGCGGTGACGCAGCCGCGGCCGCACTGGCCGCAGTAATGACAAGGGAGACGCCCGTTGACGGATTTGGTAAGGATGGCGAGGCGCGAGGGGATACAAGTAATGCCCAGCTTGTCGCAGGCCTTTTTGACGATCAACTCCGTGCATCGGGGCTTGGGAGGCGGGAGGAAAACACCGTCAGGCGCGCTCGGGACGTTTTCCTTTGTGCCAAAGACGCCGATGTAGCCCTCGACTTTGTCGTAATAGGGAGCAAGGTCTTCGTAAGTGATGGGCCAGTCGTCGCCAAGACCGTCGCGCGTTTTGGATTTGAAATCCACGGGGGCAAAGCGCAGAGCGATACGGCCCCAGTGATTGGTACGCCCACCCACGATCCGCGAGCGGAACCACTGAAAATCGCTGCCGGGAGCGGAAGTGTACGGCTCGCCTTCAATATGCCAGGCTCCGTTGGGCGCGAGAAACTCGCCAAAATTCTCGCGCGCCCTTCCGCCGACGCCTGCGCCGCGATGCGGAGCTTCGTAAGGCCACAGGAACATCTTGAAATCTTTTTCCGGATGGACATCCGGCCCGGCTTCGAGGAGGGCGCAGTTGAGGCCGCCTTCGGTGAGGATTTTGGCGGCCATGCCTCCGCCCGCGCCGGAACCGATAATGCAAACGTCGTATTGCTTTGCCGACCGCTGAACTTGCGCCATGAAGAATGCTCCGCGGATTTTTTTAACGAATCCTATTATTGCACGTTGCTACTCGTCCGTTCTCAGCGAGAACTAGAAGAACATGCCATCCCGTTCTCCACAAAACTGCGAAATTCTAAAGCAACACGCTGCACTTCGCAATCGCAACCGCGTCGGCTTTAGAGGTTGTTCTTCTTCATCTCCGAAACAGCGAAATCGCAGGCGCGGGCCGTAAGCGCCATGTAGGTGAGCGACGGATTCACGCAGGAAGAAGAGACCATGCAAGCGCCATCCGTCATGAAAAGGTTTTTCGCGTCGTGAGCCTGATTGTGCTCATTGAGAACGGAGGCTTTGGGATCGCGGCCCATGCGGGCGGTACCCAACTCGTGGATGGCCAAGCCCGGGGGCGTAATTTCTTGCTGGATGGAAATGTCTGTCGCACCGGCGGCGGAGAGCATTTCACCAGCCTGAATGGCGATGTCCCTGGACATGGCGAGTTCATTCTCGCTCCAACTGCAATGGATCTTGAGCGTGGGAATGCCCCAGGCATCGGGCTTGTCCTGGTCGACTTCCACATAATTGCTGTGATTGGGGAGGCATTCGCCGAATCCACCGATACCCAAATGCCACTTGCCGGGCGCTTTTAGAGAATTCTTGAAGTCCGCGCCAATGCCGATTTTGTTGAAGCCACGCCACCAGCCTTCGCGGGAGCCGCCGCCCTGGTAGCCGTAGCCGCGGATGAAATCCGGGTGCTTGGACTTGACGTTGCGGAAACGCGGGATGTAGAGGCCGTTTGGGCGATTGCCGAAAGGCATTTTGTCTTCATGGCCGGGCATGGTGCCGCTGGCGCCGGCGCCCATGTGATGATCCATGAGATTGTGGCCAAGTTCACCGCTCGAATTGGCGAGACCCTTGGGAAATTCCGTGGTCGCCGAGTTGAGAAGAATACGAGTGGATTCGAGCGTCGAGCCGCAAATGAAGAAGATGCGGGCTTTAAATTCGAGAGCCGCCTTGGATTGCGCGTCGATGACGTTAATGCTGCTCACACGTCGCGTTTTTGAATCGAAGTTGAGGCTCCGCACCACGCTGTAGGGACGAATGGTGAGCCGGCCGGTTTTTTGCGCTGCGGGAAGCGTCGAACTCAAGCTGCTGAAATAGGACCCGGTAATGCATCCGCGATGACAGTAACCGCAGTAATGGCAGGGAGCGCGGCCCTTGTGGACGCGGGTCAGGACGGCGGCGCGGCCGATCGTCAGCATGCGGTCATCGAAATGTTTGGCGAGCGCGTTCTTGAGATCCCGCTCGACGCACGTTAATTCCATTGGCGGGAGAAATTTCCCATCGGGAAGCTGGGTCAAGCCTTCCGCCTGACCGCTGATGCCGGCAAACTCTTCCACATAGTCGTACCACGGAGCGATGTCCGCATAGCGAATCGGCCAGTCGATGGCGATCCCGTCTTTCAAGTTCGCTTCGAAATCGAGATCGCTCCAGCGGTAGCTTTGGCGGCCCCAGAGAATGGACTTGCCTCCAACTTGGCGGCCGCGAATCCAGGAGAAATGCTTTCCCGGCTCAAAGGAATAGGGGTTTTCCTGGTCGTTGACAAAAAACTGGTGGGAAAACTCGTCGCAGGCGTAGTAGCACTCGCGCTGGATGGGCTGCGTGCGCTCGCGAGCAAAGCGGTCATCCCAGCCGCGATGCTTAAGCTCCCAGACGGGAACGTGCTCGACGTAGTCTTTTTCAGGAACAATCGAGCGGCCCGCTTCCAGCACAAGCGTGCTGAGACCTTTTTCCGTGAGTTCTTTCGCAGCCCAGCCACCGGTGATGCCAGAGCCAACAACGATTGCGTCGTAGTTTGTGGTCGCCATGGCTTCCTCTATGCGTCTGGATCTCCGGCCCCCGGTCCGAGCGCCGTGCAACCGTGCTGCGCGCCGGGGATAATCTGCAGCTTCAATTCCTGGGTGAATCCAACTTCAGACGTGTAGTAGCCGTGGAGCGTCATGTTCTTAAACACCGTGAAGAAATCGCCTTGCATCTGCGTGTCGCGGCCCTGCGGCTCCCAAAACGGGGGACGCTCCTTTGGTTTGGAGCGCGCCACCTCGGCGGCCGCGTCCATGGAGCGTAGAAGAACCAGCTGTTGCATAGGAGAAGCGGAAACAAAGTCTTTGCCGAAAAGCACGTTGCTCTGCTGGTCCACATCATCGAGGCCATTGAGGAAGTTGCGGCGCTCCTCGTCGTTAGCCCATTCGGTTAGGATGACGTCCATGAATTCGTTGACGCGCGTCGCTTTCGCGCCGGGTGTGTCGGTGGCCGGGACTATCTGATCGATCATGGCGACGACGGTGTCGTTCTGGTGAGAACTCAGAGTGCGGAGGGAGTATGAGGAAGCAGGGTGCGCCGTTTGATAGAAAGCGAAAAGCTCCGGAGTGAGCGTCGGCAGAACGGCTCCGGTGGTAAGCATGCGAAGGGCTTCACGCCGATTCATGGTTCCTCCCCGATTCAACCGAGCGACCGGCGCTAGCGGAGCGGGCACTCGAAATGGCGAGTTCGCGGGCCTCGCGCAATTCCTTCACGGGATCTCCAAGTGCGTGGAACTCCATGGCGACGTAGCGGGAGTAATGCAGCTCGCCAAGCTTGCGAAAAATGTTGGAATAGTTGATTTCGCCTGTGCCGGGATGATGGCGGCCAGGCACATCGGCAATGTGGACGAGATCGATGAGATCCAAGTTCTTTTCGAGTTTGGCGATGAGGTTGCCGGCGGCGATTTGTTCGTGAAAGAAATCGTAAAGGAATTTGACGTGCGGATTGCCGACCGAGCGGATGATTTCAAAGCCTTCGGCGGATTGCGTCATGAAGTACTTGGGATTTTCTTCCGGATCGATGTTTTCGATCAGCAGGTCGATTTTGTTTTCTGCGGCGATGTCCCCGCCGCGCTTGAGCGTTTCGATGCAGTTGGCGTGCATTTGCTCATGGGAGAGGCCGGAAACATTGTTGCCCGTTTGCATGATGAGGCGCGTGCATTCAAGTTCGTGCATGGTGGGGACGAAATCGCGAAGAGCCTTGAGGAAAGCATCCCGCTGGGTGGCATCCGGCAGCGGGACCCAAACTCCGCACGTACCATCAATCTCGATGCCCAGCTCGCGTTTTTTGCGGCGGGCGTCGGCAAAATCCTGAGGTTTCCAGTTTTTGAATTCGTCAACGAGCTCGACGGCGTGATATCCGGCTTCGGCTACTTTTTCGAGACGCTGCGGAAACGGGAGGTCGCGATAAACGGTCCAGAGCATCACGGTAAGCTTGAATGGCGCACCGTCGGCGTCGGCAGGCGAGTTTGGCAAAACGGTAGTGGCGGTAGCGGGGGCACCGCCGGAAGCAGCCGTTACGGCTGCGCCGGCGCAGACTCCCATAAATTCTCTGCGGTGCATATCAGGCTCCCAAGATTTCGTTGCGAACGTTTTTCAAGACATACACCGCGCGCTCCACGCCGACTTCTCCGGCAAGCAGGGGGTCTTCGTTCTCGATGCTGAGAATGCCCTCATAGCCGACGTCCATGTAAGCCTTGATGATGGATTTCCAAAGACTGGCGCTGTGGCCGTAGCCGACGGCGCGGAAGGTTTCTGAGGCGGTGTCCAGTTCGTTGGTTTCAAACGCGAAATTGAGAACGCCATATTTGTCGCGGTTTTCGGGAAAGAAGACCGTGTCTTTCATGTGCGCGTGGAAGATGGCGCCCTGCTGGCCGAGGAAATGGATGACTTCGACGGGGTCGCAGCCCTGCCAGAAAAGATGGCTGAGGTCATTGTTCGCGCCGATTTCCTCGCCGACAGCTTCGCGCAGCTTGATGAGAGTGCGGGGATTGTAGACAACGAAATTGGGATGCATCTCAAGAGCGAGGCGCTTGACGCCGTGCTCGCGGGCGTATTTTGCCGCTTCTTTCCAATAGGGGACGACTTTTTCTTTCCACTGCCAGTCCTGCATCTTGGCGTACTCGGGGGGCCAACGGTAGGTGATCCAGTTCGGCTGCGTGTCCTGCGGCGTACCGCCGGGGCAACCCGAAAAGCCGACGATGACTTTGACGTCAAGCATTTCGGCGAGAAGAACGGTTTTGCGGAAGGTGTCGATGTCTTTTTTGGCGATGTTGGCGTCGGGATGGATCGGGTTGCCGTGACAGCTCAGCGTGGCGATGTGAATGCCGCGGTCTGCAAAATTTTTCTGCCAGGCTTTCGCTTTGGAGCGATCCGCGATGAGATCGTCGAGGGGACAGTGATGGTTGTTGGGATAGCCGCCAGTGCCGATCTCCATGGCTTCTAGACCCAGAGCGGTGACCTTGTCGAGCATGGCCTCGAGAGAGAGCTTTTCGTAGACGGGGTCGAAGACGCCGATGGGAATCTTGCGGAGATTGCCGGCGGGCTTGGGCGTCAGGGACGGCGCAGCAGAGGTGGTGGACCGAGCGGCATGGGCAACGATGGAACTGCCCGGAACCGTCGCTGCGAGCAAGCCGCCGGAGGCGGCGAGGAATTGCCTGCGGTCGATCGGCAAATTAGGGGCGGATGAATCAGCCGGTGATGTATTTTTGAGCGATGAGTTCTTTAGCCACGAGTCTTGGGGCTGAGACGTCATGCACGTCACCTCGGCAAAGCGGAACCGTCGATTCAGGCAAACGATTGTTCTGCGGCATTATACGACGGTGTGGCGGAGAAACAAGCACAGAAAAATCGATTTTCTAGTGGAATCCCTGGTGTGGCCGAAGCGGAACCGGATTCCGAGGATTGCGGTTCAGCGGCGCTGGAGGTTGCTCAAGGGAGGAACGGAAACGGCCACCGTGAGAGCGCGCTCCGGCGGTTGCTTGCCGCGCTGGAGGGCTTCGGTGAACATTTCCATGGCCTGGCCGGTATTGGGCGGGACAAAAATCGTGGCGGCCAGCAGGCCATCCTTGACCCAGGCCTGGCCGGTCTTGGGTAAACCGTCGCAACCGAGAAACGGCAGGCTGAGCCAGCGCTCTTTCTCGGTGTCGTCCGGCAGCTCTTCAAAGGCTTTGCGCGCCCCAAGGGCCATGGAGTCGTCCTGAGCGGCGATGAGGTCCACGGTGGCTTTGCGCGAGGTGGTGAGCTTGAGCCAGGAGCGCACGGCCTTTTGCGAGCTCTCCTCGGTCCATTGGGCGCGCAGAAGCGTGGTGTGGACACTGGCGAGCTTGGTTTCGTTCATTCCCGCAGTACGATCCTTCGCGGCAGAATTCTCCGCCGGCCCCTGGATACAAAGAATGGAGCCGCCATGCGGCAAAAGGGCGGCGATCTGGCGGCCCTGGATGCGGCCGATTTCGAGATGGTCGGAGGTGACAACAAAGATGGGCGCTTTGGAGGTCTTGCGAAGGTCCGCGATGTAATTGGCATCGCGATTCAAAACGGCCCAACCGATGCCTGCCGAGGCCGACGCGCGGGCAACCTGGGGTAGGGCGGTGCCGCCAACGGGCTCAAAAATAATGGCGTCGGGGCGGTGCCCCTCTTCGGCCTGGATCGCTTTCAGGAGTTGTGTGCTTTGTGTGATGGCGTCGTTGTCTGCGTAAATCACTTGCAGCTCGGCGCCAAGTTTGCGGGCCGCCGCCTCGGCAGACTGCGCCTGTTCTATCTGATAATCGTTGTCGTTCGTTGTTAGCGAGACCAGAAAACGCAGTTTTTTCATTCTGTCGCGCGCCTTGTCAGAAAGATGGAAACACTAGCATACCGTCTGAAACAGGCGTTGCGAGGGGAAACTCGATGGCAGGTTTCGTCAAAGGAAATCCCTGCCTTGACAGGAACGGCTACGGTAAGCAGTACGACCGGTCGAGCCACCTCAACTCGCAGATCGCACCGGGAATGGAAGCGGTGGGCCCGGCTGGTGACCGGCATGGTGCCTAGCACGACGCCGGGCCTCACCAGCGCGATTGTTGATTTTCTCAAGAAAAATAATGTTATTCTACCGCTCAGGTGCCTGGCTCCCGGTTGGGAGAGCCAGAGTCTTGTTGGGTCTGAGATGTGCTCGGAGCGCTCCAAGTCTCTATGGAATGTGGAGTAATCGGCGGCGGGTGTGCCTTGGAAAGCTAGGTATACGCCCCAAGTAACCAACGGTCTGACATCCGCACCTAACAGGGCATCAGCAATAACCACCTGGGCCACGGTGTTTGCAGAAAACTGAGTTGACAAGACTGGTTTGGTAAGTGCTCGGAGGATCCCCTAGATGATCCAGTCGTCGAGGAAGAAGCAGCAGCTTCGCTCCGAACAGAAAGTCACCCTCAAAACCATCGCAGACCACCTCGGCCTCACTCCGGGCACGGTTTCCGCTGCCTTGAACAACTCCCCCGCGGCACGTTCCATCCCCGAACACACCAAGAACCGCATTATTGAAGCCGCGCAGGCCCTGAATTACCGGCCAAACTTCTTCGCGCGCACTTTGCGCCTGAAGAGGACCTATACAATTGGCGTGATCGCCGAAGAGATTGGCGACGCTTACGGCGCCATGGTCATCAGCGGGATTGAAGAATACCTCCGAAAGAACAACTATTTCTTCCTGACGGTCATTCACCGCCACGACCCGAAACTGCTTCAGACGTATGCGCAGATGCTTCTGACCCGAGGTGTCGAGGGCTTCATCACCACGGACACGTCTTTGACCGAGAAGCTGGCGTTGCCGACGGTGGCCGTTGCCGGACATGAGAAAGTCGAGGGCGTTACCAATATTGTTCTGGATCATAAGCGCGCTGTCAGGCTGGCACTCGAACATCTGAAGAGCCTTGGCCACGACGACATTGCGTTTATCAAGGGCCAAACTTTAAGTTCGGACTCCGCTGCGCGATGGGACGCGATCTGCGAAGTGGCTCAGGAACTGGGTATCCGCGTTCGCCCGGAATTGACAACGCAACTAGAAGGGACGGATTCGACTCCAGCCATCGGATACCCCTTCGCCAAAGAATTGCTGGCGAGGAAGCGCCCATTTACTGCGTTATTCGCTTACAACGACATCTCTGCCATCGGGTCTCTGTGGGCGTTTCATGAAGCTGGGCTGCGGGTGCCTGAAGATATTTCCGTCGTGGGATTTGACGACACTCCCGGAGCCGCGTTTGCCAATCCTCCGCTGACGACGGTGAGACAGCCACTCCTCCGGATGGGACAAATCGCAGCACAAACCGTAGTGGATCTCATTGAAGGACGCAGCGAATACGTGTCGCAAATTGCGATCGAACCCGAACTCGTGGTTCGCGCTTCGACTGGCCCGGTTTCATCGCGTCTGCAGAGGAGCTTGGCGGGCTCTCGCTCTTAGGCGGCGAGGCGGTTTAAGGCTTGCTGTGCTTCCACGTCCCTCTTGCCTTCGACAATCGTGATGTAAAAATATGGGTTGGGTCTAGGTCATGACGCGCGCTACTTCAACTCGCAGGCGGCTACCTAATGCGGCGCCAGCGCTAATTCTTTCGATCTTTTTCATGACATTCGGGTGTGTTTCTGTACGCGCGCAACTCTCGACCGATGACCACCTCGCCGAACCTGGCTGGTGGCCGCGTCGCAAACCCGCAGACCTGAAAGAGTTTGCAGGCAATGCGGCCTGCGCCAAATGCCATTCGCGAATCGCGGCTTCCCAGAAAAACACGGCCATGGCCGGCACGCTCATGCACGCGTCGGATGCTCGTGTGCTTCACTCTCATTCGGACCTCGCTTTCCGGAACGGAAAATACCTGTATCAATTCAAGCCACGCGGTGACGACACTCAATTCACAGTCAGCGATGGTGAGCGCACGCTGGCTGCAGATCTGGTCTGGGCGTTCGGATCGGGAAACCTAGGGCAGTCTTATCTTTTTCAGCAGAACGGAGTTTACCGCGAAAGCCGTGTGACCTTTTTCAATTCCTTGCAAAACCTGCACTTCACGCCAACACGCGCGCTGCTCTCCCCGCATGATCTTACCGAGGCCATGTCTCGGCCTGTCGATACCTCCGAACTATTGCGCTGCTTCTCCTGCCACAGCCTTGGAGTGCAGGCCACCGGTGGACAGCTCGATACGAGCAATGCTGCCCTGGGAGTCACTTGCGAAGCTTGCCATGGCCCCGGACGAAGGCACGTACAGGCGATGGAAGCCAGCCAATTGCAGGGAGGAATCGGGGACGAAGAAGGCGGAAAACTGATTTTCAACCCGGGGAGCCTGAGTCCCGGAGACTCGGTCGATTTTTGCGGATCCTGCCATGGCACCTGGTGGGACACAAAACAGGCGCACATAACTGGCGTCGCCAACGTTCGCGTGCAGCCTTATCGGTTGATGAGCAGCCGATGCTGGGGAGATGGAGACGCACGGCTTACCTGTATTGCGTGCCATAATCCTCATGAGCCTCTGTCAAAGGATACCGCCGGCTATGATTTGAAGTGTCTGGCGTGCCATGTCGCCTCGCCCAAGGCCAAACCAACAAAGGAACTTCCTGGCGCCGCTTGCCCTGTTGCAACCAAAGACTGCCTCACCTGCCACATGCCGAAGATGGAGATCCCCGACATGCATACGGCCTTTGTGGATCACCTGATCAGGGTGGTGCGTCCGGGCGCGCCTATTCCCAACTAGAGCAACCTTCGTGTGGCGCGATTACGGCGCAATGACCAGGTGCTTCCCGGAGTAGGTAACGACTCGGTCTGGTTTGTCTTCGGCGAGTATGCCAACCCCGTGGCCCTCACCAGCAAATACGATTTGGAAACGGCGCTCATTCAGCATTCCCGGAAAAGTTCCTTTCCGATCGCCGACGATCAACGTTTGCTTCGCATCGTCCCAATGAAACGGAATCGTCGCGTACACTCCCTGCTCATAGTCGTAGCCGTCATTTTCATCTTCGTAGAGAGTGAAATCTCCGTCTGCGCCGCGATAGATTCGCAATTCGAGGGGGTCTTCCTGTTTTTCAGTGGACCATTCCATTGCCGGCCCCAGCGGCACAATGGAGCCGGCGCGCACAAACAGAGGAAGCTTATCGATGGGCGCAGCTGCATCGATCACCCGCGGCCCTTCCACCGAACTGCCGTTCCAAAAGTCGTACCACTTTGCTTTGGGAAGATATACCTGCCGCGAACCAACGCCGGGATCGGTCACAGGATTCACCAACAAGGCTGGCCCAAACATAAATTGATCGGCGATGGTCGCCGAATGCATATCGTTGCGGAAATCCATAATCAGTCCGCGCATCGGCGTATAACCCTGCCTGGTGGTCATCCACGCGAGCGAGTAGATGTAGGGAAGCAGGCGATAGCGAAGCGTGTCGTAGCTCGTGAGAATTTTCTGCGCCTCTGCTCCGTACGACCACAATTCATTCTGGTTCGTGGAGCGCGTTCCGTGAACGCGGAGAATCGGGTTGAACGTGCCAAACTGAAACCAGCGGATGAATAGTTCGCGATAAGCCGGATCGTCAGGATTTCCGGAGACAAATCCGCCGATGTCCGTGGTCCAATACGGGAGCCCGGAAATGGAATAGTTCAATCCCGCAGGGACCTGTTTTTTGAGGAATATCCAGTCGGAGTTTATGTCTCCGGACCAAACCGCAGCGCCGTTGCGCTGCGTCCCCGCGAACGCGGAACGAGAAAGAATAAACACTCGCTTCTTGTCCGAGTCGCTCCGCTGCCCCTGGTAAACCCCCTGCGTGGTCATCAGCGGAAATGCGTTCGCGTACCTTGCGCCGTTTCCAAGATACGTTTTATTGGTGACCAGGATGTTCGTCTCGCGATCTTCTGTTTCCGGTTCCGTGGTGTCCAGCCACCACGCATCTACGCCGATCTTGAAGAGCGCCCGGTCCATCAGGTTCCAATAATATTTTCGCGCGTCGGGATTAAACGCGTCATAGAGAGCCATCCGTGGAGGATGAAAGGACGGCACTTTGGTCCGGTCCACGAAAAACCCGCGCTGGTCCATGTCGTCGTAGGTTTTTGATCCCGGACGAAAGTACGGCCACACCGAAATCATCAAGTGGAAATTGTTCTTGTGAAGGTCGTCCACCATGCGAGGCGGATCGGGATACCGCGCCTTGTCAAACACTGGCTCGCCCATGATGTACCACCAAAACCAGTCTTGCACGATGTTGTCCACCGGAATATGCAGCTGGCGGTATTGGTGGGCGACACCAAGTAACTCTTCCTGCGTGTTGTACTTGTTCTTGCATTGCCAGAAGCCGTAGGCCCATTTGCCGAAAAGCGGGGCCGTCCCAGTCAGCTCACGATAACCCGCGATGATGTGGTCAAATTCCGGGCCATAAAGAAAATAGTAGTCCATCTCATCTGCAACTTCCGAGCTGAGATAAAGTGCGCTGAGAAATCGATTGTTGAAGCGGCTGCGCGAAGCGTTGTTCCAGAAGATTCCATACCCATTGCTGGACAAGAAGAATGGAATGCTGATGTTGGTGTTGTCTTGCGAAATGTCCACGGCTTCGCCGCGATAGTTCCACACGCCCGCTTGATGCTGTCCGAGCCCGTAAAAAGATTCGTTGGAGCCCCATAGTTTCGAAAACAGCTCCAAATGATAAGTCTGCTCGCCGTTCACAACCACGGGGCTCATGGTAAGTTCCGTCTGCTGGAACAAGGTTTTGCCCGCGGCATCCTGAAACGTAACGCTGCTGTCCTTGCGCGAGATAATCGCTTTGATTTGCGCCGTGCTCACCATGACGTTCTCATCAGAAGATTGCAACTCCCAATTCGCAACAGGCCAACTGTTTTTGATGACCACAAGATCGGGATGAACCGGGGCTGATTCGGTAGGTGAATAGCGCACCCGGATGATCGAGTCGGAACAAACCTGAAGACGCAGCACCCCTTTCTGCAGCGTGAAGCCCACCCCCTCCGGCTCTTTTTGCATATGGACAACCGCATTCAAAGGATTCCATTGAGCGGCGGCTACGCCTGGAAAGCAAACAAGAAGAATCAGGAGCAGGAAAATCAAACGACAGGACCGCAAGGATCGTTTTACGCCATGGGCAGTGCGCGCGCGCACAATCATATTGACTTACTCCTCTTTCCCAGGAATTTATACAAGATTCCCGGAGAGAGTGTACCTTCTATCGGCGTTTTTGCGGGAAGGTCTTGGATTCGAGGGGTTCGAGTAGCAACAGCCTTTGGCTTCGGAAGCAAGTCCTCACAGTCTCGCCGTACAACTCTGAGTTTTAGCGCAGCTCTTGCTGCTTTCCTGTCCGGGCGGATTCACGAGCGGCGTCCAGGATCTCCATGACCTGTACATTGATTTTCATGGAAAGGGGATCTTCGATGGGCTTGTTTTTGCGGATGCAATCCACAAAATAGGAAATGGGATTGTTCGTTTCGCGCGCGGGCGGATCGAGGGCGACCCGCTCTCCTTCCAATGCTCCGTTTGCAACATTGTCTTTCGGGGAGCGGGAGAACAAGTCCTTGGCCGTCGCAAGCAGACTGCCTTTTGGTCCGAATACCTGGACTTGCCCCATGTTGTAAGGCCAATCCCAGGAAGCCTCGATAATTGCCGTCCCGTCGGGGTAATCCAAGACAATCGTGGCGTCATCATCCACGGCGTTGTGCTGGTCTAGTTTTAGTTTCTGGGTAACCGCGGAAACGCGCGTTGGCCGCCCTTTGAGCCAAGCGGCCCACTCCGCTCCGTAGCAGCCAAAATCCATGATCGCTCCGCCACCATTCTTCACCGGGTCGTAGAGCCAGTCGGCAAAATACTTGGACACGCTAATTTCTTTCGGGCCCTGGTGGCCATACTGCACGACGATTCTTTGAACCGGTCCCAACTGGCCGTCGTGCACGCGGTGGTACAGTTCGTGTGTCGGCGCAACCCACGCGTTCCAGTAATTGACCATCACCTTGATACCCGCCTGGTTCGCCAACCGTTCCATTTCGCGCGCGTCGGAAGCGCTCGTGGCCATTGGTTTTTCCGTCGAATAGTCAATGTGCCGCTTCGCGCATTCGCGCAGAATCTCCAGATGCCGGTCGTTTTCCGTCGTGACGATAACCCCATCCGGTTTCGTTTCGTTCAGCATCTGAATGTAATCCGAATAGAACTTTACACTCGCCGGCACTCTCCCCTTTGCCCGGTCAACCAGTTCGGAATGCGAGTCCGCTATGGCCACAAGCTCTGCGTTCGGCTCGCCAGCCAGGTCCTTCAGAAGCCCCCAAACGTGGTCGTGGTCAAGCCCGATGACGTCCAGCCGCGTCTTCCCCGAAGGCGACGTGGACTGGCCCCAAGCCGAGGAAGCAGAGACGGCCAAGCACAGCATCACCGTCGGAACAAAGCGCTGCGGCAATAATGAAAAAATTTTCATCGCGAAGGTCTCCCAAGGCAAAACGCAGTTCGGCAACCTAAAGACGGGCAACACCATCGGTCAGAGTTTGTCAGCCCGTCCAATAAGTCAAGGTATCGGAATGTCCTCACCATACCCCCGGCTAACAGGATGATTTTGCAAAGCTTAAAAGCTCTTGTGGCTTGGCTTTCCGGGCTTCTAGTCTCCCGCGCGTGGATTCGGCGCAAAGGTCCGTTCTCTTTGAAGAGGCCCTGCCGCGGCAGTTCGTTTCCCTAATCTTGCTCCCGGAGGGCGGCTTGGTTTTGCGTTCCTCCGAGGACCGTGGCGGCTTTTTGTGCGATTCGCTGAAATCCTTGGCCGGAAGCCTCTTTCTCCAAGGCTTCGAGCAGTGTCCGCCCGTTCTTGGGACTCACCGAATTCAGCTCAATCTCACCCAACGTCAGCCGGGCTTCCAACGCAGCATAAATAAAGTCCGCAGCTCTCGCCTGCTGCACAACCGCATTCAGCCGTTTCACCGCGTCCTTGCGCTGTTCAGGATCCCCTGAAGCCGCATCGATTCGGGCGGCAATCACCTGTGACATAAGCAGGATGTCTAAGTCATGGGAGTGTTCCGCAAACTCTATAGCGCGTGAAACAAGCTCTTTCGCTTCGGCCATCTTGCCGGCCGCCAGCAGGGTCTGCGACCTGAGGAGTCCCGCGCTCGCGTTATCCCTGGGGGACACGGCTCCCGCAAGGAGACCTTCCGCTCGCTCGATGAACTTAGCTGCTTCGGTCGGGCCTCCTCGGTCTAGCAACAGTTGAGCCAAGCGCAAGTCCGCCTGCGCCTCCGGGGTCTTGTCTCCGACTTCCTCGTAAACCTGCCTCGCAAGCGATTCACTCTGCCAGGCCCCTTCAAAATCCCCCTGAGCCCGCAAAACCTGGCCTAACCCTAGCAAAGCCCCGGCTTCGCGATCTCGGTCTCCGTTTTGCCGACAGGTATTTAACGATCCTTCGTACATCTTCCGGGCTTCCGCAAGATTCCCCTCGGAAAACAATGTATCCCCCAGCCCAATCTGTGCGAGGGCTACGCCATTTTGGTCGCGAACCTCCTGATAGGTCCGGAGGGCGTCCTGAAATTTACGGAGAGCGCTGCGAATGTCCCCGATATGAAGGAAAACTTCACCGAGGTTGTCGAATTCACCCGCTACGCTGCGCTTGTTCCCTATTTCTTGATGGATTGCAAGCGCCTCCTGGTACCGCCGGCGCGCCGAGGAGTAATCTCCCTGGTAGGCGAGAGCGATTGCTTCTACAGTTTCAGCATCGGCGACTCCTCTTTGGTCGTGAGCGGCGAAGTAGAGGTTTCTCGCTTCTTGAGCCACTCTGCTGACCTCTCCAAGACGCCCCAAGTTCTCGAATAGCCACCCTTGAGCCACCAGGGCTTTGGCCAAGAGCAGGGATGCACCGGAGGCTCGGGCTTTTTGTTCCGCCCCAACCAATGAAGCTTCGGTGCGCTTGGTGTCCCCCAGAGGTTGCGCGGCATCGCCCTCCGCAAGCCCGATCCGCGGGTCGTCGCTGAGAGGATGAGGCAGCGCCCGCAACGCGGATACCGTCTCGAGCGCGTCTTTCCATTTGTTCGCTCGATATTCAGCGTTGGCAAGCGCCAAGCCATAGTCCAGATTGTCCGGGAAAAACTCGAACAGGGCGCGATAAATCCCCGCCGCTTTCTCCCATTCCTCCGACGTTTCGTGGTAGCGGGCTTCTACCAGCAGCCTCTCCGCACGCGACAAATTGGAAGACAAATCGAAAGCTTTCTTCGCTTCGCCGCGGGCGTTTTCGTCATATCCCAACTGCGCCCACGCGGTCGCAAGAGCGGCATGGGAGAGCGCGTAATCGGGCTCGGCTACAACGGCCCTCTGCAGCAGGTCTCTTGCCTGCAGTGCGTCAAACGCTCGCAATTTGGAAAGTCCTTCCGCATAAAGTCGTGCCGCTCCCGCGTTGGAAGGAAGAGCGGTAGCTACCTCTACGGCTTCCTCCTTCGTGATCTTTCGAACTCCAAGGCTGGCGCGCAGTTTCTCCCCAGCGCGCGAAACCAGATCGAAAAGGTTCTCCTGGGAACCGGTCTGGGAATCGGCATACAGGGTTTCACCGCTCTTCGCATCGAACAGACGCAAGTCGAGCCGAACCTGGCGCGGAGAATTCGTCCCCAACGATGCGTACGAACCGACAACCACCAAATCCGTGCCCAGGTTCCTGTGAATTTTCTCAAGGTTTGCCGGGCCCAGACTGTCCATATCGTTGAGGGACAGCTCGGCTTTCATTCGCGCAATGCTTTCTGCCGGAAGGGTCCGGAGTTGACCGCCTCCAGCAAGCTCGGTGCTGAGCCAGTCGGAAAACGCCGTAGAGAGCCACGCTTCTTTCGGGTCTCCGGAAAGATTTGTAAAACCGAGAACCGCCACGGAGCGTCGTGGACTGACGGGGCTCGGCGAGCTGCTAGACGCTACGGGCGGCGAAACCCGAAGATAAATGCTGGCTCCCACAATCACTATCGCGACGGCCGCAACGAAGCCAAACAAGCGCCGCTTTCCCCACGGGGTGCGAAAATCGACGATGGGGCTCGCGCTCTCCCGCTCTTTGTGTGCACCGTTCTTTCCATTGCCCGTTATCAGTTCCTTATGGAATTCGGCCGCCGCCTCGTTTTCATGAATTGCTTCTGCCGGCGGCAAATAAACGGGAGCTAGGAATCGATAGCCGTGACGCGGAATCGTTTCTACATACCGTGGGCTGTCGGCGGAATCTCCCAGCGCCGCCCGCAACTTGGTCATGGCCTTATTCAAGCTGCGATCAAAGTCCACAAACGTATGCGCAGGCCACAGTTTTTCCCGAATCTCTTCACGGGTCACGACTTCGCCGGGGTGGTCCAAAAGGAGGGAGAGAATCTGAAAAGGCTGCTCTTGCAGCTTGATGCGAACTCCGTGCTTCCGCAATTCCGCGGCGCGCAGGTCGACCTCAAAAACTCCAAAACCTCTCGTTCGGAAGGGCCCCTGAACCGCTCGCATGACCTCACCCCTGCACGCTGCCGAAGCGTAGCACGCAGCGATGGCCTAAGCAATACAGCCCTCACTCGGCCCATCCACATTTTGGCTCCATTTTGGGAGCGTTTGCAGTCCGATGCGTTTGCCCGGATGTCAAGGACGCCACCGTTTGCCTGGAGATTCAGGAAAACGTCGAGGAGTTCAGCGGGTTACGGTGGTTGCCGTGCTTTTGCCTTCCGTGAGCTGGACGATGCAGTCCATGCACGGGAGGGTGACCTCTTCATGAAGGCCGCTGGGCCAAAGGATTTCGAGCTTGTCGATTTTCGAGGCGGAGCCGAGGCCGAAGTGGACACGCAGGTCGGAAGAAGAGGCATAGCTCGCTCCACTGAAGACATCGCCGCGCTGGCGAGCGCCACCGGCAGTGAGGAAAACCTTTGCTCCAACGGCATCGCGCGACGATCGAGGAATTGAAGTGCCAGACGAAGAAGGGGCGGAGAGGGGCTTTGTCAGCCCCGTCAATTTCAGTGTGACCCAATGGTTGGCATTATGGACGACGTTGCGAAGAAGGGTGGGAGTGGAGTCTAGATTGTTGAGGACGACGTCGATGTGTCCGTCGTTGAAGAGGTCGCCGAAAGCGGCTCCCCGCGCGCAGACAACGGAAGCAAGACCGCTTCCGGTGGCCGGCGGAACTTCTTGAAATTTGGCCCCGTCAAGATTGCGAAACAGTTGCGGGCGTTGAGCCCAAGTAGTGCCCCAATCGCGGTGGTTAGCGACGGGATAAACGTGGCCGTTCGCAGTGAACAGATCGAGAAGGCCGTCATTGTCGTAGTCCAAAAAGCCTGTTCCCCAGCCGAGAAAGGGGATTGTCGGGCTGCCGAGACCCGCTTTGAAGGAAACGTCGGTGAAACCCAAGTCGCCGTCGTTGCGATAAAGAGTTTTGTAATCGTCGGAAAAGGTGGTGATGAACAGGCCGAGGCGTCCCGAGTGATTGTAGTCGCCTAGAGCGATGCCCATGGAGGCCTGCGCGCGGCCTTCTTCATTGAGCGCGAAGCCGCTCATATAGCTCACGTCTTCGAAAGTGCCGTCGCGCCGGTTGCGGTAGAGATAGTTGGGAGTCGAGTCGTTGGCGACAAGGAGGTCGGGCCAGCCGTCGTCATCCATGTCGGCGAAAACAGAAGCGAAACCGTAACGGCCTTCGCGGTCCGAGACTCCAGCTTTGGCGCTCACATCCGTGAAAGTGCCGTCGCCATTGTTGTGGAAAAGATGATCTCCTTCGCCAAGCAGGCCCATGGGACCGCAGAAAACATTGACGCCACGATATTGGCAGGCGCCTTCGGGAACCCCGCCCTTCCCTGCCAGAATCGGGTGGTCAAGATCGTAATGGACATAGCCGGGAACAAAAAGGTCGAGCCAGCCGTCGCGATCATAGTCGCCCCAACTCGCCCCCGTGGACCAGCCGCCTAGCGCGACACCGGCTTTTTCGGCAACGTCCGTGAAGGTGCCGTCGTGATTGTTGTGGTAAAGGCGGTTCTTTCCGTAATTGGAGACGTACATGTCAGGCCAGCCGTCGTTGTCATAGTCCGCGACGACGACGCCAAAGCCCCAGCGATCATTCGAAACGCCGGCCTTGTCGGTGACATCGGTGAACGTGCCGTCGTGATTGTTGTGAAGGAGCATGGCGTGAGGCGCAGGCGCGGCGCCCTTGACGGCGGCGACGGTAGAACCGTTGAGGAGATAAATGTCGAGCCAGCCATCCTTGTCGTAGTCAAGAAGAGCGACGCCGGAGCCAGGGGCTTCGATGATGGTGGGTTTCTCGGGCGAACCGGAGCGGTGGCGGAATTTGTCGAGGCCAGCTTGACGCGTGATGTCGGCGAATACGACAGGGGCGTCGTCAACGAAACCGCCTGCGGTGATTGGACGAGAGTGTGAGTCCTTGATTGGCGCGTGAATGACGCCGGTGGACATGCCCGAAGGGCGTGGCAACGGAACATTCTGCGTCGAAGGGGATGGCGCGGATTGCTGACTGAGAGCAAGACGCGAGCACGCGAGCAGGAGAGGAAAGATCAACGCGAGCAAAAGAAAATGGATCGTGTGGCGTGGTTGGCGGTGACTCATTTTTGTGCAGTGGTGGACATAGGTTCGTCGACCGTCAAGATTTGGTCTGCGCGGACGTTCTTGAGGGTTTGCGTAAGGCCGCCGGGCCAGCGAATCTCGATGGACTGGGCGGAGGATTCAGAGCCGAGACCAAAGTGGACGCGCTTATCACTGGAAGAAAGGTAGCTGCCAGCGGTAGAAACCGTAGCGAATTGTGGGCCTTTCGCGGTGACGAGTTTGATTTCCGCGCCGATCGCGTCACGATTGCTTTTGTGCCCGACAAGTTTCAGCAGAAGCCAGTGATTCTGAGTTGGTGTTTCGTTGTGGAGGATGTGCATCGGTCCGTCATTGGTGGCAACGACTGCGTCAACGCGGCCGTCATTGTCGATGTCGCCGATGGCCATGCCGCGGCTGAGCCACGGCTGGCTAAAAACCGCGCCTGAGGCCGCCGAAACGTCGATGAACTCTTTGCCGGTGTTGCGGAGAAGAAGCATCGGTTCGCGGTAATGCAGATTGGGATAGCTGAGCTCAACGGTGTCGAGGTCGTGCCCCTGGGCAATCAGAAGGTCCTTCCACCCATCGTTGTCATAATCGAGGAAGCGGATTCCCCAGCCGGAGTGCGCCATGGTGGCCCGAGCAACGCCGGATGTGAAACTGGCGTAAGAGAAAGTTGAATCGTGGCTGTTGAGATAAAGAGCGTAACGCTGGTTGGCAAGGTCGGTGATGACGAGGTCCGGCCAGCCATCGTTATTGTAATCGGCGAAATCCACGCCCATGCCCGCGTAAGTGCGGCCGTCGCCGTCCACCGCAACTTCCGACAGAAGGCCGACTTCTTCGAAGGTGCCGTTGCCTTTATTGTGATACAGGAATTCGACCATGGAGTCGTTGGCGACGAAGAGATCAATATGGCCGTCGCGATCGTAGTCCGCGAGAGCGATGCCCAAGCCTTTGCCAGGCTTGGAAAGGCCAATTTTCTTCGAGACTTCGGTAAAGTGGCCGTTGCCGTCGTTGTGGTAGACGAGGGGAGAAATCGGCTGAAACAGGTCGGGATGGCAGTAGGCGCGATAGCCTTCTTTATGTTCGCCGCAGTAGATGTCGTCGAAATCCCATTGGAGATAACGGACGACGACGAGGTCTAGGAGGCCGTCGTTGTCTAAGTCCACCCAGGCAGCGCTGGTGGACCAGCCGGAACCTGCCACTCCCGCTTTTTCTGTGACGTCGGTGAAGGTTCCGTCGCCATTGTTGTGGTAAAGCTTGTTGCCCCCGTAAGCCGTTACGTACAGGTCTTCGAAGCCGTCGTTGTCATAGTCCCCAATCGCAACGCCCATCCCGTAGCCGACGCCTTGCAGCCCTGCCTTTTCGGTCACGTCTTCGAAACTACCGTCAGGCTTTTGGTGATAGAGGCGGTTCCAATAGCTTGGGCCGGTTTTCTGCGGGATGGAGCCCTTGGGCGTAGGATCCTCGAGGGGAGCGCCGTTGACGATGAAAATGTCGAGACGACCATCGTTGTCATAATCGAAAAGTGCGACGCCTGGACCCATGGTCTCCGGCAGATAATGCTTGGGAGTGTGAGAGGAGAGGTAATGGAAGTGAATTCCGGATGCCGAAGTGGTGTCCACAAATTTGCCGGGAAACGCCTTCTGCGAGTCAGGCGGGGAACCCGATTGCTGAGCCGCGGCCATTGCCATGACAAGTACGAGAAGCAAAGCCCCCAAGAGAAGACGCATATCTGATTGATATTACAGCATGTAGGCATAGAAGCCTCCTGCTAGGTTGGGGTCCGCCTGCGATTTCGAGGGAAGGGGCATAGATAACTTTTGA
>Ga0126381_100002115_pt1 | contig 21486 bp, 29 predicted proteins | sample PanSoiMetPlot_28_FD_96465 | JGI IMG/M metagenome (GOLD analysis project Ga0126381, IMG submission 96465) | Tropical forest soil microbial communities from Panama - MetaG Plot_28 | ecosystem: Environmental > Terrestrial > Soil > Tropical forest > Bulk soil | place: Panama | collected 2016-02-17
ACGCTTGATCGGAGCACAGTTATACAACATTTCCGCCGTCCGCTTCTCCTGCTCCATCATCGTCATGTAGAGCCGTTCCGTCGACGCCCGCGCACTGACGCCGTTGAAGTATAACAGAACCAGCAGGCACAGGTTGAACAGCACCAGCGCCAACGTGATCGGGCTCTCCTTCATGCTGCTGATCAGCGTGCGGACAGTCTCGCCGCCTTCCTCGATTGGCCCCGGCGTCATTTGCTGTCCGTCCCATGCATGATCAGATCAACCTGAACACAGGTCTGTATCACCGCGATGAACTTGCCGTCCGTCGTGTGCAGCAGGCAATGCACATTGGGCGCGAAATGCTCGTTCACGCGCGGCTCGCGTACACTCACCACCTGCTCGGGGTTGACCTCGATGGCTTGGTTATCAGGGCCGGTGAGCTGCATCAGCTCCAGGGCCACCACCAATAGCGCAGCGTCGAGCATGGACGGCTCCAACAGATCTGCGCACGAGGTGATCCGCTATGTACCAGCTTCCGCGGCAAACTGGTAGCCGCACAAGCATTCCTCCGGAAGCGGCTTGTGCGTGATGCAACCGCAATTCGGGCAGCTCACCCAGGATGGCTGTAGGCTCTTCACCTGCGCCACCATCAGCTCCTGCCGCACCAGATGCGCCAGCGCCAGTTCCAACGCCCAGATCTCCATACTGATCAGCCGCGCATAGCCGTTATCGCGCTTCCACGTGTCGAGCGTCTTGTTGAGCGCCGTAATACGCAGTTCGACCTCGGCGCGGGTGTACGGCTCAGTCATCGATCTTGCTCCGCGACACATAGCCATGCATTACGCAGACCACGTCGAAATGCGAGGTTTATCTTGGAACCGGCGCCGCCACCGACCGTCGTCCGCCACGCTCTTGGGATCATCGTACTGGATCGCAAACTGCGCCAATGCACTCGCCCCATGGCTCGCCCAGTCGTGCAGCGGGTTGGTCTTGAAGTCTTTCAAGTTATCGTCCCACTCGCGCCGAAAATTGCGCAGGCACTCCAACCCGCGCTCGCAGTACACCGGATCGATCCAGGCGCGGTCCAGCATCCGCCGCACTGCGTTGATCTCGTCCATCTTCGCCGCATGCGCCGACCGGAACGTCGGTGTGATCCCCACCAGCCGGAAGCTCTCCACCCGGCTCAAGGGGCTGTCCAGCATGTGCACGGCAACGTCTGGGGGGAAATAGTGCTCACCATATATCCACCCGCGGTCGCGGCGCTTGTCGACCAGCAGGTTGCCGTAGAACGGTATGTCGGCGTTTGTATGCTCTGCGTAATCCACCAGCCGGCGCTCGCGCCCCACACATTGCACAAACCAGATGGCAGTCGCATCGGTGCGTCCAAGATCCCACGCGGTATGCACACGCACAGCCCGATCAATAGCGATAGGAGCAATCCGCCCCTCCGCATCCATCCGCCGCAATTGCTCAGCATAGAACGCCCCCTTGATCGCCGTCTCGAAACTGCACAGCATCTCCTGGTCGAACTCCTCCGGCGACATGTCCTCCTGCATCGCATCCAACTCGTCCGGCGGCAGCACCCCCGAAGTGTCCGCCCGGATCAGGACGCGGTACCAGTCGGGGTTGTTGGCGCTGGTCCGCCAGAGGTCATGGAAGGCGTTGTGTCCCTTGGGGGTGCCGATGAAGGCGGCCCATCCCTGGCGGTCGGCGAGCATGGGTCGCACGATCTCACCCCACACGGTTGAACGCTGGCTCGCAAATTCGTCCAGGATAACCCCGTCCAGGTATGGACCGCGGAGACGGTCGGGATTGTCCGCACCGTGTAAACGGATGGCAGCGCCGTTGATGAGGTTGACACGCAGTTCACTCTCGTTCGGAGGACCGGCCTGCACCGGCAGGGAATAGCGCTTCAGATAGTCCCAGGCGATCTCCTTGGCTTGGCTCAGCCAGGGCGCCAGATAGGCATAGCGCCCATTCGGGCGCTCGTTCTCCAGCGCCGCCTTGATCAGCTTGTTCACCGCCGCCACCGTCTTGCCGGCCCGCCGGTGCGCCACGATCACCGACCAGCGCCGATCCGTCGCGTGGAACGGCTCAAACACCCGCCGCGGTGCATACGGAATGGTCAGCTTACGCGGCCCCGTCCGGTAACGCTCCGGATCGTAGTCCCCCGGCGCCAGCCCAAACTCGTCCCGCTTCTTCCGTCTCGCCACAGCCGACTCTTACGGCAGATCCAGCATCGCCTCGCAGCAGCGACATTGCCCCGAACTGCAGCAACCCTCACCACACAGGTCGCTGAGATCGAGCCCGACCTCGCTGTCGTCATCCACGACGTCGAAGCCGTCCTCCATCACGCTTCCAGCATCCGTAGCCATAACGCCATCTCCGCATGGTCATTGGCCGCAAGCCGCTGCCACAGCTTCGCCTCGTCCAAGTTGCCTAAGCCTCGGCTCAGAACAACATCCTTGTAGTACTGCCGATGCCGGCATTGGCACATCAGCGCCTGGGTGAGAGCATGCCAGCGGTCCATCAGCGCGCCTCCGGCTGCGTTACCTTGCGACCACGCTTCCCCGCAGGCTCGGCCGCCCGCAGCCGTGACCGCGCCACCCGCTGCCGCGTCTGCTCACGCCGCCGCGCACATTCCGCACATTCCGCGTTGAGCGCCGCCTCCATCACCTCAAAGAACGCCTGCAGCTGCTTCTGCTGCCCGAAGATGCCGGCCCGCACATCCTTCAGCGCCGCCATCGCCTTCCTGTTGCTCATCGAAACCCCTGGATGAAACGCTCAACGCCAGGACCGTCCTGCTGCGTCAGATACAGGATCCCGAGCAGGATCATCTTCTCGCCGATGCCCTTCAATTCGTCATGCTTGCCCAGGTCGGACAGCATCGAGGCAACCGCGCTGCTGAGATCACCGCGATGGTAGTATTCCATCGCCCGCTGCTTCGCCCACGCCAGATGTTCGTCCCGGGTCATCAGCTCTCCCGCACGTAGCGCTGCGCCACCACGTCGGCCGGCGTCACCCACCAGTTCGCCCGGTTCACGTCCCCAGGCCAGCGGGTCAGGTAGTCGCCGTGCTGGCGTGGATGCCCGCTGTATTGCGCCATCATATCCCGCGCTCCTGGCGACTGACCAACGCCCGTGAGATCCTCGCCGCCAAACACCTGCCGCATCTCCAGCCGCTGGCTGTCGCCATACGTGGCCCAGGCCGCAGGATCCGCAGGCGGCACCTCCTCGATCGGCGGCGTCGGCTCGCCCGGCTCCTCCGGATCGGTCGGATCAACCGGAGGATCGGGTTCCAGCTCGTCGTCCAACGTCGTCGGTGCCTTAACCATCCGTCCCTCCATCCGCTATCGAGATCCGCAGCGCCGCCGCGGCTACGCCCCGAATATAACGCAACGTCTCCTCCTCTGTCGCGCTACTCGTCGTCGTCTTCGTCGCCTCGTACACCGTTCGTAACGCCAGCGTCAGCCGCTGCAGCTCCTCACTCTGCGCCCGCATCATCGCCAGCGCCCGCTGCGCACCAGGGTCACTGGCCATCACCGCTGGTTCCACGGCTTGAACGACCGCAGCTCCTTCGGGTCGAGCTTGCCCCAGTCACCATCGAAGCAGATCGCCCGGTCATCGATCGTCAGGAACGCCGCCGGCTTCTGCGTCGGGAACGTCAACCTATCCATAAACCGGCTCACCGCATAATCGTCCTCAAGTTCAGCCCTGGCATGCTTCCGCAGCCAAGCCTGCATCGCCTCAATACCTTCGCGTTCAAGCGATCGGCTGGAGTAGATCGCGATCTCAAACCATTCCCATTCCTGCGCCTTTGCCAGCCACAACAGCGCTCCGGGCACCGGCGGATCGGGGATCTCAGCAATCCCCTTCCAGCCCGACGTGTAGCTATGGATGACCCCGTCAAAGTCCACGCACAGGATCGGCCTCACAGTGCCCGTCGCGCCCAGCTTCATTGCTTCACCCTCGCTCGCTCCTCGCACACCAACGATTGCGGGTGCTCCTGCCGCACCTCTTCACAGGCCGCCCGCGTCGGGAACTCCTGCGGCAGATATTGCGTGACCGCCGGGCACGGCCGCAGCGGATCATCCGTCATCAGCGGGCACTCCCGCACCATCAGCACCCAGGTGAGGATGAACTCCACTATTGGGGTCAGCTACATCTCTGGCAAATCTTAACGCCAATCTGTGATCTGCCGTATCAATGTCGTTGTCGCAGCACACGACATATATCTGGTCAAGCCTAGATCGCAGCCGTTCGTTCTCGGCGCGTAATTCCGCTGCAAGCTCTCGCAATGCAATTTCTTTGGTCACAGCCATGACGGGCCTTTCCTACGCGCCTTCGTCCTGCTCGCAGGAATTTTCCATGCCACTTATCTGTGAGACTTGCGGACCATGCACCGCTTCCAGCGCAATCTGTGCCGCCGCTTTACGATACCATTCCATTTCTTCTTTCGGGCTGACGCACTTGAAGGAAAGATATTTGTTCCTGTAGTGCTCCTGCATCAGCCGCAATGCAATTTGATCGATTGGGATATCACTCATTGGATTGGGCATGACGGGCCTTTCACATTTTGCCGATTGGCTTGCGACGCATATTCCAGGGCCACGTGTGAGGCGGATTGCGGTAGGCGCCGGCGCGGCTATTTGTCCACCACTCCCACATTGTCCCGCCAATGATCGTCCAAATGCCGTTGACCTTGATTCGTCTCATGACGGGGCCTTTTTCCTATACTGTTCCAGGGTTTCTATTGCGCACTGTTCTGAGGACTTGCCTTCGATAGCCTCATGCAGGCGGCGCAGAGCGCGTTGCAAATAATCCTCAGTGATCGTTTCCGGCACGACCCATAAGCCTTCATCGTTCGCCTGTTCGTCTACCACGGCCTTGATTGCCGCCGGGCCTATTTGCCTTTGCGTTTCAGATCGTCCCTGCGTCGTTCTGATAGAGCGATCCATTGCTGCGTTGTACCGTTCTATCAGGGCCACATTGTTTGTTATCAGCCCGTGCAGCACCTGATTTTCGGCACGCAGCCGTTCGATCTCGGCACGCAGTCGATCAACTTCAGCCTGAAGCGGCTTCCTGGCCGCTTCTTCGACTGCTGTGTAATGGCTTGGCATTGGGGGCCTTTCACGCGGCCTACTATTGGAGGGGCCCGCAGCCGACAAAGGTCTAAGCCGCGGGCCCCGGCGCCGAGCCTGTCTTGGGGCCAAGGGATCTCCCGATACCGTAGCTCCGACCCAGCGCAATGCGTAGCGTTACCAGTTCAGCTCCGCTGCGTCCAGATGAAACCCACAACCACCAACGCCATGAACGCCAACCACACCCAGAACCCCCACGAGCCCAGCAGGTCCATCACGTCCGCCCAGCTCAGCTCGATCACAGCCGCGCCGTTCCCGGTCGCTGCTCGAACTTGTCACAGCCATCCTGGCTCCGGATCGGATCCTCGACGATCTCACAGTGCAGCACCACGCCGCGCCGGAAATGCCGGCAGATCCCGCAGTGGCTCCCCGTCTCGCCCGGGCCGCGGTGATAGCCAGCCTCGGCGTGGGTCAGCTTGCTCACTGCAGTGTCACCCCGCTCAACGCCTCAATGTAGTGATACGCCAGCCGGGCATAGAGCCGCGCCAGCGCGACCGGCGCATCGCCGTGGTCAATCATCTGGCAGCCGTCCTGGTCGGCCCAGAACGCGATCACAATCGCATGCGAGCAGCCCAGTTCGGCCTTCACCCGAGCGCAGGCGTCGGCAACATCGTCCTCGCGCTCGTCACGGTCCATCGGCCTCACCCCGCGCAGATCATGGTCGGTTGCGGGCACGCTGCATCTCCGATCATCAGTCCGGCTCTTGCGGAATGTGCTTCGACGTGTCCGCCGGGTCCGGCGGCAGCCACCGCACCTCAACCTTGCGCACACTCTGCTCGCGAATGTTCTCGTTCACCTCCGCAACCGTCACCGGCCGCCCAAATGCCCGCTCCATCAGCCGATCCGTCGCCATGAACACGTGCTCCGGCGTATACCGCGGCGACATCACCACCTTGCCCTTCTTGTTGCGCAACACCTCGCCGTTCACAACGACCGGCACCGGCTCATTGCGCAGCACCTTCGCCCAGAACGCAATCACCTCCGGCGTGAACTCCGCACACCACTCACTCAACCGATAGCGGTCAATCCGCTCCTGGATCCCGAACGACGTCGTCTTCGGCCGAGCCGGTAGCCGCCTCGCAACCAGTTTCATGTCAGAAACTCAGCCTCATGATGTGCAACGGGGAATGGCTCTCATCCACATCAACGTCGCGATCGCGCTCGCTCAGCAGCCGTCGCGCACCCGCCTGAGACTTGCGCCCCACCGGATGCGTCACCGCCCGGATGATCAGCAGCGGCAGCATGTGCTTCGCCGCCGAGCCCCCAGGCACCCGCCGGCGGGCCCCAACGCTGTACTCGCTCGGCATCGCGTCCTCCGCTAGGCCAACCTGTCGGCCACGCGCACCGCCCTGGCGGCCCGGCTGTAGCCGCGGATCGTCCGGCCGCAGCGGTTGCCGGATCGGCGTCGGACGCTCCTCCAGGTCACTGTGGCCCGGGTAGAAATAACGCGGATCCTGCGGCTCCAGATGGCCGAGCCGATCGAGCGTGCCACGCGCCGGGCCCTGATAAAGATCAGCCGCCTCCCCGACCTGACGACCGCGCCGGTGCCGTGCACCAGCCTGCTCCGGCGGCAGCGCACCGATGCCCTGCGGCGTCGCTGGGCCACCCATCGCGAACTGGGCGAGGCTGCTCAAGCTCCTGGGATCACCGATGCCGTACTGCATGATGTTCGTGCCGGCGTTGCCCATCGCCCGGTTGGGGTCATACGGCTGCGCAGCTCCAGCCTGCTTGAACCCGCCAACCGGCCCATGTGCGAACTCGTCCACCACCTTGGAGCTGATGCCGCGGCGTGCGGCCTCGGCGGGGTTGCCCTTGAGCCAGCCGAAGAACCGTTGCTGTCGAGCTGTGGTTGCAGGCATGTCTAGCCTCCGTTGCTTGCGGGTGTCTCCTGCGGCGGTGCCATCGGCCCAACCGGCCAGACCATCCGCTGCGCCTGCTCCTGCCGGTCCCGCCGGAGCGCATCGATCACCGCCGTGGCCACCAGATCCGGCAGCGACGCCGCCATCACCTCGATCCGGTTCAGGTCCTCCTGGCGCACGATCACGTAGCCCTCGGCCCTGAGCTGCTCGATCTGGCTCGGCGCCAGGATATCACGCGGGGTCATTCTTGGGTTTCCCGATTGGCTTGTAGCCCAGTGCCTTGCGCCGTGCCGCGGTGTCCCTGCGGCGCAGCTCGGCCTTCACCTTCTCCCGGGCTATCACATCCGGCCGCTTGCGGTATGCCAGCATGTAGGCCTTCCGCTTGTCCTTCTGGTACGGCATCGATCTCCCCCAGAGCGCCTCCCGCCGGGGCACAGCTGCCCGCCTGTGCGATCTGCTCCGCGTCGTGCTCGAACACCCACAGCATGAAACGGCTCACCAGCGAGCCTCCTATTGCGTCGTCGCTCGCGCCGGCTCGGCCTCGTCCGGCTCCGGCTGATCGCTGATCTCACCCGCCTGCCATTGCCCGCACCACTGGTTCGCCCCGACCGGCGGCCAGAAGCCATCGACCCGCTCCTGCACCTGCTGCTCCAGCCCGCGCGGGCTCGGCACCGCCACGAGCTGGTGCACCACCAACGTGGCGGGCGGATTGTAATGGCAGGCGCCGACCACCGGGAGGCTCACGCCGGCGCGCTCGAAATACATGCAGGTGCCGCAGCGCTTGGTCATCATCGCTTGTGTGTCCTTGCCTGATCCAGGGTCTGGGCAATGCTGTCGAACGGATCGGGATCCGCCATCAGAACTTGCCCTTTCCCTTTACGCGCTCCTGATACCGCTTGCGCTGACGAGCTGCGTTCGCTCGCCGTCGCGCCTCGCAGACCTCGCACTTGCCCATCGCCCGAGCCGAGAGATCCTGCTTGAGCCGCGCCACCTCAGCCTCCAGGCGATAGATCTCAGCCTGCGCTTGACCATACTCGCGCCGGACCTTGGCGACCGCGGCTTGCACCGCAGCTTCCACCGCCGCAGGCGTCGCATGCGAGCCCTCACGGGAGGGGGAGGCATTCTCACGTGAGGCCGGCGGTTTCTCACGTGAGGTTGGCGATTTCTCACGTGAGGTTGGCCGTGTCTCACTGGACACGACCTGTGGCTTGGGTGGTGCCTTGACTACAGCCTGGACATAGCGCCGTGCGACCTCGCCCTGGCCCAGCGAGCGCAACGCCATCTCCTTCGGGCCGATCGGCTGCGCCATCACATCATCCCCGGTGGGCTCATCGAGCCGAAGCTCGGCACGTTCATCTCGCCGAAGCCGCCCGTGGGTGGTCCGGCCAGCGGGTTCATGGGCAGCGCGGTGGGCGGTGCCATGGCCTTGTTCATCGCCATGTGGTTGTGCGTCTTGGCGTGGATGGCGGCGCGTTCCTTTGAGTTGATGTGCCCCATGTTGTGCAGGTGGTTGGCACTGGCGAGGCTGAGCGCATGCATGTGGTTGGGCATGCGGGCCCCGCTCTGCTTGCCCTTGCCTTCGTGCTCCCGCCACATCCGCTCGAACAGGGCGCGGTCTTCACGCTCGTCGCCATGCGCACCGACCTGATGAAACTTGTCGTGGCCGGGATACCGCATCGGCCCGGGGTTGTGCCGTGAGCGAGCCCCGACGGGGAAGCTGTCCTTCGCCGGATACTCCTCGGGATGGCGGGCACCGACCTGCCTCTCGTGCCAGGGCTGCTGGCCGTGCGGATAGTGATGCGGCGGCGAGAGCTTGGGCGGTGGCGCACCACCGACGCCGCCGTGGCGGGCGCCCGCCTGCCCCATGCCGGGATGCTTGGGCATCTGGTACTGGGCGTACTTCTTGAGGCCCGGGGGCACCTTGGCCATGGGCATGGGGTTGGGCGCCGCCGGCACCGGACCCATTGGGCCGCGGGCGCCGGTCTGGCGTTCGTGCCAAGGCTGGCGATCGTGCGGGAACATGTGCGCCGGCATCGCCGGTGGCTTGGCCGCGCCGTGCCCTACAGATGGCCCTACGCGCGTTCCCTCGTGGCCCCATGTCGGATGCCCATGCATCGCGCTCACCGCACGGGCGCCCGCCTGCTGGCCAATGGATGGGTACTTACGGTGGACGGCCGCCCTGATCTTGGCTTCCTGTGCTGGAGAGGCGTTCTGCGCCCCGCGTGACAGAGCGTTCCTCGCTCGATTGGGCGTATCAATCGGGTATGCTCGCTTCCCAGGGAAGACGAAGCTGCTGCTCGGGAGAGCCTTCCGCTGCCCGTAACTCAATCGCGCTCCGACGGACTGAGGCCCTTCTGGGAACATCGAGTGGTGCCTGTCTCCGAACATGATTTCCCTCCAGGTAGGTATTCGCTGCTGCATTGTAGGCGCACGCGCACCGCCCGTCATCGGCTTGAGCTTAGGCGTGCCTTCATAAGGCATTCTGAGGATCTTCGGCGGGGGATTGTGGATCACCTCAGCCTCATCCTCCTTGATGTAAGGCTTCAAGGCCGCATTATATTTGTCCCAACAGCCAGGGCCCCATGCGTGCTCTGCCGCTTGTCGTTCAGCAATCAGAGCCAAATCATGTGCGGGGTTTGGGTAACTCTTGCCGTGCAATGGCGGCAGGATCCAGCTTCCAGGCTCGAACTGATGGCGCAGCACAGCGCCCTCGATCGCTTCATGAACTGAGATCACAGGCCTCGGATCAATCGGCTTACCATCAATCCTGACGTGCCCCTCCTCAATGGCCTGAGCGAAATGCTTGTCGAAGTCGATTGTCTTGCCGTCTGTCTCCGAGCCCGCCAGATACGCGACATCGTGACGGTCATCCTCACGCCGATACGCCCTTAGCGCCTTCTGGAATTTGGGGTCCGCCATCAGCAGTTCGAGCTGATGCGCCCAGCGCCGATCGATCGGCCCTGATGCTGGTTTACCGGCGCTCATGGCAAGGCACAGTAGATCTGGTTGGCAGGCATCATCGCCTCGGGGGTGATCTGCTGCAAGGTGTTGACGTTCCAGGTGAGGCCGCCGCCGGAGGTGAGCACGGTGTTAGGTAGCACCCCGGGACCGGTGATGACATCGCCGACATTGAGGCTGCCGCCGGACAGCGTGCCGCTCGCGACCGCAAGGCGGGTGGTGGTGCTGGTGGTCACACCGCCAATGCTGCCGGCAATGCCGTGGATGCTGCCGATGAACGTTGCCCCGGTGGTGCTGTCGGTCATCTTCGTGCCCGGGGCCACGGCCTGGGTGACATTGAGCCCCCAGGTGCTGCCACTGCCCGAGACGATCACCGTTCCCGGCACCACGCCGGCGCCGATGACACCGTTGCCCAGCGCCACCGGCGCGCCGCTCGCGGTCACCGTCAGCGTCGTACCGGGCGCACCGGCGCCGTTGTCGATGCTGGCCGTCATGAACGGGCCGAGATTGATGCGGCCGCGGGTGAAGCCGGAACCGGGCGGCACCAGCACCGAATTGGACACCAAGTAATTTTGCGCGCTGCCGGTGGCTCCGGCCGGGGGCGTCATCAGAATGACGGTGCCGCGCGGCACCCCCGGCCCAATCACCTGATCGCCGACGAATAGCGGCTGCGTGTTGGCGGTCACCCGCATGATCTGGCCGGCATGGCCGGCCCCATCGGAGATCCCGGCCGTATAGGCGTTGAAGAACGCCGCCGTCATCGTCGCCATCAGACCGCTGGTCGGCACATGCTGGGCAACGCTGACCGCATAGGTGCCGGGTTGGTTGCAACTGGTGCCGGTGTTGCAGCCATTAACGCCGAGGTTGGGCACGGCCGTGATTGTGGTGCCGCTGACGAGCATCCCCGCCGGCGGACCGCTGATCGGATCGCCGACATTCAGGCTCTGCGCAAGGCCGTTGCCGTCCAGATCGATACCCGAAACCGTGAGAACGGTCCCGGCCGCGTGCGTGGTGCCGTCGCTGACCAAACCGATGAACCGCACCCCCGCCGCCGTGATCATCCCCTCACTGCTGGGCGCGAGCTGATTGCTGCATCCGGGGCCGGTGCAGGTCGGGATCAAGGTCGTATAATTGCCGGCCCCGCCGCCGCCGGGAACGGCGCTGATGATGGTCCCCGTCTGCACCCCGGGGCCGGTGACGTGATCGTTCACCGCCAGACTGCCGTTGTTGTAGACCGGCGTGCTCACCGCCATGTTCGTACCGGGATCGAACGTCACGCCGTTCGACAACAAGGCCACGAAATTGGCCCCGGTCAGCGGCGTGCCGTCGACCTGTGCTCCAGGCAGAAACATGTTGCCGATGAACACGCTCTGATTCGGCACACAGACAGCGCCGGCCGGCACCCCGCCGCTGGCGGGCGGGAACGGCCCATTGTGCCCGCCGGTGGTATCATTGTTGACGGCAATGGAGCTGGTCGAGCCAAAATCGCCGATCATCAGATCCTGCGGCGGCGAGGTGATCGCCTGACAGGTGCCCCCTTTGTTGGCGCAGACCAGATAAGTGCCGCGACCACCCCAGGAGCTGGGAAATGGCACGCCGCTCGACGGCTCGGCGCTCGTCAGCTGAAACTGGATGTAGGTATTGAACGGCACTGCGACGCCGGTCGATGCGCCCGGGTTCTGCAGCCCGATGATGGCCGCGCTGGGCGACAGCGCCCCACCGCCGGTCAGCGTGCCGTTGGTCACCGGCTGCAGCCCGCTATACGTGGTCATCGCCGCGCTGATCGAGCAGCCCGTCGTCAAGCAAACCGGCGTGTTGACACCATAGAGGCAGGGGATGGTCGCGCTGGGCGTACAGACGCCCTTGGGCACCGTGACGATATAGGTTCCGGGCGCGAAGAACGCCGGCAAGCTCAAGCCGGAGCACCCCGTCGTGCAGGTGATCGTATCGCTGATGTTGATGCCGCCGCTCTGCGCCGTGACGAACAGGTTCTCGCCCAGGATATAGCCGGAGAACGTCGCCCCACCCGACGTGCTGAACGTGGCGCCGGCACTCGCCGGCACGTACTGGAAATAGTCGACGTCGTAGCAGGTATTGCCAGCGCCGCAGGTCCGCGGCAGGCTGGCAATGTAGAGCGTCCCCGGCGTAATCCCGGTGCCTTGGATCACGCTGCCAGGAACGATGCTGCCGCTCAAGCTGCTGTTGGTCAGGCTCAGCTGGTTGGTGCTCTGCGGCCGTATTGGCGGCGCCGGCGGCGTCAGCACCCCGCTGAAGGTGGCCGAACTGCGTTGCGACGCCTCATCCGGAATGTCGGTCACGCTCATGACCTGCCCGACATTGATGGCCGTCATCGTCTCGCTGGCCACGCTCAGCACATTGTTGATCGTGTAGATGCCGATGCCGCCGGCGACACCGCCGCTCAACGTGCAATTGGTCGCTGGACAGGTCTGCGACAGGATCGTCAGGCCGATCGGAAGATTGCCCGGCCCGGTGAAGACCGTGTTGGTGCCGAGCGCCGTCGACCCCGACGTGACCGCCGTGACATTGAGCGTCACCCCGGGCGCGCTCATATCGGTCGTCGTCGCCACCGTCTGCGACACGTCGATCGGATAGGTGCCGGTGCCGCCAGTGCCGCACCCGGCGCTGCTGCAGAACCCGGTGATGTGCGTGCTCGGCGCCACCCCCGTGCCGGTGATCAGCGATCCCGGCGCCAGCACCCCCACCACCGCGGCAGCCGGAACGCTGCCGCTGCTGGTGCCGAGCGCGCTCACCGTCAGCGTCGTGGCCGCGATCGTGCCCTGAAACGGCATGCTGATCGAGCCGACGAACTGCGCCGAATTGTCAGCCCCATCGACATTGGTCCCGTCCGAGATCGTGCCGGTGAACAGCGTATGGTTGGGATCGGTCGTGCCATTGCCCAGTCCGGTCGTCGCATTGCCCAAGGTGGGCGCCGGCACCGTGCCGACTGACGACAGGACCGTATTGCCGCCGATGAACGCATTGCGCGAATTGACGTTGTTGATCCCGGCGAAGCTCTGCCCAACCCCATAATCCCCCGCGGCATCGGCACACGGCACCGACAAGCCATTGGGGGTGTTGGCCGGCGTCACGACCCCACCGACCACATTGTTGAGCACCACCGCGCCCTGCACCGGCCCCGGTCCATTGAGGGTGCCGCCCATCTCGATGCCCGCCGAGGTGCTCAGCACGGTGTTGTTGATGATGTGATTATTGACGCCCCAGATCATGCCGATATTCGGATACACCGCCGTGCGCGGCGCATCGAAGCAGCTGTTGGCCACGGTCGAATTGTTGACCCGACCGGCGATCAGCAGCCCACGCTTGAAATTGTGGGCGAGGTTATACTTGTTGACCGCAACGTCGTGCAGCGTGCCCGGCAGCACCTGATTGCACAGCCCCTGGAACGGCTGCGTCGGGTTGTCCGACTCGAGAAACAGCGACGCCCCGGAGCCGACGTCGTGAAACTGCGAATTGACGGCCGTGGTATCCAGCAGAATGTTATAGATGTCGAGCAGATTGCAGTAATTCGAGATCGAGACATCCTGCGAAGACTTGTTGCCGCTGACGCCGCCGTTGGCGACGATGTTGCGCATGGTCACGTTGTTCTGCGACATGTTCGACGGCGTGCCAGTCGCATTGGTGGCACCAACCAGAATGGCAGGACCGCCATAGCTGATGCCGGTCGAACGCTCATACAGATAGTTGGTGGCGCCGACATTAACCCACAGCCCGCCCGTCGTTCCGGGATTGCCGCCCGGCGCCGGCGCGACCTGCAGCGGCGCATCGCCGGACTCGATGACACAGTCGTGCATCCAGACATTGGCCGGGACCGCCGGCGCATTGGTGGCATTGATTGCCGTCACCGGGTTGATCGGATGATTTGTTCCCACCGGCGTCGGAACGTCCGGCGTCAGCTGCTTGGCCGGCGTGCTCTGGTCGGTGGCGTTGCCGTAATGCCGCCAGCCGGGGTTGCCGACGACCAGGGCCGGGTGCTTCACCGAGCAGGGGCCGATTTCCTGGTTGGCGCCGCGGATGAAGGCAAACCCCGGGAACCCGGTCGAGAGCTGGTAGGCCGCCGCCGGATCCGCCGGATCGCCACTGTGCAGGTTGGTCAACCGCATGTTGTTGATCCACACCTGCAGCAGCCGGGTCTTGACCGAGTTGCGCGCGTCGTAGGCATTGGCCACGTTGAAGCCGTCGTAAACAAAGGGCGAGATCGGCGTGTTGATGTTGAGCTGGGTCACCACCGCAAGGCTGCCAGCGCCGGAGAGATGGCATCCGGCGCTGGTGCAGAACGTATTCCCTGGACTGATCTCGTAGTCGCCGACGCCGCCCGGCGTGCCGTTGAGCTGACGCACGATCTGGATCCCGCCCGACAACCCGGTCGCCGGGTTGGTGATCCCGGCATTGGCGCCCAGGACCACACCGGGTGAGAGCACGGCCACCAGGGTGAAGCAGCCGCTCGTGCCCGCCGTGCAGCCGCTGCCGCTGGTCGCCGACCACGTTCCCGAAACCTGGGTCACATGCAGGGTGGCCGTCGAGCCTTGAGAAAAGGGCGTGCCCGACAGCGTGTCCGCATAGGCGACGAAGGACGACGCCCCGAGCGCCCCGATGGAGAATTGCGGGCTGCCAGCAACATGCCCCGCCGGGGGCGTGATCGGGTTGGTATTGGGTGGGTTGTTGGGCACATTGATCAGCGCATAGCGACCCTCATAGCCGTTGATCCGCCCGGCGGCGTTGTCGCAGGAGAGCGGCGTGCCGGAGCTGTCGATGCCGTTGGTGATGACATAGCCGCGCGGATCGGTGGTCGAGGCCAGCCGATAGCTGCAGAGCTGCGACTGGCTCGGATCGACGGTCCCGACATTGGTGTTGAGCCCTTGCCGGATCGGCGACTGCGAGGTGACGGTGTAGGTGGGGACCACCGCCGGCAACAAAGTCGCCGGCCGCATGATGATCGTGGCATCGAGCCGGCCGATGCAGGTCGCGTCCGGCGGCGTCACCCCGCACGTCACCGGGTTGCCGGCGTTGTCGACCTGCGTCACCGTGCCGACCAGATAGCCGGAGTTGACGTTGTACGTCGAGACGAGCTGGCACTGCGGCTGCTGGCTGATTGTCATCGTCTGCCAGTACCAGAGCCCACCCCACAGGATCAGTCCGGTATGATGCACGCCGTCGGGTGTCGTCACACCCGGATTGCAGTCGCCGATGTAGTTGCCGCCGGGCAACAGGGAATTGAGCCCGACCGTGTTGTCGGTGCCCTTATAGGTCGTCACCATCACGTCGTTGATGGGATCGCCGGATCCATCGGAGACGAACGTCTGCGTCACCACGCCGTCGTCCACCAGTTGCCAGGAGCCGGTGCCCGGGCCAGCCGCGATCGCCGGGATGAAATGATTGAAGTTGAACCACAGCGCGCTCGCCGAGGAGCACGCCGTCAGCAACAGCACGACGATCGCAACGAGCCGCTTCATTTCGACAGCACCCATTTCTGGATCACATCACCCCCCTGCGCCTGCGGCGACCACGCCACCGTGCGGATGACGTCGTCGGAGTTGTTGGCGGCATTGAGGCCCTGGCCGATGCCGACGGCCGTCACCGGCAGGCCCGGCGTTCCCACCGTCGCCGTGTTGACGTTGACGAAGCCGTTATAGGTGCAGGCATGCGCGCCCGGCGCATAGGAATAGGCCGCGCGGTAGATCGTGTTCGGGGTCAGCGATCCCGAGGTGATCATGCTGGTGATGGTGCCGGCATTGTTCACCGTGCAGACCAGCTTGTTGGCGGCCGACAGCTGCAGCAACAGATAATTGCTGACCGTGCCGGACAGCAGAAAGAGATACCGCGCCGGCGCCGCGGAGATCGGCCCACGCTCCAGCCATTCGACGTAGATCGTGCCCTGGATCTGCTGTTGGAACTGCGTCGGGTTGAGCGCCGACATCTGATCGCCGCGCGTCGCCTGCGTCGTCCCCGCCGTCGGCGCATAACTGCGAATGCCGTTATTGGTATTGTCGTTGATCTGCGCGCCCCAGATCGCCATCCCGCTGCTGCCGTTGCCGGCATAGGAGATCGTCCCCACCGCACTCGCCAGGAACAGCGTCAGCGCCGCATTGGTGCTGGTGCCGACCGTGCCCTGGATCACCACCCGGTACCAGCTCGCCTGTCCCGGCACGAAACCCGGATTGAGCGGCTGAATGTAGCTCGTCAACAGCGTGCCGACCCCCAGCACGGTGCCGGCCGTGATCGCCCCGGCATAGGTCGTCGCCGTCGTGTCAAAGTCCGCAGAGACGCCGTTGCTGCCCGTCGCGTCAGCGAGCTGCAGCCGACCCTGCAGCCGCCCCGAAGCCTTGATGTAGATCGACGCCGACAGCGGCTGGCTCGCCGTCGTCGTCAGCGCCGTGGTGAGCGTAATCTTGTGCTGACCGGTCGAGCCGTCCTCGATCAGGGTCGATGCCGTCTGCGCACCGTTGGGCGCCGCCGCCGCATTGTCCGTCGCACTCGCCCCGGTCGCCGTCCAGGTCGCCGTGCTGAAGGCCTGCGATTGCACGATCAGATTGGTCGCCGCGAGCGACGAGGCATAGCCGAGATCCGTCACTTGCGCCGTGCTCGCCACCGCCGGCTCAAGCCGACCTGCCGCAGTCTCGGCAAACCGCAGCCCGGCCGTGGTCGGCGTGAACAACCCGAGCTGCGCCCGCGGTTGCGGCCAGGAGCGCTGGTTGACGAAGTCGATGCCCCAGGTGGCGCCCGGCGGCAGCCAACTCACCGGCCGCGCCGCCGTCAGCCGCAGCACCGGATATTGCTGCGCCGCGACCGCCGTCGCCAACAGCACAAGCAGGATCCACAGCCAGCGCATCAGTTGACACTCAGCGTCTTGAGAATGACCGTCAGGCTCTCGTTGGTCACCGCGGTATAAGCATTCGATACCACCACCACGCCGAACAGGTTGGTGGTGCCGGCGCACAGCGCCATGATCCCGAGGTTGGTGAGATCGGCGCCCATGGCCCCAGCCGCCGAGCTGCTGCCGTTGATGGCATCCGTCAGCGCAAACGGCACGCTCGCCACCAAGCCGCCCAGGTCGGCCGAGCTGATGTTCGCCGTCGCCCCATCCAGGATCGAGGCCGTCGGCTGCACGTTGAACAGCCGCACGATCCCCTGCAGCTTCGTCGTCGCCGTCCCGTTGGTCGAATAGATCACCATCTCCGGGATCAACACCCCGGATCCGGGCACCCGGCAGGCGCCCTGGTTTGCCAGCGTCCCGGTGTTGAACGTGTAGTATCCGACCTGCGCGCCCGTGCATCCCGCCGTTGGACAGGCCGACCAGAACGAGTTCGCGGTGTAGGTGCCGGCCGCATTGCCGCGCGTCAGCGCGCCCTGCGGCCGGTTGGCGAAATTGGTAACGAAACTGCCCAGCAGCGCATTGGTCTGATTGAGCTGGCTCAGCCACATCTGCGACGTGCCGCCCATCAGCAACAGGCTGCCGCTGACGCTGCCGCTGCCGACGCTCAGCACCGACAGCTCGACATTGGCCGCACCGGTGAGGTCAACAACGTAGACACCGTCCGTCGTGATGTTCGTCGTCGCCGTCGTCACCGACCCCACCGGCGCGCCGACGATCTGTACCGGCACCGCGGTGAAGGTCACCCCCGCCGTGACGCTGCCGTCACTTGAGGTCTTGACCTGCAAGGTCGCGCCCGCGGCCGTCAACCCGGACAACGTGAACGTGCCCGTCGTCGCACCGTTGGTCGCAAACGGCAGCACATTGGGCGAGGTCGTCGTGTCAAACGCTGTGATCGGCGTGATCGTTGGCGGTGCACTGCCGCTGCCGGCCGCCACCGCCTGCTGCACGAACGCCGTCGATGCCGCTTGGTTGGTGTTGGTGCCAAACGGCGCCGTCGGCACGATCGGCACACCTTGCGCCCAGGCATAAGCGACCCAGCCGGCGGCAATCAGCCCAAACACCATCAATGCGCTGCTGATGCGTTTCATGGCTAGGCCCCGAAGAACTCAAGAACGAGAACGACGGCCGAGCCGCCCGACGTGACGCCCACCCAGCCTCCACCGTAGCCGATCGGCAGGATCTGCGGCATCAGTGTCGCCCCGGTGTTGAACTGCGGCAGCAAGGGAATGCCGGCCCCGGCGATGAACTGCGCGTTCTCGCCGAGGTTCGCAGGCACCAGAAACACGGTCGTGGTGCTGCTGCTGTTGAAAAAAATGATGCCGTTACGGTTCGAGTTCTGCCCGATCACCGGCGTGCTGGTCGGACCCGGACCAACCGTAACGAGCGTGCCGAGCGGTCCCAGAGAACCAACCCCAGCCATACCCTCTCACTGTTCCTTACTCCCGCCTCGTCTCGATCAGGTACTGGAGCAGGCGCACGACCACCGCCTCAGTCAGGTTGAAACGCTCTTCCGCAAGCACACTAAACGTCTCCTGGCGCATCCGTTCACGCGCGGACTGATAATCCACCAGCAACGCCGCTAGGCTGGCTGCTTCGCCAGACGCCCCTTGATCTCCGTCTCGTGTTTCTGCAGCCATTGCAACGTCGCCAGCGCGCCCATCAGGCCTTCGTTCTGCCTGATCGCTTGTAACGATGTCAGTTTACCAGACGCAACGAGATGCGGGTAGACGTTTGTCCGCATCGCCAGTTCGCGGTTGATCTCGTCAATCTGCTGCTGCAACGGCACCGGCTTCATCGCGTCCCTCCAGGAGCTTGTATTGTAGTTGCCGCATCACCTGCTCGAACCGCTCCGAGCCCCAAACGGTCAACCGCTCACTGGCGATCATCATCACCGCCACCTCGGGCGTGACCTCGTCCTCCTTGAGCGCCACGCCGATCATATCGATCGCCGCCTGGATGACGCGCACCCGGGCGCTCATCAGCCGCAGTTCGGCCAGGATGTACTCACGCGCGATCATGATTGGCTCCTATTTCCCGATCTTTTCATTGCACGGGTAACACATCATCCAGGTCGGCCCATAAACGCGTCCGCACTTTGGGCATACCCAACCGTGAGCAATTGGCGCGGCAGGCAGGCCCGGATTGAGGAGAGGCTGCACACCTGGATTACAGGCCGGACATCCTCCTGGTTTGGGTTGGAAGCAATTGCATAAGCCCACGACGCGCTCCTATTGCTTCCGTAGCGAGACTTCGACTTGTGCAGCCGTAATGGCCTCTGCGATCATAACCGTCAGTTTGCGCAATTTGAGTTCCCCTGGCATCCCGTGAGTTGCCCACATTTCTGGATCATCACAGCAGCGATTGATGATATCTTCGGCGCGTTCCATTGGGCTCATCATGCGGGCTCCTTTTAGTGAGGGCTGGCCGGTCTGCATACGCATTCCCTTCCCATATTGGGCTCCCTCTATCCCCTTACGGGTGCCAGTTACGCTCCTATTCTGCCCAAAACCAAAGAGGGGTTGGTTGAAACGGCTGGACGACTATCCATAACGCCTCAAACTCTTGCCACGTCTTCGGTGTCATGCGCGCTCCTTTAGCGATAGCAGCGGAACACTGACAACAGAGGGCGCCACGCATAGCGATACGGGTGCCCCCATGGGCGACCCACACGCAAGACGTATTTACCGACATGGACCCACCAAGCGGTTCTATATTTTTCGATCCACACCACAGGCTCCATATCGCTGCGCCATCCAGGCCTGCTGCTGCTGCTTGAGCCATTGCTGCACATAGGTGCCGCAGTGGATCTCCGGCGCGTCGTAGACCTTGTCGACCCACGGCAGCGTGTTGAATTTCTCCTTGTACTTATGCACGCACCAGCCCGGCTTGAGCCCGTGCTCACCGGCAAATTGCTTGAGCTGGCCGAAGAACCACATCCGCTCGTAATAGCTCCAGGCATACGCCCGCTTGCCCGGCATCTCTTTCGGCACCACCCGGCGCGCGATCTCCACCAACTCGCCGTCACGCTCCAGCACCTTGGAGAGCTGCGCCGTCCATTCGAAGCCGCAGTTCGGGCAGACCTTGATCCCGCGCGCGACGATCGCCGTGCACCTGGGACACTCTTTCGGCAACACCTGCCGCGGCTCGGCCTTCGCCTTGGGCCGGCCGTCGTCCAGCGTCTCGTGATGGATGTCGGACACGAAGCCGAGCCGCTGATGCGTGTCGCTGTGATCCAGGATCAAACAGTCGTCCTTGCCCGGCGCCGACCGCAGCCCGCGGCCGATAATCTGCACGAATAGGATCTCTGACTTGGTCGGCCGCGCCAGGATGATGCAGCGCACGTCCCAGTCGACCCCCTTCGTCAAGGTGCCGACCGAGCACACCACCCGCACCTCGCCGCTGTGGAATTGCCGCTTCAGCTCCCGTCGCTCATGATCGCCGGTGTGCGCGTCCTGGTATCCGGCCGTGATCCCAGCCTCCAGGAACCGCTGCTGGATCGCCTTGGCATGATCGCAGTCGACCCCGAAGCACAACGTCTTATCCTGGTTCCAGTGCGTCTGCCACGTGCGGATGATGTCCGCCGACAGCCCGCCCCGCTGCATCGCCTCGCTGAGCTGGCCCTCGTGGTAGTCGCCGGCAACGGTCTTCACACCGGCAAGGTCCGGATGGCCAGTGGCAAACACCCGATATTTGGCAAGGCGACCCTGCTCGATCAGCTGTTGCGTCGTCGCCGCGATCAGCAACGTGTTGAAATACTTGCCCAGGCCTTTCGACCATGGCGTCGCCGATAACCCGATAAATGGCACGGATGCGTATGCGGGGTCGGCCATCCATTGGCGATGCCTCTCATGCAAGCAATGACACTCATCAACAACAACAACCTGCGCCTCGGGATAGCTCTGTCGCTTGTTGATGGTCTGTATGCTGCAGATCTGTACCGGGCGGCTCCAGTCCGTCTCCCGATGATCCGCCTGGATCACCCCGACATCGGTGATCCCCTCGCGCGCAAACATCTCCATGGTCTGATCGATCAGCGACAGGCTGTCGATCACAAACGCCACCCGGTTGCCCTTGTTGCGCGCCCCCTCCGTCACCGCACAGGCGAGCACCGTCTTGCCGGATCCCGTCGGCGCTTGCAGCACCGGCCGCGTTACCCCTTGCGCCACCGTCTGCCGCAGCGCCGTCAGTGCCTCCTGCTGGTAGTCGTGCAATTCGCTCAGCATGGCAGCACCTGCACGTACTGCACGTACCACTTGTCATTCGTCGGATTGATCAACATCACCAGCACGCAGTGAGGATCCTGATACATCTTGGCGTATTGCCTGTACGCTCTCACCGCATTCTCCAGGCTCTTAAACCCTGGTCCGTAGAACGTGATCATGTCGCTTGCTCCTGGTTGGCTACTTCCTGTGTCGTCCACGCTCGATCAGCGGCCGCACCTCCTCGCAGTAATGCTCCCAGCACAGCAGCCGCCAGCCGCGTGCGCTCGGTAGCGCGATCCAGCCGTCCTGATCACACCGAGCGCACAACCCCACCCGATTACGCTCGACGTGCCGCCGCTGCCCAAACGTCAGACCAATGCCGCGCCACATCGCCATCGCTCACGCCCTCCCGCGCAGCTCCGGCTGTCCCTCAAA
>Ga0126381_100002116_pt1 | contig 21482 bp, 41 predicted proteins | sample PanSoiMetPlot_28_FD_96465 | JGI IMG/M metagenome (GOLD analysis project Ga0126381, IMG submission 96465) | Tropical forest soil microbial communities from Panama - MetaG Plot_28 | ecosystem: Environmental > Terrestrial > Soil > Tropical forest > Bulk soil | place: Panama | collected 2016-02-17
CAACGCCCGGCCGGAATTGCCCCCGTCAGTTTTGCCGTCGTGGCCTATCCTTCGCGGACCTCCGAAATAAGATCCTCGGCAAGCTCCCGCCAATCAACATCGTCCAATATCGACGTGAGCAGATCGAATGCGAGCCCTTCGGCGTCGGCGGTCGTCGCGTCCTCGACCATCTCTTTTATGCCCTCGACAACGGCATTGGTCAAGGCGTAGCCCTCGGAGTATTCGCCGGTTGCAACCGTATCCTGAATGATCCGCCGAACTTCGCGGTATGTCCCTTCGCCCGAATAGTTTCCGTCAAGCCATAGGCTGACAAGCCACGTTGCATGATTTGCGTGTCCGTTGTACGTCATACGTCACACCGAACCGGCATAAGCAGACCGGACGAACCGTTATCCGTCAGCGGCCGAACCGTGATCGGCCGAACCGGGTTCGGGTTCCCGTCCGGACCGGTGACAAAGGTCAGCTTGACGCGGACCCCGGACCGCTCTTTTGATCCGAGAGACTGAGCGAGCCGAAACAGAAGTTCGGCGTCAACGCCGATACTAAACGGTTGCGCTCCGTTGTCCGGTTCGAGGCTATCCCACCTCGGGAACTGTCCCGCATCCGTTCGGGCGAAAGTTGCTCCGGTCGGCAAACCGTTACGGTCGCACGGTTCAATCGTCGTTTCGGTTGCCCGGAACCCGCCCGATTTTTCGATGGCCTTCAAAGCATCGGCGCTGATCGACCCCGCCACCGGTTCCGTGATATCGGAACTGTCATCGCGGATTAGCGCAACCCTCGCCAGTTGATAACTGTCGGTGGCGCACAGTTCCCAATCGCCCGTATCGGCTTGGCGCAGTTCGGCGTGAGTCAGCGTCGGCCGTGTAGCGTCAGTGCTGATCGACTTACTGGGCTTGCTTCCCTTCGGCAATGCTAGAAACATTTTGCTTCCCTTCGGTTTGGTAGGAATTTCCGGTCCCTGCGGTAATTGTAGCGGACCCCGTAACCGGATTGTCACGGGGTCACACGTCACGGAGACTATTCGTCTCCGTCGGCGTCCGGGGTCAGATACTTTACGAAAGCATCGTCAAAATTAGACGCGTAATAACCCCGATGTTTCGTTGCCCCCTCCACGAAACCGAACATCTCCGGTTTGTCGATTCGAACATAATCGGTCGGAACCCCATCTTCCGCCAGTATCAACGAAAGCCGCTTCGGGGTCGGGACCTCCAAGCCATCGGCGGCAAGCCGGTCCGTTACATCTTGCCGCCGAAGCTTGATCGCTCCGGTTTCGTCGATCAGATTGAAAATCGACCGATACAGGCTAACCCGCCACGGTTCCTTTCCGGTATCCCGGGAAAATAGATTCTCGATTGATGCTCGGACCTCTTTCCCGACACCGGCCGCCATTGCCAACTGTACAAGAGAGCGGGAGATTTCCCACCTTCGGTTAGACAGAGAACCTTGATCGGGGTCCGAATCCCGAAGGATCATCGCGTTGTCTTTCGCCCATTGCGCCATGTTCTCGGCAAGTTCGGCCGCGTCATCGTCAACTTTCCACGGGAAAAACGGGGTCAGTTCCTTCGATTCGGCCGGGGTCGCCATCTTCATGTCAATTCTGATGCACCGGTTTAGAACCGTGGTCGGAAGATGTCCGTTGTCAATCCCCATCAGAACTTTCGGACCGTAAACCGGGAACCGAAGCGAACCCTTCCCGCCCGGCCGGGACCGGGGGACCGTAACCCCCTGCCGATAGCCAATGTTGAACATTTGGCGCTGTGATTCGTCTTTCGCTCCGTTGTATGTAGCGTCGATTTCGTCCACTAGCAGCGTGGCGAAGTTCGGGACGATTTCGCCCGATTCGTCATCGTAATCCCCCATCAGTTTGAAAATCGCCGGTCCGGTTGCTCCGGCGATGGCTTCCGGGTGACGGCAAATCTTCCCGAAAACCTGTTGACCGAGAGTTGATTTCCCGGACCCCGATTCGCCACTGATGTAAAGCATCGGATAGGTATACGGTGTTGCGGGCGATGCGGGTGAAAACGTCCACGTCCCCATTGCCCAAATCGTCGCAACGTTTAGCTGGTGCCAGTCAAGAATTACGAACCGGGCGATAAATGCCCGGACCGCTAGAAACAGTTCGGCCGTCCGGGGTCCGAACTGTTCGGCCGTTGCCGGTTTCGTGGCTCCCCGTTTCGCCCGGCGATTCGGGACGGGAGACGAATCCCCTTCAAGAATTGTCCGGCCGGTGGTCTTGTCGATTTTTGCTGCCATGTGGCTTCCCTTCGGTTGGTCTGTTATCCGGTCCCGCTGCGCTTGATTATAGACGGTCCGGGGCAATCTGTCCACGGTGACGTGTGACAACTGTGACAACTGTGACTGTCCCGGGGGACCGGTTCGGCAACGGTCCCGGCCGACGGTCCCGGCCGACGATCCCGGCCGACGGTCCCGGCCGACGGTCCCGGCCGACGGTCCCGGCCGACGGTCCCGGCCGAACCCGCCGAAGATAAATGCCTGTCGGCAAGCAACCAGATTGTCAGGCTCCCTGACAGTTGTGAGCGCAATTGTGCGGTTGCCGCACAAGCGGCGGGCGGTTCCCTGCGCGCGCGCCCCGGTAACGCGCGCGCACTCCCCTGAACCTACTGCGCCAGTTCGCTCGCGCGCGCGTCCGTCCAGTTGTGGGCTTCGACCTCAACCCACACGCCCTTCTCAGCCCGCTTCACTTGACCATCCTTTTCCAACGCGCGAAGCGTGTGGGTGACGGTCATGTAGTGGGCGTTCAGGCGCCAGCCGATATCGGACGGCTTTGTAACCCCGTCGTGGACAAGTGCCAGGACATCATCCGGACTGACCGGCGGTCGGGGATATCGTTTTTTCGGCTTCACCGGCTTTACTTTGACCACCTTCGGTGGCAGTTCCTTCGGTGCCTTCGGCGGTTCGATCACGTCCAGCAAGGCTTGCACGATGCGCCGCTCGTTGTCCAGCTTTTTCAGTTGCGTGCGCAGGTCGGCCGCAACTTGATCGAGAAAATCAGACATAGCGGAGAATCCCCAGTGCCAGGAACGCGGCAAGCAGAACGATATACAAGATGACGAGAGCGTGAAACTGCCGTGCTCGGAATTTCGTGCCGTCCGCATAACCGCGACGGTATGCCAGCTCCGAAGCAGACTTGATGTTTACGCGATCCGTTGAAGCGTAGTCGTTCATCGGTGCGCCCTTCGAAGCGCCCGCCGTGCGCGGTGCAAGCAATACATGACGATCAGCGTTTTCATGGTGACCTTTGACATCTGTGTTATCTGTGACAGTAGAAAACGGTCCCCCATCGCACGGGGGACCGGGTACCTTTATTCGTCGTCGTCCTCTTCGGCCGACTGTTCGATCAGTTTGATCGCTTGCGCTCTGCCCGCGTACGCTCCCAGTGTCATCGCGTCCGCCACCGAGTTGATCAAACCCCGCATCCCTTCTCGGAACGTTTCCCGAAGTCGGTTTAGCGTGTCGTCGTCCCAGTCGATGGTGGTCATGTGCCGGGCGAAATCCCGGGCTATTGCGTCGGCTGCGCCGAACGCGAGAGTTGCGAACGCTTCGGCACTCAGTTCGTCGTCGCGGTCGTCAGGCGTTGACACGGGAAGCCTCCCATTCGATCCGCTCCGGAATTCCGTGAAGCCGGGACTCCAGTTGGTCCGCGCCCCACCAGCAGGCATCCCGACTGAAACGCCGTCCGTCATCCTCGGCCGGTACCGCATAGTCAAGGCAATACCAGAACCCCGTCTTGCCGATTGCAAGGAGAACCTGTTCGGCGTCCTCTGTACCGAAGCCCAGATCGTACAGCACCGATCTGGCGGAAACTGTAGCGTACTCGCCGGTACCCGCTTTGTACTGCTCCATCAACAGCTTGCAATGCGCTTCCATCTGTCGAACCGCATCAACGATCTGCGTGCTAGTCATGCCAGTGTCCTTCTCCCCTTGGTGGTTTGGTTGATTGGTGCCCCCGCCCGCCTTAGGGGTTGACGGACGGGGGCGGTGCCAGCGACTCCTACCGGGCCGCTAACTCTCGTCGTCCTCTTCGGCATTGCCGTCCTTGTGGACGACAAGCTTGAGCTTCCGGGTGGCCTCGATGTCCTCCCGGTCGCGGCGGTCCCCGCGCTCCTTCGACGGGTACCACACGTCTAGGAACTCTTGCTGGTCTTCGTTGACAGCTTTGTTCCGGGACATCAACCGGAGATACTCCCGGTTATCGTTTACGTCCTTGCGGGCTGCGGCAAGGGCGAGTTCCAGTTCGATGGCGCGCTTGATCTGGTCAGACGCGGCTTCGAATTTGCCGGTTGCGCCGGTCGCGGCATTGATCAGGTCACGCCACTCCTGCTCGGCCTGTTCGCGCTCCGCTTTCTTGGCGGCGGCTTCGGCCTCTTTGTCCTGCGGGGGGGCTGCTGCTGGCTGCGGCACTTGCCCTCTCCTTCGGGTTGTGGTGGTCATTTTGCGCTTCCTCCTGCTAGTGGTTTGGTCGGCTGCTACGCCCCAAATTGTAGCACTAAGCAGGGGAAAAGCCTAGAACGGCAGGGGGTCGTCGCCCGTGTCGGCGTGGCCGGTCGGGTCGGGCGGCGTAGCTTTCGGGTCCTCGGTGAACGCGAGACTCAGGAAGTTCTGCCCGGCCTGCGAGGTCCGGACCCACCCGCTGATCCTGTAGCCGATCCCCGCCAGTTGGCAGCGGCCGCGATAATCCGGACGTGCCGGGTTATCGCCCTTGTCGTTCCGGAACAGTGCGCCCCGGAGTTCGTTGTTGAACGTCTGTTGGTCTGTGCCCTGCGGCTGCGTTGGGTTAGATGCCATGCCCTGTTCCTGTTTCTGTTCAAACGGTTTCAATGATGCTGCGGCGTTCTTTGTACGGGATCAGTTCCCGGTGGGCTACGCCCGGGAGCCGGGTCATGCCGTCCGCAAGGAACGCCTGTTTCGATAACGGTTGAAAGTGTTCTAGGGTTCGCTTCACCTCCCACGGTTCGATAAGCGGCGGTAGGGGGCGGTCATCTTCCGCCTCCACGATCACCGCGTCAGCATAAATCTGGATGATACGCTGGTTGAGGGTTGTCAAATGTTGGGCCAAGCCTATCGACTCTGACCGGGTTGCCGCTTCAATCATTCCCCGGTGGATTACGTTCGCAATGCCCGGCTCAAGACGTAGCGGTCGCTTCACTTCCGTACCCTCCAGCTTCCGCTTTCCGGTAAGCATCAGTCGGCGGTCGCCTCGCTTGGCGAGCCGGAATACCGCTTCAGCATAGGTGGGGCGACAGGCTAACGTGCCGTAGGTAGCAAGCAGAATCGGTTTCAACCACTTCGCATCTTCATATTCGTCCAACTGCCGGTATGCCCAGTCTGCAAACCGGTTCAAACCGGGGTCGCGGTGGTGCGATCCCCACGCGGCACGAATGCCCAACACCCGGTAGCCCATATCGAGCAGGTGCGGCAGTTCGTTGGTAAACACGAACTGGTGTGTCAGTTGGTCGCAACCTTTTAGCCACGAATAGAACTTGCCGTGGCGTGGCGCTTGCAGGTCGAGACAGTACATACCGTTGAACCGGTCTGACGGCTTGTCGCGGTAGAACCGTGTGAGATTCCGAAAGTAGCCGTACGCGTATAGGTGGTCGGCGTGCGGGAAGTGCAACAGTCGGGCGTGGTAATGGTGTGCTCGGTGTTGGTCAAGGTAGTGGACGCGGTATTCCCGCTCTGGCGACGGCAGAACGTTGAGCATGTAGAAGTTGCCGGGCAGATGTTCGCGTGCCGTTTCATTGGTGGCTACTGGAACCTTGCGCCGGGGGCGCGGATAAAACCGTGGATCAGTCAAGAACTGGGAGGCGACCCCGCCGCTGGTTGGGCGGACCTCCAGATTGTTGGCAGCGCAAAAGTCGCGGACCGCCACCCCCCAGTGCAACAGCTTCACCAACCGGCCTTCCGGTCCAGGCCAGATTTTGCTCAGCGACTTGGCATACATGACGGTCGGGTCAATCATCCGGTGGTAGCAACCGTGACGAGTGCCGTAGCCGAATCCGAACCAGTGTACTGCCACCGTAACCCGGACGCTGTGACGAAAACGCCGATCCGGGTGGGAAGCGTACACTCGGCGTTCGCTGTCGGACACGCGCCATTGCCAATCATTTGGATGACTCATGCTGAAAATGTTGTCGAAAAATGCGAGCAGGTCTGCACCTTGCATTACGGTGAACAAGGTTCGTTCCATGTCCGGCAACCGGTGGGCAAGCTCGTCCAACAGGAGCGCTTCGCCGTCTTCAGTTAGCGCTCGACCGTCCGCAACCGCAATGATCGGAAGGACATGGTATGTGCGGGAGCGTGGCTTTACCTTGCGAGGAGCAGGGCCAAATTCTGGCGGAGGATCGGTCATACCACAGTGACTTGTGACAACTGTGACACCCGTGACACGTACTGTGGCCGTTCCAGTAACACGATTCCGTTAGTGACCCAACGGTCGTGAAGCATCGGGCCACAATATCCAACCTGCCAAAGATCGTTTGGTTCGCGATGTCCCCAGCGACACCACGCTCTTTTGCTGCGCCGATATTCACGGGTTGTGTGCGCAAGGTCGTCACTGAAACAGTAGATACCGAAGTGTTGCCCGGCGTTCGGCAGATTGCATAACAGGCCGTACTGTTCTATCGACTCTCGGTGTCGGCGTGCCGTCGAGTGGTAGCACATGAACGGCGTCACCCGGAGTGATCCTCCGAGATGCCGTCTACAAGGTCGAACCAGTCTTCCCAGTTATCGAATGGACCGTCGATATAAACCCAGTGATAGTGTTCCTCGCCGTCTGTCGTGTAGTAATGCGCGAACAGGCCGTGGATGTCTTCCGGGTTTACATCAGTAGGTACGCCCCAGTGGACGTTACCTTCCCAGTCTTCCCAACCCTGAGCATCAAAACCGTAGTCAGAGTCGTATGCCACTGGTTACTTTTTCAGTTGTCGCCAGGACCCCATCCGGCTATCCTATCACCCGGGAGCGGCGGGTGACAACTAACCGGTTTCCGGTCGAAGATATCGGCCTCTCGGGGGGTTACTTTTCCGCAGGCAAGTGGTACAATCCGGGTGTGGCTTGGTTGGCCTCAGCGTCGGGTGTGACCGGATCTCGCCAGGAACGGTCCACCCGGCGCTTTACTTTGTGAGGGAGCGTGACAGGTTATGCCGACCAAAGCGGAGGCACGTAAACGCGGCGGCGTTGTCAGACGCCGAACAAAGGTCATCAACGGGCAGCGGTATATTGTGACTGTTTACCGCAAGCCCGGGAAACGCGGTGGTAAAACCACCATGCACAAGGCTAGGAGTTAGAAGTGCCACTAACAGACGAGGAACAGGCAACCCTCAAAAAGTTGCAGCAAAAGGCGAAGGAACCGGCTGCGCCGCCTGTCGGTAAAGTGATCAACGTGAACGTTGATCTGGGCGACGAGGCTCAGGTTGCCCGGGCAATCAAACACGGGTTCCTTACCTCAGACGAGGTTGAAGCCGACAGTAACGGGGAGAGTGAGGAAGACGCCGACGATGCACCCCGGCGCAAAGGCTACTTCAACCAGTAAGGTGACACATGGCCGACGAGATTGATCTGGAACGTGGCGTACCAAGCTCCCGCACGGAGGCGCGCCGTCGTCGCACCGAACGGAAAGGTCCCATAGAAGGGGAGTCAAAGACCCTCACTGAAAAGCTAGACCGTGAACTGGATGACCGCATTACGGCGGCACTGGAGCAGTTGCGGGACTGGCGAGAGTCGCGCGACGACGAAGAACTTGCGGACGCTATTGAGCGCGGCAAAGAAAAAATGTCCAAAGGGCTAGTGTCAGTTACCCACATTGTTGCGCCGCTGCGCGGGCCGCTGGTAGTGATACTCGGGTTTCTTGAACCCGTCCTTGCATTCGGAGAGGTCGGACGAATCCTGATTGGCCGGTGGTTGAACCGGCGGCAGGAGCATGCGGACAATCTGGCAGCAGCACAAGCCGAGTGGGACGCGAACAACCCAGCGACACAACCGGAGGGAATTTTCACCCGATGAGAGCAACCGACACCACCGGGTTGGATAAGGAACAGCGGGCCAGGCTCGCGTACGTTCTGGAAATAATCCGCTTGGAGCAGGGCAGCGTTCGGAAGTGGACACAGTATCGTGCCGCCGATGGCGTCCTGTTCCTGTTACGGCGCAACAAGACCGGCCGGTTGCAGGAGGCTTACCACGTATGCCCGGTCGAGCGTCCACACTAGAGCCTACACAGTTCGAAGTCCTCCAGTGGGAGGATTTTCAGGTCATGTTTTTCCATGACCAAAAACAGGGTGAACATGTGAGTCTCGTGGGAGCCACTGGTTCCGGGAAGAGCGTGTGTGGCGTTGAACTGTGCAAGTTACTGGCGAAGCGCCGCGCTACCGACGGTCGTCCGGCACGAGTGACCATCCTTGCAGACAAGCCACGCGATGACACCATCATGCGATTGCACACACGGAATAAGTGGCCGATCATCAAGCGGTGGCCCCCCAACTACGGCGAAGAACATGTGATTGTATGGCCGCGCGGTGGAACACCGTCAGAAGAGGTCGCCCGACACAAGGCCGTGTTCACTCCGTTGCTGGAGGCTATCTATATGGAGGGCGGTCAAACCGTTTACATTGATGAGGCTGCGTACTTTGAAGATTCTCCACCGTCTGGATTGGGCATGCGTGGGATCATGTCAAAGTTCTGGCGTGCCGCACGGTCTAACAAGGTGTCGATGGTTGCCGGAACGCAACGGCCCACACATGTGTCACGGTTGATGTGGTCGGAACCGTCGTGGCTGTTCATTTTCACGGTTGAAGACGACGAAGACCTAAAGCGGGTTGCGCAACTTTCTGGCCGAAAGGTGGACGTTTGGCGGATCGTGCCGAAACTTGGCGGACACGAGTTTTTGTGCGTTCGACGCCAGCGCGACGGACGACACAGTCTCTACGTTAGCCGTGTGTCAGATGTGACGTATGACAACCGTGACAACCATGACAGGGAGAAAAGGTAAATGGCACAGCAGAGAATCGTTCACGGGGCGATGATCGAAGCGGTTACACCCGACGAGATTGTCAAGCTGATCCCCCGGCCGCAAGACATCAACCGGATTCGCGCCACCCAGCAGGTTCAGATGGATACCACCGGCTCGGGGCGGGATGAGGTTTACAAGGTCCCGACCGGCATGGAGTTCGCAGCGCGCCGCGTCAGCATGTATCTGACGATAAACGACCCGACAACCGGTGCGGTAACACTGTCTGGCGCTGGCAAAGGTGTGGCTTATATGCGATCTGGTCAGTTCATCGAATGGGCACAGCCACAATATGGTGCCGCTATTCAGGTTCCGGGTGTCCAGACGTGGGGGTCGGAGCAAGGGCCATACCTCCGTAACGCCGAAGTGTTCGAAGTGTTTGCCATCGGGTTCGCCGCAAGCGCCATTCTCACGGTTGTACTAGAGGGCATCCTCCGGCGTCCCGGAACCGAGATGAACGGTCATGCCGAAAGCTAAGCTTCCCACAACGCTCCGGGGGTGGCTTGTAGCGCTGGCTGCGTCAATGGTTGGTTTGATTTCCGGGTTCATCACCGTCCGCGTTCTGGGCGGAAAGTGAATGTTCTGACTATAGCTGCGTTGGCGTGGGGCTCCGGGGGCTTCCTTGGTGCTGTCTGGTTTTATTATCACCTGTGGAAGTGGGGGCGGGATTGTCAGCAGGCGACAGTGGTGGTTGCATACAAACGTAAGGTTGTGATGTCCCCCACGCTGGTGGAGGTTCTGCTTTGGTCCCGAAAGGTTCCCCCGGGCCAGGGCGGTCAAGTGTTTTACAAGGGCGGCAACGTGACTATTGCGGTTACACGGCGGCAGCAGCGGACGTGGCGGCAAAAGCGGCAGATACGTCGTAACCGTCAACCCGGGCAAGCGCAAGCTCAGGCTGGCGTATGGGATGTCACACAGAACAAGACAAATGAACCGGCCCAGTAGTCACAATTGTCATAGTTGTCACAGGTCACATATTGAGAGGAGTCATCGTGGTTGCGGCACTCGCACGGGCGACGGGAAAAATGGCATTCCTTCTCGTATCACTTGCAGTTATCACTGGGGTTTCCTTGCTCTTGTTTGGGTCGTATGTCCTCACTTGGCCTGTACTACGGCTGTCCCCGACTAACCGTAAGGTGCGGGCGATGGTGGACTTGATGGGCGCGGCAATGGCAGCGTTAGCGGCGCTTCAACCGGAGAAGTCCCAGGATGAACATATACCTGAGTGACGAAGAACGCGGCATTTTGGAAGACGTTTCTCGGCAGCTTGGATACACGCAGGCGTACATCATGCGTCTGGCATTCCGTGAAATGATGGGTCTAGCGTTGCGTCCCCAGGACGAGGGTAATCTAGCGTACATCCGAAGTGGACATGTCCGATACTTGACACACGCGAAAGAATAAGGATATGCATACTCACTTCGCGTCCGCCACTTCCGGGTTCGCGGCGTTCCTGTCAGTCCTGATCTTCGGGACGTTCTGGCGTATCGTGTGGCTACACGGTATGACAAGCAGGAACCGCCACGTCGCCGGAATCGCACGGGCGGCACTCGCCCAGTTCTAGGAGGTCAACCACATGCCAGTACCAGGAGGCGTCAGTGCGCCGCCCGCCTCAGCGCAACCACAAAGCGGAGAGATTCCGTTCATGGTTGGCAGCAACCTATACCGTGAAGCGCCGTTCTCCACCTTCACGATGCAGTTGGGAGCCTCTTCACAAGAAACTGTCGTCAATGTCACTCCGGGCGGTTTCCTTCGAGGCGTTACCATGCAGGTCACGAGCACCGGAGGGGCGCTAGGCACGGGGGTCCTAGCCAACGATAGTCCGTTCAGCATTCTCCAGTCGTGCTCGCTGGAAGACATCTCCGGGGGACCGATCCTGTATCCGATGGGCGGGTACCAGTATGCGCTAATGCAAAAGTACCTTCGCCCGTGGGACGGTGACCCGTCACACCGGCCGACATTCAGTAACACGATCAACCCGGCATTCACCATCAGGTTCTTTGCCGAAGTGAAAGACACGCTCGGCGTCCTCGCAAACACCGACGCTCGCGCCCAGTACCGGTTCCGGTACACGCTCGCGGCAGCGAATCAGGCAGGACCGTACGGACTGACCACCACGGCGGCGACCACCAACCCGACCGTTACGGTACGACTGTACATTTCCAGTTGGGCGCAACCCGACCTGCAAGACCTATTAGGCAACCCGATTCAGCAGATTCCAGACGGCCTCGCGTGCTCACGATTCCTGATGCACGAGCAACCGCCACTAACCTCGGCGAACAACGTGATCCGACAGACATTGACCGGTAACGAACTGCGTGGCCTGATCTTCGTTATTCGCAACGGTGACGCAAATCGCACACGAACCGATTGGACAGACGCTAACGCCGGCCCGGTTGACTTCCGTCTTGATGCACGGCGTGTGTGGAAGATGACGCCGTCGCAGATTATTGAAGAGATGAACTCGTTCTATCCCATGTTGGCATTGGGGACGTGGGTTCGGGAAACCGGCGTATTCGTCGTTCCGCGGTTCAGTGGTCCAACTTCGGCTGCGGATAACACTTCCGGACAAGGTGAATACTGGTTGCAGACTGTTGAACAAACACTTCTGCAACTGGAATTCGGCGGTGCCGACATCACCACCCCGCCCGGATCATTCGAAGTGATCTACGATGCGCTTGCCATCGCGGGTGAACTGTCACCCGATCTTGAAGGTGCGTAATGGCACGGGCACGGTTCGCAACCTCCAACCCAACACCATCAGGTATGCCACAGGGAACAATGGGAGGGCCAGCACCGGCAGCGGGAGCACGTCCGGGTTCACGTCAAGTCGCTATTGGCGACGAAATGTACCTGTGGCTTCTCGTGTTTCTCGAAATCGGCACAATGTGCTTCTTCCGAAACAAGTTCCGCCGACACCACGGCGGGTGAGTCACGGTTGTCACTGTTGTCACACGTCACAAATGAAGGAGTCTGACAAATGAGTCGTCTGAATTGGAACCGGGTTGGATTCTTTGCGCTCGGAACCTTTTTCGGGAGCTATGTTCTCGGCATTTTCGGCGGCGTGCTCGGCGGCGGCAGGCGGGGTGGCTGAATGTCCCCCGCTCCGCGTCACACCGAAAGCGCCGCCGAGAGCGGCACAGAGAGCAAGTCCTCAACCGAGTCACCAAAGGATGCGCCATTCTATTGCCCTGGCTGCGGCAGGCGTTTCCAGTACCAACAGCAATGCACCGGTAAGCCCGAATCTCCCCACCCGCCGATAGAGGTGGTGTCAACCGACGAACTGTCGGGCGACAATCCAACCGCTGCCCCTAGCACGGAGAACCTGGGGTAACTGGTGCAGTTTGTTGGAATCCTCCTAGTGTTCGGTGGCTACATGCTCGTCTACGCGGCAGTTGCCCGTGGCGGCAGGTTTGCCACCGAACCCTGGGCGGGCCTTTACGCTGATGCTTACACGACATGAACCGATCCTCTGTCTCCGCTGCATTCTGGGTTATGGTGGCACTCCACACAATGGGGTCGGTTGACATGCCGGGTAAGGGTGAGCGTAAAATGCCCTCCCCCCGGTCGTACGTTTCGATCATTGTACTGTTTTCGATCTTGCACCTTGTTGCGGACGCGGGCGCTGAACGTGCAGCGGCGGCAGGGGCGTGGATAACCGTTCTGCTTGGTGCTGTGAAAGGCCCGTTCGGCAATCAGCTTACGAACATGTTCAACGCGGTGGCACCACCCGCGCCCGGCGTGGCACCGCTTCAACCGATCCCACCCGACACTTCTGGAGCTACCGGATGAACAACACTCTTACAGACCTTGTTGTGTACTCGTTCCTGGTCGGAGCAATTCTCGTGCTGACTCGTCCGGGTTCGCAGGGTCCGACATTCATCAAAAACCTTACGGGCGGTTATGCGCGTATCGTGCAGGCGTCCACCGGGCAGACCGTCAACGCCTAATGCCCGTTCCCGGCCCACGCACGCAGCAGCGCCCCGACCCGGGTTTCCGCAACCCGGAGGGGCGTCTGCCCGACTTTTTCAACCTGTGGCTTCGCCCCGCGCCCGTAATCTGGCCGGGACGTTCCCCGGGCATGTCCGTCATCTCTCTGCGCGGCTGCGTCCTTGCGGCCGGTCAAATTCGTCGTCTGTGGCGGCAGTCTGTCAACTTGGTTCCAGCGCAAGGTCCGTATTCGTGGACTCGTAGCACTAACGACACTAGCATTCGGCCGGGTCTAGACATCACCCGTGCCCTCCGTTATCTAACCCGTTCTGTCTACGTGGGCGGCGGCGTCGATAACAGCCGATTCGCCGCTCTTCATACGACTGTCAAAAATCAGGTTACGTACAAGACTGTCACTGTTGGCAAGGGTGGCCGCAACCGTCCGACTGTCCGTAACCGTATGACATCATTCGGCGCAAGGGTGCCGACGTTGAATCAGCAGGTTCGCGCAGCGCAACGGCAGGCTGTTGGGGGTGCTACTCAACCATGAAGTCGAAAGCCAAGGGCATCGGCGGATCACTGACCAAGAAACTGGGTCCGCTACCGGCATGGGCGTGGATAACCCTGTTCGGTATTGGTGTCTGGTACTACCGCAACAAACTGTCTGCCACCGCTTCCGGAACCGGTACCGGCTCGGTCGCTCCCACACCACAAACACCACAGCCACAAACCGTTCTTCAACCTGGCGAAAGCGTATACGACCCGAACACGGGAGCGCTCACAACTGCACCGGGCGGATCAACCTCCGGTGACACGGGGAACAGTAACAACACCACAAGCCCCGGTTCAACCGCTCCCGATCCGGGTACCCTCCAGCCGCTGCCGTTTCCTGGCGATGGCGGCGGTACGGTCCCGCCCGACACCACAACCTTACCGCCCGGTTCGTCTGCCCGGCCGCCGCAAACCAAACCGGCGCTGATCGGTAAGGGTGCCATCTGGGCACCGTTCGGACCCACCAAACCGACGGCACCACGCGGTTACACGGCAGTCGGGCGGGGTCGGGGGTTCTGGGAGTTCAAACCGATCACCACGAAGCGAACGCCGAAACCGAAACCGCAGCACGGTTCCCCAGCGCATACCACGAAGCCGTCTAAGGGCAAGCCGCAGGCACGGTCAGGTGCAAGCTTACGAAACAAGACAGCCGGGCGTACTGCTCCGAAAACCAAGAAACCCGCCACACCGGTCGGGCGTACCCGGGCGGGCGTAAAGCCAACCGCCAGCGTGAAACGTGTCCAGAGCACGAAACGGACGACGCCGGTTGTGCGGCACGGCCCGGTAACGCAGCGTCCGGTCGCAACTCACACACCGAACCGCCCAGCCGCACGGCCGTCAGTTCACCGCACATCTTCGACACCGGCTCGCACAGCGACCCGTACGGTTACGAAACCGAAGCCGAAGCCCGCCGCTCCGAAGAGGCGTCGATAATGCCACGGGGCGAGGCGGACGCGGCGGTCATCGGTATTTCGGCGGCGGTGGTGTACGACGTTATCAGCGCCACTAACTCGTCACCGCAAACCACGGAGATAAACGCAGCGGCTCGTGCGCCGACGCTAATGAAGTGGGTGAACATCGGACTGGCGCAAGGGGCGTTGTTCGTGGCGATAATGATGCTCGCTGAACCACCCGGAAAAAAGTGGAGGCCAGTGGTCGGTGGCGGCTTGGCAGGTGTACTGTTGTGGGTCCAGTATGTTCACGCGAAAAACGCAGGACTACGCAACGCCGGTGTCCCGACGGAGAGTTATGGTAACGGCAGCAACCCGGTTAGAGGCAGAGTGAGATGACAGAGTACGTTCGTATCGTGAAGTCGGACCGCGAGCAGATTTTTGATGCTCTCACGGCTATCGCCGGTCTGTTGGTATTGGCGTACACCACTAACCCTGAACCGTTCCAACGTGCGGCCGAAAGAGTTCACGCCTGGGCGTACGCTTGGAATCATCGTATCAGTGTATGGGAAGCTCTGAACGCGATCCGGTCCCTACCGGAGACTGGCGAGTAGTCACGGTTGTCATGGTTGTCACACGTCACTGACAGATGACTCGCTCAACAGAGATAACAGCGGCCTACGTCGCGGGCGTTCTGTCGGCTGTGGCGTTGGCGTATTTCTTCTGGAAATCCCAGATTCCGCCGCAAGATGGCTAGTCCGCATCCGTCCGGTCGGTTGCTAAGCCCTGCGCCAACCGGCACGTTCACCCGCGTCGATCAAGGGGTGGATTGGGCGAACATTACCGGTAGCATCCGTGCAGTAGCAGCAGGCAAAATCAGTCAGGTGTACCAGAATCTTTCCGGGTTTGGTACCACTGTCATCGAAACGCTGTCCTCCGGCCAACAGGTTTACTACGGCCTCGAAACAGGTGGAGGTGCTCCAGTTGTCCAATCGGGCGAAACGGTACAGGCAGGACAGGAGATTGCGCCGGGCCTCGGTTCCGGTGGGATTGAGGTTGGCTATTGGAATCCTGCCACTGGTCACGCTGCCGGATACCAGCCTGGGGTTACCAGTGGGGGGGTTACAGCGGCCGGTACCCAATTCCAGCAGGACATCAGCGGTAATGCTACGGGTGCCGGTCAAAATAGTAGCCTAGCTCAACTGTGGATTCAAGCAGGAGGTAATCCTGCGCTCGCTAACACGATGGCTGCAATTGCGATGGCAGAATCAAGCGGAGTGGTTGACGCCACTAACTCCAATACTAACGGCACTATTGATCGTGGGCTATGGCAGATCAACAGTGTTCACAGTCAGTTCGACGCACAACGGTTGCTTACTGATCCTCTTTACAACGCTCAGGCTGCGGTGGCCGTCGAAAAGTCTCAAGGTCTTGGCGCGTGGACAACCTACACCAGCGGAGCCTATTCTGCGTACCTTGGCAAAGCCGACAAGATTGTGGGGTACGGCGGCACCCGCCCGGGGGGGCAACCGGTGGGGGGCACAAGCTCTGGCGGAGCCGATGTCGGCACCATCCTTGGGGAGTACAGCAGCTTGCGGGATATGCCCCGAACAGCCCCGCCTGGTACTGCGAACCCGTGGCAATGGTTTCAGGCAAGCTTCACCGGTAACTGGGACAAGCTGAGCGGCACAGGCGCATAATGGCACACGTACCGTTCTTGCCACAAACTGGCTCCATGCTGGGCAGCTTATCGCCCGGATGGTACGTGATCCGTACCAGCATGGATAGCGTCGGCGTTGTCTTGCACCATACTACCGGACCGATCAACCTGGGGGCGGGCAACGGCCATGTCACGCAGGCCATTCAGATCAACCGAAATCCGAACGAGGATTTTCAGAGCGTTATTTCTCGTCGTGGCCCGGACATTGGGCGGTACCTCCAAGACGTGGGTGCAACTCCGCAGCAATCCTTGTCGTATATCACACAAGCCGACATTGGTGTGGGTGCTCGCGGCAAAACGGTGGGGGGTGGATTTCTCGACTTTCTAACCAATCTGACCACCGGCGCTCCGGTTGTTCCGGGTAAACAGGCAACGCAGGTCCTAATAAACCCGAAGGGTCAAGCAAAGGCAAGCAGCGGCAAGCAGCCCATTTCAACCGCCACCGGGCAGGCTCCAGAAATTGGTATCCCGGACACATCCAACCCGATGCTCGCGGTACCTAATGCCATCGGAAGTTCGCTGGACTTTTTGAAGTGGATCGCAGTTATATTTCACCCGCTCAACCTGCTTCGCGCCGTAGAATTCCTGACCGGCATGGCGGTCATGTTCTACGGCGTCAGTACACTAATGCACGGCATGAGGCGCAGCAGCATGACCCACCGGACGACAATTACCGGGATGGTTTCCAGCCTGTTCGGTAAGAGTCCTATCGGTCGCGCTGCCAAGCGGGCGTCGGCTCGCCGTCGCGGTCGCCGGGCAGGCGAGCTTCAGGCGGAACGCGACGTGGCGTACAGGGGTGCTCGCCAGGCTCGCGCTCGACAGGAGGGTGCTGGCAGGCGCACCACTCCGGGGTCGGGGATGGGCGGCACGGGACAAGGGTCCTCTGCCCTGGAGGAAACCGAATGATCCCCACGGATACCGTTACCACCAAAGACATTCTGGTCGCCAAGGACACGCTCGACTATGCGCGCCTGAAGGGTGACAAGCTGAAAATTGAACTGTGCGAAGATGCTCTCAACGACCTGCTGGACCGATACGAAAGGATGGTACGACATGACCACAGAAACACCCGAACCGGACGAGGTTGAACCGGCACCCGAACCGGAACGGGAACCGGCCGATCCCCACGAGATGCCAGTTGACCCCGAACCCGACGACGACAATGGCGCTGCGTAGGGTCTGGTTGCCGTCCCCCAACTACTCCAGCCGAGGCGGCGCATCGGTCCGGTTGATCGTTCTGCACACAGCGGAGGGGGCGCGCACCATTGAGTCGCTCGGATCGTGGTTCGCTAACCCAAACAATCAGGTTTCGTCGCACACTGGCGCGGACGATAAGGTCAACACTGTCGGAGAGTACGTTCGAAGGGGTAATAAGGCATGGACTTGCGCGGAGTTCAATCCTGTTGCTGTGCAAATTGAACTGTGCGGTTTTGCCTCTTGGTCTACGGACGAGTGGCATAGACATCCGAACATGCTCGCCAACTGCGCCGCATGGATCGCGGAGGAAGCCGCCGCGTTCGGCCTCCCGATCACACGCCTCACGCCATCGCAGGCGCAAGGATCGGGACGTGGCGTCTGTCAGCATGTCGATCTTGGCGCTCGTGGCGGTGGGCACCATGATTGTGGCGCTGGTTTTCCGATGGATTACGTTCTGAACCTCGCCCGTGGCGGCGGGGGTCAGCCGACACCCCCGAAGGAGGAAGATATCGTGGCTATTAGCACCGGAGTAAACAGTGCTGGCGCGCTACATGTTTTCGTTGAAGCAAAAGACGGTTCGGTGTGGTACACCTGGCAACGTAAGGGCGAAACAAGCTGGCAGGGCGGAGCGGCGGGCAAGTCGGTCGCAGCGCTCCAGCCGTTCGCACCCGCCCCCAAATAGTCACGGGAATCACAGTTGTCACACGTCACCACGCAAGCCTACGAGGGTCCAGCCGGGGTGATGTTCACGCCGGATGAGCTTCTGGTTATTTGGAAGTATCTGACACACTTGCCGACCTCTGAAAACGGAGAGATTCGCCGGAAAATTCAGCGCTACTTGGAACGGGATAGTGGCAGCGTCCGATGAATTTCCGCGCGGCATGTGGCTTATGGGCCAAGTGGTGGAGGGTGTGCAATGTGTGGTTACATTCCCGTCGCTGCCCGGTATCGCATGGGTTCTTACCGACATTATGGCCGACGCAGTTGCCTACCCTACCGTTTCTACCCACCAGCATATCGTTGCCGCAAACGGATCCGTTCCTATCGTCGGCGTCATTACTTTCAATGCGCAAGCCGATGCTGGCGTATCGAAAGACTCCTGGTCTTGGACGGGGCAGGTCTTTTACACCGTCAACCAGCCTGTTCAGGTTTCATTCGACGCAGTATGTCCTCCCGGTTGCGAGCAACATTTGAACTGTCACGCTTATCCCATCTGATGCGCCGATCCGTTGTCACCCCGTTCTTTCCTGAAATGGGTTACTCCATGTTCGACGAATGGTTCGGCGGCTACAATGCACAATGGACACTTGGCAAAACCGCTACTCGTGACGCCGTTCTCGGCGGTCCCTACATTGAACAGCACTGGCAACTAATCTCAGTCTCGGTGCAAATGTATCTGCGCTGGATTCACGATTCCAGTGTTGCCCCGTACGCCATGTTCGGCAAACTAGGTAGAATACTGACCGGTTTGAGCGTTGATCAGGTAATGTCTACACAGGCAGACGATCAATACCTAACCACTGTTGCCGAACTTCCAACTGATACCAGTTTGGTAACAGACCTGTGGAACCCGGTTAACGACCCAATGCCTCCGATAGGCTACAGCGGCGGCGGCGGCGTGTCGCTGCAAACACCGTACAACGCCCTTGCTATGACCGCACAGATAAGTCCTCCGAATCCGATTGACCTGTTCGAAGGCGTTAATCCTGTTGTAGGCATTTGGATGATGCCCTCCCTGTTGGGGGTCAATCCTGCCGCTCCACTTGCGAACGGTGTCGGCCTTGACGTGGCAGCAGCAAAGTTCACCATCAACTACGAGGACGGCTTGTGAGCTACTTCAGCATAACGCCACGCGGCGGAGCATACACCGGCCGGGGGCAGTGGTCCCCCACGACCACATACTATCAAGATGACTTCGCGCTGTGGCAAAACTCGGAGTGGCAATCCCTCCTACCGGTGAACCGTGGAAACCAGCCCGATCTGAACGCTTGGGCATGGGCACCACCAGCAGGTACGCAAGGGCCACCTGGCCCGATGGGTCCACCGGGGCCGACCGGCGCTGCTTCTACCGTTCCCGGGCCTACGGGACCAACAGGACCAACCGGACCCCCCGGACCGATGGGGGCGACCGGACCGATGGGGCCGTTGGGGGGGTTCCCGGTGGGAGCGCCCATCCCGTGGCTAAATAATACCATACCTAACGGTTATATAGAGTTCGCGGGCCAAACCATAACACAGGCCCAGTATCCGCAACTGTACGCCATGTTCGGGGTGACCCTTCCGAACCTCCAAAACCTGTTTCTACTGGGAAGCTCGGGCGCGGGGGCTACCGGTGGCGAGTCTACCCACACTCTTACTGTTCAGGAGATGCCGAATCACTCCCACCCGTTCCCGTATAACTACTGGGGGGCGTTTGCTAATTCCTGGTCGGGCAAGGCAGGCGGTTTGTCAGGCGGAGGTGATGCTGCGTACCCGTGGGCAGCTTTTGCCGATACAATGCAAGTCGGCCAGTCAACTAATGCGGCCGGGTCAAGTTTCGCGCATAATAACATGCCACCCTATTACACGGTCCGCTGGATCACCATAGCCGGGTAAGGTCACAGTTATCACAGTTGTCACAAGTCACCAATGAGCGTTTTCAGCATCACTCCGCGAGGCGGAGCACACACAGCCCGGGGCGAATGGCATCCGACAACCATCTACTTTCAGGACGACTTCGTTGTCTGGCAAGGCGTCGAATACCAGTCGCTCCCGGTCCTGAACCTTGGCAACCAGCCCGACACCACCCCGTGGGCCTGGGCGCCACCGGCAACCGGAACGGTAGGACCGCCCGGGCCGACGGGACCAACGGGTGAAACAGGACCACAAGGCCCGGTGGGACCTCTCGGACCAACTGGTTCGGTCGGACCCGCAGGGCCAATAGGCCCACAAGGTGCTACTGGTGACACGGGGTTACAAGGTCCGAAAGGTGACAAGGGTGACACAGGGGCGACCGGACTTACAGGCCCAACGGGCGTGGCGGGACCACAAGGACCGACCGGACCGGCAGGTCCGATAGGTCCGACGGGAGCCGATTCGACAGTTCCCGGACCTGGGGGTCCACAAGGACCAACAGGTAACACGGGACCACCGGGACCACAGGGATCAACAGGCAACACAGGGCCGACAGGTGACACCGGACCACCGGGTGCCGACTCAACTATTCCGGGACCAACAGGACCAGACGGACCACAGGGACCAGCGGGACCGCAAGGTAACATTGGCCCAAAGGGTGACACAGGCGACACAGGACCGGAAGGGCCGCAGGGGCTAAAAGGCGACACGGGAGTACAGGGTAACACCGGGCCGACGGGACCAACAGGACCGCCCGGAGCGGACTCCACAGTTCCCGGCCCTACGGGACCGGGCGGACCACAGGGAGGAATTGGCCCTCCGGGACCAACGGGACCGCAGGGTGCGCCAAGTACGGTTCCGGGACCAACCGGAGCAACCGCCCAACGGGCCCTGCTGGTACCACTATCATCGGAGCGCCCATACCCTGGTTGACAAACACGATTCCGAACGGATTCATCGAATTCGCTGGTCAGACGATCACCTCCGCACAGTACCCTCAGTTGTTCGCATTGTTCGGGGCCACAATGCCGAATTTGCGTAACATGTTCTTGTACGGCATGGCTAGTGCCGGAGGAACGGGCGGTGAAGCTGCGCACGTTTTGATCCCCTCCGAAATGGCTGCCCACCGCCATTTCCTCGGCGATAACAATCCGGGTTACGAGGGGCTTAGCATGCTAATTGGCACAAGTCAGGGTGGAGTTGCACTCGGCACTCAGTCGGGCGCATCGCCCGGATGGACTGGAGTATTCAATCCGCTTTACACTTCGACAGTGACCGGACGGATGATTGACGCAGCCGGTAGCCCTGCGGCCGGAGTAGCGCACAACAACATCCCGCCGTACTATGCGGTCCGCTGGATCACCGCCGCCGGATGAACTGGCATAACTGGCACGGTATTGTCGCCGGAATCCTTGCCATCGGGGTTTCCGTCACCCTGATCCTCCTTATCGTCGTAGAATTTTTCCCCGGCCACGGGCATGTCTCTGAAGACGAGGCTACGACCCTCGCCGCCGCCCTTGGCGCTTCAATAGGTGCTATCGCAACCTATCTGGGAAGC
>Ga0126381_100002118_pt1 | contig 21474 bp, 19 predicted proteins | sample PanSoiMetPlot_28_FD_96465 | JGI IMG/M metagenome (GOLD analysis project Ga0126381, IMG submission 96465) | Tropical forest soil microbial communities from Panama - MetaG Plot_28 | ecosystem: Environmental > Terrestrial > Soil > Tropical forest > Bulk soil | place: Panama | collected 2016-02-17
GCAAACAAGAATGCAGTGACGCAGCGCACAATTCGGTCAGGGCGTCATTTGTCGAGCTCGACAGTCTTGATCGGCAGGTCCCAGTGCGCTTCTAGAATAGTGAAGCGGCGCTGCTCTTCGCGCTGGTAGGCTTCCTGGTCGGGGAAGAGTTGCTTCTTGAGGGCATCTTCGTCGAAGGCTTCGTTGGCGACCGTGGCGTTCTTGAAGACGATGGTGACGCGGTAGTCCCAGCGGCCGTCTTCGGTGGTGTGGTAGCGCGGCTGGTCCATCCAGACTTTCAGCAGGCGACCCATCTCGATCTGTTTTTTCAGGAGCGGGTAGTGATTCTTCTTGAAGAGTTTGAGGAACTCGTCGGCGTATCCCCAGCGGGCTTTGTAGTAGTACTCGACGACGAAAGGCTTGTCGCTCGACGCGGATTGGGCCTGGGAGAAAAGCGGAGTAGCGAGCAGGGTGAGCAGAACAGTTAGAGCTAGCAGGCGAGAGAGCTTGGGCACAGGTCCTCCTGGGGCGATCAGGTTTTATGCTTGTACACGATGAGCGGGGGAGCGTCAAAGGGTGGCGGGGAGTCGACCCGTCTCTAGAGGTGAGCTAGTATCGTTCGTTCTCTGGGCAGCTCGGGACTGGCTCGGTTCGATACGCTTATGTTCATTAGTGGCTCGCGCGGCCGCCGCACGGTGCGATGTAGCTTTTCGCGCACAGGAGTGTGCGCGCCACACGTGCGCGGGCCACATGAGCGAGGGCGGAACGCCCCTTCGGCAGGCTCAGGGCCGGCTCTCGCGACCGCCGGCGAGACGCCGGCGCTACAAGTTGAACGCGCAGTCAACGGACGCGTAGGTAACGTTGCTAAAGGAGCGGGTTGATGGAGCAGGATGAGCAGGCGATCCATGCGCTGTTTGAAATGGGCGATCGAGCGCTGATGGCTGCGGATATCGACACGCTGGCGAATGTCTTCGCGGAAGACTATGTGCAGTACGATGCGACGGGCCGGCCGTTTCCAAAACGCGAGGTGCTCGAGAATTTGCGCAATGCAACAGTTCGTTATCCGTCGATGGTGTCGACGGGCCGAAAGGTCCGGCTGTTTGGTGATATGGCGATCGTGCACGGATCGGAGACGGACGAGGTCGAGGCTGACGGCAAGCGAACCACGATTAAATATCTCTACATGGATGTGTGCGTGAAGCGCGGCGGTAAATGGCAGATTGTGGGATCGCAGCTGGTGAGAGTGTAGAGAGAAAAGCAAGTTCGAAAATTAGTGTTCCACTGAAGCTCGTAAGACACATGGCACCTTGCCTTAAATTCTCCAATCCCATTCGACTCCGGAAGCTGATGAATGTCATGCAAATTCGCGGGGTCGACACGTACTTTCACTGGTCGGTCTTGGTTGTGGCTGCTCTCATTCTTGCTGGGGTCGCGAGCCGACCGTGGCTGACAGTCATTGGTCTGCTTTGTTATCTCGGCATATTTTTGATCCATGAAACAGGGCACGCGGTCATGGCGCAGCGAAGAGGCTCCCAAGTTCTCTCAATCCAGATCTATCCAATATTCGCGATCACCAAGTTCCAAACGCCTTGGTCCCGCCTTGATCATTGCCTGATCGCATGGGGAGGAGTCGTCGCTCAAGCAATAGTTTTCGTACCTCTGTTTGTCTGGGTGACGATATCTGGATATTCAAGGTTCGACGTGGTGAACATGATTATCGCGGTCCTCGGCTTCTACAGCTTGGCTGTGGCGATTTTCAATCTGTTGCCGCTCCCGGGGCTAGATGGGTCGATTGCGTGGACGCTGTTTCCCGAATTGTGGAGATCGCGGCGTCGCAAAGCCACACGGAAACCGACATATCGCTGATGCACGCGTTGTTATTCCGCGGCGCGCATTCGATTCTGCCAGTGCGACCAGAGGAACCATGCGATCCCAGCTACGAGGCACACGCCGATGACCGCGTCGAATTGATGGAAGTACTTTCCGAGGCTGCGCCAGTTTTCTCCCAGCTTCATTCCAAAATAAGCCAGCGCAAAACACCACGGCCAGGATCCGAGGAATGTGTAGATGTGGAATTTGCCGCGGGGCATGCGGGCGACGCCGGCTGGTAGCGCGATGAAGGTGCGGATGACCGGCAGCAGGCGTCCGACGAAGACGGCGGCTTGCCCCCAGCGATCGAAGAAGCGGTCGGCCCAGTCGAGCTCGCGGCGTCCCATGAGAATCCATCGGCCGTAGCGTTCGACGAGCGGTCGTCCGCCATAGCGGCCGATTTCGTAGGCGACGAGCGAGCCGAGATTGCATCCGATCGCGCCCGCGGTGGCGGCCCAGAACAACTGCATCGAGCCTTCGTACACGAGGTATCCTGCGAACGGCATGATCAGCTCAGAGGGCAGAGGGATGCAGGCGGATTCGATCGCCATGAGCAGCGTGATACCCGCGTATCCGGTGGCCGCAACGATCGATTTGATGAAGAGAAAAACGACCGCCAGAATCTTTTCAGTCATGAGCGCTGTTGAGTTTCAGAAAACGAATCGAAGGTTGTGCCGGAACATTTCGGACTTAATTTTGAATGGACACAGCGTTTGGGCGCAACAGTTCCCTTCTGCCGCACCCCTAGAAAGATCCCTCTTGCGTGAAGGTGAATCCGGGCAATGACACGCCGTTGGCGGACTTTGTAACTTTCACCTTCACCGTAGGCGCGTCGGGCGCGGTGACCTCGGCGGGACGCAGGGTTGCGTATTGCGTGAAGACTTCGTTGTAGACCTTGGTGATGAGGAAGTCCTGGCCAGTTGCGTCCTGACGCCAGACCTGTCCGAGCTGAATGGATTTCACGGCCACTGGTTTGTCCTTGGATTTCTGCTCCAGAGTAACGGGAGGAGGGGAAGGCGTCAATGGAATGGGACTTCGTCGTTGGTCGTTGGTCCTTGGTCGTTGGGCCTATACAAGATCTCGTCGATGGGAAGAAAGCGGTTGTGACTCGCCAGAGCAGCTGCACGACGGTATCCGTCGGCCTTTGTTACCATTTGGGATTCGCATTGAGGAGAGAGGGAATGGCAAGAGGAGTTAGTCCGAGGCGACCAGCAAAATCGGGGAAGCAGGAGGGTGCGCGGCGCAGTGTTTCAGCAACGAGAGGAAAGCTAGACGCGCGTGCGCTCAAGCCGTTAAGGCCGTCGAAGGCTGCGGTCGCGTCTGGAAAATCTGCGACCAAATCAACGATCAGTAAGGCAAAGAGCAGCAAAACGAAACGCTACAATCCGCTGGCTCCGGAACGAATTCAGGCGATCCTGAAAGGCCTTGATCAACTCTATCCCGACGTGAAGTGCGCGTTGCATCACTCGAGCGCCTGGGAGTTGCTGGTGGCGACGATCCTTTCCGCGCAATCGACGGACGCGAACGTGAACCGGGTCACGCCGGGACTGTTTGTGAAGTATCCGACGGTGCGGGCTTTCGCCGCGCTGAATCCAGAGCAACTCGAGCCTGATATTCGGTCGACCGGGTTTTTCCGTAATAAGTCGAAGTCCGTCGTGGGTGCAGCGAAAAAGATCGTCAGTGATTTCGGAGGCGAGGTTCCCGATGAAATGGACAAGCTGCTAACGTTGCCGGGAGTGGCCCGCAAGACTGCGAACGTTGTGCTGGGAAGTTGGTTCGGGCAAGGCGTGGGGATTGTGGTGGACACGCACGTGCATCGCATCTCTCGGCGGTGGGAGCTGACTAAGAACAACGAACCCGTAAAAATCGAGCAGGATCTGATGAAGGTGATTCCGCAAGACCGTTGGATTCTGTTCTCGCATCAGGTGATTCATCACGGGCGGAATCTTTGTATCGCGAGGAAACCGAAGTGCGTGGATTGCCCGATCGAACCTCATTGCCACGCGGAAGATAAGACCTGGACAACGGTCGACGTGCATAAGGGCGCGAAGGCGTAGGTGTCCGGTGTTCGGTTTTCGGTATTCGGTGCTTGCAACTGTGGTTGCTTACTTGTGAATTAAGTTGATTTTTTTCTCTTGATCAGTTTCCTTTCAATTCCTCGAAGCAACCTTGTTTGCTCTCGTTAAACTCCTGCCTAATCGGCTTTTGCCGATGTTCTTACTTAACTTGCATTGACCTTGAATTGACGCAAGGCAATGGATGTGGAGTGATCACTCCCACGGCGGCTAACGCCCGCTCGATACGGGCGGAGCCCAGCCGCCCAGATGTCCGGTACGACTTCCTCGGGTCGGAGTCCGGCAAGCGTCAGCGCGTGTTCAGCCTAGGACGCGGGGATTCGTTTCCATCTCTGGCTCCTAATTTTAGGATAGCAATTTGCGTAGGGTGTTTGGGACAGTTCGACGGAAAATATATTTCGCGGTGTGTGAGAGATTTGCGGGGAAAAGCGCGATTTCAGGGGCTTGACCCGCGTGTGGGAGCGGCGAGGAAAGCTCTTACCACAGAGGGCACGGGGACGGACTTTCTAAGGGATCCGTAACGGATTCGTTCAGAGAATTCCTTTAGGGCCGGTGGTTGGGCTAGCGAACTGGGTCTCTCGACTCGTTCGGCATATGCCTCACTTCGCTCGGGATGACAGTACCTTTAAGGTGACAGTTCCATTAAAGAGACCGGCCAACTAAAGAGATCTATCAACCAGGACAAATCAATCAGAACCAATTCATAGCAGCCGGCAACTGACAGTCGAGCGAACGCCAAGAACAGCAGGTCCTTCGCTGCGCTCAGGATGACAAATCAAAATCAACTACGACGGAAAACGATTGACGACAGAGCGCGAAGCGGACTGGAGTCAGGGTATCTAGTCCAAACGTCATTCGGTCTCCACTGGTTGGGTTAGCAAACAGGGGTTCCCTCGACGGCGATTATTTCGGCGCTATCACGCCTTGGTTCCAACCATCAGCGCCAGTTCTCGCCACTTCCAGAGGCAATCGACATCGACGAAGCCGATGTCGCGCAGCCCGGAAAGCTGGATCTCGAGGTCAAGCAACTTGTTCGACGGATCTTCGTCCGCGGGTTCGATGTCGAGCTTGGCGAGAAATGCGTAATGCAGTTTGAGCGTCGGCGAAGCCACGTGCTCTAGGTTGCAGAAGATTCCTGGCGAACGCAGACAGCGGAAGACTTCCTCGTACAACGTTCGTTTGCGATCGTGCGGAAGGTGGTGAATGGCAAAGCTGGAAACGACGACATCGAATCTTCCCAGCTCCGGGAGCGGGTCGTTCAGGTCGTGAGCTACCACTGACACTTGAGGATCTGACGAGAACTGTGCCTTCAGTTCTCCGAGCATAGTCGGTGAGAAATCGACCGCAACAAACTCGGCCTGTGGTCGAGCTGCTTTCACGAGGCTCAGCAGGCGGCCAGCGCCACTGCCGAGATCAAGCACGCGCGCCGGATTTTCGGGCAGACACTCGAGCAGTGTTGCTTCGCCCTCGACACGGTGCGGGATGGAGTCAGCACGGCGAAGATAGTCGAGTGCGTGTTCGGCGGAGGTCCAGAGATTAATGTTGGGAGCCGTCATCGGAAAATTCTTATACAACGTTGCGCTGTCAGTCTAGAGTACTTTTTGCGCATATCGATCACGCGCTACGCGGTTGGCGGCACGCCTCTGCTAGACTTTTTCTTACGCACTTCCGAGGAGTTCGATGCGCACTATCGTCCTGTTTGCTATGGTCGTTTTCATGAGCATTTTGGCTGAGACTCAGACCCTCCCGATACCGCAAGCGGTCACCGATCCCAAACAAATCGCCAGCAAACCGAATGGAACGGTCGAAAAGAATCTCTCCATCGAAAAACTGTATTCGACGCGGCAGGTCGGCCGTTCAGACTGGTCTCCTGATGGAAAGCAGATCGTCTTCGTTTCGAATATGAGCGGCCGGAACAATCTTTGGCTAGTTCCAGCAGAGGGCGGCTGGCCCACGCAGTTGACCGTCAGTGATCAGCGCCAGACGGCGCCCGCGTGGTCGCCAGATGGCAAGTGGATCGCCTATCAGTCCGACTATGACGGCGACGAGCAGTGGGACATTTTCATCGTGTCGCCGAAGACGGGGCAACTGGTGAACCTGACGAACACTCGCGAGATCGCCGAGGAAGGTCCGACGTGGTCGCCAGATGGCAGGTACCTGGCTTACACGGTGAAGCCCAAGACGTCGTCGGTATTTGAGATTGACGTTTACGACATGCTGATGCACAAGGCAACGCATCTGACCAGTGATACGCCGAAGGACAAGATGAACGGGTTGGCCGTCTGGTCGAAAGACGGAAAGTGGATCGCATACACACAGGAGCAAGCCAAGGGAACGAATTCGAACATCTTCGTTGTGGAAATCGCCACCGGGAAACACACACTGCTGACAGAGCATGAGGGTGAGCAGATCTTCATGACGGCTGATTTCTCCCCCGATGGGAAAAAGCTGTTGATCACGTCGAATGCAGAGAACGGGTACGAGAATGTTGGATTGCTCGACATCGCGAGCAAGAAGATCTCTTGGCTGACGAAGGACAAGTGGGAGATCAATGGCGGCGAGTTCTCGCCCGACGGCAAGCGTGTCACATGGACGGCGAACGTGGATGGAAATACGGATATCTACGTCCACGATCTGGCAACCGGAAAGACCAGTTCCCTGCCGTTGCCAAAGGGCGTGAACGAATTGGCGGGGAAAGTTTCCGCGTTCAGTAAAGATGGGACGCGCCTGCTCTATCACCACAACGGACCCACGGCTCCGAATGACCTGTGGGTTCACACGATGGCTAGTGGAAAGTCGCACCAGGTCACACATTCGTTGATTGCGGGAATGCGGAGTGAAGATATGGTCGAGCCGTACCTGGTGCACTATCCCAGCAAGGACGGCAAGTGGACGATTTCGGCGTTCGTGTATGTGCCCTACAACCTTCCGCGCAACGGGCAGCACCCGGCGATCGTTTACGTACATGGAGGTCCAACTTCGCAGACGGTGAATTCGTTCAACCGCTTTATCCAGCACGTTGCGAATTTGGGATACATCGTGATCGCGCCGAACTACCGCGGCTCGACCGGATACGGGAAAGAATTTCAGCACGCCAATCTGTTCGATATGGGCGGCGGGGATCTGCAGGATGTTTTGTCGGCGGCGGATTGGATCAAGCAGACGGGTTATGTCGATCCGAAAAAGTTGATTGTGATGGGCGGCAGTTATGGCGGGTACATGAGCATGATGGCGGTGACGAAAGCGCCCGAGGTTTGGGCGGCGGGCGTGCCGATCGTGCCATTCGTGAACTACTTCACAGAGATCGAGAACGAGGATCCGGTTCTGCGCGAGATGGATCTGGCGACGATGGGCGATCCGGTAAAGAACAAAGCGCTGTTCGAGGACCGGTCGCCGATTTTCTTCGTCGACAAGATCAAGGCTCCGCTGTTGCTGCTAGCGGGCGGGAACGATCCACGCTGCCCGAAATCGGAAGCGATGCAGGTGGTGGAGGCGGTGAAGAAAAACGGTGGTGTGGCTGATTACAAGATCTACGAGAACGAAGGCCACGGATTTTCGCGGATTGAGAATCAGATCGACGCGTACAAGCGCGTGTCGGATTTCATTCGCGCGCATGTACTGCCTGCGGATTGCAGTTGTGATTTGAAGGTGCAGTAGGGTGTGGAGTTGCGGAGTACTTAGTTGCGAGCAAAAGCCTTCAACCGCGGAGAACGCTGAGAAGCGCCGTAGAGGACGCTGAGAAATGCTTCCAACTGCCAATGGCGCACAGAAGAGCCGCGGACAACGTACCTCTTTTCAACTTCAAAGAAACATCCACCACAGAGACACAGAGGCATTGAGTGGATGAAATAGGAGAGTGGTGGAGAGTTGTGAGTGCCGAGCGGGGAGTTGCGAGCAAAAGCCCTTAACCGCAAAGAGCGCAAAGAAAAACCGCAAGGGTCGCGAAGAAGGTCTTGGCGGCGTATCTTGGCCGAGTCTCCGTCGTGCTCAATCGCGCGTGCCGGCGATAATCGCTTGAACCAAGCCGGGGATGGTGTACTCGCGGGCCTCGATGTCGACGCCGAGTTTTGTTTCGCGGAGCGTGTTCGAGGTCACGGGGCCAATTGAGGCGAGCGTAATCCCTTCCAGTTGCCGCGGTCTCTTTCCTTGGCGTGAGCGCCCGTTCGCGCCCAGCAGGGCGACAAAGTTCTTCACAGTGGAGGAACTGGTGAATGTGATCACGTCGGGACGTTGCTTTAGGTTCTTCAAAGCGGCCCGCAGGCGAGGGCGGGATGATTTCGGGACGACGGTTTCGTAGGCCTCGAGGACATCGAGGTTCGCGCCGGCCTTCTTTAGTTCTCGCGGGATCACGTCGCGGGCGACTTTCGCGCGAACAAGCAGGACGCGCTTCCCTTCTACTTTCTTCCGCAAGCTCTTCACGACAGATTCGGCGACGTATTCTTCCGGAACGACATGAACTCTGAGGCCGCGTTTCTCGAGGGCCTTTTTGGTGGCGGGGCCTATAGCGGCGATTTTCAAGTGGTTCAGCGATCTTTTTGTGACGCGAAGTTTTGTGAGGCGATCCCACATGGCGTCGACACCGTTGACGCTGGTGAGGATCAGCCAGTCGTAGGTAGAGAGGTTTTTGAGTGCGGCATCGAGCGGTTTGAACGAGCGTGGCGGACAGATCTCGATGAACGGGATTTCGAGGACATCCGCACCGAGTTTACGAAGTTGCGACGAGAGGGCACCGGCCTGATGGCGCGCGCGCCCGACGAGGACACGTACGTCATTGAGTGGACGTTTGCTTCGTATTGTGCCGTCCCTCCGGGACTTGGTCATTCCTCTCCATCGTACCCAGCGCTGAAGCGCTGGGCTAAAATCGTGACGTCCCTACGGGACTGTTTCGGAACAGAACCCGCAACAGGGCTAGCAGAAATCACTTCAGGTCAGTAGATGGCAGTCCCCCAACTAACAATGCATGTTCTGCCGTCCCTCCGGAACTACCCGCACAAGAGTGTGCGCGCCACACGGTTCGCGGCATCCGGTTCGTGGCTCATGGTTGTTGCGGGACGGCGAGGCCGCGACCGTAGACCTCTTCGAGAATGGCGTCGCCGCCGCGCCGGAGCAGCGTTTCGCCAACTTCGTTGCCGAGCTTTTCGGGATCGGCCCCGTCGCGCGACTCACGCAAAATTTTTGAGCCGTCGGGATTCGCGACGATCGCGTCGAGATGCACCACGCCGTTTCGAACTTCGGCAGCCGCGCCGATTGGAACCTGGCAGCCTCCGCCCAACCGATTGAGCAGCGCACGCTCGCAAGTCGTGGAGGCACGGGCGTTCGGGTCATCGAGAAACGCGAGCAGTTCTCGCGTGGCTGCGTCGCCTGCACGAATTTCGATTCCCAAGGCCCCCTGTCCTGCTGCCGGGCACATGACATCTCTCGGGATGACTTGCTTCACAAGGTCCGTCTTGCCAAGGCGATTGAGGCCGGCAGCGGCGAGGATGACCGCGTCGTATTCTCCTTCGGCAAGTTTGCGAAGGCGGGTATCGACGTTTCCGCGCAAGGGGTGAATCTCAAGATCTGGACGGAGCGCTTTCAGTTGTGCCTGACGCCGCAGGCTGCTGGTGCCCACGCGGGCGTGCTGCGGGAGCTCTGCAATGCTCTTGTAACGAACCGAGCAGAAAACATCTTGGGAGTTCTCGCGCGTGGTAATGGCAGCGATCTCAAAGCCCAGGGAGAGTTCGGTCGGAAGATCTTTCAGGCTGTGAACCGCAAGATCGACGCGGCCTTCGGCCAGTGCTTCCTCAATTTCCTTTGTGAACATGCCCTTGGTGCCGACCTGGGCCAGGGCAACGTCGAGAATCTTGTCGCCAGTCGTCTTGATGATTTCAAGCTCGACCTCATGGCCCCGCGCGCGCAGCAACGATGAGATGTGGTTGGCTTGCCAGAGTGCCAGTTGCGAACCACGGGAACCGATGCGTAGCTTGGCCATCAGTCTTGCTCTCCCCCAGATTTGGCTGCCCGCTTTTCCTGCAGATTGAAAAGGCGTCTTACCAGATCGATCACCGTGGTGGCTTCGGCTTCCCGCGCCGCTGTTTTCAGCGTGCTGATCGGGGTGTGCATGATCTTGTTGACGATGCCCCGGGTGAGGGCTTCGATCGCCATCTCCTGATCTGGCGACATCGGTCCGAGACGACCTCGCACGCGATCGATCTCAGCTTGGCGGATGGTTTCGAGGTGATCCTGCAGAGAGACGATGGTTGGGACGACGTCGAGAGTCTGGATGCGCGCGTGGAAGCGCTCGACTTCGGTGGCAACGATGGCTTCGGCGCGCTCGGCTTCCTTCCGACGGTCGGCGACGTGGCTGGCTACGGCTTGCTGCAGGTCGTCGATGTCGTAGACGAAGATGCCGTCGAGCTTGTTCATCGCCGGATCGACGTCGCGCGGGACGGCGATATCGATGAAGAACATCGGACGGTTCTTGCGGCGGGACAGGAACACCTCGCCGTGTTCACGGCGGAAGATCGCATGCGGAGCGCCGGTCGATGTGATGACGATGTCGGCGCGGTCGCAGGTGTTGTGGAGATCTTCGAAGTGAATCGCCTGGCCCTGGAATTTGTAAGCAAGGCTGACGGCGCGATCGTAGTTGCGGTTGGCAACGAAGATCGAGGCGCAACCGTGAGCCATCAGGTGGCGCGCGGCGAGTTCGCTCATCTTGCCCGCGCCGACGAGATACACCTGCTTCCCGTGGAGGTTGCCGAAGATTTTCTTGGCAAGTTCTACGGCGACTGACGCAATCGAGACTGAAGATGATCCAACGGCGGTTTCCGTTCGGACTCGCTTTGCCACCGCGAAGGCACGGGTGACGAGCTGGTCGAGTTGAGCGCGCACCGCACCGACTGCGCGGGCGGTGGCGTAGGCTTCTTTGACCTGCCCGAGAATTTGCGGCTCGCCTACGACCATCGAGTCGAGACTGGCCGCAACCCGGAACAGGTGGCGAACCGCTTCCCTTTCGTTGTACTCGTAGAGATGTTTGTTAAGCTCGCCGCCATCGAGTTGAAAGTAATTCTGAATGAATCCGCGCAGGTCGGCGCCCACGCCATTCTTCGTATTGGCCAGGATCTCGACGCGATTGCAGGTCGAGAGAATCATGGCTTCATCGATGCCGGGATGTTCGGTCAACTTCTTGCACGCTTCCGGCAAGCGCGACTCGGGGATCGCGAGGCGCTCCCGGACCTCGACCGGCGCCGTTTTGTGATTCACGCCAATGAGCTGAAATCTCATGAGGCAACGAACCTGTGAATCGTGCTGAAGTAGTTTGCCGCCCAGGCAACGACAGCGGCAGCGAATGCGACGCTCGCCAGAACTGCGGCCTTACGCCCACGCCATCCGGCGATCCAGCGCGTGTAAACCATGATCAGGTAGACCGCCCACATCAAGAGCGAAAGCAAAATCTTTGGGTCCTGCAAATCCACGCGGCCATAGACGCTCTCGGCGACCACGGAGCCGGCGATGAGGCCAAGCGTCATGAACGGAAATCCCAATAGCAACGAGCGGTAGCCGATCTGGTCGATTTCCTCGAGGGCCGGTAGCCGCGAGAGGATTCCCGGGCGTTTCGATTTCAGTGATCGTTGCTGGATCAGGTAGAGCAGGCTCGCGCAGAAACTTAGTACAAGCGCGGCGTATCCGATGAAGATCAAGGCGATGTGTGCGCCAAGCCAGCCCTTGCGCATTCCAGGAGTCAGGTTCAGGAATGGCTGCTGGCGCGTGGCGGCCATGAAAGTCAGAAGAAAGACGAGCGGAAAGACGATGATGCCGGGAGAAGTCGTTTTATAAATCAAGTACGTGATCATAAAGACGCTCATGATCAGAAAAGCGAGTAGCGACTCGGAGTTGTGCACCATGGCGAAGGTGATGTGGCCGGTGAAGACAACCCCCTCCGTCAATGAGACCAGGTGGAACACCATCCCGAGATAGGCGGCGTGCAAGGCGATGCGATTCATCAGATCGCTCGTCCGGGTCAACGCGACCAAGGCGTAGAGCAGTCCAACCCCATAGAGTGCCAGCGCGACTCGCAGCCAAAAGATTGACATGACGTAATTTAGAAGCTGTTATGAGGGCCGGCCATCACCACCCCGCCGGCCAAGTCGATTATAGTCTGCCCCGTCCATAGGGCAGAAGCAGTTGGGCGGATCACTGGTGGTTGTGATCTTGGTCACAGGGGATTAAGACCTTTGGTTAGCCCGTAAGTGGGCGTATTTCGGAGCGTTATTGCACGCCCAGATTGGCGAAGGCAGCCTGGAGGGCGGCTTCGTCGACGACGAGGGTGCGCCCGTGAGCCATCATGTCTTCCACCTCGTCGAAGGCCTGGAAGAGACGCATTTTGGCGGCGGCGTACTCTTCAGCTTCGACAGCGGGGCGCCCGTGAACCTGAGCCCAAGCCTCAAGCGCATTACGCTCGACGAAGACGCTGACGGAGAACGTGGTCTTGCGGTCGGATGTGACGTCGAAAATGTATTCGGTCGCGGCAGAGCTATGGGATCCCGGTTCGGCGGGACGTTTGCCCACGAAGTAGTACTGATAGACGTATCCCTGGCCGCCCGTGTACGTTTTCATGCGCCGGATCGTCACTTGCACCTCGCCGGCCCAATAACGTCATGGCCGGGCCCTGAGAAATGTTACTCCTCTACGGCTTGCTGTTGTTGCCGGGCGAGACGACGCGTCCATACTCGGAGGCGAGAGCGAGTCGGTCGAACATTCGGTAGGTGGCGACGCTCACTTCGCTGATGGCCTGTTCGCCTTCGCGTTCGTTGCGGAGATACGCCATCATCACGCAGAGGATGTAGGGGCGATTCTCGACGAAGATCACACCGGAGTCGTTACGAACGGCTTCGAGCTCGCCGGGCTTGTCGGCGATTTTGAGATCGGGCGGCAGCTCTCGCCGAATCGGGCTGTCTTTGTGAGTGCTCAGCATCGTGAAGAAATCATCGGTCATTTCTTTGTTCAAAACTTTTCCGCGGTAGAGAGCGTCGAGCAGGGTCATCATCTCGCGCGGGGTCGCGATGTTCTCACGGCCCTCACGGGCGGCTTTCAGGTCCATCATCTTGCGGCGAAGGCGCGTGTGCGTTAGGCCGAGCGAATCAAGCCGCGCGTTGACGTTTTCCATGCCGACGCGGTCGATAAGGACGTTGGTCGCCGAGTTGTCGCTGACAGCGACCATCATGGTGGCGAGATCGCGGAGGGTGATCTGGGTGATGCCGGGCGTGAGGCCGTTCATGATGTCGCTGTCGGCGACAAGATCGGACTTCTGAACAGTGTAGAGATCGGTGAGTTTGAGCTTGCCCTGCTGCGCCTGGCGGTAAAGTTCAGCGAGCACGGCGATCTTGATCGAGCTGGCCTGGGCGAAAACTTCGTCGGGCTGCAGGAAGAAGGTTTGCTTCGAGGTCAGGTCTTCGATGGCGACGCCCATGACGCCGTCGAGGTTGTGGTCAATCTCGTGGATGCGAGTTTCGAGCTTTTGCCAAAGGACTTGTTGTTTGGGGGGGTTGGGCAAGGGCCGTTGAAACGAGTAGAAGGCAGACCAGAACTTTCAAAAGGGCCTCCGGGAAGCGCCTCATTATAGGGCCTTGGACAATGCATGGTCGGCGCACTTGGTGGAAACTCCCGCTGGAGTTCGTGGTGAGTGAAAGAGATAAGGGGTCCTTCGACTGGCGCGGACATGGGGTCCTCGCTTGCTTCGCTCCCCGATGACAATATGACAATGGACACAGTCCTGATCACGAGTCGATTTTGGCGTCACGCAGACGCTTCACTGCGGTCTCAGAGCTCACGGGTGAGTAGTAGACCTCTTTGAACGTGTACGACTTCGACTTCGAACCGATGATGGGCAGGATTTCGACGTGCCAATGGTAGTCCTCGTCCAGAGTCTTCCAATAGCCCAGGCTTTCCGAGCCGTGCAACGTGTTGGGTGATGTGTGGAAGACGAGATGGAATTCCTCAGTCACGGTGCGAATTCTCTGCAGCGTGCGCTTGAGAAGAACCCCAAAATCGCGAATGCCACCCGTTCTCGATAGCGCCGTTCTTTCGAACGACGAATCATGGGTGTGCGGCAGAATCCAGGTTTCGTAGGGCACGCGTGGAGCGTAGGGACAGAGCGCGACGTAGTCGCCGCGCAGTTCGACGACACGCAGCCCCTGGCGTTCCTCCTGGCCAATGATGTCGCAGAAGACGCAGCGTTCTTTTTGCTGGTAGTACTCGCGGCCGGCCCTGAGTTCGTAGAGCACGCGTCGCGGAACAAATGTGGTAGCCGTGAGTTGCGAATTGGGATGCTCGAACTCCTGCCCTGCATTGACGCCGAAATTCTTAAAGATGCTGACGTACTTGATACGCGCATCACCCTTCAGGTCCTTGATCCGTTGGGCAGCGAGGCGAAGAAATTGCTCGATCTCGGAGTCGCTCGCATTCCAAAGGTGACGATCGTGCTTGGGATTTTCCACGAGCACTTCGTGCGCGCCGATCGAGCGCATACGATCGTACAGGCCGTCGCCGCGACGCGAGGGTTCGCCTTCGATGCGGTAAAGCGGCAGCGGATGAACTACGGAACGCGTGGACCAGGGCGAGCCATCGACCTCGCCACGGCTCGCGATCACTTGCAGGGGAGAAGACGCATTCGCGCAGAAACGGCAGGGCGCGTCGCCACGCGGATGTGTTTCCGGGATGTCGTCCCCGGTGATCACCCACGAGCGGGTGATCGGATCTTTGCGAAGTTCCATGCGGTAAGGAAAACATCTGGCGGAAGAGTGCGTCAACTGCGAACTCGCGCGGAGCGGCGAAAGCGCTCTGTTATAATCCGCGCACGAAGCTGCAACAGATGACCGAGACGTCCACGCCGTTGATGCGGCAATATGCCGCGATCAAAAAAGAACATCCCACCGCGCTCCTCTTCTTCCGTCTCGGAGATTTCTACGAGCTTTTCTTCGATGACGCCATCGTCGCTGCCAAGGAATTGCAGATCACGTTAACGTCGCGGAACAAAGAAAAGGGCGTTTCCGTGCCGATGTGTGGCGTGCCCTATCACGCGGCCGAAGGTTACATCGCAAAGCTGATCCGCAAGGGGTTCAAGGTTGCGATCTGTGACCAGGTGGAAGATCCGCGGGTAGCGAAGAAACTCGTGCGCCGCGAAGTGACGCGAGTTGTAACCCCAGGGACGGCGGCGGATTCGTCGCTGAGTTGGGAGGAAAACAATTTCCTTGGCGCGGTTTCGCAGTCGGGGGATCGGGTTGGGTTCGCTGCTTTGGACTTGTCGACTGGCGAATTTCGCGCAACGGAATTCGTCGGACCAGACGCGGGACGCCGAATTCAGGAAGAACTCTCGCAGCTCAAGCCGAAAGAACTGCTGTATGCGTCGTCGACGCCGTTGTTTGACTCGGCAGCAGCAAGCGACGTCGCGCCCGCACGGACGGCGAATGCGTCCCGCCCTTTGCCCTCGGATGGCCGCGGGTATGCCGAGACACCACTCGACGACTGGATCTTTGCGCCGGATCACGCCATCCCTCTGCTCGAAAATCATTTCGGTGTGCTTTCCCTTGAGGGATTTGGATTAGCCGGGAAACCGGCGGCGGCCACCGCGGCCGGGGCGATCCTGCACTATGTCCGCTCGACCCAGCGCGGAACACTGGACCACGTCGACCGCATCGGATTCTATGAGCGCCAGAATTGCATGGTGCTCGATACGGTCACGGTGAGAAATCTCGAGTTGATTGAACCGCTGTTTGCCGGCGGGGATTCCGGCGTCACATTATTTCGTGCGATGGATGCGACGGTCACGCCGATGGGCAAGCGCTTGCTGCGCGCCTGGATGCTGCGCCCGTCGCTGGATCGCACGGAGATTGATGCACGTCTGGATTCGGTCGGCGTGCAGGTCAAAGAGATGGTGGCGCGCGAAGAGTTGCGCCGCGCCCTTGAAGGCATCCTTGATCTGGAACGGCTGTTGAGCCGGGTCACACTTGAGACTGCGAATCCGCGCGATGTGTTGGCGTTGGCAGCGTCGCTAGGCAAAATCCCAGCGGTGCGTGCGGCGATTGCGAGATTAGCCGCTGAAAGGCTGAAAGCTCTGTGTGAGTTGATTGATGATTTAGGAGATCTTCGGATAAAGATCGAAGAGACGATCGTCGCCGAGCCGCCGATTTCCTTGAGCGACGGTGGCGTGGTACGAGCGGGCGTGAATCCTGAGTTAGACGAACTCCGCGACCTCAGCCGCAACAGCAAGCAATACCTGGCACAAATTGAGCAACGCGAGCGGCAGCGCACAGGCATCAGTTCGCTGAAGATTAAGTTCAATTCCATCTTCGGGTACTACCTGGAAGTGTCGAAACCGAATCTGCACCTTGTTCCCGCGGATTACGAGCGCAAGCAGACGCTGGTGAACGCCGAACGATTCACAACGCCGGAGTTGAAAGAGTACGAGGCAAAGATCCTAGACGCTCAAGAGAAGATTGTTGAGATCGAACGGCGAATCTTCGCCGAACTACGCGGCACGATCGCCGGGCAGGCGAAACGCATTCGCCAGACGGCATTGGCACTGGCCGAGGTCGATGTGCTTGCGGGGTTCGCGCACATTGCGGCTCTGCGCGATTATTGCCGACCATCGCTGGATGATTCGGGCGTGCTTGAGATCGTAGCGGGGCGCCATCCGGTGATCGAACATCAGGACCTGAATACGGGCGGCGAGCGCTTCGTGCCCAACGATCTTTACCTGAACACGACGACCCATACGATCCTGGTGCTGACAGGTCCAAACATGGGCGGCAAGTCGACGTATCTGCGGCAGGCGGCGCTGGTAGTGATTCTGGCGCAGATGGGATCGTTTGTCCCGGCGCGCTCGGCAAGACTTGGATTGGTGGACCGTGTGTTTACGCGTATCGGCGCGAGCGATAACCTCGCCCGTGGCCGGTCGACATTTATGGTCGAGATGACCGAGACGGCTGCGATCTTGCACACGGCGACACCGCGGTCGTTGATTCTGTTGGATGAGGTAGGCCGCGGGACAGCTACTTATGACGGCCTGGCAATCGCATGGGCGGCGGTGGAATATCTCCATGGGCAAACGCGAGCGAAGACGCTGTTTGCCACACACTATTTCGAGCTGACTGAACTGGCCGAGCGGCTTTCAGGCGTGAAGAACTTCCATGTTTCGGTGAAGGAGACTGGCTCGGGGATCGTGTTTCTGCGAAAAGTCGAGCCCGGGGCTGCCGACCGAAGCTACGGGATCGAGGTGGCGAAGCTCGCGGGACTTCCGAACGAGGTTATCGATCGCGCACGCGAGGTCTTGGCTGAACACGAGAACGCCGAGCACCGGCTGAGTGGACAACTGGCCGACGACGAATCCGGTCCAGCGCGTCCAGCGCAGCTGACGATCTTTACGCCGATCGCGCAGCCGGTGCTTGAGAAGTTGCGTGAGGTCGATCTAAACCGTCTGACGCCGCTTGAAGCACTGAATCTGCTAGCGGAGTTGAAGAAGCAGATTGATTAATATTCATTCCTCATGTAACGAATGAGTTCTTCATTTTGAAAACCCGCACGCAACCCCAACTCGGCCAACTTCTGATTATTGGTTTCGACGGCACCGAGATGTCGCCGTCGCTCGCTTCCCTGCTCCAGCGTGTTCAGCCGGCGGGAGTCATTCTGTTTGCGCGAAACATTGTCAGCGCGGAACAGACGTACAAGCTGCTCAAAGATTGCCAGGCGCAGGTGGAGGTACCGCTATTTCGTTGCGTCGATCTGGAAGGCGGGAAGGTGGACCGGCTCCGGAGCGTGATCGGACCCGCGCCCTCTCCCGCAGACGTTTTCGCATCGCGAAACAGAAAGCTTTATCGCGGTCACGGCCGCGTGATCGGCGAGAATTGCCGGACCGTGGGATTCAACGTGGACTTTGCTCCGGCGATGGATCTCGCGTTCGAAGCCTCGAAGAGCGTCATGAGTTCTCGTGCTGTGTCGGCTGATCCGAAAGAGACGAGTTTGTATGCGCGCGAGTTTCTGGCGGGACTTGCATCCTCGAGAGTACTGGGGTGTGGAAAGCATTTTCCAGGGCTGGGCGAGGGTACCCTCGACAGCCATCACGAGCTGCCCGTAATCGAGAAGCCGTGGAAGAAGTTGTGGGAGCAGGACCTGACGCCGTTTCGGACACTGAGGCGGGAGCTGCCCTTCATCATGGTGTCGCACGCGGCATATCCTGCGGTAACGCGCGAACGAACACCCGCGTCGTTGTCAAAGAAATGGATTACAGACATTCTGAAGAAGAAGATCGGCTATCGCGGACTGGTTGCATCCGACGACCTGGAGATGGGCGGAGTGCTGAGCGCAGCGCCGCTTGAGCAGGCCGCCGTAGGCTTCGTGAAAGCGGGCGGACATCTTTGCCTCATCTGCCATAAGGAAGAATTCGTCGCAGGGTCGTTTGCGGAGATGGAGCGCTTGTTTGCGAATGATCGCGCCTTTACAAAGCGGGCAGCGGAGTCGGTGAAGCGCGTGTTGGCGTTCAAGAAAAGATCTCGCGGATTGCAACGTTGGGCGAAGGCGCCCGACGCGAGCGCGGTTGAGCGCTTGTCCCGGCGGTTGTGGGAGTTCAGCGAGCAGGTGCGGCTCGAAACCATCCGGCGGCAGGAACTCGCGTGATCATTGCTGGGATCATGAGCGGGACGTCGGCGGACGGCATTGATGTCGCCCTGGTTCGCGTTGATGAAGGGTCATCTAGTAGAGTGCGGCTGCGACGCCTCCCTGTCGCATCGCGGTTCAGGCTGCTGGGCCATGCACATTTCGCGTATCCGAAGCCTGTTCGACGGGCTGTGCTGGCTGCGATGAATGCGAAACAGGCCGGTGTCGCCGACCTTGCACGGCTGAACTTTCTGCTGGCAGAACTGTACGCGGACGCCGCCATCGCTACACAGCGCAGGTTTCGCCTCCAGGCAGAGCTCGTCGGCTGTCACGGGCAGACGCTCTACCACCAAGGAGAAACTGAGCCGTTTCTCGGTAGGCGGGTGTCAGTGACCTGGCAGACGGGAGAAGGAGCGGTGCTCGCCGCTCGGCTCGGTATACCGGTGGTTTCGGATTTTCGTCCGGCAGATATGGCTGCAGGCGGAAAGGGTGCACCGCTGGTTCCCTTCCTCGACTATCTGTTGTATCGCGACAAGACGATCGGGCGCATCGTGCAGAACATTGGAGGAATCGCGAATCTCTCGGCGATTCCTGCAGGTGCGCCGCCGGAGAAGGTCATCGCGTTCGACACTGGCCCGGGAAATATGGTCATCGACACGGTCACGGAGCAACTCTTTGGCACGGCATTCGATCGGGATGGAAAGATCGCTGCGACGGGAGATGTCGTGGACAAAGTGATCGCGAGTGTGTTGCGCGAAAAGTTTTTTCAGCAGCCGCCGCCGAAGACCGCAGGTCGAGAGGAATTCGGGAGAGAGTTCGCACGAGGCTTTGTGAAGCGATGTGGACGAGTTGCGAAAGGGGACGTGGTGGCGACTGCCACCGCGCTGACCGCGAAATCAATTGCCGACGCAATTCGCCGCTTTGTGGTCAAGGGGTCGCGAACTTACGGCGAGTTGATCGTGTCCGGAGGCGGAGCCAGCAATCCTACTTTACTGGCGATGCTTGCCAATGAACTGCGGCCACTAGGCATCGGGTTGCGGCTCTCAGATGAGTTCGGCTTGCCGTCGGCGGCGAAGGAAGCAGCGGCCTTTGCGCTGCTTGCGTACGAGACCTGGCACCGGCGGCCGTCGAATATTCCGTCGGCGACAGGGGCGAAGCGTCCTGCGATCCTGGGAAAGATTTCGTATGCGTAAGGTGTTCGAAGTGATTCGCCTGTCGGCGAACGCCCAGACGAAGGCGTCTGGGCCCACGTGGGCGGGTGCGATGCGCACGTTCTACGGTGCAATCATTTCTACGGTTGTGGTTAGTCTGCTTCTCCCGATCACTGGTTGCTCGTCCAAGCCCGGCACCGACACTCTCGTAATGATTATCGAGAGCAGCCCGACGAATCTTGATCCTCGCGTGGGGATTGACGCGCAGTCCGAGCGCATCGATGGACTCATCTTCGATGCATTGTTGACGCGCGACGAGCACTTGAATGTGCAACCGGGCCTGGCGGAACGATGGGACGTTCCCAATCCGCTGACGTACGTCTTCCATCTTCATTCCGGCGTGAAGTTTCATGATGGCAGGCCGCTGACCTCACGGGATGTGAAGTGGACGTTCGACTCGCTGCAGAACGGGACGATCCGCAGCACGAAAACTTCGACGTACCGCTTCGTGGACCACATCGATGCACCCGATGATCTGACGGTGACGTTTCATCTGAAGGAAAAGTGGGCGTCGTTGCTGTGGAATTTGTCGGAAGGTGCGATCGGCATCGTTCCGTACGGGACCGGCGGTGAGATCTCTCAGAAACCGATCGGCTCGGGGCCGTTTCGATTTGTGAGTGCGGAGCAGGATCGGAACGTCGAAATCGTCAAAAATCCAGATTACTGGGGAGTGCAGGCACGTGTGCCGCGGATTCGTTTTTTAGTGGTGCCCGACATGACGACGCAAGCGTTGGAGTTGCGCAAGGGCACTGCCGATATCGCGATCAACGCTTTGACACCGGATATGGTGTTGACGCTCGAGCACCAGTCAAAGCTTGAAGTATTGCGGGCTCCTGGCACAGTCTTGTCATATTTGGCCTTCAATCTGCGCGATCCAATTTTGAAAGACGTGCGAGTGCGGCAGGCTCTTGCGTATGCAATCGACCGACGGCCGTTTATCGAATACCTGTTGCGGGGATTCGCACAACCGGCAAGCAGCACACTCCCTGTGCAAAGTTGGGCGTATACGGCCGACGTGCGAACGTACCCTTACGATCCGGACAAAGCCAAACAGATTCTGGACGCCGCGGGATTCAAACCGGTCCAAGGCGTACGCTTTCACCTCGCGATGAAAACGTCGACCGACGAAAATACACGTTTGATGGTGGCCGTGCTGCAACAGCAGTTACGGGCCGTTGGGATTCAGCTGGAGATTCGCACCTTCGAGTTCGCGACCTTCTATTCCTTCGTCACCAAAGGTTTGTTTCAGCTGTACTCGCTGCGGTGGGTCGGAGGAAGCAACGAAGATCCCGATATCTTCGAATATGCGTTTCATTCGGCGCGTGTGCCACCAGCTGGAGCCAACCGAGGTTTCTACGTGAATCCGCGGATCAACGCGTTGATCGATCAAGCTCGGGTCGAGACGGACCAAAACAAGCGGAAAGAAGACTACGTTGAGATCCAGCGCATCCTCGCGGAAGATCTGCCCTACATCAATCTTTGGTATCTGGACAATGTGCTGATCCACACGCCCAGAGTTAAGAATCTCTCGATCAGCCCACCCGGGAACTACGACTTTCTGAAAACCGCGGAGTTGGTCTCGCAATAGGCATTTCCGATGCGAACTCTGTTTTCCACAGCATTTTTCGACCGAGTCTTCGCCTGCGCTCGGAATCGGCCCACCTTTCGCGCGTGATATTCTCAAAAGTACTTCGGGGATCGATTTGCGCATA
>Ga0126381_100002119_pt1 | contig 21474 bp, 28 predicted proteins | sample PanSoiMetPlot_28_FD_96465 | JGI IMG/M metagenome (GOLD analysis project Ga0126381, IMG submission 96465) | Tropical forest soil microbial communities from Panama - MetaG Plot_28 | ecosystem: Environmental > Terrestrial > Soil > Tropical forest > Bulk soil | place: Panama | collected 2016-02-17
AGGGTGGCGTAGGTGGCGCCGGTGTCGAAGGTTTGGTAAAGCGTGGCCCGCAGGTGGTACTTGACCACGCCCGGATAGTCGACCTCGCCGCAAAACGACGTAACCGTAACCGGTTTGTTCTCGGCGAAGGTTGCCTCTAGATGCTTGACCAGGCAGGACAGGTTCACGCCGCCCAGCTCGAAATACCCGTCGTTAAGGATAAGCGGCGTCGCCGACGGCGCGACCGGGTCACCGGCCGCCGTTAACGAAACTTCGGGCGGGCCGTTCGCCTCTTCGGCCTCGGCGGTTCGGGTAGGCATCGGTTCGGTTCCTTTCTTACATGGTGATTTGTAGGACTAACTCGACGATCAACAGTTGGATACCACCGGCGCCGGTGTAGTTGCGCCAGTTCCGTTCCCCGGTGGCGACGGCCCGTTGGACCTTGCCGCCCAACGTGGCGTCGGCGAACACGGCGGCCCGACACGACGCCTTGAGGCCGTCTATCGCCTCTTCGGATTCGACGCCGCCGACCACCATTACCGGAACCTCGGCCTCGTCGATACCGAACCCGAACGACCCGTAGGTAACCGACGTCGGGCGGCCGACGACAACACAGTTCGGGTTGATCGTTTCGGGCGGTAACGGGTGGACGACAACGCCGGTGGCCGGTGTCAACACGGCCACCAACGCGTCGGCCACCTTCGACCGGTCCCAGGTCACGACGACGTCACCGTTTCCCAGGCCGTGGCGCCACCGACGCGCAGTTTGTTTAGGGTGGTGTCGAAATACACGCCACCCTTGACGTAGGCGGGCGCCGAGGCCGTCGGCGCCTGGACAGGGAAAACCACGCCCGCGGCGTTCACCTTTACCAGCACCGCGCCGCCCGACGCCAACAGTTGCAACAGGTCGGCGGTCTGCGATGCCGCGGCGGTCACCTGTATCGGTATCTGGGCGGCGCCGCCCAGGTTGAACTTGATCGGTTGGTTACTGCCCGAATCGTTGGCGAAAACAACCGCCGCGCCGCCGCAGTCGATTTCCATGGCCGAACCCTGTTTAAAGGTGGTGGTCATGTTGTAACCCGACGAGTACAGACGTAGCAGCGGTTCCCAAAAGTCCGACGGCGACGTACCACCGATAAGCAGGTTCGACCCGTTAAAGATCATCTGGCGCAGAGGCGACGCGGGCGGGCCGAACCCGAACAGTTTGGTTACGCCGTCCGACGCCAGAATGTCGAACAGGTCGGCGGTTTGGCCCGCCGCGGCCTTGACCGTTAACGGTATCTGGGCGGCCGCGCCGGAGGTGATAACGAACGGCGACGTCGGCGCCGGGCCGGTCGCGCCTTGCGGGCCGGTCGCCCCGGGTGGCCCGGTGGCGCCGGTGGCGCCGGTGGCGCCCGGTGGGCCTTGCGGGCCTTGCGGGCCGGTCGGGCCTTCGGGGCCTATCGCCTTGACGTCGACGACCGGCGCGGCCGGTACCGACACCGTGACGTTCACCGGGTCACGTCCGGTGTCACCTTGACGTCACCGGCGGCGATGGTCGACACCGCGCCGCCGGTGTAGGTCAGTTGGCAATCCCAGACGTACGGGCCGTCGAGCTCGGCCGTCTGGGCGCCGTCCAGTGTGAGGGTTACCACGTTGGCCGCTATCGACGCCCCGAACGTGGCGGCCGGGTTGGCGGCGTTCGGTTTGGCTATGGCGGCCGCCGCGGCGGCGCCGGACAGGTTCGCCGCCGACCCGTCGGGGTTGGTGACGGCGAGTACCAACGTGACGTCGTCGCCGCCGTAGAGGTGAAGGTCGACCCGGGCCGGGCGCAGGTCTATGGCCTGGGTACTCAACCCAGGACCACCGACAGATACGGCGCCAACATGGTTTCGATGTCCGGGTCTTTCGGGCCGACCCGTACCACGCCCATATCGCCCCAACCCATGGTTCCGTCGACACTGTCGCGGCGTCGGTAGAGGCGCCCGGCCTCATGCAACGCCGCCGAATACAACGGGTCGGGTAGGTAGTCGGCGTTATTGGGCGTGGTGTATATCGGGTCGACCCGGTTGGTAACCCAGGCGATGGCCGCGGCCAGCTCGGACGCCACCAACGCGTCGTCGGTCGTGTCGTTCGACCCTAGGCGTAGAAACGCCTTCACGTCGGCGACGGCGGGCCAGGCCGCGGCCATCGTCGCTACTTGGCCTTACGACCCGAAGAGTTTTCCTCTTCGGCGGTTGCTTCGGCCTCGGCGGGCGCCGGAATCGTGGCTCCGGCGTCGATTTTGGCGATGCCGCCCGGGTAGCGGGCCAACACCGGCGCGGCGTAACCCCACACGCCGAGACGGATCGATTGCGGGCCTAGGACCTCTTCGTAGCGGAAGTTGAAGGTTGACGATTCCAACAACAACAGGTCGTCGGCCTTCGAAACGTACAGGTGGTTGTCGACACCGGCCCACGACGGGACGACCTGCAGGCCGACCACCTCGCCCGCGACGTGGCCGTATACGACGGCCTCGCCCAGGCCGTAGGCATTTACCGGGCCGTGGTAACCGGTCGTGATGAGCGGGCGCCCCTGTTGGTCCTTCTGTTTGGCGATATACGCCCAGGCGCCTTCGCTACAGAACACGACCCGCGGCGGCGATTTGCGATGCTTGCGAACCGACGCCGACGCGTCGATAAACGCATCGGGCAGGTTGGCGTACACCGGCGCGGTACCCGGGTAGGTGATGGTGGCGGCGAAACCCGACGCCGCCTCGAAGGCGGCGACCACGGCCTGTTCGATCTGTTCGTTGTAGTTGCCCACACAATCGGCGTAGATGATGCCGTCGACGGCCGGGTTCGACCCGTCGACCAGTTGGCGGGACACGTCGACCTTGCCGGTGTAGGTCTTAGGCGACGTGGTTAACACGGTGGCGTTAAACGACCCGTCGTTGGGCGCCGTGTTCTCTGACGCCTGGGCGGTGATCGCCGCGCCCGGCGTGTTCTGTATGCCGATATTGACCGGGTTAGCGGAGTCGATACCGACCCGGCGTAGCGTGTCGGCCCACGGTCGGGCGCCGTGGGCGATGCTGGCGAACTCTTCGAATAGCCACGTCGGCGGCACAACACCGGCGCCGGTGGTCGTGGTACCCGCGGCGCGCAGCATCTGGCCGTGACGTTCCAGACGGTTCCGCGCCTCGATTTCGTTGTCTAGTTGGGCGTGCATCAAGTCCCGAAAGAAGCTGAACCGTTCGGTCGGGTGGGCGTCGCGCCGGTATATCTCCGGTTCTGATCGGACGTGAACCAACGCCGTCGCGCTGGACGTGGTCGACGTGTCGGCCATCGACGGCGCCTCGGCCACGGCACGCCGGGCGGCGTAAACCCGGTCGTCGGTGGCGCGCAGCTCCACCAACCGTTCGCCCAACGGCCCCATTTCGGTACGTAGGCCGTCGAGTATCGACGCCTCTTGTTCGGTCGGGTCGCGGCCTTCGTCGCCGCAACGGTTAACTATCTCTTCGTATTGGTCGGTTAACGCCCGGTAGTCGGTGGCTAACCGATCCATTAGACGGTTCGGCAAGGGTAAACCTCCACGATGGGCGCCGGGCGGGTCGGCGCGTAACGGTCGCCCACCGGGTCACCTCTTGCCGTGTCACCGCTAGGGCGGCGTGTCAGCTATCCGGGCGTGTCGGTGACTACGCCGCTCAATATACAAAACGCCTGGTCGGCGCGGCGGGTATCGGGTCGTCGCGACCCGTTTGCGGGCCTCAGACGGGCGTACAGGCGGTTTAGTTTCCGGCCAACACGCGGTCGAGTAGCCCGCGGGCGCGTTCCAGGTCGGTTCGGTAGGTGCCTATCGGGTGGGCGGTCCGGACGGCCAACACGGCGGCGTCGGTGTACGCCGGGTCGTTGGTTAGCGTGACGTGGTCCAGGTGGGCGGCGACACGTTCCAAGGTGCCGTCGTGCGCCCGGCGCGATGACAACGGTTTGAACCCGACCGACAGTCCAGACACCTCGCCGGTTTTGACCAGGTGTAGCGCCTCGTTTCCTCTGGGCGTGTCGTACATTTGCCACGCGCCGTGTAGGCCGTCGGACCGTTCCGACAACGACACGGTTTTACCCACGCCGAACTCGCCGGACAGGCGTTGGTTATGCGACCCGAACAGTTTTATTCGGCCCATGGCGCCGTCGGTGGCTATCTGGCGGGCGAAGGCGCCCGGTAGGAAACGCTCGGTACCGGCCGGTATTTCGGCGGTCACGCCGTAGGGTACGGCCCGGCCGTGAAGTGTTCGCCCGTCGCCGTCGTCGCGTAGCTCCAGCTCGAAAGCCAGCGTTCGACATTCGACGGGGAACGGGCCGCGGGCCCGGCCCGAGCTGGCCGACCCGGCGTAAGTACCCGACGGCCCGCCGACGGTCGGGTGGTCCTTGGCCATGGCTTTCGCCTTATCCATCGCCGTCTGTCGTTGCGCGGCCGACAACGTCGACTCCTTCGGTATCTGGGCTAAGGCGTTCCGCAAATGGGCGGTGTCGACCTCGCCCGCGGCGTTGCGGACAGGGAAGTACCGAAGGTCGCGCGGCATCGTGCGGCCGTCGGCGTCTTTCTTGCCGCCCGGCGCGATCAACAAAAACGCCGAGTCGGGCAGGTCGTTTACGTAGGCGGTATCCCAGACGGCCATTAGTTCGCCTTTCCGTTGGTGGCGCCCGCCATCGCCGGTTCGGTCGGGTTGGGTGTCGCCGGGCCACCGGCGACAGGCGGCATGGCGGGTACTTGACCTGTCGCCGGTGGCGGCGCCGGTTCCGGTTCCGGTTCCGGTAGGGCGTCGGCGATAGTCGCCGACAACGTTTGGTCGGCCTCGAGTACCACGGTCACCGGGTCCAGGTTTTCCCGGGCGCGTATCTCGTCGACCAACAGCCATTGTGATTGTGGGCCTGGGCCGCCTAACGCCGCCTGGTACGCCTGGTACTGGCTAAGCGTGTCGGTACGCAGAGACGCCGACAGGTCCCAAATCAGGTTCTGGCCGCGTGGCACCAACGCCAACGACGCCGATTCCTCCAGTAGCGTGGTCCACGGCGCCACGGCGTCGTTACGGGCCTGTACCTCTTCCATCTCGGCGTTTTTGTAGGTCCCACCGCCGACCGAGGCGCCCAGCTTCGACGGCGGCACGCCCCACAGTAAAGCCACCTCGACTAGCGAAAACTGCCGCGACTCCACCATTTGACTGTCGACCGGGTTAAACGCCACCGGCGTAAAGTCGGTCAGTTCGTTAAGCACCGCGGGCGTCGGTGTCCCGGCGTACTTGGTAACCCATTTGGCTTTAGCGTCGTCGGCCTGGGCCTGGGTCACCTCCGGCCGGTGAATCTTCAGAACACCGGTCGGCATGCCGCCGTTAACGAAATAGCCCGCGGCGTAGCTCTGTAAGGCGACGCCCATGGCGATGGCGTCGCTATTGGTGTCGACCAGGCCGCGGCCCAGCGGCCACCCGGCCCGGCCCAGGTGGCTCTTGACGTGCCAAACCTCCGACGGGTCGTACACGCGGCCCGCTATGTACCATGCCGCGATGTCGGGGGCCATCGGGTTACCGGTGAAACGCACCGCGCACAACGTCGGGTGTATCGGTTTCAGGGTCAGCGGGTAGCCCAGACGGTCGGTCGAGGTGACCAGGTTTATGGCGTTGCCGTACAGGGTTAGCGACGAGGCGACACCGGCCCAAAACGCCATAGGCGACTGTGTCGGGTCGGGTTGGCGTATAACGGCCGGTTGCGGGTCGACCAGGTCGGTACCGCGGTACACGTTGGTCGGCAACATGCCGACCGTCGCGGTGACGTAGGCGTGTCCACGCCAAAACGCCGGAACCGATAACGCCGTCGCCTCGGTCGCCGGTGGCAGGGTGACGGTCGGCGGCCAGTTCTGTTCCGGCCCGGCCGTAAACCCAGACGGCGGGACGCCTTTCGACCCGGGCGCCACGTTCGGCGACGAACGGCCCAGAAACGCCGCTAAACCCATTAGGCGCCCGCCTCGGGGCCTAACTCGCTAGCGACGCCCAACAGGACCAGGCCTAAACCACCGGACACTAAACCGGCCCAGGCGGCCAACAGGCCGAACCCGACGGCGACCAGGATCACGCCGACCACCTGGGCGCCGACGGCGACGCGGCGAACGTTCACCTACAGGATTTGCGGGTTGCCGTGGCCCGACCTCACTAGCCCAAAGTGTGACAGAGACGCGGCGACCAGTGGCGAAATGTCGCCGCCCGCCCGGCGCGCCCATGCCCAGGCGTCTCCCAGCGGTCGTTTTCGTGCCGCGGCGACGGCGTTAGTCAATATCGGTTGGCCCAGGTGGGCGACCTCGCCCGCCACGACGGCGTCGTAAAACATGCCGCAGGCGTGGGCGTACTCCCGGGCCGTGGTCGTCTCGGTCGGTACACCGGCCGCGGCCAGGTCGACCATTAGCGAACCGGCCGGGCCGCCCGGGTCGACGACAACCGACAGAGGCGACCACCGGGCGACCAGCTCGGCGACACGTTCCACCGTCCAGTCGGTACCGGGCCGGTGGTCGACGACCTCGACGTGGCGGCGCCGCGACGCCGTCCACCCGGCCGCCGCTATCGCCGACGCCGAGCGGTCGGGTGTCACGTCGACGGCGAAGGTGACCAACCCGGCGAGGCGCGACGTCTGGTCACGGCACGCCGCCCAGGTGGCGGCGTCGATAACCGGACGCCCGGACCCGGCCCGACGGTTCAGGTAGGCGCGGGCGAACTCGGCCGGGTCTAGGGCGTCGTGGTCGGCCTGGATCGTCGCCACGTCGACGGTATGGCCCAACGACGGCATACACGCCGACCACGTCGCCGGGTCGTCTGGGTCGTCGTCGTCGCCCGCCGACCACTCGAAGTAACACACGCCACGGGCCTCGCCCGCCTCCACCCGGGCGCGGCCGTCGTCGACGCGGTCGTGTAGAAAGGTCGACTCTTCGGTACCCATCGTCGACAGGACCCACATTTGGGCGGCCGGTCGGGTGAGCATGGCAGGCCGAAACGCCTGGGCCAAACGTTCGTCTTTTTGCGCCCACGCCTCATCGACTATGCCCAGGTCCAGGGTTTGGCCGTGACCGGACGATTCGCCCGACGCGGTGATGCCGACCGTCGAAGCGGTCGGAACCCAAATCGTTCGTTCTAAACCGGTTTGGCGTCGGGTGCGGAACAGGCGCGACAACGGCGTGTCGGCCAGGATCTCGGTTTGTTCCTCCCATTTGGCCCGACTGTTGTTGCGGTCCTGGGCGGCGTATAGCGACCGTTGGCGCCTACCCCAGAACAACGACCGGTCGACCTGGACGACCAGCACCAACGTTGTCTTACCGGACTGCCGGGGGACGGTAACCCGGACCTCGCGGTAGGCCGGTAGGCCCGACGGCAACAGTTCGCCCGCCACGTCGACGACGTCGCGTTGCCACGGCATTAGCGGCGAACCCATCACCGCGGCGATGCGGGCCATACGCCACCCGACCGACGGCCGGTCAGGCGTTCGGCGTGTCGCCCAGCGGGCCGGACAGGGTTGCGAGTAGGTCGGCGACGGCGTCTGTATCGTCACTAGTCCCACCGGTTAGGTGTTTGACGGCGGCCAGTAGGGCGCGGGCCAGGCTAGCCACCTGGGCCGGGCCGACCTCCGGCCCGACGGCGTCGAGGCGCCGGGCCATCTGTAGGACCAGCTCGGCGGTCACCTCGTCGGCCGGGTCTAGACGGTCCTCTTTTCGTAGCGCCGCGACCGACCGTCGGGCCGCCGGATACAGGCCGCCTTTTCGTGCCGTCATTACGCCCGATTATCCACCGGCCGCGCCCGGTTCGCGCCTGGTTCGGCCCGACCTCGGCGGTTTTCGGTCCCGCGCGCAAAAAGTACGGCGTTCGTGATGCGCGGGCGATTCCTACAGAAAAACGGCCACCGGGTCACCATCGCCGGGACCGTCGCCCCAGTTTTTTCGCCTCCCGGTGGGCGTTGGCGATCGCCGCGCCGCCTTTACTGTTGTGGCGTGGGCAGGCCGGGCGCAGGTTATCTAAACCATGGCCGCCACCATGGGCCAACGGTTGTATATGGTCGGCCGTCGTGGCCAGGCGACGGCAACCCGGCACGTAACAGACGCCGTTAGCCTCGGCCAGCACTAGGCGCCGGTTGCGTTGGTACAGGCCCGAATGGTACGGGTTGTGGGTCACGGCCAACGACCAGGCCGACGACAACCGGCGCACAACCACGACCAACCGTCGGTGTCACGGTTCAGTCTGGCCGCCCAACCACGTAGTAACGCCTCGGTCATACGACCACCGAAGGTACGCCAACAGACGCGGCAACGAATCACAACGCCAGTTGTTCGTCGGCGTCGTCGTCGCTAGTAAGCACTAGCGACCTCTGCGCTACGACGCGGTCCATAACGCCCGAACCTGGGAACAGGTCGGTTACTTCGTCGCCGTCGACGTAGCCCATTAGGTCGAGTACCCAACGACAGAACGACTCCGGTTTGGCGCCCACTACACCGGTGCCTATCGTCGTCGGTTCGTTCAGATGGTCGCGTGTCGGTTGGGCGCCTTCGCTAGTGCGGTCGCGGGCCGGTACGTATATGACCGCCTCCCAGGTGTAGGCCACCCGAACGTTTTTGCGACCGGCCCGCCACGGTTTGACCCAGACGGCCGCTCGAGCCCGGGCCGGTGCGACCGGCCAGAGGATACGCAAGGCGGGCGCGTGACACGACAACGCCCAACCGTCGTAATCAATAGCCAGGCGGGCCATTAGCGCCGCGTGTTCGGCCGGGTTGTTCCAGGTGCGCGTATCCGGGTGGTCGTAGTAGTAGGCGCGGCCGATGTACGGCGGGTCGGCGTAGGCCAGTCTCACGGCGTAATCCTGTCCGCGGTGATGGTTGATAGTGGCGGATTCGCCGAACGAGCGCGGACCATCGCCGGTGTTAACCATCTCACCCAACAGGCCGAAAACGCTTCGACGCCCGCCTTAGCGGCGTCGCTAGGCGTCGGCTTTTCGCCGCGATTATGCACACGCTTGTCAACAGGCGATATGGGCCTGGGTGTACCTGGGCGTAACAATCCACAGGCGTTGTGCTTAACCTCACAGGCAATTTCCCCAGCTATTTTTTTTCGGTGGATAACTTCGGCCGTACATGGTGCGGGTCGTGTTCGTCCAGGCCGACGGTGTAGGCCTGCAATTGCCCGCGGCCGTGGCAGAGGCCGCCACAACGACACCGACACCGGTACTTCGGCGTCCGCGACAGTTCGCACGCCGTCGCCTGTCGGGCCGTTAACGCTCTCATGTTCGCCGCCACGTTCGGGCGTCGGGGCAGGTGGCGAAATGCGACCGGTACAACGGTTCGTCGGAGTCGTCCTCGCGTAGTACGGCGACAGTTTCGGCCGACATGACCACGCCCACGGCGGCGTTAAGGTCGGCCATTATGTTGCCGTCGTCGACCGGGTCCGGGTCTATCGGCATACGCCGCCCGCCCGGGCGTATCGTCAACCACACGACCGGCGCCTTACACGACCGGCAATTGTCTAGGCGGGTCACGGTTTAGACCTTCGCGAGGTGCCGCCTTCGGCCTCGTTCAATAGCGCGGAACTGTCGACTAGGTGTTGTTCGGTTATCCGAACCGCGGCGCGCAGGTTGGCCAGGTCCATTTGTCTCGCCGACGCCATGGTGAACCGTACGGGGACGTTTAGCTCTGTGAGGTTGGCGTTATAGGTGCCTAACTGGGTCAACAGACGGTCGCGGAGCTCGGCCTCGGTGTTGTGTTGTGCGCTAGTCACGGCGGGCGATACGCCGCAAGGCGTCCAGTTGGTTGACCGGCGCGCCGCGCCGGTGGTGGTGAACGACTATCGCCGCCCACCCGAACGAACAGGCGACACCGGCGACCCAACCGGCGACGAACCAAATCATTTCGCGACCTCTACCGGGTTCGGGCCGTTAACCACCGTCACCGAATAGCAGGTGTCGTTTACCCAAATCTCCATACTGTCGGTCTGTTCGCGTAGGTCCTCGGCCAGGTAGTCGGCCTCGTCGTCGTCGAGCTCCGGCCGTGGGCCGTCGCGTTCGACCTCCACCGTCAATAGGTAGAGGTATTTCCGTTTCGCCATAGGTGGAACCTCCCGGTTAGTAGGGTTCGGCGTCGGCCGGGTCGTATCGGTACGCCTGGTCGGGTAGCGACCTCTGCGCCTCCGGCGCGTCGTCGTAAACGTGGTCAGGTACACGGTCCGGGTTGGTCGGCCGGGCGTCGGGTGTCGCCTCGGCCTCGTCGACCGTCGAGGTTATTTCGCCGGTGTCGGCGTCTATCTCGTCGACCGGGCGTATCGAATGGCCGCCCGCTATGGCGGCGTCGCCGATAACCCGGTCGACCTCTGGGAACGCCCGCCGCAGGGCCATCGACTCGGCGACCTTGCCCAACATATGACTAGGCATACGCCGCCATAGCGGCGACAGTTGGTCACGTTTGGTGGTCGTGTATTGGGCGAACTCCGACCATTTCGCGGTGCCGTTAGCGGCCGGTTGGTCGCCCGATTCCGGCGTGTAAATCAGGACCCGGGCGGCGTACGGCGGGTCGTTGTTTTCGCCGGTCCAGACGTCGTCCCAAACCAACGGGCCGACCTTCGGCGGGTTGCGAGGCGCGCACCATACCGGGCCGTCGACCCGTACCAGGCGCCCGGTGCGGGCCGCTATGGCCCGACGCCCGGCGACGGTCACCTGGTGGCGGTGTACCACCCGGTTTACTCGACTATCCCACCGGCCGATTAACACGATTTGTTCGGCGAACGGGTCGAGGTCCAGGCGTTCGCAAACCTTGGCGAATAGTTCCAGCTCGGCGTTAGTGGCGTCGGGCGCGAAATGGGCGCGGAATATGTCCAGACGGTCGGCGCCGTACGGTTCGACGGTCACGCGCCGTGGTTCCTTACGTGGTCGGCGTAGCGACGCCGTAGGGCCTCTAACTCTTGCGCCAGGTGTCCCAGTTCTTGCCGCAAGTCGGCCAGGTCGTCGCGTAGTTCGGCGATGTCGGCCAACGCCACCCGAAATAGCGAATCGTCGGCGGTCACGGCCAAACCTCGAGGTCGACGTAGGACGGTTCGCAACACCGGGCGTGTTCGATACCTTCGACCGGACCCGGCCCGCCGCAGACTGGGCACCGTTCTAGTGGACCCGGGCCGCGTCGAACGGCCGCCGAACCGTCACCGCGTCCCTGATTCCCTAGACCTCTAAGCGCGGTGTTCTGGCGGGTCCTAGTCATCGCGCGCCCGTAGGAAATCGTCGAGTGTCGACGCCGCGATTCGTATTGGTGTCAGGTGCGGGACGGCGGCCAGGTCGCCGTTTCGGATCAACCGGTAGATGGTTTGGCGGGACACGTCCAGGCGTTCGGCGATCTGTTCGACCGAGTAGGCCCTAGGCCCGCCCATGGCGGCCAGGGCGTCGACGACGGTCGGCAACGTGGCCGCTAAGGCGATGGTTACGGCCTGTTCGATTGGCCCGGCCTGGGTCACGGCGTCGACGCCGCGGCCAACGCCGTTTCGTATTCGGCCCATAGTTCGGCCTCGGTGACGTCGAGTAGTTCGCATAGCTTCGCCCGGCGTTCGGCGTCGTCGGGTCGGCCGCCGTTTTGCCAGTCGGCGACGGTTTGGGCCGATACGCCCATGGCCGCCGACAGTTGGGCGTAAGTCAACCCGGCCCGAATCCGGGCGGCGCGTACTCTGCGGCCCATGGCCAGACGGTCGGCGTGGTTTATGTGTATAGACGGTGCGCCCATACGCATAATCGCTACACCTAGTGACGGTTGACTAACAATAGATACCCGCCCTAGATTGGGTTTATACGCCCTAAACAGTCCAGGGTGATCCGAAATAACCCGACCTGACACCGGGGGGTTAGTCATGGAGCAGTCCCTACAGTGACGCCACCACGGCGGGAACTGTTAGCCCGGCGCGCCCAGCTCGCCGACCTGATCCGACGTGTCGAGGCCGACAAACACCAACCGCCCGGCGTCGGCGTGCTCCGGTCCAGTATTCGCCGGGTCGTCGACGTCGCGTTGGCCGGTGGCATAGTGTCGGCCGCCGACCTGAACGACCTGATCACCGCCTGTAGGGAACTGGGCGAATGGCGGGTCGCCAACGCCGGTGTCGACGCCTACGCCCACCAACGGGCCGACTGGGCGGCGTTCCTAAAACGGTGGCGCGACGACGGCCCGCACCAACCGACCCGGCCACGCCCCCCCCCCCCGAATCAGGCTACGGCCATACCGTGGCCCGACGAACAACCGACCGTCGCCCTATGGCCGACGGCGGCCCGGGCCTACGGTATCGGCCGGACCACCGCCTACCGGTTGGCCGCCGCGGGTGGCTTGCCGGTTCCGGCCGAACTGCTCGGCGGCCGGTGGATCGTCCGCACGGCCCAGCTTCGCCGGGCGTTGGGGTTGCCGGTTACCGCGCCGCCGCGCCAGTAGCGTTGTCGGTCGGCCCGCCCGGAACCTTTCCCGGTTGGTGGTTGGTGGAACCTCTGCCACCGGTCCGGGCGGGCCTCTGGACGCGACGCCGCCCGAACCTGTACGGTCCGGGCGGCGTGTTTTTGCAGCCTGTCACGTCGGCGGCCCGGCGTCGGTGAGGGGAAGTTCACCCGGCGCCGGTGCCGTCTAGACGGCCATCACCGCGGCCATGGCCGCGGCGGCCCGTTCGGCGGTGTTGGTGGCCACCCGGTGGGAGTAGGTGGTTATCACGTTCGCCTCGGTGCAACCCAACACGGCGGCGACCTCACCGGCGCCCAGGCCGCCCGCGGTTAGCAGTTGCGACGCGGCGAAATGGCGCAGGTCGTGAAGGCGACACTTGACCTTCGCCTTGCGGGCGGCGTATAGCCAGGCGTGGGACGCGTACTCAACCGACCAGGCGGTTTCGCCGCCGTCGGAACTGAACACGAACAGGTCGCCCAGACGGGCGCCCAGGCCTAACGCCATGGCCGTCTCGGTGGCCCGCCGTTTGTGGGCGCGTAAGGCGTCGACGGTGTCGGGCGTCAAGGCGACGGTGTAGGGTTTGCCGCCCTTGTTGGCCTTTAGCCTCTGGCGGTCGGCGTGGGCGTTGTCGCGGGCCATGGCGTGCGTGAACGTGATGGTTCCGGCGTCGACGTCGACCGTCGACCACCGTAAGGCGATCAGGGTTCCGCGCCGGGCGCCGGTCGTGGCGGCCAACCGGAAGAACACGCCCGCCGACGGCGACGCCGCCTTGTCGATAACCCGGCGAATGTCGGCCGCCGTGGGTATCGACATACGTTCCAACGCCCGGTCGCCGGTACGGTCAACCCGGGCCATGGGCGACCGTTCGACGGCGCCCAGGCGTTCGGCCTTGCCGTAGATGGTCCTGACGATGCGGTGCCACCGTAGGCGGGTCGGCGGCGCGTACCCGTCGGCCTCCCAGGCGGCGTACATGGTCTGGATTTGTAGCGGCGTCACCTTGTCGACCGGTAGGTGGCCGATATGCGGGTTGATATGGCCACGTAGGGCGCCTTCGGTGGTTTCCAGGGTGGTCGGCGACCACCGGTTACGGTTCAGGCCGACCCACTGGGCGGCGAACTCGGCGAACGTGCCGGGCGCGCCGTATTCGCTGTCGCGCTGCGCGGCGACCTCGGCCCGTAGGACCAGCTCGGCCGCCTCGGCGGCGCGGCGGTCGCGCTTGGCTATGTCGGAACGGTGGCGAACGACCCGGCGTCGTTTCTCGCCCGGCCGGGCGGCGTCGGCCATAAGCCGCCACGCCTGCCGCTTGTCGTCATATGTAGCCATTCGGTGGAACCTCCGTAGTGGTTGGTGGAGATTCCATGGTACCAGGTGGTACCAAACTTGGTACCAAGTTTGGAACAACCCAGCAGCCCCAACGGGATTCGAACCCGTGTCGCCACCTTGAGAGTGTCAACCGGCCTGTTCCTGGGTGTCCGGGCGGGCCTCTGACCTGGGCCTTAGCGAGTCGCCTGTTCGCCTGTTACACCCAGGAACAGGCCCAACCGGCCCGGGTTGGTACCAGGTTTGGTACCAGGACTAGCGGCAATTCAAGAGTCGTAAATCACGACTCATGACTATTGAATCCCGACTAGACCCGGTCCGGGCCGCCTTCGTAGGCCGCCGACCCGAAGGCGAACACGCCGCCGTCTGAGGCGAGTAGCCAGTACCCGTTATTCGACCGGCCCGCGATGCCGACTATTTCGCCGGTCACGTGGCCTAGGGCGTTGCCCTTGTAAGCGGCATCGCCGAAGGCGTACACCGCGCCGTCGCGAGTGGTCGTCCAGTAACCGGCGCCGGTTGACGTCGACGCGATCATGTTTCCTCCGTTCGTTATCGCCGGTACCTCTTGCGTCGGCGGCCCGGCGTAGCCCATCACATACGACATAGGGAACCCAGGCCCACAATCCCAGTGGCCACCGCCCCAGGACCCTAGGTCGACGTGTTGGCATACACCGGCCTCGCCGGATTGCGCCTCGGCCGCGCTTAACACCGTTAACGGTATGCCGAACCGTCGGGCCTCCTCGCCGACCCACCGCCCGGCGTTCTCGAGCATGGCCGGGTGCCGCAACCATTCGTCGGTCGACCATTCGGCGAAGGCGCATAGCTCGGCCTGGACGGCCACCGGGTTAGCCCCGGCCGCCGTCCAGGCCTTGTAATCGGGTCGGACGTACTCGCCGACCATGCCGGGCGTGTCGTCGATACCGACGTGGGACGATACGCCCGACGCCGGGTTGGCGAAATAGTTGCCCAGCTCGGCGAACGTCCGGGCGCCTTGCGCGGTGTGTAGAACGATCAACCGGACGGCGGCGCCGCCGCGGCCCGAATAGTTCGGCGACGGTATCGGCGACCGTCTAAGCATCGTCGGCCGGTGGTTCGGCCTGCGGTCGGGCGACCGGTTCGTGGGCCGGTTCGTCGGTCGGGTCGGGCGCCTCTGGCGGCCACTCCTGGGTCGGTTCGCCGTCCTGGTCGGGTTCGGTCGGGTCGGTATCGGTCACGGTTGGTTTTCCTCTCTTATCCGGATCCTTCGTATTTCAGGTCGCCCCAGGCCAAGGCGTTACCGGCCGACATAGTCATACCAGGCGACGACGCCGACGCCGCTTGCATAACCGCGGCGTTATCGGTGGCGGGCGCCGCGGAGCGGAACAGGCCCGACGTATGGGTGGTCACGCCTTGCGAGGCGCCGCCCGCGGCGGCGTAGGTGGTATGCAGAATGTTGCCGTTCCAGCGGGTGGCGGCCATCACCCAGGTACCGGCGGCCGCCGCGGTGGCGCCCACCTGACCGGCCAGACGCCACAGGCCCGGCACCGGTAACGCCCACTGGTTAGTCCCGGTGCTGAACAGGCCGTAAGGGTCGTCAATCACGGTGTCGAACGGACAAACCGCGCTAGCGGCGACCGTCCAGGCCGTCGTACCGCGCGCCACCCGCGATACCAACACGTCGCGGGCCTTACGCCAGGCGCCACCGTTTACGCCGCCTTTCGATACCCAAACCTCGCCCAGCGGGTCGGCGAAATATGCCAACGGCGCGCCCGCCGCGACCGGTACCTCTATGCCGATGCCGTGAGGCCGGACGTCGGTGATATTGCCCGCGGTAATCGACGCCACGTTGGTACCGACCAACACTTGAGCCAACGCCACCGTTCCGGCCGGTACGGCCGGTGCCACCGGTGACGCCGCCACCGTCCCGGCGACCACCGCAAACACGAAATCGTTATTGGCGCCGCCGTCCAGGTCGGCGCCTCTGGCCTGGGCCACGACCAGGTCGATACGACTGTTGGTCGCCGGTGCCGTCCCGATGGTCACGTTTTCGACGGCGTCGGAAGTACACAACGACGACCCGGTGTTGTTCGGCGACGGTACGGCCACCTGCCCCGGCGCGATAGCCAGGACCATCGCCGAGCTCGGCGACACGGCCAGGCCGACCGACGCCGCGCCGCCGAACAGGTTTTGGAAGGTTCGGCGATCCTGACTGGCGGCGTAGGACCCGGCCTGTAGATATTGCGGCGTATAGCGGGTCATAGCGGGTTTACCTCCTGACTAGGTCGCCTACGTCGGTGGCGGTTTGGTGTAACAGGTTGGCCAGTGTTTGCAACGGTTGGCCCACGGTCAGGGTTACGTCCTCCTGCCCGTCGTCGCCTATGTCGTAGGTGATACCGACGACACGAACCGACGTGTTCACGTTCAGACGGCCCGACCTCACGATCAGTGGCACGGTGTCGCCCATACGCGGGTAACCGAAGGTGTACCACCCGGGCGTAAGGCCTAGGGCGTAGGTCGGCGTTAGGGTGCCGTACAGGTCCAGGTCGCCCGCCGCGTGTTGGGCCAACGTGGTCGGTAGCACAACCGACGACGCGTTGTCCGACAGCGGCCACAACCCGACCACCGGGTTCACGGCGTCGGCGTTGTTGGCCTCGGCGATCAGTTGGGCCACCGTCGGGTCGGTGCTCTGGTTGTTGCCCAATACCCGTACATAGTTCGAATACGCCGTCGAGTCGACGGTTCGTTGTAGGTTCGCCACGGTGGCGCCGTATTCCAAGGTGACGTCGGTTCTAGCGACGCCTTGGTTCGGGTAGAACACGCGTAGGGCGTCGTTGCCCAGGCCTGCCACCGCGCCGGGTTGTACGTCGAAGTCGAACCCGTTGGGCGGCGCCAACATGGCCAGGTCGGACAACGCCGAACCTATCGGTTGGCCGCCCAGGTAGTTCCGGGTCAACAGTTGGCCCGACGGGCCGCGGGGCGAACCGTCCGGGTTCACCGGCGACGCCTGCAGCGGTATCCACGCGCCCGGGTCTAGGTCGGTGTTGCCGCCACCGTTGCCGTAGTTCAGCAACGCCGGTACTAGCGTGTCCTGGTCGGCGTTGATAAACGACTGTTGGGCCGCGGGTCGTATGAATCGGCGGCCCAACACGCCTAGGTAATCGTGGGCGGTGACGGCGACAGTGTGTTGGTCCTCGGTGACGGTGTCCTGGGTATGGTCGACGACACCGCGGAACACACAAACGTCGTGGCCGGTGGTGTCGTCCCAGCGCCATAGGTACACGTCCTGGGCGAGCTCGGCCAACGTCTGGCATTCGGGCGACCGGCCGTCCAGGCTGAAATCGGCCTGGGCGGGCGTGTTCCACTGTTGGGTAAGTTTCCGGCCTTGCGCGCTTACCAGCTCGGCGACAATCGTGCGGTCCCACGTCGGCGGCGCCGACGTAAACGCCCGTTGGTGCAACGTGACCCGCCACCGGCCACGGCCCGCGGGTATCGGGTAGGTACCGGGCGCGGCCCGCTCCGAGCTCGGCGCCTGGGTCACGTTAGGTACTTGTCCTGCCATATGGCCTGGACCTGGGTTACGCCCGACGTCGACGACCCGCCCATGGCCAACGTGTTGTCGACACCTACGGGTAACACCGGCCAGGTAAGCGGGGCCCAGTTCAGTTGACCTAGAACCGGTTGGGTCGGGTCGCCGTTCACGTAGGCTGTTTTGGCCGCGGTGTCGACGTCGACGTACTGGTTGGCGGCCAGGGTGAACGTCGACAGGAAACCGACCGTGTAGGTGACGCCCGGTATACCCGGTACGGCGATAGTGGCCACCGGTGCCGTCACCGGCCCGTAGAAACGCAACAGAGGCCGTACCGGTAGGTCGCCGTTCGAATGGATAACACCGGTCGACGGCCCGGCCGCGCCTGCCGGGTAGGACCTGGGCGGCGCCAACGGGTAGGTTCGGCCACCGGCCAGGCCGGACCCGGACCACGCCGGAACGTTTCTTACCGTCGGGTCGTAGATGGCCGGGTCGGGCGCCACGAACTGTAGTTGTATGTTCCGTTCGCTATTGCCGACTATCGGCCAGCTAAACCCGGCCGGGCGTAGCGTCACGGTCCGTTCGGCGACGCCGGGCCGGTCTAGGACGAAATGCAGCACCGGCCGGGCCGACGGCACCATAAACGGCGCGAACATGGCGGCCACGGCGTCGATCCGGGCGCCCGCGCCGACCAAGGCGTGTACGGCGATAGTCACGGCCCGGTCGCCGAAATACTGGGTTCGGTCGATCGTGCCGTCGGCGTCGGGTTTGGTGGCGGTGACGGCCCGGACCGTCGGTAGGCCCAGGTCCAGGTTTTCGCAAAACCAACCACCGGGCGGGTTCTCCAATTGCACCGTGGTATTGCCCAGGACCAACCATGCCCGCCGTACGTTCGGGTAGGTGAACGCCGCCGACACCGGTCTAAACCTTCGACGCCTGGACGGCCCACGCCGCCCGACGCATAAACAGCTCGACGTCGACCTCTGAGGCGAACGACGCGTGTTCGATATGCACCGCGGGAGCCATGCGGCCGACGTGTTTGGCCGGGGTTATCGCCTCGCCGGCGTGGGCGAAGATAAGCCCGGTCCGGGTTATCAGGCCGCCTTGCTCCATTACCGGTATCTTCGGCGCGTCGAATCCTTTGCCGCCCAGGCCCGGAACCCAGCTCGGAACATGGAACGACAACGACCCGACGGTACTGTTCCAAATGTTGGCGACGGCGTTAAACGCCGAATGGAAGGCGCCGCTGATCGTCGAGGCGATACCACTAAAGGTTCGCCCGACGGCGCCCGCTATCGACGACACCGTACCGACCAGGCCGTTAAACCAACCGGTCACGTCGCTAATGGCCTGCTTAATCGGGTTGGCGATAAACCCGTACACGGCCGACCAGGTGGTCGCTAACCAGTTCCAGACGGCGATGGCGGCGTTACGAATGTCGTTCCAGTGTTTGACCACCTCCACGACGGCCAGGCCTATCGGGCCGGTGATGATGCCGAGAAGTAACGGCCAGTTGGTGCGAATCCAGTTCCACACGTCGGCGACTATGGCTTTCATATCGGCCCATATGGTTTTCCAGTTCCGCCAAATCACGTACGCGGCGGCGACTAGGGCGCCGATAGCCAGAATGATTAGCAGTATCGGCGCCAACGCCGCCCACGTCGACACCGCGGCGACGTCCTCGGCGGTCGCCTGGGCCTCGGTGGCCGCGGTCTGAACCTCCGTCGACGTCGTGAACAACGCCTGGGCGGCCTGGGCGATTTTCATAACCGAACCCAACGCCGTTAGCGCCGCCCCGGCGCCGGTTAACGCCGGGCCGTACTTCTGGCCGAACGTGGCGACCTGGTCCTCTATCTCGGTTTTTATGGCTTTCAGGTGGCCGCTGAACGTGTCGGCCGACGCCGCCGCCTGCCCTTTAAGTTTGGCGCCCAACAGGTCTACCGCGGTGCCGTGACCCGACGTCGCCTTACGTACGGCGTCCTGGGCCTGGGCTAGTTTCAGGTGGGCGGCGTGGTCGGCGATGGCGGCCTGGGCTACGGCGTACTCGGCGTTGTGTAGTTGGATCGTCTGGCCGACCGTTAACTTTTTCTTCCCGGCGTCTATGGCCTCTATGTCGGCCAGGGAACGTTTCGCCAGGAAATAGTTATGGTCGGCCGACGTGGCCGCCTTCGACGCCGTCGCCGCCTGGGTGGTCAGTTTGGCAACCGACGTGGCCTGTACGCCGAACTCTTTAAGTAGCTTCGTGTTTCCGTTGTAAACCTTGCCTAGCGCGGTGGCCGCCGACGCTAAATCCTCATGTTTCGCGGCGGCCAGGTCGGACGCCTCGCCCAACAGGTTTATCGCCTTCGCCGGGTCGCCGGTGGCCTGGGTCAAGATTTGTAGCGCCTCGCGGGTGGCGACCGCGGTGTTCCCGAACTTCTCTTGTTGCTTTATGGCGCCGTCGATCTTCCCGGCGTAGTCGTCGTAGTTCTGGCCGGTGTTGGCTATGGCCTGGGCTAGTTGTTGTTGACTCTGTTTTTCTTTCGAACCCAACGCCGACAACGCCACGCCCAGGCCCGCGGTCGTGGCGCCCGCGGCCATAAACGACGTCGACAAACCTTTGCCGTGTTCGGACAGTTGGCCCAACGCCTGGTCGACACTGTTAATAGCGTCGCCCAGCGGGCCTAGAACGCCCGTCTGGTTGAGTGTCGCCAACATGCCCGAAAACGCCTGGTGGGCCTTACCGGCCGCCGTCTGGGCCTGGTCGCCGACCTTCTTAAAGTTGTTGGCCAGGTTCGAAATGTCGCCCAGTATGCGAACCGCGACCGACGGCCCGGCCATCGCCTACCGTCCCGCCCGGGCCAGTTTCGCCGTCTCGGCGCGCACGTGGGCCGCCTCTTGTTGCATAACCCGGACCATGGCCGCCATTACCTCGTCGTCTATGTCGTCGACGTCACCGGGGGAACAACGCCAGTACCTACAGAAATAGGCGACGGCGTCGGCGTGTTCCCGGGCGTAGGGCTAGCTTCGGACACTTCACATTCGACGTCGTAGGCGTGCAACCATAGCGACGTCGGGTCCCGGTCGGGGTAGTCGCGCACCAACGCCCGGAAGGCGACCAGGCGAAACGGTTGGCTCTGGGCCAGCTCGCCGAACGGTATCGATTCGATCCGGGCCAACAGGTCTAGGTCGCGTTGTCGGGGCAGGCGCGACGCGAACGCCTGGGTTACGGTAACCAACGTCGGTAACGGTTCGGCGGCGCCGTTGGTGGTCGCGACCGCTTCGGTGTTAGTCATGCGGCGAATCTCCTTCGTTCGTCCAGTGGAAACCTTCGACGGCCTCGGTGACGGCCTTGGTATAAAGCGACGCCACCAACGGCGCGCCCATCACCGCGGCGGGGAACAGGTACCGGCCCCGGGGTTGGTAGTCGCGGTGCGAGACGTGGGGAACCTTGCGGGTACCACCGAACTCAACCCACCCGGCGTAGCGGACCGACGCCCGGCCCATACGAACCGTCGCCCCGGTCCGGGTGGCCGACACTCGCACGTCACCGGCGAGGCGCCCGGTGTCTCTGGGCAGCGTGCCCCGGGTCACCGAGGCGACCGGTTCGGCCGCCTTGCGCCCGGCGTCGACCATGGCTTTAAGCAGCGGGCCGCCCGGGTCGCCCAACGCTTTAAGGTCTTTCGCTAACGCCCGGATACCGACCACCTGGGCGACGGCCTGGGCCATTAGGCGTGCTTACCGGCCGCCCACGCCGCGCCGGTCCAGTTGGCGGCCAACAGGTCGGCGGTTATCACGTACTGGCCTGTCGTCCAGTTCGTGACGGGCGACGCGGTGACGCCCGACAGGGCGGCCAGGTTGGCCGGTACCGTGGCGCCCGACGGCGTGAAATACCCGGGCGTACCGGCCACCGCGCCGGTGGCGGCCACCGCGCCGGTGTCGACGTTCGGCGGGCCGGTCAGGTTCCAGTCGATAGCCACCTCGGCGGTCGACCCGGCGTCGCCGACGATCAGGTCGAACGGTTGCGGGATGACCAGGCCGGAAATGATCGGGTTGTTGGCCGACGCCACCCGCGAGGCGTGGGCGCGGGCCTTGAAGTTGACCGGCGTGTTGTTGGCGTTGTAGGCCGCTAAGGCGGCGTTGAGGGTGGCGTAGGTGGCGCCGGTGTCGAAGGTTTGGTAAAGCGTGGCCCGCAGGTGGTACTTGACCACGCCCGGATAGTCGACCTCGCCGCAAAACGACGTAACCGTAACCGGTTTGTTCTCG
>Ga0126381_100002120_pt1 | contig 21465 bp, 21 predicted proteins | sample PanSoiMetPlot_28_FD_96465 | JGI IMG/M metagenome (GOLD analysis project Ga0126381, IMG submission 96465) | Tropical forest soil microbial communities from Panama - MetaG Plot_28 | ecosystem: Environmental > Terrestrial > Soil > Tropical forest > Bulk soil | place: Panama | collected 2016-02-17
CCTACGGCATGCCGCCCACCGGCGGCGAAGGCATCGGCATCGACCGCCTCACGATGATCTTCACCGGCTCGCGCTCCATCCGCGACGTCATCTCTTCCCCCTTCTTCGGCCCGAAGGCCCCATCGACCTCGTGCGCACGCTGCGGGAGTTGGAGCCGTGATGTGGCGCAGGATGGAATCCTGCGCGGCGGTTGCTAGCCGCCCCCTGCGGCAGGCGGGTTTCCAACCCGCCCTAGGTTACCAACCTGCCCCACGGGCACTGCCATGACCACCTTCGAGCTCTTTGTCGCCGTCCGCTACCTGCGCGCCCACCGCAAGGAAGCGGCCATCTCCGTCATCACCGCCATCTCTGTGCTGGGGGTCGCCGCGGGCGTCATGGCGCTCGTCATCGCCATCGCCGTCACTAACGGAATGCGGTCTACCCTGGAGCACAGTTTGCTCGGCGCCATGGCGCACATCAACGTGGTGGCGAAGGAGCCCGAAAACGGCATCGAAAACTGGCGTGAACTCGCTGCCCGTCTGCGCACGGCGCCGCACGTCATCGCCGTCGCTCCGGCGTTGTACAACGATGTGTTCCTGCGAGGCGCGCTGCGCTCCAGCTACGCCGCCCTGAAAGGCGTGGACATCGACTCAGAACTGCGCATCAGCGACATGCTGCGCCACCTGAAAGCCGGCTCCGTGGACCGTCTGCGCGATCCTACGGCCGAGCCGCCCGGCCTCATCATCGGAGCGCGCATGGCGTCCGATTTCGGCATGCTGCTCAATTCCAACGTGGACATGATCGTGCCGGAAGGCACAATCAATCCCATATACGGCCCGCGACCCGCTACCCACCGCTTCAAAGTCTGCGGCATCTTCGAGACCGGCATGTACGACATCGATGCCACCTGGGCGTTTACCCGGCTGGACACCGCGCAGAGAATCGCATCTCTGGGCGATGTCATCAACCAGCTCGAGCTGAACGTGGACAATGTCAACCGCGCGGCCGAAATCGCCAAAGGTGTGGAGAAGATTGCCGGGCCACGGTACACCACGTCTACCTGGCAGGAGCGAAATAAGCCGCTGCTCAACGCGCTCGCCACCGAACGGGTTGTCACTATGATCGTGATTGGCCTGATTCTCATGGTGGCGGCGCTGAACATCTTTATCTCACTCGTGATGATGGTGATGGAGAAATACCGCGACATCGCAATCCTGATGTCCATGGGCGCCCGCCAGCGCCAGATCCGGCGCGTATTCGTCACCCAGGGCCTGCTGATCGGCCTGGTAGGGAGTGCGCTCGGTCTCGCGGCGGGCTATACGCTCTCATATCTGGCTGACCGATATCGCTGGATCCCGCTCAATGAAACCGTCTACTCTTTAAGCTTTGTCCCGTTTGAAACACGTTGGGTGGATGGCCTGTGGATCGCTGCGGTGGCTGTCTTGGTGAGTTTCCTCGCAACGTTGTATCCGGCGAGAACTGCCACCCGTATCGCGCCGGCTGAAGTGCTCCGCTACGAATAAAAAACCGGTGGACAGGCGGTCACTCTTCCCATCTGCCCACCGGCTGCACTCTGCATCATCCGGTCGGGCAGACGTTCGCTTTTTGCCGTCTGCCAACCGGCCGCTCAGGAATGAACCGCTACGTTCGTGCGCGCCGCCACATGCCAGCCGCCGCAAGCGTGAAGCCTGCCGCCAACAACAGCCACGAGTCAGGTTCGGGGGTAGTTGTTGTCGCCTGTGGAACGGCCACGGAAGAACTGAGTTGTGCTGTGGTGCCCGCATCTGAGCCGACATTGTTGGTGGATTGGCTGGTGAAATGGCCGTCGAGATTGATCCCGGCGTCGGACGACGTAATTGTGAAACCGGAAAAGCTCGCCGGTCCGGTGACGACCGGGCCCGCATACATGAACGTAACATTCATGATTGTTGGGCTGTCGAACGACGTTCCATTGATGGTCGAGGGGGTGATACCGATCAATTGCGACGTTTCCGTCCAGCCGGGGGTTGAAACCGAGGCTGAAACAAATCCGGGTATATCGTAAATAGTGAAAAATGTCCCGGGCGGATCGCACGGCACCTCGGTATTTCCCGGACCAGGGCAGGTTGCACCGTCAGTAGCGGCGGGATCCAGCCGCTCATCGGCGGTAACGGTGGCTGAGTAATTGAATGCGAAATTGCTCCCTACCGGCGTTTCGCTTGATAACGTTGCAATGAGGCTCGCATTCGCCAAGGCCGCGCAAGCGAACAGCGCGGCCCCAAAAGTCAGAGATTTTCTCATATGTGTTTGTACATCCTCCGTCCAAAAAGGGAAGTGACTCGCATTGAACTATACAGCCTTGCGAGCAGCCCAGTCTGTATGGCGGATGACCCTACGAGCCCGACAATCTCGCGCGTAGTGAGACAGCCTACAACTCGGAGCAACGAGCTAAACAGCACTCGGGATTATTCCGAGTTTGGTCCCCGCATTGCGAAACACTTCTAGCGCACGATCGAGTTCTGCTTTTGTGTGCGTAGCCGTGACGATGGTACGCACGCGCGCTTTGCCTTTCGGCACGGTGGGGAATCCAATCCCCGTAGCGAATACTCCTCCGGCAAATAGCTGACGCGAGAACTCGTGCGCGAGCTTGGCGTCTCCCACGATCACCGGCGTGATGGGGGTTTCACTCATGCCTGTCTGAAATCCTGCGGCCGCCAGGCCCTTCTTGAAGTACCGGGTGTTTTCCCAAAGTTGATCGATGCGTTCCGGTTCCTGCTCGAGCACGTCGAATGCGGCGAGGCAGGCCGCGGCCACCGCCGGCGGATGCGAGGTCGAAAACAGGAACGGGCGCGCGCGATGATATAAAAATTCGATCAGATCGTGGCTGCCGCAAATGTAGCCGCCGAGGACGCCGATTGCCTTCGAGAGAGTTCCAACCTGAATGTCCACGCGACCGTGCAGTCCGAAATGATCGATGGTGCCGCGGCCGTTGCGCCCCAGTACACCCGAGGAATGTGCATCGTCCACCATCATGATAGCGCCGTGTCTTTCCGCGGCGGCTGCCAGGCCCGGCAGCGGTCCTATGTCGCCATCCATCGAAAAAACGCCGTCGGAGATCAGCAGCTTCTTGCCGCCTGCCGAGTTCAGTTCCGCCAGGATCTTCTCCGCCGCGGCCACATCCTTATGCGGAAAGACGTGGATCTTCGCTTTCGACAGCCGGCACCCGTCGATAATGCTGGCATGGTTCAGCTCGTCGGAGACGATGTGATCGTCCGGCCCCAGAATCGCCGAAACGGTTCCCGCGTTGGCGGCGAAGCCCGACTGGAACACCACGCACGCTTCCACGTTCTTGAACGCGGCGATGCGCTCCTCCAGTTGCATGTGCAGCGTCATGGTTCCGGAAATGGTGCGCACCGCGCCCGATCCGACGCCGTATTTCCGCACCGCCTCCAGCGCCGCCTCCCGCAGCCGCGGGTGCGTCGTCAGGCCGAGATAGTTGTTGGAGGCAAGGTTGATGACCTCCTTGCCGTCGAAGCGCGACTCCGCCGCGCTCTCCGATTCCAGTACGCGCAGGCGTTGGTAAGTGCCTTCGCTCTTCCACTGTTCTATCTGATCGTGCAGGTAAGCCAGAGGATTGGGCATGAACTCTAGCTTACAGCCCACAGCCGACAGCAAAACCAGGCGCCCACGCGAGCGCGGCTGAAGGGTTTTGGCTGTGCGTTGTCGGCAGTCCGCTGTTAGCTGTTTCCCCTGCTACAATAAACACCATAGGAGGCCATTTCATGCAGCCCGTATTTACTGCCGGTCCGCTAGGCCTTGGCGGGCCCGAGATTCTGGTAATCGCTATTGTTGCCGTGATTTTGTTCGGCGGCAAGAAGATCGGGGACTTGGGCAAAGGCTTGGGAGAGGGCATTCGCAACTTCAAAGACGCGATGAGCGAAGGCAAGGCGGAAAAGAAGGACGAAAACACGGTCGAAGCGAAGAAGTAAGTGGCTTCCTGGGGCCGCCCGCAAGTAGAGCGCCTCATCGGCTTTTCAAGATCCAGCAACAAAAAGCCCCGCGGGCTCCGACAGAGCCTCGCGGGGTTTTAATTCTCAGCGGCATTGCCGCGAAAGCGTCCGGTAAAAGATAGCGCTACTTCTTCTTCGGCGGAACGATCGCGTCCTTGGCGGCTTTCGCCACACGGAATTTCACGACCTTCTTGGCCGGAATCTTGATGGCTTCGCCGGTTGCCGGGTTGCGTCCCATGCGGGCCTTGCGGTCCACGCGGACGAGCCGCCCGATGCCGGGCAGAACGAACACGCCGTTCTTCTTCACTTCCGAGATCGCCATGCCGGAGAGGCACTCCAGGAAAGCCTTGGCGGTCTTGTTGGGAACCTCGCAGCTTCCTGCGAGCGATTTGATCATCTGCGTTTGCGTCATTCTAGCTGTCGCCATAATTCTCCTTGTTGATTCTCCCGATGTGACGGCATCGACCGTCACATCACCATCGAACACGATTTGAGGCCCTCATTCGCGGGAATTCGGGCCTCGATTCGATAACAATCATACGGGAAGGACATGACGAAGTAAAGAGAAATACGTCGAAAAAAGGCCGGTTTTTCGAGGTTTTTTGCATCTGAGGGCCTTGGGAACCCCATTTTACGGGGTTTTCCACTGCACGTCGCCCTCTTGGAATGCACCGAGTGCCTTGTTTTTCAGCACCCGGAAGCGCGCGCGGCCCGGCGCCGCGCCAGGTTCGAGCGCGATGCGGAGGGATGCGTGCAATTTCAACGCAGGCCCGCCGGCGCTCGATTCCTCCTCCCGGCCGCGCATCCGTGTTTGATTGAGAAACAGAACGGCCGCGCCGGAACGCGCCAGGGAGGACGCCAGTTTGCGCAGTCCCGACGCCAGCACGCGGTTCTGCAGGCCCGGACCGCTGCTGCCCAGCGCAGTTTCGAGTTCCAGTTCCGGAACCAGGGCTGCTGCCGAATCCACTACCAGAAGGTCCAGGGCTCCCGAGAGTGCCAGCCGCTGCAGGATCGCGAATGCCTGCTCGGCACTTTCCGGCTGCGCCACCGGCAATTTTTCTACCGCCACACCGAGTGCGGATGCGTAGGCGGGGTCGAAGGTGTGGTCGGCGTCGATCCATACGGCAGCGCCGCCCGTACCTTGCCAATGCGCCACCAGCCAGAGCGCGAGCGACGTCTTGCCGCAGCCCGCAGGGCCGAAAAGCTCGGTGATGGCACCGCGCGGCAGCGGGCCGAAAGCGAGGCCGGTAGGCAGTCCATCTTCGTCCGAAGCTTTCATGCCAGCCAGCTTCCTTCTAATGGTTCGCTGCCGCTGTTCCTCGCTCATGGTGGGACATGCTTCAGCTTGTCGGGGCGAGCAAAGCTCGCCCGCGCCTCAAAGGGGAACTCGCCACTAGCGACCGAGGTGGCCGCTACTTCCGCACCGGTACGGGCTTGGCGTTTGGGGGCGCCGAGGCTGGAGCTTCGGCCGCCATGGCTGGCTCAGCTTTGATCAGGCCAAGCGCTTTGCGAAGCTCGGAATCGAGCGACTGGCGGATGTCCTGATTGTCCTTCAGGAACTGGCGCGCGTTTTCGCGCCCCTGGCCGATGCGGTCGCCTCTGTAGCTGAACCACGAGCCGCTCTTCTCGACGATGTTCTGCGCCACGCCCAGATCGAGCAAGTCGCCTTCCTTGGATACACCCTCGCCGTAGATGATGTCGAACTCGGCTTCGCGGAAAGGTGAGGCTACCTTATTCTTTACCACCTTGACCTTGGTACGGTTGCCGATCACCTGTTCGCCATCCTTGATGGCGGCGATCCGGCGGATGTCCAGGCGCACCGACGAATAGAACTTCAGCGCGCGTCCGCCGGTAGTGGTTTCGGGATTGCCGAACATCACTCCGATCTTCTCGCGGATCTGGTTGATGAAGATGAGGCAGGTGCGCGACTTGGAAACAACGCCGGTGAGCTTGCGCAGCGCCTGCGACATGAGGCGCGCCTGAACACCCATGTGGCTGTCGCCCATTTCGCCGTCGAGTTCGGCCTTCGGCACCAGCGCGGCCACGGAGTCCACCACCAGGACGTCGATCTGGCCGGAAGAAACCAGCGTGTTGGTGATCTCGAGCGCCTGCTCGCCGAAATCCGGCTGCGACACCAGCAGGTTGTCAATATCGACGCCGAGTTTACGGGAGTAGATGGGGTCGAGTGCGTGCTCGACGTCGATGAACGCCGCGATGCCGCCCTTCTTTTGGGCCTCTGCAACCACCTGGAGCGCAATGGTGGTCTTGCCGGAAGACTCCGGTCCGAAGATTTCGTTGATACGGCCGCGAGGGAAACCGCCGACGCCCAGGGCGGCGTCCAGTGAGATCGAGCCCGTCGAAATCACCGAGACCGGTACGATGGCGTCCTTCGACCCCAGCCGCAGAATCGAGCCTTTGCCGAATTGTTTTTCGATCTGGCCCAGCGCGAGGTCTAAAGCGCGTGCGCGCTCCTTTTCGTCCATGGGATTGGTCACTCCTTTGAATTGGAACGACCACATTGTAACAGGAGGGGGAAGTCAATACGGGAGTCAGGAGACCGCAGTCAGGAGTCAGAATGCCTGGCCATTCGGCTAGTTCGGCCCTGCCCGATTTGCCGATGTGCAGAGCCGCCCGCAAGCGGCATTCTGGAACTGGAGGCTTGAGATGTCAAACGAATTGACGGCGCTTTCGCAGCAACTGGCGGGGGTCGTCGAACGGACGGGGAAGTCGGTGGCGGCGGTACACGGGCATCCGCGGTTCTCGTCGAGCGGGGTGATTTGGCGGCCGGGTGTAATTGTGACGGCCGAGCATACCGTTCGGCGGGAAGAGGAGGTCACGGTCACACTGCCGGATGGAACGAACACGGCGGCGACGCTGGCGGGCAGCGACGCGGGAACGGACATCGCCGTCCTGCGCGTGGAGCATCAGGGCGGCGCCGTCGGGAAACATGCCGGCGGATTGCCCGCGGCGGGCAACCTGGCACTGAATATCGGGCGGTCGAAGAACTCCGGGGTCAATGCAACCTGGGGAATCATCAGCGCGGTGAGCGGACCGTGGCGCACCTGGAGGGGCGGGCGGCTGGATGCGTACATCCGTCTTGATCTGACGATGTATCCCGGTTCGTCCGGGGGCGTCGTGGTGAACGTGGAGGGCGAGCCGCTGGGCATTGCGACCTCGGCGCTTTCGCGCATCGCCGGTCTCGCGATCCCGGCGACGACGGTGGATCGCGTGATCGATGAAATTCTGTCAAAGGGACGCGTGGCGCGGGGCTACCTGGGAGTGGGCCTGCAACCGGTGGAACTGCCGGATCATCAAAAAGGTCTGATCGTGTTGTCGATGGAGCCTGCAGGGCCGGCCGCGAAAGCGGGCGTTCTGATCGGCGACATTCTGATCGCGCTGGGGGAACGGGCCTCGGCGGATACCGACGACGTGCAGGCGGCATTGGAAGCGCACGGGGTGGGCAAGAGCGTGGAAGCCACGGTGCTGCGCGGAGGGGCTTCGCGGAAAATCGGCGTCACGATCGGGGAACGGCCGGGGAGGAGCTGACATGAGTGGATTCGGAGAGATTGCCGAACGCTTGCGGCGCTCCACCGTGGAAGTCCGTATCCGCGGCAATCGCGGCGGCGGGTCGGGAGTGGTGTGGGACCCGTCCGGACTGGTGCTGACCAACGCCCACGTGGCGCGCGCCGGCGAGGCGGAAGTGGAACTGTGGGATGGGCGGAGGCTGGCGGCGCGTGTGGCGTCGCGCGATCCGCGCCGCGACCTGGCGTTGCTGCGCATCTTGGCCGATGGTCTGGAGCCGGCAACGCCGGGTGATTCCGGTGCATTGCGGCCGGGAGAACTGGTGATGGCGGTGGGCAGCCCGCTGGGGTTCGCGGGCGCGCTTTCCCGCGGTGCGGTACACTCGATCGGTCCGATCGACGGCATGGGGACGCAGACGTGGATCCGCGCCGGCGTGCGCCTGGCGCCGGGGAATTCCGGCGGGCCGCTGGCGAACGCGCGCGGCGAGGTGATCGGCATCAACACGGCGATCGTGAACGGCTTGGGTGTGGCGATTCCGTCGAATACGGCGGCGGACTTCGTGGCGCGCGGCCCGCGCCCGGCGTTGGGAGTCGCACTGCAGCCGGTTCCGCTAGGGCTGCTGCTGATGGATGTCGAGGCGGAGGGTGCGGCGGCGAGTGCGTCGCTCCGGGCCGGAGACGTGCTGCTGTTGTCGCTCGATGAACTGCACAAGGCTCTCGATTCCGGCGCCGAGGTGCTGCGGCTGCGATTCCTCCGCGGCGCGGCCGATGCCGGGAACGAACGGCTGCCGGTGCGCGAAGCATCGGTGCGGCTGGCGGCACGGAGAGCGGAGGCGGCGTGATCCGGGTGGCCATTGCGGCCGCATCGCCGGTGGTGAGAGCAGGGCTGGAGGCGCTGGTGGCTTCCAGCCCCGGCTTGCAATTGGCGAACCTCGAAATGCCGGGCGCTGATGTGGTGCTGGCTGCGGGCGGCTTCGAGGCGACGGAAGGCGGCGGCACCCCGATCGTGCTGCTGGCTGCGGACGCCGAGGCCGGCTTCACCCTGGACCAGTTTCAGACGGGCGTGCGCGCGGTGCTGCCACCGGACGCGTCGCCGGCTGCGATTCTCGCTGCGGTGGAAGCCGTGGCGGGAGGATTGGCCGCGATCGATCCCCAGGAACTGGAAGTACTGCTGGGGACGGGACGCCCCCCGTTACAAAGCGCGGAGGAGAATGGGACGCTCACGCCCCGCGAACTGGAGGTGTTGCGCATGATGGCGGAAGGCGCGGCGAACAAGACGATCGCCTGGAAGCTGGGGATTTCCGAACACACGGTGAAGTTCCACGTAGCATCGATTCTCAGCAAGCTGAGAGCGGGTACGCGGACCGAAGCGGTGACGGTCGGCATCCGGCGGGGGCTGGTGATGTTATGAGCTGCCAGCCACGAGCTGCGAGCTCAATGCTTGCCGTATTTGGAAGCGCAGTCTTTCGAGCAGAAGTAGAGGATCTGGCCGTTGAAATTCTTGGAGATGGCAGAAGCGGTCGAGACGTAGGTGCCGCAGACGGGGTCTTTCTTCAATTCACCGCCGGGGGTGACCTGAGGTTGGGCGGCCTGCCGGGTGACGCTGCGCTGTTGCCGCTGGGCCTGGAAAAAGTTGCCGATCAAGGACCGCAGAACCAGAAACAGCAAAATCGGGAAAACAAACTCTACCAAAAAGCTTCGAATCATATTGCGCGGGCTACCGGCTGAGCCGGTAGCCCGAAACTAGGGCCAATCGCTAAAAGCTAAGAGCTATTTTTTCGTCGACTTCTTCTTACTCGCGTCGGGATTCTTGTAGCTCGTTTCGACGCTGCTGCCGAGGGTCTTGATCATATCAGCGGCGGTTGCGGCGTTGGGACCGTTGGGCGCGACTTCCAGATATTTCTGAAACGCTTCCACCGTGCCGGGGGCCGGTGTCACTTTGCCGTCAGCAGTGGTGGTCGCCTTGGACATTAGCGCGACGCCATACTGGTAGAAGGCTTCCGCATAGGGCGGAGTGGCTTCCATGGCTTTCTTGAAGGCCGCTGTTGCCGGGTCAATCTGGCCGACGTTGGTCTCGGTGGCGCCGAGATTGTAGTAATACTGACCGGCACGGGCCGGGTCGAGCTGCGCGGCCTTCTCGAGTTCAGCCTGGGCTTCCGTGTACTTCTTGGATTTGGCGAGCGCGAGGCCGTAGTTGTTGTGCATGCCCGCGTCGTCGGGCTTCAGGGCGAGAGCTTTGCCGTAGGTCTCGATGCACTTCCCCATGGTGGCATCGAAATCGGCACCCGTCTTGGTGAGGGCCAGCTTCATGTACGCGTCGGCCAGATTGCTGTAGACCGCCAGCTTGTTGTTGTCGGTGTCGGCCAGTTCCTCGGCTTTGGTGAAGCTGTCCACTGCCTGCTGATAGTTGGGCGGATTCGCTTCCAGGGCGGCCTTGCCGCCGTTGTAGGCCTCGTTGAGCGCGGCGTTCTTCTTCATTTCCGCTTCGCGCTTCTTCATCTGCTCTTCGAAGGCCTTCTTCTGCTCGGGCGTCATAGACCGTTCCTGCTCTTTGGAGAGCTGGCCGGTCTGCGCCGCCTGCTGCATGGCCGCCTGCTGGGCGGCTTGGGCTGCGACGGCCTTGCTGGCATCAAAGTCCATCTGCAGCGGATCGCCCGGCCGGGTCTTCACGTTGTTGACCTTATCGACCTCTTTGCCGTCGATTTCGCACGAGAGGTTGTAGGTGCCGATGGGCAGGCCATTGTAGATGTAGTGGCCTTTCTTGTCGGATTTGACCTTATAGTTGGCTTTGATGTCTGTGCGCGTAAAGTAGATGATGGCGCCTTGGACCGGCTTGCCATCCGCTCCTTTCACAACTCCTTCAACGGCGGTGATTTGCGCGAACGATGTGAAGGCAAGAAATAATAGCCCGGCGCAGCTTGCTGCCAGGTGACGGAACTTCATAGGACCTCCAAACTGGGGAGTAGCGTGGATTAAATTCCAGTATATCGTATCTGTTTTTAACATCCCGCGCACGGCGCCGCAAGCGGCGCGAGCCATGAGCGGTGAGCTGCGCCTGCGGCGCGGGGCCGGTGAAGCACTTTTCCGGAGCGGAGGGTGTAGGCCACGGCGGCGAGGGCGGTTATGTCCTGCGTGGGATCGGCATCGAGAACGGTGAGGTCGGCCTGGAAGCCGGGGACGATGCGGCCGAGGCGGTGGGATTCGTCGAAACGGGCGGCGGGAGCGGTGGTGAGGGAGGCGAGGATCTGGCGAAAGCTCATGCCGGCGGCGGACATGAGCGCGTACTCCTCGGAGGGATCGTACTCGACAGCGCCGAGATCGGTGCCGAACAGGACGGTTCCGCCGCGGGCGAGAAAGGCCCGCAGTTGCGTGAGTTCGGTTTCGACCACCTGCTGCTGAAAGGAGAGGCGGTCGTGGCGCGCGTAATGTTTCCAGAGAGTGAGTGTGGGGGTGAGAGCGACCTGGTGCGCCTGCATCTCGTCAACGAGGGCGTCGTCCCAGGGTCCGGAGTGCGGAGTGGTGTGAGCCACAATATCGACGCCGCCGCGGACGGCTGTGAGGACATCGGCGCCGTTGTTGGGGTGCACGAATACCTGCTTGCCGGCTGCGTGCGCTTCGACAGCGGCGGCTGCGAAGGCGGCCGGCGGTAGCGGGGCGCCGCGCGGCGAAGAGGCGAAGAGCTTGATGGCATCGACGCCTTCGTCGAGCATATGGCGAACTGCCGCTCTCGCCTCTGGGCCGTCGGATACCTCCGGGGCGGGGAACTTCATGGCGCCCATCATGTGTAATACGAGGTCGGGCGGAAGGGCGCCGGGAGGGACAATGCCTTCCCCGGTGGAACGGATGCACGGGCCTGCGACTTCGCCGGATTCGATGCGGTCGCGGATCGTGCGGGTGTTGCGCCACTCGGAGCCGGTATCGAAAACGCGGGTGAAACCGTAGCGGGTGAGCATGGCGTGGAGTTGGCCGGCGAGATCGGCCGCGGGGATCTCAGCCGCGTTGGCCCACTTGCGCTCAAAGAAGTGAACGTGGCTGTTCCAGAAGCCCGCGGTGACGGTGCGGCCGGAGCAGTCGAGCTGGGGCGCGCAGGCGCGGAGTTGAAACGCACCGCGAGGGCCGACAGTGGCGATTTTGCCGTCTTGGATGAGCACGACGCCGTTGGGAATAGGATCGGCGTCGGGGGCGGTGTAGATGGTGCCGCCGACGAGCGCGAGCGTTTGGCTGTCTGCCATAGGGAAAGGCTAGCAGTTTAGAGCTTTTAGCGGTTAGCGCTTAGCTGTGAAGCTACGTCGACAGTGAACCGTCGACAGCCCGACAGCTAAACCCGCCGCGCACAGCGCCGTCGAAGCTGATCCTGAAGCTGTCAACTGTCGATTCTTTGCCGGCTCGTAGCTATTCTTCGCGCAGCGCTTCGATGGGATGCAACCGCGTGGCGCGGCGCACGGGAAGCCATGCGGCTGCGGCGCATACCAAAATCAGGAGGGCAACGGCCGCTGCCATGGTGAACGGATCGTTGGGTTGAACGTTGTAGAGCATGGCGCGTACGATGTGAGACGTCGCGAGCACGGCGGCTATACCCGCGGCGAGGCCGGCGATGGTGTGGGCCATGGCTTCTTTCACCACCAGCCAGATGACTGAGCGGCGCTGCGCGCCGAGGGCCATACGGATGCCGATCTCGCCTGTGCGCCGCGTCACGTTGTAAGCGAGGATGCCGTACAGGCCTACGCACGTCAACAGCAGCGCCAGCACGCCGATAAAGACCGAGATGTAAGCCGTGAGACGCTCGCTGGACAGGGACTCGTCGATCTGCTGCCGCATGGTCTTGATGCTGCCGACGGGCATCGTGGGAGCTTCCTCGCGAAGAATGCGGCGGAAGGCGGCGAGGGTGGAGCCCAGCGGCGCGGCGGTACGGAGGGCAACGTACCCTTTCTGTGTCGTCTGCGTATAGGGGATGTACACCGTGTTGGGCAGGGCTTCGCGCAGATTCAGGTATTTGGTGTTGCCCACCACACCGACGATGCGACGGGGTTCGCGACCGGAGCTCTCTGCCCGGATGCGGGCACCGATGGCGCCGCCGCTTGGAAACCATCGGCGCGCGGCGTTCTCGCTTATCAGGATGACCGGTTCGGATTGTGCCGTGTCCGCCGCGTCGAATTCCCGGCCCTCCAGCAGGGGAATGCCCATGGTTTTGGTGAAGCTGGTGCCTATCGTATTGATATCGGCTTCCCGCTGGTTTTCGGACAGATCGGACCGGCCGAGAATAGCGAAGATATCGTCCCATCCGCCGCCGGTCAGGGGCGTGGTGGAAAGCACGGTGGCGGATTGGACGCCGGGAATTGCGCGCGCGCGTTCCATGAGCCGGCCGAACAAGTTGACGGCCGCCGGTCCTATGACGGGGGGACGCGAATTCAGCACCCAGACGATGGTGAGGTGGTCGGGATCGAAACCGGGATGGAGAGTCGCCAGCCGCGCCAGAGTTCCGGCAAAGAGTCCGGCGGCCGCCAACAGCACCACCGAGAGCGCGATCTGAACGGCGAGCAAGAGCCGGCCGAGGCCGGAGTGCCGGTGCGAGGCCCGTAGCTGATGCGTGTGCTCCTTCAGAATGCCGGCTGCGCCTTGGCGCGTGGCGCGCAGTGCCGGCCAGGTGCCAAAGAGGATGCCGCCGGCCGTGGCGGCGGCGGCGGTAAAGAGGATAACGCGCCCGTCGGGATTGAGGTCGAGGCGCAAGGGGTTGTCGGCGGTGGACAGCACGCCGATGAGGACGCGGGTGGACCAAAAGGAAAACAGAAGCCCACCGGCGGACCCCGCGGCGGACAGGACGAGGCTTTCCGTAAGGAACTGCCGGACCAGCCGGCCGCGCCCGGCGCCGAGCGCAAGGCGCATGCCGACCTCACGCCACCGCGCCGAGGCGCGAGCCGTGAGCAGATTCGCCATGTTGGCGCAAGCGATGAGAAGCACCAGGGCGACCAGCGCCATCAGCACGTTTAGCGGGTTCTTCACGCGGTTGCGGAGTCCGGTGTAGCCGGATCGGCCGGACTCGACCCCGAGCACGCGAGCCAGAGCCTTTGCCTTGCGATCCTCGCGCATCCGCGGCCTCAGGGTAGCTTCCATACTGGGTAGGGAGATGACACGAAGGTTGGAAGCGGCTTTCTCCCACGAGACGCCTGGCCGCAAGCGGCCCATCACCGTGAGGAACCAGCAGTCCGGATTATCCAGGCAGCTTGCATTGTCGCCTGTTTGGCGAGCGAGATTCAGGGGGAGCCAGATATCGGGCGCGGTTCCGACCTCCACGCCGAAAAAGCCGGGCGGCATTACGCCGACGATAGTCACCACCACGCTGTTGATTACCATGGTTCGCCCGATGACAGCCGGGCTGCTGCCGTACTTGCGCGACCAGAGGCCGCTGGAGATGACCACGACAGGGCCGCTGGCACCGCCGCCCGGACGGTCGTCATCCGAGCCGAATGTGCGGCCGATGACGGGAGCGACGCCGAGCGAACGGAAATACTCGCCGCTGCCGTAAACGGCCGGGGTGAGGAGCATGTCCGCGCCATCCGGCACCTGCACCTCGCGGTAGGTCGAGGCGAACATATTCGAAAAAACCTCGTTGCGGTCCTGCACCTGGCGGAAAAGCGGATAGTTGAACGACCGTCGGTCGGTATCCGACCGCAGGAGGGCGAGCTGTTCGGGATGCGCGACCGGCAGCGGGCGGATGAGCAGCGCGTCCATGAGGCTGAAGACGGCAGTGTTGGCGCCGATGCCGAGAGCGAGCGAGACGATTGCGATGGCGGCGAAGCCGGGATTTTGGCGAAGCGTGCGGACAGTGAGGCGGAGATCGGCGCGGAACTCATCGATGCGCTGCAATCCCCAAGCCTGGCGGCACTCATCTTTGGCGGCTTCGAGCGCACCGAACTCCAGGCGCGACCGGCGCTCGGCTTCCGCACGCGGAACGCCGGTGCGGACGAGGTCATCGACATACGCGGTGATATGGAAGCGCAGCTCGGCATCCATGTCGCTTTCGAACTGTTTGCGGCGGAAGATCCTCACAACTCCTCCGCGACAGCGCCGAGCACGCCCGCGATGACGGCCGAGAATCGATTCCAGGAATCGGTCTCGGCTTTCAGTTGGCGCCGACCGGCGGGAGTGAGCGAATAGAACTTCGCCTTTCGATGGTTGTCGCTCTCACCCCACTCGGAGGCGATGAGCCCTTTGCGCTCCAGTCGATAGAGCGCAGGATAGAGCGAGCCCTGCTGGATCTGGAGCCGGCCGCCGGCAAGCTGCTGGATGCGGAGCAGGACGCCATAGCCGTGGAGGCCGCCGAGAGAGACGGCTTTCAGGATGAGCATGTCGAGGGTGCCTTGCAGAAGATCGACCTGTGGCGGCATTCCTAGATTCTCTAGGAGAATGCTACGTCAGTTCTCCTAGAGTGTCAAGGAGAGACGCCACGACCGCTCCCCACGCTCGCGGCTTGGAACGCGCCCTCATTCAGAGCCGCAACCCCAGGGAGCGGTCGAGCTCACGGTAAACATCCGCCGATGTGTGGATTTGGGGAGCATAGCCGCGGCGGAAACATTCGACGATGGGTCGCGGGGTGAGGACAGTGACGGTTGCGTGGGCGGGACGGGGGCGGCGTTGCGTGTAGGATTCGGGAGTCCAGAGAAGGAGGGCGTTGTTCCAGACGAGCCAGGGTGAGTGGTCGATTTCAACGAAGGTGCCGTCTGGCAAGGATTCGAGGGGGGCGCGGTGGGGGACCTGTGTCAGGTGCTCGACGCGGTGACGGTGAAGCTCGAGGTCGATGGCGTCGGCGAGCACGGGCCGGCCACTCCAGGCGGCTTTGAACGCGTTGAAGCGCTCCCGGCGGCATTCGGCGCACGGTCGGTGGCCGGCGGCGAAGGCAACGGCTTCATCGAGGAAGAAGAGTTCGGTGTAGCGGCGGGGAGACATCACGGCGCGGCGGATGCCTTTGAATTCGAGGACGCAGGCGATCCAGCGGCGCGTCTTCCAGGAGCGGACGATTTCGCGGGCGTCATTATGGAGCGCACCGCCGCGGTTGCCCATGATAGTTCCGCGTGCTGGTGTGCGGAAGAGGACGCCATAGGGATCGACGCGGTTCTGGAGGGGCATGTGGGGATATAGTAGCGATTTCGTGCGAGCTAGGCTCGCATGGGACAGGCGAATCGCCTGTTCCGCCTATGCAAGCTGCGCCACATGGCCGGATGCCATCCGGCCGCCGACTGCCAGTCTGCCCACTTAGCAGTCGACGTGGTGGCGGAAGAAGCGTTCCAAGGCCTGCTTGTTTTTGGAGGACAGGCGGGCGGCGAGGTCGCGCATTTCGGCGGCGGGCAGGGGCTGGAAGGCTTTGGCCAGGGCGAGGTTGTGCTCGATGTGCTCCAGCTTCGGCATGCCGACGACGGCCGCGGTGACGGGGAGCGAAAGCGTGTAATAGAGCAGCGTCTCCAGTGGGGCCTGGCCGACGAGAGCGTCCTGGGCGAAGCTCTTGATTGCCAGCACGCCCATCTTCTTGCGCACGGCGACGGGCAGCGCGCTGGTTTCGAAGCTGGTGTGCATCTCGGGGTTGGGCACCATGCCCTTACCTTTTCCGCCGTTCATCATGGCGGCCATGCCGGCGTTGAGCGCCATCTGGCAGCAATCGAAGTCGTGACGCTCGAGGGCCGCCTGCATGACGGCAGGGTTGGTGTGGCTCGTGATGCCGATGAAGCGCGTCAGCTTCTGATCGCGGAATTTGTACAACTGGTCGAGCACGCCGCCTTTGGATTCAACCTTGGCAAGGTCGTCTGGATCGGTGAGCGAGTGGATGTGGAGGAGATCTACGTGGTCGACCTGGAGGGATTTGAGGCTAAGCTCGACGGAGCGTTTGGCTTCTTCGGGATCGCGCGAGGAGATCTTGGTAGCGAGGAAGATGGCCTCGCGGCGGCCTTTGATGGCCGTGCCGACACGCTTCTCGGAAAGGTGGTCCTTGCCGTAATCGTCGGCGGTGTCGATGTAGGTGATGCCCCCATTGAGAGCCTTTTGCAGGGCCGCGATCGCCTGGTCGTCTTCCTGGAAGCTGAGGAAGCGGCTGCCGCTGCCGAAGGCCAGGATGGAGACGCGTGCGCCGGTTTTACCGAGGACGCGGGTTGGGAGCGCCGTCTTGCCTGGATCGGCGACCAAAGATCCGGCGGCCATTGCGCCGGCTGCGGTTGTACCGATAAATTCGCGACGAGTGAAGCTCATAAAATAAGCTTACAGCTATCAGCTCACGGCGGACAGCTAAAACTGTCAGCTTCGAGCCGCGAGCTGCGAGCCAAAGCCTCGGTGTTCCCGTAGCTTTTAGGCGAGAACTGAAAGCCGACGGCTGGAGGCTGCTATTGAGCTAACGTTTCCCATTTGGCTTCGAAGCCGGCGGGGAGGACGTGGCGGGGTTTGGAGGTGGGAAAGAGGAAGGTGCCGACGTTCCAGAATTCGAGGCCGCGGCCGTGCGACTGGAGATTGGCGCCGAGCTCGGTGGCGAGCTCGGGGCTTGGGTCGTAGCGCGCGGCGAATGGGAACCGGATGTCGCCCTGCACCACGCGATTGAAGGATAGAGCGACGAGGAAATAGGGCCGCGGGAACAGATGATGCTCGAGGCGCGTGATGCGGCCTCTCACAGTGGCGCCGGCAGGGATGAGGACGGGGCTGGACGCCGAGCGACGCACGGGCTTAGAGATTTTCGCTTCGACGAGGTCGCCGGCGGCGGCAGCGTCAGTATCGACGGGGGTGGCGAGCGAAAGGATTACGGGTACGCCGAGCGGCAGAGCCAGCGGTTCGAGGACCGCGGGTCTGGTGGCGCTTTCCGCTTCCGGGGCGGAGTCGAAACGGACCTCGGATGCGGCCTGGTATTCGCGGCAACTGCCGAAAGTGGTGAGGCTGGAGGTTTCGGCGGCATCGTTCATGACGATCTGCATCTCCGCCTGGCGTGGGAGGAGTACGTCGCCGTCGCCGACCCGCACCTTCTGGTAATCGAGGGAAGCGTCGACGGCGCACATGCCGCTGGCGGGCGGCAGATCAGCGGACTGAATGGTGAAGCGCTGGAGCTCGAGCGAAGTGGAATCGAGCCAGAAGGAGCCGGAATAAGGGATGGTCTGCCAGGAGGCGCCGGCCTTGACGCGGTAGCGGCTCGCCTGCAGAGGAACGCGGTAATGGTATTCGTCCAACCGGTTGGCGTTGGCCGGAACGTCGCCCGCCTTTTGGAACTCGGCACCGGGATTGTCGAAGACGCCAATGAGGTGGGCGCCGAAGGAGCCTGTGCCGATGGGACCGCCGTGGATGATCTGATCAACGTTGCGGGCGTCGAAACGGGTGGCGCCGGGCCAGGAATGGATCTCGCGGCCTTCGTCGAGAGTGACTTCGAGACGGAGGCGGTCGGTGGAGTCGAGCACAAGCGGCGTGTTGCGCGAGGAGCGGTCTGCCTGGATCTGCCCGCAGGTGCCGGGAGATGACGCGCGGGGCGGCTGGTAGTAGCGGCGCTCGACCGTCTCGACACAGGCGTAGCGGCCGAGTCGGCGGGTCATGGCTTCCAGGCTCGGGCGCGCGCGTTCGAGCACGGCTTCGGGCGGGGTCTCCAGAGCGGGGCCGGCCCGTCCCAGAATCAGGATCACAGCCGGCAGAGGCAGCGCGGGTAGAATGAGCCGGAGCACCGCTGTTGCCGGGCGGAACATGGAGGCCTACTTTTTCTGCGCGACCGCGTAGCTCCGCGGCTTCCAGTTTTGCGCGGCTTTATCGCCAGCAGCTGCATCGTCGGAGGTGAGCTTGGCGGCCTCTTCAGTGCGCAGCTTCTCAACGCTCTTTTCGCCGTGCAGGTAAGCGAGAGTGAGCCAGAAGTACGCGCGCTTGTCGTCTCGATCCATGCCCATGCCTTTAGCGTAGAACGTGCCCAGGGCTGCCTGGGCGGGAGCATAGCCGCGGCCGGCGGAGGCGCGGGTCCAGCGGACGGCCTGATCTTCGTCGTGCGGCACGCCTTTGCCGGCGGCATAAAGATGCGCGAGCTGGAACTGCGCTTCGGGATGGCCCTTCTGCGCGGCCTGCTCGTACCAGTAAACCGCCTGCTTCTCGTCTTTCTGCACGCCGTAGCCTCCGATGAGGGCCCAGTCGGTGGCGGGGCCGTCGGTTTCGGGCGCGTTGGCCATCTGGAACCAGCGCATGGCATCGGCTTCGTCGCGCGGCACGCCCCAGCCGCGGGCGTACATCTGGCCGAGTGCGAACTCGGCTTCGGCATTGCCCTTCTCGGCGGCTTTGCGATACCACTGCTCGGCGAGAGTGAGGTCGCGTTTCACGCCGTGGCCCTGCGCGTAGAGGACGCCGAGGTCGAACTCGGCTTCGGGCTGTCCGTCTTCGGCGGCAGCCTTCCACTCGTTGAAGGCCGTGGTGTAGTCCTTATTCTTGAAGGCTCGCATTCCCGCTGCCACGTCAGCGCGCAGAGGCAGGATGCAGAAGATCGAAGCGAGACCGAAAACTCCGTTACGGATCGAGCGATATTGCATACCCAGGGCTCCTTTCGTTTGCAATAAACGCCTGCTGAGCACGTTGTATCACGATTGGGGGGTGGGGGCAAATGCCGGAGTGAAGCTCCTAGCTCTTAGCTGTTAGCTAAAGGCTTTACGGCGGGCCTTCGGCCCGCGCCGGTGCGATAATCGGGGCGGGGCGACGTGGCGGTAATTGTCAATTCGTTTTTCGAGGAGCGTGTGGAACGACTTTTCGATCTGGCAGGACTCGTGGAGAAGATCTTTGCGTCGGTCGGGCTGGAGTATAGGGTTGTCGGCGGGCTGGCGGCTTACCTGTATGTGGAGCAGGTGGACCCGGATGCCGGGCGCCTGACAAAAGACATCGATATCGCGGTGCGGCGCGAGGATCTGGAGAAGATTGCGGAAGCGGCGGCACGGTTTGGGCTGGAGTACCGGCATGTGGCCGGTGTGGACATGCTGGTGGAAGCCGACAAGCCGTCGGCCAGGCGCGCGGTGCACATGGTATTCACCGGGGAGAAGGTGAGGGCGGAGTATACAGAGGCTGTGCCGCCGCTCGGGCAATGTAACACCATTCGGGGAATCCGGGTCACGCCGCTGGCGGATTTGGTGCGGATGAAGCTGACGAGCTTCCGCTCTCGTGATGAGACGCAGTTGAAAGATCTCGACGAGGCCGGGCTGATCGCAGCCGAGATCGAGAATGAACTTCCGGCGGTGTTGCGCGAGCGGCTCCGGCGAATGCGCGAGCGAGAGTAGCAGAGGGTGAGCTCGGCTCGCATGACAGGATGCCATCCGGCCGCAGGATGCCATCCTGACCCTGATGACCGGGCAGTCCCAAAAACGGACAGCGCGGATGGCGGTCGGGCTGTGCTAAACCAGTAGGTTGCCGGGGGCACCAAACGTGCAATTCAAACGTCCAATATGGGGACGGCTCTAATGGATCCGGGGACCCGAACTGCTGAGAGGCCGGCGTTTCGCGTACTGGTTTGCGACGATCAGCCGGACGTTCGCGAAGCGCTGCGGCTGCTGCTGAAAGGCCAGGGATGGCAGACGGCGACGGCCGATTCCCCTGCGGCGCTCTTGGAGCAGGCGCGCACGGAGGCGTTCGATCTGATTCTGCTCGACCTCAATTACACGCGCGACACGACTTCGGGCGCGGAGGGCATGGATTTGCTGGCGGCGCTGGAAACGCAGGGCAACCAGGCGCCGGTGATGGTGATGACCGCCTGGAGCAGCTTTGATCTCGCTGTGGAGGCGATGCGACGGGGCGCCTGCGATTTCATTCAGAAGCCGTGGGATAACCAGAAGCTGGTCGCGGCCATAGAGAAGCAGGCGGAAAGCGAGCGCAAGCGGAAATCGGAGCTGGAGATTGCCGCCAACGTGCAGCAGAAGCTATTCCCCAGCAAGCTGCGTCCGCTGAACACGCTGGACTACAGCGCGCAGTGCGTGGCGGCCCGCGTGGTAGGCGGCGACTATTACGATTTTCTGGACACGTGCAGCGACAGTATGGTGTTCGTGCTGGCGGACGTGTGCGGCAAGGGCGTGCCGGCGGCGCTGCTGATGGCGAACCTGCAGGCGTGGTTCCGCAGCCAGCCGGCGGCCAGCCTGCAGGAGCCCGTGCCGCTGCTGGAGAGCGTGAACCGGCATTTCTATGCGTCGACGGAACCGGACCGCTTCGCCACGCTGTTCTACGGGCTATACAACGATCGGACGCGCCGGCTGCGTTACGTGAATTGCGCGCACTCCGAGCCGCTGCTGCTGCGGGGATCAGGCGCGCTGGAGCGGCTGGAGCCGACGGCCACAGTGGTGGGCGCTTTCGCGCGGTGGCACTGCGTGGAGGCGAGCGTGGAGGTGCGGCCGGGCGACATGCTGACGCTGTATTCGGACGGTGTGACCGAAGCCATGGGGGCGGGCAACGAAGAGTTCGGCGATGACCGGCTGATCGCGACGCTGCGGGCAAACCGGCGGGCGGAGGCGAGCGAGACCGTGCGAGCCGTGATCGGCGCGGTGGCGGATTTCAGCCGCGGGCCGAGAAGCGACGATGAGACGGTGATGGTGCTCCGCGGAAAAAGCTAAGGGCTCTCGCAAAGGCGCAAACAAGGGAATAGCTACTAGCGCTTAGCGACTAGCTCTTAGCTGGCGGCTCCATGCACCCCACGCCGGATCCAGAATCGACCGATTCAGGCCGGACTTGTGTTTCACATTCGAGCCGGGATTCTCCTTTGTCCCGGCGGCTGATCTCGACATGTTCCGCACCTTCCGGTCTTCGATGTTCCCCTGTTCGATCTGGAATTGTTTCCGATCGGGATAGCGGAAGCTGTCGCGGCATGGATGCTTCTTTTTGAACTTGGGCGCTTCGATCACCTCCTCGGGCCGAATCCATCCGAGCCCGAGTTTCTTCAGGGTCTCGAAGTGCCGCGACCATGCCGCTTCGAGATTACGGAGCGCCTGCTGTGAGGCGTGGACTGGAGCCTCGCC
>Ga0126381_100002121_pt1 | contig 21465 bp, 18 predicted proteins | sample PanSoiMetPlot_28_FD_96465 | JGI IMG/M metagenome (GOLD analysis project Ga0126381, IMG submission 96465) | Tropical forest soil microbial communities from Panama - MetaG Plot_28 | ecosystem: Environmental > Terrestrial > Soil > Tropical forest > Bulk soil | place: Panama | collected 2016-02-17
GAAGGTGTCGATATCCTCCTCCTCGTCGTCTTCGGCGATGAGCTGCGACTGCAGCGGCTGCGAGAGCTTGGAGCCGTCGCGGTAGAGCGCATTGGCCTTGAGGCCGAGCTTCCAGGAGAGGAGGTATGCTTCCTTGCAGTCCTCGACGGTCGCGTCGTTCGGCATGTTGATGGTCTTGGAGATGGCGCCGGTGATGAAGGGCTGCGCCGCCGCCAGCATGCGGATGTGGCTCTCGACCGAGAGATAGCGCTTGCCGGTGCGCCCGCATGGATTGGCGCAGTCGAACACCGCGTAATGCTCGGGGCGCAGGTGCGGGGCGCCCTCGACCGTCATGGCGCCGCACACATGGATGTTGGCGGCCTCGATCTCGCGCCGGGAGAAGCCGATATGCGCGAGCAGATCGAAGCCCGGCGCGTCGAGCAGCGCTGCCTCGATGCCGAGCACGTCGCGGCAGAAGGCCTCGCCCAAGGTCCATTTGTTGAAAGCGAACTTGATGTCGAAGGCGGTGGGCAGCGCCTTCTCGATCCGCTCGATCGCGTCGGCATCGAAGCCCTTGGCCCGCAGCGTCGAATGATTGATGGCGGGCGCCTGGGCGAGCGAGCCGTGGCCGACCGCGTAGGCTTCGATCTCGGCGATCTCGGCCTCCTTGTAGCCGAGCACGCGCAGCGCCTCGGGTACCGCGCGGTTGATGATCTTGAAATAGCCGCCGCCGGCGAGCTTCTTGAACTTCACCAATGCGAAATCTGGCTCGATGCCGGTGGTGTCGCAGTCCATCACCAGCGCGATGGTGCCGGTCGGGGCGATCACGCTCACCTGCGCGTTGCGGAAGCCGTGCATGCTGCCGAGCGAGAGCGCCTGATCCCAGGCGCGCTTGGCGTGCTCGACGAGGCGCGCCTCGGGGCAAGCTTTGTGGTCGAGCGGCACCGGCGCCGTCGCCAGCTTCTCGTAGCCCACGCGCTCGCCATGCGCGGCGCGGCGGTGGTTGCGGATCACGCGCAGCATGTGCTCGCGGTTCTTCTTGTAGCTCTGGAAGGCGCCGAGCTGCGCTGCCATCTCGGCCGAGGTCGCGTAGCTGATGCCGGTCATGATCGCGGTCAGGGCGCCGCAGATCTGGCGACCGGCCTCGCTGTCATAGGGAATGCCTGACGACATCAGGAGGCCGCCCACATTGGCATAGCCGAGGCCGAGCGTGCGGAACTCGAAGGAGAGTTGCGCGATCTCGCGCGAAGGGAACTGCGCCATCAGCACCGAGATTTCGAGCACGACGGTCCACAGCCGCACGGCGTGCGCGTAACCTTCAATGTCGAATTGCCCCCACCCTGACCCTACCCCGCTTGCGGGGGAGGGAGGGGAGGGGGTGCGGAACGCGAGCAGGTTCAGCGATGCGAGATTGCACGCCGTGTCGTCCAGGAACATGTATTCCGAGCATGGATTGGAGGCGCGGATCTCGCCGGCCGCCGGGCAGGTGTGCCAGTCGTTGATGGTGGTGTGGAACTGCAGGCCCGGATCGGCGCTGGCCCAGGCCGCGTAGCCGATCTTGTCCCACAGATCGCGCGCCTTGACGGTCCGCGCGACCTTGCCGGTGGTGCGCCAGGTCAAATCCCACGCGCCGTCCGCCTCGACGGTCTTGAGGAACTCGTCGGTCACCCGCACGGTGTTGTTGGAGTTCTGGCCTGAGACCGTCAGATACGCCTCCGAATCCCAGTCGGTGTCGTAGATCGGGAAGGGGAGGTCGGTATGGCCCTGCTTGGCGAACTGGATCACGCGCTTGATGTAGGCGTCGGGCACGTGGTTGCGGCGCGCCGCCTTGACCTCGCGGCGCAGCACCGGGTTCTTCTCTGGATCGAAGCAGTCGTCGCCCGAGCCTTGACAGTTGACGCAGGCCTTGATGATGGCCCGCAGATGCCGCTGGTTGATCTTCGAGCCGGTGACGAGGCTCCCGACCTTCTGCTCCTCGTTGACCTTCCAGTCGATGAACTGCTCGATGTCCGGGTGGTCGGTGTCGACGATCACCATCTTGGCGGCGCGCCGCGTGGTGCCGCCGGATTTGATCGCGCCCGCCGCGCGGTCGCCGATCTTGAGGAAGCTCATCAGGCCCGAGGAGCGCCCGCCGCCGGCGAGCCTTTCGCCATCGCCGCGCAGCTTGGAGAAATTGGTGCCGGTGCCGGAGCCGTACTTGAACAGGCGCGCCTCGCGCACCCACAAATCCATGATCCCGCCGTCATTGACGAGATCGTCCTTGATCGACTGGATGAAGCAGGCGTGCGGCTGCGGATGCTCGTAGGCCGATTTCGACTTGACGAGCTTGCCGTTCTGGAAATCGACGTAGTAGTGGCCCTGGCTTGGCCCGTCGATACCGTAGGCCCAGTTGAGACCGGTGTTGAACCATTGCGGTGAGTTCGGCGCCGCCATCTGCATCGCCAGCATGAAGACGAGCTCGTCGAAGAAGGCACGCGCGTCCGCCTCGCCGTCGAAATAGCCGCCCTTCCAGCCCCAATAAGTCCAGGTGCCGGCGAGCCGTTCGAACACCTGCTTTGCGGAACGCTCGCCCGTCGAGCGCTCCTTCTCGGGCAAGAGCGCAAGCGCCTCCGCGTCGGGCACGGAACGCCACAGCCAGGAGGGGACGGTCGGCTCCTCGACCTTCTTGAGGCGCGTGGGCACGCCCGCCTTGCGGAAATACTTCTGCGCCAGCACGTCGGCGGCGACCTGCGACCAGAACTCCGGCACCTCGACGTTCTCGGCCTTGAACACGACCGAGCCATCGGGATTGCGAATCTCGCTTCCCGTTAGGCGGAACGCGATGTCCGCATAGACCGATTGTCCTTCCTTGGTGAAGCGCCGCTCAAACCGCATTTTCTTGCCCCTTTTTCATTGCCTCGGCGACTTCGAGGGATGTCCCCGCTATATAGGCCGCCGACTCGTTTTCCGCCCGCGGCCCTGTCCGACCGCGGCTCGACCGGGTTCACCCGGCTCTGTCTGACACACGCCTGTCTCGCTGGTCGGACCCTCTCTTGATCCCTCCTCGCAAGGCGCGGGGAGCGTGCAGCGGGCACATGACTGCCCGCCTCCGGAGCCCTTGGCGGCGCGCGGAGCGGTTACGCAACCCCTGTCAGGAGAGCGCCCGGCGGGACCACGAACCACTCAACGCCGAACAGACGAAGGCTAGGACGACTCCGCTGTCACCGTCAAGCATTAGTACGCGAATCTGAATCAACCCCTAAATCTGGTGGTAAAGGTGTGAAATGTGGGGAAGAATCGGCAGCCGGCCTGCAAGTATCGGAGATTCAGGGGAGATTCAGAAGTGACCCATAGGGGTTTTCCCGTCGCAGAATCGTGGCTTGGGGAAAACATTCCTGGGCCGCGGTACGGGGGCTACTGGCGCGGACGATGGCGCGGTACCGCGGAGACGGATGCAAGCCGGGCCTTAAGAGCCCGCTTCAAGGCACTGCGCTACCCGAGCTCCCGGCGAGGTCGGCCAAACTGGTAGTTTGTTACGCGAATCGCCGACTAACTTGGGGTCTCTTCAATCGCTCTGTGGAATGCCGGCATTGCGCGCGAGCTCGACGGTCGAGCGCACGTCCTCGCGGAAATAGGCGTCGAACTCCGCGGTGGTCATCGCCATGGGCTCGACCCCGACCTTGCTGAGCCGCTCCCGCACGGCCGGCACATCCAGCGCCTTGCGGGTCTCGTCGTAGAGCTTGCCGATGATGCTCTTGGGCGTCTGCGCGGGCGCGAACAGGCCGGTCCAGAAGTGATAGGCCGCATCCTTCAGGCCCGCCTCAGCGGTGGTTGGAACATTGGGCAAGGCCGCGGTGCGTGTCGCGGTCGAGACCGCGAGCGCCGCGAGCTTGCCGTCATTGATGAGCGGCAGAGCAGGCGCGATGGGCAAGAAATAGAAATCGACCCGCCCGGTGATCACATCGGAGAGCGCCTCGTTGGGACCCCGATAGGGGACATGGAGCGCCTGGAAGCCGGCGCTGAAGCGCAGCCTCTCGGCCGCAAAATGCGAGGCGCTGCCCACGCCGGCCGATGCAAACGTCAACGTATTGGGCTTGGCCTTGGCGGCGGCGACGAGGTCGGAGACGGTCTTCCAGCCCTTCGACGGAGAGGCGACGAGCACCGTTGGCTGCAGCCCAAGCGGAATGATCGAGGCGAAGTCGTGCAGCGTGTCGTAGGGCAGGCTCTTGTAGATCGCCTGGCCGGCGCTGAAGGTCGACGAGTGAACCAGGATCGTGTAGCCGTCGGGGTTGGCCTTCGCGACGAACGCGACGCCGGTGGTGCCGCCGGCGCCGGCGCGGTTCTCAATCACGATCGGCTCGCCGAGCTGCTGCGAGAGCTGGTCGAGTACGATCCGCCCGACCACGTCATTGGCGTTACCGGCGCTAAAGGGAATGAGCGCCAGGATCTGCCGCGTCGGCCAGGCCTGGGCGTGGGCTTGCCCCAGCGTCAGCGTCAGAATTGCCAACGTGCCCGCGATTGCGCGCCACAGAGCCATCGGTTCCTCCTGTTCCCGGAAAACGCTGCAGGCTTGTCTTGCCGGCTTGCACAAAGCATAGGCAGCCGCTGTGGCGGCCGCAACCTTAGCGTGGAAGCGCGGCCTCGATGCCGGCCTCGGTCTCGGCTGCCGCCGGCAGCGCCGCCGCGAGCGGCGGCAGGCATTGCGGATGGTGCTCCTGCAGGTACGCGATCGTCTTCTCGCGGATCTCGTAGCGCAGCTCCGCCACGGCGCCCGAGGAGCGGGCGCTGGCGATCGCGCGCAGCTCGAGCGAATTCTCCCGCGCCTCCTGCACCTGCAGCTTGGCGACATCGCCGTCCCAATGGGGCGAGGCCTGGATGATCTCGATGACCTTGGCGCGCAAGGTCTCGACCGGCACGTGATAGCTCACATGGAACAGTACCGAGCCGACGAGCTTGGTCGAGGAGCGCGTCCAGTTCTCGAACGGCTTCTCGATGAAGTAGGAGAGCGGCACGATCAGTCGCCGCAGGTCCCACAGGCCGAGCACCACATAGGTCGAGTTGATCTCCTCGACGCGGCCCCATTGGGTCTCGAATACGACCTCGTCGTCGATGCGGATCGGCTGAGTGGTGGCGATCTGTAAGCCGGCGATGAGGTTGCTCAGCATCGGCCGTGCCGCAAGGCCCGCCACCAGACCCGCGACGCCGGCGGAGGCGAAAAGACTCAGGCCATATTGCCGCACCGGCTCGAAGGTCATCAGCGCCGCGCTCACCGTCAGCACGACGATCACGCTGTCGATGACTTGGCGCAGCACGCGCACCTGCGTCAGGTGCCTGCGGGCGAGGAGAATATCGTCGGGGCGACTGCGCGCCACATAGAGGTCGCCGGCGAGATGCCCGGCGGTGATTGCGATCCAGCCGATCAGCACGATGGTGGCGACCGTCAGGGCCTTAGCAAGGGCATCGCTGATCGCGGGGTCGAAGGATGTGGCCGGCAGCACGGTGGCAAGCACCGCCACCAACAGCGCAAGGCGGGTCGGCCCGTAGGTCGCGCGCAGGAGCTCGCTCCAGTAAGGATGCCGTGTGCTCAGGAACGGGCGCACGAGCCGCAGCACGATGGCGTGGACGGCGAGCGCAACGAGCGCCGCCACCAGGAGAATGAGGCCGCTCACCGCTTCCTTGGGTGCGAGCGCCAAGGCTTCGGCAAATTGCGGGAACTGATCCTGAATGCTCGTAAGCATGCGTCGCCTCGATCGATTCGCCCGCAATAAAGCATCCCGCGGCGCGGCTGGACAGGGCGGGGCGGAGCTGGCAAGAACGCCACGGCCGGCCTGAGAAGCGGCCAGAATCGGCTGAGACCGGCTGCACAACGATGAAAGCCTTCCTACGGCGCTTCTTCACCTGGTGGAACGGGACGACCTTCGGCACCCAGCTGTGGACCGCGCGCTTCGGCTCGTTCGTCGGCACCGACGAGTTCGGCAACCGCTACTATCGGACCAAGGGCGGCAAGATCGATCCGCGGCTCGGATTCGAGCGGCGCTGGGTCGTGTACAAAGGGGTCGCCGAGGCCTCCTGCGTGCCGCCAGCCTGGCACGGCTGGCTACATCACACCGTCGACGAGCTGCCGACCGAGGCGCAGGTCACCCCGCGCAGCTGGTGGAAGCCGCATCGGCCCAACCTGACCGGCACGCCCGCCGCCCACCGCCCGACCGGATCGACGCTCGCCCGCGGCAAAAGGCCCAAGGCAACCGGTGACTACAAGGCCTGGAGGCCGTGATCCGACATCCGATCGCCCCATTCTGCGTGTTAACCCGCGCGATGGTTCGATCGCACCTTACTGCGCTGCTCATGGTCGTGCTGGCGCTCGGCGCGGTCGACGCGCGCGCGCAATTCGACTCGATCTTCGGTGCGCCGCCGCGGCCGCCGGGCTCCGTGCCGGGCGGCAACCAGCAGCCGACCTACCAGCAGCCCCCGCCCAACTACTATCCGCCGCCCTCGAGCGGGCGTGCGCCGCCGCCGGGCGCCGTGCAATCGCAGCCGTTGCCGCCGCCTCCGGGCGTTGCCGCCATCGATCCGGCTCCGCCGAGCCAGCCGCCAGGTGGCCCCGCCGGGCAACGGCCGCCGCCGCGCGGCGCGACGCCGACCAACGCACCGCCGCCCGCCGACAACTCGCCGCCCAGCGATCAGATCGTGGCCGAACCGCCCGCGCAGAAGATCGTCAACACCAGCGCGCTTTTCTCCGGGCTCGACAAGATCACCGGGCGCATCATCAGTTTCGATGTGGCGATCGGCGAGACCGTTCAGTTCGGTGCCCTGCAGGTGACGCCGCGCGCCTGCTACACGCGCCCCCCGACCGAGACGCAGAACACGGACGCCTTCGTCGAGGTCGACGAGGTGACGCTGCAGGGCGAGGTCAAGCGCATCTTCACCGGTTGGATGTACGCTTCGAGCCCCGGCCTGCACGGCGTCGAGCACGCGATCTACGACGTCTGGCTGACCAATTGCAAAGGCTCGGCACAGACCGTCAGCGCCACTCCGGACGCGCCGCCAGCGGCGCCGGCGCGGCCACAGCAACCGCAACGTCCGCAGCAGCCGCAACAGAAGCGGCAGCCGCCGCCCGCGCCACGCTAGCTGCGCTCGAGCTGGGCCAGGACCTGCGCGCCCGACAGCGCGCCCTTGCCGAGCGCCAGGAAATCGCTCTCGCCCACGAGCGCGGCCTCGAGCAGCTTGTGATATTGCCGCCGCGGCAGCTCGAGGGCGCCGAACGTCTTGAGATGATCGGTGACGAACTGGGTGTCGAGCAGGCGGAAGCCGCCGGCTTTGAGGCGCGCTACCAGATGCACCAGCGCCACTTTGGAAGCATCGCGCGCACGGTGGAACATGCTCTCCCCGAAGTAGGCACGCCCGAGCGTCACTCCATAGAGGCCGCCGACGAGATCATCGCCGTCATAGACCTCGATGCTGTGGCAGTGCCGGCGTTCGTAGAGCTTGCGATAGAGGGTACGGATGCGCTCGTTGATCCAGGTGCGCGGGCGGCTCGGCAGCTCCGCGGCGCAGCCCTCGATCACGCCGTCGAAGTCGCGGTTGACCGTGACCATGAAACGGTCGGAGCGCACCGTGCGGGCGAGCCGCGCGGAGACATGGAAGCGGTCGATCGGGATGATGCCGCGCTTCTCCGGTTCGATCCAATAGAGCGCCGGGTCGTCGGCGCTCTCCGCCATCGGGAAGATGCCGCAGGCATAGGCCTTGAGGAGCACCTCCGGCGTGATGTCGATGAAAGCTGACTCACGGTTGGCCATGACGAATCTTAGCAAAACTTGCAAGGAAGTGGACCGGATTTTGCGGCCTTCGGAGGGGTCCGCCCGCCTGCGATTTGTGCTAAGATCAACATCATGCCGGACCCCATGATCGCCCGCCTGCGCGTGCGCGGCCGCCCAGCCATCGCGGTCGCGGTTGTGCTGATGATCTTGCAGGGCGTCCTCGCGGGCCTTGCCGACGCGGAGGCGGCCCTCCTCGGGGCGGGGGCGGAGTTTGCAGTCATCTGCCATGGCAGCGGCGGCGCGCCGCCAGAGCGCGGGACCGCGCCGGCCGAGAAGCAGCATCCGTGCTGTGAATCCTGCACCGCCGGCGCTCCTCCGGCGGTGTTGCCGGTGCCCGCCGTCGCGCTGCGTACTACGCATCGCCAACCCTGCGGTTCGCCGGCCTCGCGTGCGGTCACGATCCTGCTTGCCCCGCGCGCCGTGCGCGCCGGACCATCCCAGGCGCCTCCGAGCCTGCGCTGAATGTGATCCATGCGGGCCACCGCGGCCATGCGCATTCACTTTCAATCTCGGAGATGAACCATGTTTCGCACGTCTCTCTTCGGCGCGGCCATTGCACTCGCCGGCGCCTCGACGGCCTTCGCGCATATCACGCTGCAGGAGCCGCAGGCGGCGGTCGGCGGCTCCTACAAGGCCGTGTTCCGCGTTCCCCACGGCTGCAACGGCTCCGCGACGGTGGCGGTCAAGGTGCGCATTCCCGACGGCTTCATCGACGTCAAGCCGATGCCCAAGGCGGGCTGGAAGCTCGATGTCAGCCGCGGCCAGTATGGCAAGCCGATCAACGCGCACGGCACTAAGGTCACCGAGGGTGTGAGCGAGGTCGACTGGTCCGGAGGCAATCTGCCGGATGCATACTACGACGAGTTCGTGCTCACCGGTTACATCGGTGAGGAGGCGCCGGCCGGCCAGACGATGTACTTCCCGGTGGTGCAAGAGTGCGAGAAGGGGGTGAACCGCTGGATCGAGATTCCCGCCGCGGGTCAAGATCACGGCCATGCTGGTCACGACGAGGCCGGCGAGCCGGCGGCGGGGCTGCGGCTCCTGCCCAGGCGGTGAGGGAAATGGCCCTGCGGTGGGCGCTTGGTCTCCTCGCCGTTCTGCTCGCGACCATGGCGGCGCCGGCACGGCCGGCGCTCGCTCATGCGTCGCTCCTGGGATCGGAGCCCGCTGACGGTGTCACCGTCGCGCAGCCGCCGGCTAGGTTGAAGCTCACCTTCAACGAGCCGGTGTCGCCATTGATCGTGCGCCTCATCGGCCCGACCGGCGCCGCCAGCACGCCCGCGGTGACGGCCGAGAACAACACCCTCACCATCACGCCACCCGAGCTCGCGCGCGGCACCCATGTGCTGAGCTGGCGCGTGATCTCGGCCGACGGGCATCCGGTCGGCGGCGCGGTGCTGTTCTCGGTCGGGGCGCCGAGCGAGCGGCCCACGGCCGGCGTCATCGCGACGGATCCCGCGGTTGCGAAGACGATCTGGGAGGTGCGCATCCTCATCTATGTTGGCCTCTTCCTCGGCGTTGGTGGCGCTGCCTTCGTCGCGTTGATGGCGCAAACGCGTCCGTTGCCCGCGCGGGCGGAGATGCTGATCACCATCGCGCTTGCGCTCGGTCTTGCCGCGACGCTTTTCTCGATCGGCCTGCAAGGTCTCGATGCGCTCGCGTTGTCGATCGCGCAGCTGTGGCGCGGCGATACTTGGAGAAGCGGACTTGCAACCTCCTACGGCTGGGCGGCCGGCTTGGCGGTGCTCGCGCAATTCTTCGCCCTTCTGGCGCTTCGATTGCGCCATCGGCTGCTCGCGCGGGCCTGCGGTGCGGGCGGGCTTGGCTGTGTCGGCCTCGCGCTCGCCGCGAGCGGACACGCCGCGACGGTGGAGCCGCAATGGCTGAGCCGCAGCGTCGTGTTCCTGCATACCGTGTGCATCGCCTTCTGGCTCGGATCGCTCATGCCGCTCGCCGCGATCGTGCGCGATACCAAGCGCAGCGGCGGCGAGCTTGCGGCCTTCTCGCGGATCATCCCGCTGCCGCTCACAGTGCTCATCGCAACCGGTGTCTATCTAGCCTTCATCGAGCTCGATCGCGCGGACGCGCTGTGGACGACGAACTATGGCATCGTGCTCTCGATCAAGCTCGCGCTGGTGCTCTGGCTGCTCGGCCTGGCGGCCGCGAACCGGTATGTGCTGGTGCCGCGCCTCATTCCGAACCGGACCAAGCCCGCCCGGCGGCTCGCCACCGCCATCGGGACCGAGGCCATGCTCGCGGTCCTGATCCTCGGCACGGTCGCATCGTGGCGCTTCACGCCGCCACCGCGGGCGCTCATCGCGGCCGAGCCCGCCTCCATCCATTTCCATGGCGGCAAGGCCATGGCGCAGATCGAGGTCGAGCCGGTGCGCGCGCGCGGTGCCGAGGTCGCCATCCAGGTGCTGGACGGCGAGTTCCATCCGCTCGCCGCCAAGGCGGTGACGATCTTCCTCTCCAATCGCGATGCCGGCATCGAGCCGGTGCGCCGCGACGCTTCCAGTATCGGCACGCCCAATTGGCGCATCGAAGATCTGCGAATTCCGATCGCCGGCCGCTGGAAGCTGCGGGTCGATATTCTGGTCGATGATTTCGACAAGGAGACGCTGGAGGACGACGTGCTGCTGTCGCGCGCGCCTTAGCGCATGATCGAAAAGGCCTGCCCCCGTTCGGGGGTGGATACCGGTTTTCGGAAAAAATCATGCGAGCGAATGATCGAATGACGATGACTATTGCTTGGCCAAAAACTCCTCGAGCCAATGGATGTGGTAGTCGCCGTCGATGATCTCCTTCTGACGGAGCAGCGACTGGAACAGCGGCACGGTGGTGTCGATGCCGTCGATGACGAACTCATGCAACGCGCGCTTGAGGCGCATCAGCGCCTCGGCGCGAGTCTTGCCGTGGACGATCAGCTTGCCGAGAAGCGAGTCGTAATAGGGCGGGATGGTGTAGCCCTGATAGACGGCGGAATCGACGCGCACCCCGAGCCCCCCGGGCGGATGATAGTGCACGATGCGGCCGGGCGAGGGCTGGAAGGTCGAGGGGTTTTCGGCATTGATGCGGCACTCGATGGCATGGCCGTCGAAGCGGATGTCGCCTTGGGTGAGCTGGAGCTCGCTGCCGGCGGCGATGCGGATCTGCTCCAGAATGAGATCGATGTCGGTGATCTCCTCGGTCACCGGATGCTCCACCTGGATGCGGGTGTTCATCTCGATGAAATAGAAATTGCCGTCCTCGTAGAGGAACTCGACCGTGCCGACACCGAGATATTGGAGCTCGCGCATGGCCTTGGCGACGGTCTCGCCGATCGAGCCGCGCGCGGCGGCATTGAGCGCAGGCGAGGGGCTCTCCTCCCAGACCTTCTGGTGGCGGCGCTGCAGCGAGCAGTCGCGCTCGCCGAGATGTATGGCGCGGCCTTGGCCGTCGCCCAGCACCTGGATCTCGATATGGCGCGGGCGCGCGAGATATTTCTCGAGATAGACCGTGTCGTCGCCGAAGGCGGCCTTGGCCTCGGCGCGCGCGGTCGCCAGCGCCGAGGGAAGCGACTCGGGCGAGGCCGCGACCTTCATGCCGCGCCCGCCGCCGCCGGCCGCCGCCTTGATCAGCACCGGAAAGCCGATGTCGCGCGCGACCTGCGGCGCGTCGGCGTCGGTGACGCCGCTCTCGGAGCCCGGCACGACCGGAATGCTGAGCCGCTTGGCGGTGCGCTTGGCCTCGATCTTGTCGCCCATCAGGCGGATGTGGCTCGGGCGCGGGCCGATGAAATGGATGTTGTGCTCTTCCAAAATCTCCGCAAAGCGCGCGTTCTCCGCGAGGAAGCCGTAGCCCGGATGCACCGCGTCGGCGCCGGTGATCTCGCAGGCGGCGAGCAGCGCCGGAATGTTGAGATAGCTGTCGCGCGCCGTGGGCGGGCCGATGCATACGCTCTCGTCGGCGAGCCGCACATGCATAGCATCCGCATCCGCGGTCGAATGCACCGCGACGGTCGCGATGCCAAGCTCCTTGCAGGCGCGCAGCACGCGCAGCGCAATTTCGCCGCGATTGGCGATGAGGATCTTGTCGAACATTGTTCTTCCACTCGCTTGTCCCGGCGCAAGGCGCGGACAAGTGCACTACTCACTAATCATTCACTCGATGATCATCAGCGGCTCGCCGAACTCGACCGGCGTGCCGTCCTCGATCAGGATCCGCGTTACGGTGCCGCCGCGCGGCGCCGGAATCTGGTTCATGGTCTTCATCGCCTCGACGATGAGCAGCGTCTCGCCCGGGCGCACGCGGCTGCCGACCTCGACATAGGCGCGCGCGCCCGGCTCCGGCGCCAGATAGGCGGTGCCGACCATGGGCGAGGTCACAAGTCCCGGATGGCCGGTAAGATCGTCGCCTGCTGCGGCCGGGGGCGGCGCGTCAGACGCCGCGGCCGCGACCGCCGCGCCGCCCGGGCGCCGCGCGCGGCGCGCCACCCGCACGCGCTCACCATTGCGCTCGAACTCGATCTCGGAGAGTCCGGTCTCATCGAGGAGCTTGGCCAGCTCGCGGATGAGATCGGCATCGATCGCGGACTTCAGGTTCGCCATGTCGCTCGTCTCGCCCGCTTGCGGTGCCTCGAGGTTGGGCGGGCGCTCGGCCCGATCATTCACGTCTGCCTCCTGCGGCGCGTCACGCCTTGGCCTCGCCCGCACCCGTCAGCGCGGCGAGCCCATCGAGCGCGAGCGCATAGCCCGTGATGCCGAAACCGCACAGCGAGGCCTTTGCTACGCCGGCTATGTAGGAGTGATGACGGAAGGGCTCGCGCGCGAAGATATTGCTGACATGGACCTCGACCACCGGAACGCTCACGGCCGCAACCGCGTCGCGGATCGCCACCGAGGTGTGCGTATAGCCGCCGGCGTTGAGCACGATGCCGGCCGCGCTCTTGGCTGCCGCCTCGTGGATCAGGTCGATCAGCTTGCCCTCGTGGTTCGATTGATGGAAAGCAACCTCGAGCCCATGCACCTTGGCGCGGTCGCGGCAGAGCCGCTCCACATCCTTCAATGTGGCGCTGCCGTAGGTCGCGGGCTCGCGCGTGCCGAGCAAGTTGAGGTTGGGTCCGTTGAGAACGTAGACGGACTTTGCCATCGCCGCCCCTGCAAAGCCAAATGGTACTCAGCCTTATAGGGGCCCGATCCGAAAAGGTGAAGCCGGAAAAGGGCATAGCCCGCGAAAGCCGGGGCGGGAATGAGAGAAGCAGGGCGCCTCAGCAGGTCTCCTTGCCGCAGCGCGCGGTGTTGACCTTCTCCTTGAGCGCCGCGAGGCCGACGGCTCCGACGACCACCTCGGCGGGGAACACGTAGCTCGGCGTGCCGTTGAGGCCGAGCCCCTCGGCCAGCTTGAGGTTCTCCTCGATGGTCTGCTTGACCTCATCGCTTGCCAAGTCCTTGTCGAGGCGCGCCATGTCGAAGCCGGCCTCCTTGGCGGCGGCGAGCGCGTGCGCCTTGTCGGCGGGCCCGCGGCTGCCCAAGAGCTTGGTGTGGAAGTCGAGGTACTTCTTGCCGGTCTTGTCCTGCATGCGCACTGCGACCGCGACCTGCGCGGCCTGCACCGAGCCCTCGCCCAGCACCGGGAACTCCTTCAGCACGACCTTGAGCTTCGGATCGTTCTTGAGGAGGTCGAGCATGTCGGCCATGGCGCGTTTGCAGAACGCACAATTGTAGTCGAAGAACTCGACCATCGTGACGTCGCCCTGCGGGTTGCCGAGATTGACCTGCCGCGGCGAGGTGAAGATCGTGGTCGCATTGTCCTTGATGGCGGCGAGATGCTTTTGCGCGTCCTCGGCGGCCTGGCGCTTCTCGAGCTCCGCCATCGCCTCCTGCAGCACCTCCGGGTGGCTCACCAGGTATTCGCGGACGATCTTCTCGATCTCGCTCTTCTGCTCGGGCGCGAACTGCGCGCGCGCAGGCGCTGCGGCAGTGACCAGAGCCAATGCCAGCGGCAGGGCCGCGAGCGGCAGCAGGTTCGGCTTCATCTTCGGTGTCCTTTTCAGAGCAGGGTTTACGGCGGGTCCTTCGGGTGCACGATAACCGTGGTGCGCGCCGCGCCGTTCTGGTCGCGGTTGGAAATGTCGTCCGACTTGACCCAGCCGGGCGAGCCGACCGGGAGGCGGTCCTTGGCGCGGCCCGCGAGCATGCGCGCCGCCTTGACGTCGCCGCGCAGCAGCGCCGACTGGGCGGAAGCGAGATCGGCATGGCCGAGATCGCCCTTGCGGCCATAGGCGATGGCGAGTTGCGAATAGCCCTCGGCGGATTCGGGCTCGCGCGCGAGCGAGCCTTCGAGCACCGTGATGGCCTCGGCGAGATGCGAGGGTTCGTTGCTCTCGACCAGAGCGCGGCCGAGCAGGATCTGGATGAGCGCCGGATTGGGCGCGAGCTGCGCGGCCTTGCGCAGCGGGGCGATCGCCTCGGCGGCCTTGCCGCTTTCGAGCAGCGTCTGGCCTTTGACCTCGTAGAAGTAGGGATTCTGCGGCTGTGCCGCGATCAGGGCATCGACCTGCTGCACCGCGCCGCCGGGATCGCCGAAGCGGGTCGCCGCGATGGCGCGGGCGTAGCGCGCCGGCAGGCTCTGGTCGCTCAGGGGATAGCGGTTGGCCGTGGTGCCGGAACGATCCATGTAGCCGTAGAGCTTGGCGCGCATCATGTCGTGGCGGAACTGCAGCTCGGGCGAGTCCTTCTTGTCCCAATAGGGGCTGCTCTTGACCAGCTCCTCGAGCGCCGCGACGCGCTCCTTCGGCATCGGATGCGTCTGCAGATAGGGATCGATATAGCGGGTCTGGAACAGCATCTCGTCGCCGAGCCGCTTGAAGGTGTCGTACATGCCCTTGGGCGACTGGCCGGTCGCGGTCAGGAATTTGACGCCGGCGCGGTCGGCCTGCTCCTCCTGGGCGCGGATATAGGAGAGCATCGTGCTCTGGATCACTGACTGCGGCATCGACATCCCGGCCATGCCGATATCGGCAGCGCCAGCGGTGCCGCTGCGGGCGCCGGCCACCATGGCGCCGAGGCCGAGCAGCATGGCGACCATCGATTCGGTCGTGGCATTGGCCATCTGCTCGCGCATGCGCGCCAGGTGACCGCCGGCGATATGGCCGCTCTCGTGCGCCAGCACGCCGATCACCTCGTTCGGCGTCTTCGCCTGCATCAGCGCGCCCGAATTGATGAAGATGCGCCGCCCGTCGGCCACGAAGGCGTTGAAGGAGGGGTCATTAATGATGACGACGCGCACGTTCTGCTGCGCGAGCCCTGCAGCCTTCAGGATCGGCTGGGTGTATTCGCGCAAGAGCTGCTCGATCTCCGCATCGCGGATGATCGGCGGGCCCTTGCCCTGCGACTGTGCGGCTGCCGGAATGCTGGCGGCCGCCACCGCAGCCGCGGTCAGCACCGCTAAGGTGCGCGTGGCTGGTGTCATCAGGCGTGCCCTGATAGGTTGGCTTGCGCTTTCTTGGCCTTGGCTTGCGCTTTCTTGGCTCATGTCTCGGCTCGGCGCCCCCGAGGATTTGTCCGAAAGTTCCCAAGCCTGCGCAGGGTAGTGGCGCGTCCGGATAGGGTCAACGCAGTCGCGATCACGTCTGGTTGCGGCAGGCGAGGCGCGGCGGACAAGCCGGCACAAATGCGGCGGCAGCGGGGCGGCGACGGAGGCCGCAGATGATGCTCGATCGGGCGAAGGGGCTCATTATGATGCCTTCCGGGCGCAGCGAGGTGCCGCCGTTCATGGTGATGGACGTGATGGCGGCCGCCGCCCGCATCGAGGCCGCGGGCGACCATGTGATCCACATGGAGGTCGGCCAGCCGGCCGCACCCGCGCCCAAGACCGCGATCGCGGCCGCACAGGCGGCGCTTCTCGGCGGTCGGATCGGCTATACCGAGGCGCTCGGCATGCCGGGGTTGCGGGCGCGCATCGCCCGGCACTACACGGAGCGCTATGGCATCGAGGTCGATCCGGCACGCATTGTCGTCACCACCGGCTCCTCCGGCGCCTTCATCCTGGCGTTCCTGGCCTTGTTCGAGCCGGGCGACCGGGTGGCGGTCGCGGTGCCCGGCTATCCGCCCTATCGGCATATTCTGACCGCGCTCGGCTGCGAGCCGGTCCTGATCGAGACCACAGCCGCGACGCGCTGGGCGATCGCGCCTGACATGCTGATTGCTGCCCACCGTCGCACGCCCCTCAAGGGCGTCCTCATCGCCAGCCCCGCCAACCCAACCGGCACCATGATGACCGCAGAGGCGATCGCGAGCCTCTTCGCGGCGGCGCAAGGGGAGGGCATCCGCTTCATCTCCGATGAAATCTATCACGGCCTCGACTACGCCTTTGCGGCCGAGACGGCGGCGCGGCTTGGGGAAGAAGCCATCGTGGTCAACTCCTTCTCCAAATATTTCTGCATGACCGGCTGGCGGATCGGCTGGATGGTATTGCCGCAGCCACTGGTACGCCCGGTCGAGCGGTTGGCTGGGAATCTTGCGATCTCGGTGCCGACGCTCTCGCAGATCGCAGCGCTTGCCGCCTTCGATGGCCGTGCGGAGGCCGAAGCCGTCAAGCATGTCTACGAGACGAACCGCCAGGTCCTGCTGGCCGGTCTGCCGGCGGCGGGGCTCGACAAGATTCTCCCGGTCGATGGCGCCTTCTACCTCTACGCGGACGTCTCGCGCTTCTCGTCGGACAGCCTCGCCTTCGCCCGGCGCATGCTGGAGGAGGCGCATGTGGCCGCAACGCCGGGCGTCGATTTTGATCCGCTGCACGGCCGCGACTTCGTGCGCTTCTGCTATGCGGGGGCGACCGCGGACATGCGCGAGGCGATCGGGCGGATCGGGCCGTGGCTTCGGTCTGCTTGAGGGCCGGCCTGAAATACAGGCAATCAACAGGGCCTCGTCCTGCGGAGTCATGCCCGCGCTTGTCGCGGGCCGCGCGAGGCCAAGGCCCGGCCAAGACGCTCTGGCGCAAAGCCGAACAAAAGCCCGGCGCGGTCTCCCGGCCGGGCACAATCCGTCAGTTTCAATTTCGCGCGTAAACTGATTTGCACCGCGAAGCGCGCGCCTATGGCGCTTTGCGGGTCCAGAACCCCACCACCGCTGCAATGGCGAGCACGGGAGCTGATCGCCAGACCAAGGTGGCCAAGGCCAGGGCGATTGTCGGATTAGCACCGCGACAATGCAGTCTGCTCGACAACCTTTTATTCAGCCTTGAGATTGGCGGCGCGAATGACTTTGGCCCATTTCTCCAACTCGAGTTGCAATTGCGCAGTGAATTCCTCCGGCGTGCTGCCGACCGCCTCGAAGCCGAGAACTGCCAGCCGCTGCTTTATCCCGGGCAGCGCGATGATCTCCACGATCTCACGGCGCAGCAGCGCGATGATCTCCTTCGGCGTGCCTACTGGCACGAGCGCTCCGACCCAACCATCGCCGTCGAGCCCCGGATACCCGGCTTCCGCGATCGTGGGCAGGTTCGGCATCGCCTGTGACCGCTCCTTGCTCATGACCGCGAGCGCGCGCAGCATTCCGCCCTCGATTTGCGCCACGGCCGGCGACAGTGCCGCAAAGCCGATCGGCGTGTGCCCTGCAACCACCGAGGTGATCGCCGGGCCGCTGCCTCCATAGGGGACATGCACGAGATCGAGACCGGCGGTGACCCGAAACTGCTCGCCCAAGAGGTGCGAGGGCGTGCCAAACCCCGGCGAGGCGAAGCTGTACTTGCCGGGATCGGCTTTGATCAGCGCGACCAGGCCGTGCACAGTTGTGGCGGGCACGAAGGGATTGACCGTCAGCGCCGATGGAAAAGTAGCCGCAAGCGTCACCGTCTCGAAATCCTTGAACGCCTCATAGGGCACCTTGTTGTACAAGGTCGGATTGATGACGTGGCTGTTCACGGTAACGAGGATCGAATAGCCGTCCGGCGCCGCTCTGGCAGCTTGACCGGTGCCGATATTGCCGCCGGCGCCGGCGACATTCTCCACGAAGAATTGCTTTCCCAGTCGTTCCGACAATTGCTGCGCGACCAGCCGAGCGAGCACGTCGGTCGGGCCGCCGGGTGCAAACGGAACCAACATGCGCACCGGCCGCGACGGATAGGCTTGCGCCAGTGCGGATCGCGAGGTGGCCAACAGGGCTGGCGCGCCAGCAGTCACATGCAGGAACTTGCGGCGAGAAAGCTTTGCCATCCGCAGTAACCTTAGAACTCGACGTCGAGCTCCTCGAGCTCGTCCGGCTCGGACTTGGCGGCTTCCGTCCATTCCTGCATCGCCGGCACGGCCATGATGGTGGCGCAATAGGCGGCGCATTCGGCATCGAGGCTCACGTCGTAGGTGAGGAAGCGCGTCACCACCGGGGCGAACATGGCGTCCGCCATGCAGGGCGACGCGCCGAAGAGATAGGGGCCGCCGGAGGCCGCAAGGCACTCGCGCCAGATGGCGATGATGCGCTCGATGTCGGCGCGGGCGCCGGCCCAGACCTTAAAGCCCGGATAATGCGCCTTGATATTCATCGGCAGCGCCGAGCGCAGGCTCGAGAAGCCCGAATGCATCTCGCCCGAGATGGCGCGGCAATGCGCGCGCTCGGAACGGGTGGCCGGCACGAGGCCGGCCTCCGGCTTCAATTCATTGAGGTATTCAGCGATGGCGAGCGTGTCCCAGATATTGATGCCGTCATGAGTCAGGCGTGGCACCAGGAAGGACGGCGAGAGCAAGAGAAGCTCGGCGCGCACCGACGGGTCGTCGCTGCGGCTCTGCGCCTCGGCGAAATCGAGACCGGCGAGCTTGCACATGAGCCAGCCGCGCAACGACCAGGAGCCGTAATTCTTACTAGCAATCGTCAGCGTTGCCTGTGCCATCACATCCACCTTGGGTGCCGCCGCATCTTTGCTTCCGGCTTTAGCGTCCAGCCGAAAGGTGCTGGTTTTGCTTGAGCTGACGCGAGCGAGGCGGCCGCCGCGGGGCGGCTGGCCGCGCCTCTCCACGCCCCGGCAAGGGTGGGCATTTCCAACGCGTGATAATTACCTCGCGGCGCAGCAAAAAATCCACTAGCTTTTCGGCTGCCGGGTTTGAGCTTGTGGAAGGGGGCAGGGCGCGTGGCGCCCCGCGACGACAAAAAGCGTAATGCTCTACCAGGCCTATCTAGCGCATTCGGACATCATGGCTCCGGTTCGCGTGCTGGCGGCTTCGGCCTCCAGGGCGATCGGGCCGCCGCTCGCAGGCGATGCGGGCCGCACGACGTTGCGCAACCTGACCGCGGTCTACGAGCTCATCGCGCGCGCCGGCTTAACCCACCAGCGCCCGCCCTTCGGCATCGATCAGGTCAAGGTGGGCAACCGCGACGTCAAGGTCACCGAGGAGCTTGCCGAGGTCACCCCGTTCGGGACGCTCTTGCACTTCAAGAAAGACGTCGAGCAGGCGCAGCCGCGCGTGCTCCTGGTCGCGCCGCTCTCGGGGCATTTCTCGACGCTCTTGCGCGGCACCGTGCGCACGATGCTGCCCGAGCACGACGTCTACATCACCGACTGGCACAACGTGCGCGACGTCGCGCCGCGCGAAGGGGGGTTCGGCTTCGACGATTATGTGGCGCACCTGATCCATTTCCTCGAGGTGATCGGGGAAGGAGCGCACGTGGTCGCGGTCTGCCAGCCCTGCGTGGCGGCGTTGATTGCCGCGGCCGTGATGGCGGAGGGCCGCAATCCCGCACAGCCGCGCAGCATGACCCTGATGGCCGGCCCGATCGACCCGCGCGTCAACCCGACCAAGGTCAACAAGCTCGCGCAGCGCAAGTCGCTCGATTGGTTCGAGAAGAATCTGATCGCGACCGTGCCGCTGCGCTATGCCGGCGCCATGCGCCGCGTCTATCCGGGCTTCGTGCAGCTCGCCGCTTTCATGAGCATGAACATCGACCGCCACATCAAGGCACATCGCGATCTCTACGACAACCTGGTCAAGGGTGAGCTCGTGAAGGCTCAAGCGACCAGGACGTTCTACGACGAGTATTTCGCGGTGCTCGACCTGACCGCCGAGTTTTATCTGGAGACCGTGCGCCTGGTGTTCCAGGAGCACGCGCTGCCGCTCGGCCTGATCGAGTTCCGCGGCCGTAAGGTCGATCCTAAGGCGATCCGCCGCACCATGCTGCTCACGGTCGAGGGCGAGCGCGACGACATCTGCGCACTTGGCCAGACCGCGGCGGCGCATGAGCTCTGCTCGGGGCTGCGGCCCTATATGAAGCGCCATCACATGCAACCTGGAGTGGGGCACTACGGTGTGTTCAGCGGTAAGAGCTGGGAGAACCAGATCTTTCCTATCTTGAAGAACGTCATCCTGGCGAGCGATTAGGGACTGCTGGGTCGTCTGTAAGACGTTTCCGTAAAGCGATCAATGATTTCAAGTTCTTGGATTGTTATTGTTTATCACGTGGTTGATGTGTTCGACTCTATCATAACTCGCCCCGCCCCGATGACGTGATACCCTGTTGGCATGACAGGCCACCAAGCAGCCCAATCCGTCACCGCGGCGAAACAGATCCGAGGAAGCTTCCATGTCGACCTGAATCGGCTCCAGGATAGTTCTCGCAAATTTGTACGCAGTTTATATCGTGCTACCGTTCCACCGCATCCACGAGGAGGGTTCGTCCATGATCAAATTTCTTCGATTCTTGATCATGTGCAGCATGCTGGTTCTTGCCGTCTCATCCGGCTCATTTGCGCAAAGTTGCGTGGGAGGAGCGACCGCTGTGCAGATTTTGGGGTCGGGCGGCCCGGCCTTCAATCGCGAGCGGGCATCCGCAGGCTATCTGCTTTGGATCGATGGCCAGGCAAGAATGCTAGTTGACATGGGCGGCGGGTCCTATCTGCGCTTTAGTCAGTCGCAGGCCAAGCCTAGCGATCTCGCCCTCATTGCCATCAGTCATCTCCATCCTGACCATGTCTCCGACCTGCCGGCCTTCCTATGGCTGAGCCAACAGTGGCGCACAGAGCCACTGCGCATTATCGGACCATCTGGCAACAGTGTGCCGAGCCCGGCGGGCAACGACATCGCGCCGGATTTTCAGACATTCCTGACGCGCCTGTTTGATGACAAGAACGGAGCCTTCCAGGTGCTCGGCGGCACATTGGGCGGCCGAGGCAACGGCGTTCGTCTCAATATCAGTGTCATCGATGTGACGAAGGACGAGCCCTCCAAGGTATTCGAGGGAGACGGCTTGGTGGTTACGGCACTGGGGATACCGCACGCCAATATGCCAACGCTCGCCTACCGTGTCCAAACGCGGGACGGTTCAATTGTCTTCAGCTCGGATCAGAATGGAACGAATCCGAGGTTCGTCGACTTTGCCAAAGACGCGAATGTGATGATCATGCATCTCGCAATCGCAGCCGGCGCGACGAGTCCACTTCATGCGGCGCCCGCAGTCGTAGGACGCATTGCCCAGGAGGCTGGGGTCGGCAGGCTGATTGTCAGTCACATCGGCATCTTCGATCTCGATACCGCGGTTGCCGATCTGAGGAGGTATTATAGCGGTCCCCTAACCATCGGCACCGATCTACAGTGCACGTCAATTGCGCGATGAAGGACGATGAAGAGAGCGACCGTACAGCCGCCCCTCAGTTGGTCGCATGCGGGCCAACTAGAGACGGGCCCGGATAGCTGACCTGGCAAGGACATTGCGCGAGGTTCGGGCCA
>Ga0126381_100002123_pt1 | contig 21452 bp, 15 predicted proteins | sample PanSoiMetPlot_28_FD_96465 | JGI IMG/M metagenome (GOLD analysis project Ga0126381, IMG submission 96465) | Tropical forest soil microbial communities from Panama - MetaG Plot_28 | ecosystem: Environmental > Terrestrial > Soil > Tropical forest > Bulk soil | place: Panama | collected 2016-02-17
GACGTGGTTTAGGAGGCCGTGCGCATCTCCGAGAATCGGTTTGCCATGCCCGATCGGCAGCTCGTAAATCCAGTTCATCTTCAGCCCGTGGATAATCCCAAGATTGCTCGCCGCCTTTACTGGCCCTTCCCGAAGAGTCTCGAACAGGCCCTGCATCGTTTTCGAGAACGTGTAGTTGGCATCGAAAAGCATCCCGTTCGAGAATCGCCTGCGTAATTCGACGGTCGCCGCGTTGTATGTGCTGCCTCCGAAATTCGTCAACAGGTTCGCCCGGGCCTTATCCGGATTCACCACGAACAGGTCGGACGGCTGCCCGGCAGCCAGCGCATTGGCTCGCTGCGACGCGTTGCCGGTCAAGGTGCTTACGAACGTGAGCGGCGTCGGATTGTAAGCCGCCAGCGTGTTGACGTACGTGCTGTTGGAGAAGAGCGACGACGTGTACTTCGTCGTATCTCCGGCAGATCCGGCCGGCACGCCGCTGAAATAGGCCAGCGTAATAGGAAGCGGCGACGTCCCCGTATTGGGGCCTGCGTATTTGAACGTGCTGCCCCGCCCCGCGGCCATATTGGCCTCCAGATTCGCCTGCGCAGCCTGAAACTCGTTCAGAAACCCGTTCTCCACGATATTCGTTTCGTTGTAATTCAGAGTCGTCCAGGGCCGAAGCGCGTGATCGCCGAGATATCGCACTTCCAGAACCGTATTGTTTCGGATTTCGCGCTGAATCCCTATCGACCAGCTTTGGACGTAAGGCATCTTCAGGTGCGGGTCAATCACGTTTACGTTATCTGTAATCGCCCCAGTAAGCGGATAAGTGGGCGTCGTCGGAAACGCGGGAGGACTCAACCGGCCGGTGTCGCGCAGTAGCAGCGGCAGCGTATCCGTGCCCGTAACGAGATTCCCCAGCGACAGATTGCGTGACGCGGTGATGGTGCCGCCGGGATTGCCCGAGAGCGCTTGCAGCGCGGAAATCCCCTCGCGATTGTACGCCACCGAGTAACCGGCGCGGATCACGCCCTTTCCGCCCTTCCCGAGAATAAAGCGCAACAGGCTATGGTCCACGTTCGGGTTCCACGCCAGGCCGATGGACGGCGCCAGGTTCTTCCACTGCGTGCCATATGCCGCCTGCCCCGACTTGAGCGGCACGAACTGCGTGGCCTGCCCGGTAAGAACTCCCGGCGCGAACAGGTTGCCCGCGCCGGAGACGCCGAACAGACCCGCATACGAGGTCTGCGTATACAGATCATTCAGGGGCACAAACGGAAACTCCACTTCCCATCGCAACCCTAGCGTTGCCGTGAGCGAATGCGAAATGCGCCAGGTGTCCTGCGCGAATGCTCCGCCCTCATTTTGGCGGAGGCGCTGCACGGCGGGACCGTTGTAGACATACTGCCCCGTCTTCTCACCTAGCAGCGCATTGGCAGTGATCGCGGTCACTCGGCCCGTGAGCACCGCATAGATGTTCGATGCATTGGTCAACTGGGTTGCCGAGGCCCCCGGAAAATTCGTCGTCGTGAACAGCGCGGAAGCCGGATCGGTTGTATCGGTGCCGAAGGTGATGCTGGGAACCGCCGTCTGGCTGTAGTTCCAAAACGTGACCTGGGTAAAGCTACCGCCGAACGTAAGATTGTGTGCGTTGCGGTTTACGCTCAGCGTGTCATTGATCTGCTTGACCGGCGTGTTATGACGGTTGGGACCGTTCTGCACTGTCGGGCCGGTGATTCCCGCCGCGCCGATTCCGCCCGTGCCCGTTCCTAAGTTGAATCCCTGCTGATTGGCAACCGGCCCCGTAAACTGTCCGATATTCACCTCGGGGAAAAAGTCGATGGTGCCGCCCTGCAATCCGCCCCGCAGTTCGTTCACGATGCGCGGCGAAATAGTCGACCGCCATGCCACCACTCCAGAGAACCGGATCGACGGGATGTCCGCTTTGTTGGGGAAGCCGGGAAATGCCGGGTCGGAGTTGTTCAGGAAGTCGACGCCTTGTCCCGTGTATCCCAACTTCTGGTAATTCCAGGAAACCTCGATGCTGTTCTTGGAGTTCACGTTGGTATCGAACCTTAGCGTGCTGAAACGGCGAACCTGCCCCCCCTTATTGATGAAGCTGAACGTATTGATGTTCGGGTCGGAGGACGCGTTCAAACCGCCTGGCGTCTCAGTGGCTGCGATATCGGAGAGCAGCTTACCGATGGTCGGATCGATGGTGGAAACCTGGCCATGAGCGGCCGCCAGGTCGAGCAGGTTGACGCGCTGAATGCCGGCCGCGGTCGTGTACTGGAACACACCGGACTGCGTCAGGGGCGCGAAAACATTGCGCGTCCGCAGGCCCTCCTCCGGCAGACGGAACTCTTCATAGTTAAAGAAGAAGAACGCCTTGTTCTTGCCGTTGAACAGATGAGGAATACGGATCGGCCCGCCAAGGCGGCCTCCGAACTGGTTCAGCAGGACTCGCGTTTTCGGCGCCTTCCCGGTACTCGGGTCCGCCGGCAGGTTGCGGTTATTGAACCAGTAGTTGGCGGCCAGCCACGGCGTTCGATTGTACTCGTACAGGCTGCCGCGATACTCATTGGTGCCTGAGCGTGTGACGAACTTGATCTGCACCGCCCCTTCCCCGCTGCTGTCGGCTCCGGCGGCGCCGGTGGATACGGTCACTTCCTCAACGGCATCGGTGCGGGGCCGGACGTACGTATAGAAGCCGTCTCCCGATTTGCCCTGATTGTCCTGTACGTTGATGCCGTCCATCGTAATGTTGATCGCGGCCTTGCCCATGCCATCAACGGTCGAAGTGCGTGGCCGTCCTGGAGTGGTGATTCCAGGAAGATAGAGGACCAGGTCCAGCGCCTCGCGCGACACCAGCGGGAGCGAGTTGATCTGCTGGCCCGCAAGCGTAGTGGTCACCGTCGCCGTCTGGGTTTGCAGCACTGCACTTTCGGCCTGTACCGTGACCGATTCGGTCTGCTGGCCGAGTTCCAGCTTCACCTGAACGCTGCTCGGGATCCCGACCTCGAGCACCACGTTCGGAATGCGCGACTCCTTGAACCCCTGCGCGTTTACCGTAACCGAGTACGTCCCCGCCGGCAGAGACGGCACGGTGAACGTACCGTTCGGTCCCGTCGGAACCGTATATCTGCTGCCTGTTTCGCTGTTTTGCACCACTACCACCGCCGCCGGCACCAGCGCGTTGCTGGAATCGACAACCGTCCCCGACAAGCTGGAAGTGGAGTTGACCTGGGCCGCCGCACCGCCTGCATAGACCAATAATGCGGCAACCAGGAGAAGATTTCGCATGGATACTCGCCCCTTTCCAGAACTGACACCCGCTGAATATGGCGAATAGAGTATCCAAGACGGAGGCGGGAAGCAAGCGTGATTCTTATCGGCGTTAATCGGCGTTCATCGGCGGCTGATGATGTAAAGCGAATCCTCCGCCGCGCATCCGTACCGTCGCCGCCTAATCGAGGTCGATATCTCTCTGCGGCGGCCGCTCATCCGGATTTTCCTTCGCCCGCTTGAAGAGTTCGTCGAACTTCTTCTCCAGCACCTTACCGTGCGACTTCTCCGCCTCGAATTGCTTGCGGAACACTTCGTCGCGGCGCGCGCCTTCGCCCTTCAGCTTCGCGACCTCCGCCGCCAGGTCCTGAATCGGCAGCGGCTTCACCGGCACGGTGTGCGCAATGATGGCCTTGGTCTCCGGATCGATTTTAAGGACTGCCTGGCAGCAAGGGCACTCCACCTCGAACATACCTTTGGACATAAATCCATGGTAATCGAAGTGGCAGTAATCAACGAATAGGCTGAAATTCACCTTACGACAGTCACAGGCCCCGGAAAGACAATCGTGAGGATTTTAATGGTTTGCTGGTAGGCTTATTTGCGAGGTGACTGGTTTAGGCGGGTGTGGAACAGAAGGTCAATCGCCTTTCCGGGGGCCTGCTTTTTCGTAGTCACGTCCCTCCTAAAGCAATTCGCGCGCCAAACTTCAACTTATTGAAAACTCGATGGAAATTGCGCACCGCAGCACATTTCCTGCCACAAAACTGGCCCTTCGTGTCGCGTTCCTGCTCCTTTTGTTCCCACGCGTGTACATCGCGCGTAAGATTTGCCGCCGTCAATGTTTCTGGGTAGTACTATCCGGGCTCGGCACCGGACTCGACTCGCGCGCCACGGCGCCCTTGAACGCCTCGTCCAAAGAAATATTGTTGTGATACAGAAGCTGCCCCGTGGCCCGATCCAGCTCCACCTTCGCCTTGGCGTACGCCGATTCGGCCTGCACCTCCGCGTACTGCGCTGCTGCCAGCGCCTGCTGGTCCGCGATCACGTTGTAAACCGTCGACGCCCCCGCTTCCAGCTTTTTCTGCTCTGCATCCAGAGTCTGCGCCTGCAAAATCCGCGCCCGCGAGGCCGCTTGGAATTGCGCCCTTGCCTGCGTCACTCCGATCATCGCGTTCTGCACGTCCACGCGGACCTGGTTCTCCAGGCGCTGCAAACCCATCTCCTGCTGCCGCAGCGTCAGCTCGTCATCAATCACCTGCGCCTGCGCCGCCCGATTCCGGATCGGCACATTCAGGCTGAATCCCACCGAGTAGTTTGGGAAGTTCCGGTTGAAAAGCTGCTGTAATACCGTCCCGTACCCGCCGACAAAGAAAGGATTGTTACTGTGGTTCGTGCCTAGCGGATTAATCTGGCCGGCCAATGCATTGTTGCTCACCCCCGCCACCGCGTCCAGTGTCGGCAGGATGCCATTTTTCGAACCTTTCAGAGTCAGCTCCTGGTTCTGAATCTGAATGCGGCTCTGCGCCAGTTCGGGCCGCGACGAAAGCGCCTGCCCCATCATCTCCTGCATGGGCGCGATCGGCTCCGAGTCCGGAACGCGGATCTGGTCGGTCGGGATGATGTGCGCCTCGGCCACCGCGGGACTCGCCAAGCCGTTCTTGCTCAACGCCGTCTTGAGAATGGTCTCCTGCTGCAGCACCTGCATCTGCGCCACCACCATGCTCTGCTCCGCCGACGCGATCTCCGCCTCAGCGCGAATCACTTCCAGTTGCGCCATGGTCCCGACTTCCACCTGCCGTTTATTGTCCTGGTATAGCCGCTGCGCCGCGGCAACCGAATCCTGGGCCACCCGCACGTTCTGGTGAAATGCCACCAGGTCCCAATACAACTCCATCACCGACGCTACCGTGGTGATCACCTGCAGCTTGAACGTCAGGTCCGCCACCTCGCGGTTGTTGCGCGCAATGTGGATCTGCCGCGAGTTGATCGCTACGCCGAACCCTTGCAGCAGATGCTGCGTGAACGTCACACCGAGGTTGGCAGTGGTCGCCGGGTTGAAGTCATTCCGGATGGCGTTGTTCGTGATCGAACTGTTGGTCATCCCGAGGCTGATATTCGTGCCCGTGAGGAATCCTTTGTTGATCGCGAAGCTGCTCTGTGCCCCATCCAAAACCGACGCCGTGGTTCCCGTCGTTACCGTGTTGCTCGAAGGTGTTGTGCTGTGGAGCCAGGTCGCGGCCGCGCCGAACGACGGGTCCAGTGCCGGAATCGCCGGTCCGCCCGATTGAAGTACGCTGCCGCCGACCGCCGAAGCGTTGGCTATGCTGGCCTGCGCCGACGCGCTCTGGTTGCCGCCGGCCGTCGTGCCCGCGCTGCTCACCGATGCACTTGATGGCCCCGCCGTTACCGACGTCGATACGCCGCGCGCAAACGCTCCCGCCTCCGCGGCAGCCAGTGCTGCCTCCGCCAACTGCGGCGTGTAGCGCTGGATCGCGATATCCAGGTTGTTCTCCAGTGCCAGCGCAATGGCGTCCTGCAGCGAAAGATAAAGGTTGCCCGCCCGCAGCAGGGAATCCAACCGGGTCGAGTTCGCCATGTTCGGCGGCGGCACAAAACCCGGCCGGTATGGCGACGAAATCTTACCCAACAGTCCGTGACCGCTGGTCGGAAGTGAATTTGGCCCTGCCATGCTGCCCGCAGGGGCCAGCAACAACAGCGTGCATGCAATCGCTAAATAGGGTCGTACTTGGCGCATAGGTGTACCTCTATTGATCCACTCGGCGGGATGAGCCCGAAGCTGAAATCTCAATGGTATAGTAACGATTTGTGACGCCGCAAGCTGAGTCTGTCCTCGACCTTTTCCGTTCCACCGGCGCTTATCTCCAGGGACACTTCCGCCTCACCAGTGGCCTACACAGCGCCGAGTATCTCCAGAGCGCGCTCGTGCTCCAGCATCCCCCCGCCGCCGAGAAGCTCGGCCGTCTGCTCGCCCAGCAGCTTCAGCCCCTGCTTAAAGAGAAGCCCGCAGCGGTTGTCTCGCCCGCGCTCGGCGGACTCATCATCGGCCACGAGGTGGCGCGCGCCCTCGCTTGTCGCTTCCTGTTCACCGAACGCGACCCCGAAACCAAAAAGATGATCCTCCGCCGCGGCTTCCGCCTGGAACCGGGAGAGGCCGCCGTCGTCGTCGAAGACGTCATCACCACTGGCGGAAGCACCCAGGACGTGGTCGAAACCCTCCGCGCCGCCGGCGCCACCGTCCTGGCCGCCGGCTCCATCATCGACCGCTCCGGCGGGCACGCCGACGTCGGTGTGCCGCGCGTCGCACTGGTCACGCTCCAGGTGGCCGCTCACTACCCCGAGCAGTGCCCCCTCTGCCAGCAGGGAATCCCGGTAGTGAAACCCGGCTCCCGCCCCGTTTGAATGCGCCGTATCCGAATTGAATTGGCTTACAACGGCCGCGACTTCCACGGCTGGCAGGTTCAGCCCGGCCTGCCGACAATTCAGGGCGCGCTAGAAGCCGTCATTTCCCAAATTGAAGGCAGCCCGGTTCACGTCGCCGGCTCCGGCCGCACGGACGCCGGCGTCCACGCACTGTACCAGGTGGCCGCGTGCACCATCGAAAACCCCATCCCAATCGCCAATCTTCGCCGCGCCCTGAACCGCCTGCTTCCGCCTGCCATCCGCATCCTCACGGTTGAAGAGGCCCACCCTGACTTCCACCCGCGCTTCCAGGCCAAAGCCAAAACGTACGAGTACCGGATCTTCCGCGGGGAAGTCTGCGACCCGTTCGAGTGGCCCTTCGTCCATCACTATCCATACCCGCTGGACGAAGCCCGGATGCTCGAATACGCCCGCATCTTCCAAGGTGAGCACGACTTTTCCGTCTTCGCCGCATCCGACGAACGCGATGCCGAAGGCCGCTCCAAAGTCCGCACCATCTTCTCTTCGATGCTTGAGCGCTCGCCCAACCGCCTTCTCTACCGCGTCCGCGGCAGCGGCTTCCTCAAACACATGGTCCGCAACCTCGCCGGCACGTTAATCGAAGCCGGCAAAGGCAATCTGCCTCTCCCGGCAATCTTCCCCTCTCGATCCGGCCCGACGCTCCCTGGCAAAGGACTATTCCTAATCAACGTCGAATATTGATTCGTCCCAAGTCGTCAGTCTTCAGTCCCACACTCCCGGCATCTGCGTTGGTGGCTGATGACTGATGACTGACGACTTGGATTGCATTTCCCCCCACCACCCTGTTACAACCTGTGGAGCAGGCTCCATGGACAAATACGAAGTTCGCGCCCGCATCCAGGAAATCGGCATCATCCCTGCCGTCCGCGTCTCCTCGCATGACGACGCTCTCTTCGCCTGCGAAGCCGTCGCACAGGCCGGCATCCCGATTGTAGAGCTCACCATGACGGTGCCCGGCGCGGTCGATCTGCTCGTCGCCATCAACCGCCATACGCCCGAGCTGATCGCGGGCGCAGGAACAGTCCTCGATCTCGATACAGCCAAGCGCTGCCTCGATGCCGGCGCGCACTTCCTCACCAGTCCCGGCCTCGAGCTCGATGTCGTCGAGTTCGCGGCCAAGCGGGAGGTGTTGGTGCTCCCCGGCGCGCTCACCCCGAGCGAAGTTCTCGCCGCGTGGAAGGCGGGCGGCGACATGGTGAAGGTCTACCCGTGCGCACAGGTCGGAGGCCCCAAATACATCAAGGCGCTTCGCGGTCCATTCCCGCAGATCCCGCTCATCGCATCCGGGGGCGTCAACCACCACACCGCGTCCGAATTCATCCTCGCCGGCGCCGCCGCGCTCGGCATCGGCGGCAATCTCATCCCCAGGGAAGCCGTTCAGGAACGCCGTCCCGAGCGCATCGCCGAGTTGGCCCGCCGATTCCGCGAAATAGTCGTCGAATCCCGCGCCCTTCTGGCCGCCAAATGACGCTCCGGCGTTTGCTACCTCCGCTGCTGTTGCTCGCCTTCTATTGGCCGTCACTCACCGGCTGGTTTTTTCAGGACGACTTCGGCTGGCTCCGCCTTCGCCAGGATGTTCACTCCGTCGCCGATCTGCCCGCCGCATTCTTCGCCCCCAAAGCGCACGGCAATATGCGCCCGCTCGGCGAGAACCTTTACTGGCTCGCGATCGGCGGCGTGTTCGGAGTCCGAGCTCTGCCGTTCCGCATCGTCACCTTTGCCACCCAGATTGCCTCGCTCTTCCTCCTCGGCGCCATCGCCGGCCGGCTCGCGAAATCTCCACTCGCCACGTTCGCCGCGCAACTCCTCTGGATCGCAAGCTGCGGCCTCGCGCCTTCGCTCGGCTGGAGTTCTATCTACAACCAGGTACTCAGTGGCTTCTTCTTCCTGCTCGGCTTCTATTTCCTCCTGCGCCACGTCGACACCGGCGAACCCCGCTGGTGGCGCGCGCAGTGGATCGCTTTCATTCTTGGCCTCGGCGCACTCGAAACTAATGTTGTGTATCCGGTCTTGGCCGCGTTATATGCGCTCTTCTTCTTTCGCCCGCTGCTCAAGAAGACCATCCCGCTTTTCGCCGTAGCGGCGCTCTCCTGCGCCGTACACTTCCACTTCGCACCCGCACCGCACGCCGGTCCCTACTCGCCTCGCATCGACGCCCGCATCATCTCCACCCTTTGGACGTACTGGTTCTGGGCTCTCGGACGCATGCCCCTCGCTCTCGCCGTCACCGTGACTCTCGCCGCCGCCGCGTTCGCGCTCCGCCGCGCTACCCGCCGCGACTACGTCCCGGCTTTCGCCCTCGCCTGGTTCGTGATTACGCTTGGCCCCTACCTGCCGCTGCCCGATCACAAAATGGACTACTATCTCGCCGTCCCGTCGATCGGCATCGCGCTTCTCGGCGCGTCCGCCGTCGCAGCTGCACGGCACGCTCGTATGCCCGCAAAGCTCGTCGCGGCCACCTGCCTGCTCTGCTACCTTGCATTTTCCGGCCGCGCCGCCTGGGCCGTCACCCGCTGGCAGCACGACCGGGGCCTTCGCGTTGAGGACTTCGTCACCTCGGTCGAAGAGATCCGCCGCACTCATCCGGGCAAAGCCATCCTGCTCGACGGCATGGACGACGACCTCTTCTGGTCCGCTCTCGCCAATCTTCCCTTCCACGCGCTCGATATCCCCGAAGTCTTCCTCGCACCGGATGGCGTCCGCAACATCGACGCGCCCGCCGACTTCCTCAACGAGTTTGTCCTCCCACCCGAGCTCACCCTTCGTGTGCTGCGCCGCGACGACGCCGTCGTCTACCGTTTCGACAGAGACGCATTACGCGACGAAACCACCCGCTACCGCGAGCATGCCGAGGCCAATTTTCCCTCTGGCACTCCGCGTTTCATCAACATCGGTGACCCGATCTTCGCCGAATTCCTCGGCCCGGGCTGGGGACCGGCCGCCCGAGGATATCGCACGATGCCCCACACCGCGACAATCCGCATCGCCGCTGGCCGAACCCTCTTGCTCGGCATCATCGATACGCGCCGGATCGATCTTCGCCTCACCGTTGATGATATAGAGGTCCCGCTATCGCTGGTCTCCCGCGAAAACGATCTGACTGTCCTCACCGCCGCACTCCCGCCATCGGCATCCGCCGACATAACGCTCACTCTCTCGAACCCGGTCACCCTCACGTGGGGCTTCGCAGAAGTCCGGTAACGCCGGCGATCTTGTCGCCGGCGAGCGGTACCATAAGACGTGCCGCTCCGAATTCCCCTTCTCTTCCTTCTCGCCCTTCCTGCCCTCGCTCAATCGCCCGAAGAACGCACCCGCCAGGCCCTCGACCAAATTCTCGCCGGCAAATACGACGCTTTCTACGCCCTCTTCAACTCGGAGATGAAGGCCGCCATCTCGCTCGAAACCTACTCCCAACAAGCGGGCCAAATCATCGCCAGTCTCGGCAAACCAACCCGCATCGACCCGTCCCAAACGCGCTCAGTCCAGGGCTATCTGGTCGTCACCATCACCGTTCACTGGCCGGCCGCAGCCCTCAACTTCATCGTGAGTTGGGACAAGGATGGCAAGATCGGCGGCACGTTCTTCCGGCCCGCGCCGCCGCCGACTTACGACCCGCCCTTCTACAGCCATCCCTATACGTTCACCTCGCGCGACATCACCATAGGCGATGACAAATGGAAGCTCTCCGGCACCCTCACTGTTCCCAAGGGCAAAGGCCCTTTCCCCGCGGTCGTACTGGTCCACGGTTCTGGACCGCAGGATCGTGACGAATCCATCGGAGGCGTCCGCGTCTTTCGCGATCTGGCCGAGGGCCTGAGCTCTCGCGCTATCGTGGTGTTGCGCTACGACAAGCGCACCAAGGTTCATCCCGATCAATGGACCGCCAACCCAAACCTCACCATGACCGATGAAACCGTCACCGACGCGGTCCGCGCCCTCGCGCTCGCGCGCACCGAGCCCGAGGTCGATCCGAAACGCGTCTTCGTGCTCGGACACAGCCAGGGAGGCTATATGGCGCCGCGCATCATGCAGGCCGATCCGAAGCTGGCCGGCGCAATCATAATGGCCGGCAACGCTCGCCCGCTGGAAGAAATCATTCTCGATCAGAACGAATACGCCGCGCAGCTCAAGGGCACGCTCAGCGATAGCGAGCGCGCCCAGCTCGAAGCTCTCCGCCGCAATCCACGCCTGGCGCTGCTGTCGTTCCCCTCGAAATACGTCGAGGACCTGAAGGACTACCGTCCTGTCGCCCTGGCCAAATCGACAAACGTCCCCATGCTCATTATGCAAGGCGAGCGCGACTTTCAGGTGACTACGAAAGACTTCGAGCTCTGGAAGAGCGGCCTTGAATCCCACGTCAACGTGACTCTACGTTCCTATCCGAAGCTCAACCACCTCTTCGTCGTCGGCGAGGGCAAGAGCACCCTGGAAGAGTACGAAAAGCCCGCACACGTGGCGCCCGAAGTCATCGGAGACGTGGCCGCTTGGATCGGCAACCAGCCGCGACACGAATAGCGCGACCGAAACCATCCACACAGCTTCACTGCAGCACTTTTTTCACTCGTTCGACCAGCCGCTGCGCGGTAAAGGGCTTCTGAATGAATCCGGAGATGGTCTCTCCCGCAAAGTGACGCAGCGTCTCCGCTTCGCTATAGCCGCTCGAAATGATCACCTGCACATCGGGACGAATCTGCCGCAGTAGCGGGAGAGCCTCTTTCCCACTCATTCCGGGCATGCTGAGATCCAGCAGGATCGCATGCACACGCCCCTTGTCCTGACGCAGCGTCTCGATCGCCGCAGGGCCGCTATCCGCCGTCAGGACACTAAAGCCGTGCCGCTCCAGTGATGCTTTCGCGATTCGCCGTACGATGTCTTCATCGTCCACCACCAGAATCGTGCCTGTGTTCTCCATTTCCCCAGCGGCCCCCTGGCGCACCGTTTTCCCCACAGGGGTCGCAGTCGTCACCGACGGAAGCAGCACCAGGAACGTACTTCCCTGGCCCGGTACGCTCGACACCTGAATTGCGCCCTTATGCCCTCGCACGATTCCTGCTACACCGGCGAGCCCAAGCCCGCGCCCAGTGAACTTCGTCGTGAAGAAGGGATCGAAAATGCGCGACCGGATCTTGTCATCCATTCCCGAACCCGTATCGCGGACCTCAAGTACAGCGTATACGCCCGGTTCGACCTCCGCGTCCTCCAGTTGCTCGCGAATGTAGAGCCGATCCACCGTCTGAAGCCCCGTCCGCACGCGGATCACACCCGGTTTCTCTCCAATCGCTTCGGCCGCGTTCTCTACCAGGTTCACGATTACCTGCTGCAACTGAGTCGCGTCCCCTTCCACCGCCGGCAGATTGCTCTGCAAGTCGAATTGGAGCGATGCGTTGATCGGAATCGAGGGCTTCAGCAGAGGTACTGTCTTCTTCACCAGGTCCGAGAGATCCACGCGCTCCACAATGAATCTGCCTTTGCCGGAGTAAGCGAGCATTTGCTGCGTGAGATGCGCGGCGCGTTCGCTAGCCGCTACTACTTCATGCAGCGGCTCGCGTATCGAACTGCCTTCGGGAACCATCTCCTGAATCAGAGTCGCATTCCCGATAATGCCCACCAGTAGATTGTTGAAGTCATGGGCGATACCCCCGGCCAATTGTCCGATGCTCTCCAGTTTCTGCTTCTCGGAAAGCCTCCGTTCGAGTTCTCTGCGCTGCGTCAGATCCACCACGAAAGAGAGCCATCGTAGGGGTGCACGATCCAAAAGAGTCGCCCCGATGAGTACCGGAACGCGTCTTTCATCTCGCCTCTGGAACTCCTTCTCGAACGGATGGCAGATGCCCGTTGCCAGCAGTTCCTCCATTCCGCGTTCATCCGCCTCGCGGTATTCCGGGGGCGTCCAGTCCCTCCAGCGGAGTTTGCCGGCTTCCAGCTCTTCGCGGCGCACGCCCAATATTTCCAGGAAAGCCTCATTCGCCTCGAGGATTCTAGACTCGTCTCCCAATACTATCCCGATCACGTTGGCCGCGAATAACTGATGAAAGCGATTCTCGCTTTCCCGCCGCAATCGGCCGATTTCCAGATGTGCCGCTACCCGCGCCCGTACTTCGCGAGCGGTGAACGGCTTCACCAGGTAATCGTCCGCCCCATGCTCCAGTCCTCCCACCACCGCTTCTTCGCCCGCCCTCGCCGAAATCACGATCACCGGCAGTGTTCGCATGCGCGGGTTACCGCGGATTGCCTGCAGCAGCTCCAGTCCGTTCAAGCCTGGCATCATGACATCGGTCAGCACGAGATCGGGCGGGTTCGCCCGGATTTCGGACAGAGCTGTGGAACCGTCCGCCGCAGTGTCCACCGTGTAGTCCTCGCCAAGCAAGCGGCACAGGTACTCGCGCATGTCGGCATTGTCATCTACCAAAAGAATGCGGCCGCGGACGGACGGCTTCTCGACGGACGGGCACTGGTTCGCCGGTGCTTTCCATCGTGACGCATCCACCACGTAGTCTTCCGGCGGAGTGGAAGTGACGGCCATTGCGTTACGCGCACGCCCGATTTTTCTCTGCGGCAGGTGTGCAGTCCCCAGAGGTATCTCCACCGTGAAGGTGCTGCCCTGTCCGACCACGCTACTTACGGATACTGTCCCGTGGTGCAGTTTGACCAGTTCCTTCAATAACGCAAGCCCAATCCCAGTGCCTTCATGTGTTCGGCCCCTTGCTCCCTCTACCCTGTAAAAGCGGTCGAACAGCCGCGGAACCTGATCCTCAGGGATACCCGTTCCGGTGTCCTGCACCCGGAGCACCGCCTTACCGCCGTCCGCGCGAAGGGAGACCGTGATCTCCCCTTCCACGGTGTATTTGAAAGCATTGGAGATCAGATTCAGCACGATCTTTTCCCACATCTCACGGTCTACGTAGACCGGCTCCGGCAGGGGTGGGCAGTCGATGATCAACTGCATGCCGGCGCGCTCGATGGCGGATCGGAAGATACTCGCCAGGGAGCTTGTCAGCCCGGAGAGATCGGTGGGCTCGTAGACTGCCTGCGCTCGGCCCGCTTCAGTGCGGGAGAAATCGAGCAGCGTATTCACAAGCCGAAGCAAGCGCTGCGCGTTCCGATGAATCAGATCAAGTTGCTGCCACTCCGCCCGATCCGCTACGTCTTTCTTCTTGGCCAACAGGTCTTCCAACGGCCCCAGAAGAAGCGTGAGTGGTGTTCGGAATTCATGGCTGACGTTGCTGAAGAAGGCCGTCTTCGCGCGGTCCAGCTCGGCCAACGCTTCGGCGCGCCGCTTTTCTTCCTGATACGCCTCCGCGTTCGCAACGGCGCTTGCGACTCCACCGGCCAGCAAATCGAAGAACTCGCTGTATTTGCGGTCGAACTCCCGCAACGGGCTCGCACCCGCGACCAGAAAACCTCGCGGTCGTTCCTGGGCTCCCTTGAGGAGCGGCAGCACCACGACTGTGTTGGCGGCCCGATCCCACTCGCCTCCGGGAAGGTGGAGATGTTCCAGACCCCGCAACACAGTTGTGTGGCCCTGAAGAATCTCCTGTACCGGCCAGAGTTCCACCTCAGCGCCCGGTGCGATGGACTCCGGCGTAAAAGATGTGCCAGGTTCCAGCCCGGTGGAAGAGACTAACTGGGCGCAACCGTTCTTGTCGAACAGATAGACCAGCGCAAACGCCACATCTTTGCGATGCTCTGCCAAAGCAGCCGTGCTGTACTGGCACGCCTCTGCCGCGGTCCGTGCATCCACTGTGCGCGCGGCCACCTGGCTGAGGCAGCGCATGCGGCGTTCGCTCAGCACGCGTTCGGTGTCTTCGCTAACCGCGCAGAACACACCCCCGACATTTCCAGCGTCGTCAAAGGCCGGGCTGTAGGAGAACGTGAAATACGTTTCCTCGGTGTACCCGTAACGGCCCATCACCAGCAGCAGTTCCTCGTTCCAGGTGGCTTTGCCCTCATTCACGACAATTGCGGCTTGCCGCCCAACTTCGTGCCATATGTCGGCCCATGCCTCGCGCGCCGGTTGACCCAGCGCCTGTGGGTGGCGGTTCCCCAACATCGGGATATAGGCGTCATTGTAGAAGTTGATGAATTCCGGCCCCCACCACATGAACATCGGGTACCTGGAGTGAAGGATCATTCGCAACGCGGTCTTCAGACTTTGGGGCCAGTTAGCGGGGTGGCCCACGCTGGTTGTGCTCCAGTCGAACGCGCGGATGAGAGCTCCCGCCTCACCTCCGCCTTGAATGAAATCGCCCACTCCTGTTCGACCCTCCAGCGCTGCACCTGCGCAGCTAAGAACTTGTCGACGTCCTTCGTCTGAATGATGCATTCCTGGTCTGGCTGATCCCATTTGCCTAAACTCTCCAGTACAAGGTCTGACAATCTTGTGATCCAAGTATAGGTGAGGTCACTTACCGAGCGGCGGCTTTTTGACCCTCCAGCCCGCGGCATACCCGGATCGTACGCTATCGTGCTCGAAACATGTACAGGCAGATACAGACACACTGAGGGAAAATAATGGAATGAAGGCCGCTGTCCTTCACGGGCCGCAACCGGTGGCCCACTCACCACTCGGCCTGGTAGACATCCCCGTGCCGCAGTCGAAGCCCGGTCACGTCCTCCTGCGCGTACGTGCATGCGGCGTCTGTCGCACTGACCTCCACATTGTGGAAGGAGAGCTTCCGCCGCTTGGCCGGCCCGTCATCCCCGGCCACCAGATCGTCGGCGAAACCGACGGTAAACGAGTCGGCGTATGCTGGCTGGCCGGCACGGACGGCACGTGCTGGTACTGCCGTCACGGAATGGAAAACCTATGCGACTCCGCCCAATTCACCGGCTATCACGTCGATGGCGGCTACGCCGAATACGCCCTCGCCCGTGAAGATTTCGTCTTCCCGCTTCCTGACACCCTCTCCGACCTACAGGCTGCGCCGCTGCTCTGTGCCGGCATCATCGGATTCCGCAGCCTGCGCGTTGCCGGAGTCGAACCCGGTGAGCGCGTCGGGCTGTTCGGCTTCGGCGCTTCCGCGCACCTCGCCATCGAAGTCCTCCACGCCTGGAAATGCCCGGTTTACGTCTCCACGCGCGGCGCGTCCCATCGCCGCCTCGCAGAATCCCTCGGCGCCGAATGGGTCGGCGACGAGCACAACCGCCCTCCAGTGCAGCTCGACCGCGCCGTAACCTTCGCGCCATCAGGGGACGTTGTCGTGGCGGCACTCTCCAGCCTCCGCAAAGCCGGCGTGGTTGCCATCAACGCCATCCACCTCGACCACATCCCCCAGTTCGATTACGACAAACTTCTCTGGGGCGAACGCCAGCTCCGTTCCGTCACCAATATGACGCGCGCCGACGCCCGCGACTTCCTCAATCTCGCGGCAGAGATTGGTATCAAGCCTAAGGTCACAACGTTCTCCTTATCTGAAGCCAACAAAGCACTGCAAGCCGTAAAGAACGATGCAATCGATGGTGCGGCAGTGATTACTCCTGACTCCTGACTCCTACTTCCCCAACACTTCTCTCATCTTCCGCGCCAGCACCTCCCTGCTGAACGGCTTCGGCAGAAACTGTACGTTAGGATCGAGTACGCCATGATTCACGATCGTATCCTCCGTATAGCCGGAAAGGAACAGTACCTTCATGTCCGGGCGCTGCGGCCTCAGCGCGTCCGCAAGCTGCCGACCGCTCATATTCGGCATCACCACATCGGTGAGCATCAGCGCGATCGGCCCCGCGTGCCCGCGGCTGATCTCGATCGCTTCAGGGCCGCTTGCCGCTGTCAGAATGCGGTAACCCAGCCTTTCCAGCATCTTCACGGTCAGATCGCGGACCGACTGTTCATCCTCCACCACCAGGACGGTCTCCATGGAGTTTGCCGGCTGCAATACGTCAGATACCGGCTCTTCCGTGCTCGCTTCCATCACACGCGGAAAATACAGCTTGAACGTAGTACCCTGCCCCAGCTCGCTGTATACCCAGATGTCTCCGCCCGCCTGCTTCACGATGCCGTACACCGTCGCGAGCCCCAGCCCCGTTCCCTTGCCTTTTTCCTTCGTAGTGAAGAACGGCTCGAAAACTCGTTGCCGCGTGCCTGCATCCATTCCGGTGCCGTTGTCGCTCACCGCGATCATCACGAATGCGCCCGGCTTCACGCCTAAATGACTCCGAGCGTAGTTCTCGTCCAGGTGAACGTTGGTTGTCTCCACCGCCAGCCGGCCGCCCAGCGGCATCGCGTCGCGCGAATTTACTGCCAGGTTGACGATCGCCTGCTCCAGGTGGCCCGGGTCCACTTTGATATTTCCCGCGTCGCCGCTCAATCGAAAGACCAGCTCGATATCTTCCCCGATGAGCCGCCGCAACATCTTCTCCGAGTGGCGGATCACCGTGTTGACGTTTATCACGCGCGGCTGTGTGATCTGCCGCCGGCTGAATGTCAATAGTTGATTGGTCAGATCGGCCGCCCGGTCTGCCGCCGTCAGCGCTTCCTCCACATACTCGCGCAGCGGGTCCTTGGGCGAAAGCTCGTCCAGCAGCATCCGGTTGTATCCCGAAATCACCGTCAGCATGTTATTGAAGTCATGCGCGACGCCGCCCGCCAGACGCCCAACCGCCTCCATTTTCTGCGCGTGTTGTAGCTGCTCCTCCAGCGACTTCCGCTGGCTGATGTCGCTGACGAACGCGATGGCGAACGTGCCCTCTTCGATCTGAACGTAGCTTAGGCTGACTTCAACCGGAAATTCAGTCCCGTCCTTCCTCCGGCCCGCCAGTTCCATCCCTATACCCATCGGCCGAACGTGCGGACTGGCAAAATAGGCCGCCCGCTGATGCGAGTGCGCCGCACGTTTCGCGTCCGGCACGAGCAGTTCGATCCCATAATCGAGCAGTTCTTCCCGCGTATAGCCAAACATCTCTTCCGTCCGCGGATTAGCCAGAACAATCTTCCCGGTCCGGTCGATGCTGATAATTGCTTGTGATGCCGATTCCAATAGCGCGACAACCATTCGTTCGCTCTTATTTAACAGGCTGATCATGTCGCGGCGACGGACGACGCCGGATTCCCTGGTGCCTTCAGCATCCCGGGTGCTCATAAAGATAATTCCCCTCCGCAGAGCCATTCTTGCGTGAAATCACACACGAACGCAAATCGGGCTTTTCTATGTCTGTTCTATTCAGTTTACCCGGCTACTCCGAGAGGACCGGCTCTGCCGCTTCGTGCGCCGGCACGAGGTGCGGCGATCGCCGCAGGAACCGCGCACACGCGTTCCATCGCAGCAGCGAATCGTCATTTCCAGGCGGTCGGATCGCCTGCGCCCGTTCGTACCACTGCATGGCAGTTTCCAGTAGCGCATACACTGCAGGTCCCGAACGGAAATCTCCGTGGCGGAACAGCGCCAGCCCGTGGCGCTCGAACACGATGCCACGGTAGTACGTGCTCCCATAATCGTCCCGCAGCCGGTCCGCGATCTGGTGCGCCTCTTGCATGCTGATGCCTTGGTCGAACTGATCTGTCAGCGCGAGCACCAGCATAACCAGCGCAGCCTGATTCTCGGGTTCGACCGCCAGAATATCGCGACAGATGCTTTCCGCCTGCCACGGCTCGTTGAGCAGGCGATACCGCTCGGCTTTGGCGAGCGCGCCCGGAATAGCATCCCTGGAGAGCGGTTTCAATTCGTACACAGAAGAGGTCCCTCCCTCTCGGCAAGATACGTCGGCGCGAGGCCGAAAGCAAGCGCGACTATGGGTGTTCACCCGCCGGTAACCACCGCCCGTTTCTTCGCCTGAAATTTCAGCCTTAGGGCGGCTGGCCCATGCACATGCAGAGCCAGGCGCGGTGCCCACGGCTCGCTGCTCACCAGTTCGAAGCTCTCGAACCGCTCCAGCAGGTCGCCCAGCGCAATCTTCGCTTCCAGCCGCGAAAGCGCCGCCCCCAGGCAGAAGTGCGGCCCGTGGCCGAATGCAATGTGCGCATTCGGAAAGCGCGAAATATCGAACCGGTCGGGCTCCGCGAAAACCTTCGGGTCGCGATTCGCTGAGCCGATCATCGGCAGCACCAGCGCTCCGACCGGAATCGTCTGACCGTGCAACTCCGTGTCCCGCCGCGGCGTACGCATAATCCACTGCAACGGCGACCGATACCGCAACACCTCCTCGATTGCCGGCTCCAGCAGCTCCGGCTCGGCACGCAGCCGCGCCAGTTGATCCGGATGCTCCAGCAGACACAGCATTGCGTTGTCGATCAGGTCCGTGGTGGTCTCCTGCCCGCCGACCACCAGCATTTGGAAGAAGCCCAGGATTTCCTCTTCGGTCAGCCTCTCGCCATCCATCTCCGCTTCGATCAGATGCGTCAACAGATCGTCCCGCGGACTCTCGCGGCGCTCCGCCAGCAGCCCCGCCAGATATGCCTGCATCTCGATGGTTACCGCCCGGAATTGAACCAGCGAGCGTTCCGCCTCCTCGCCGCCCGAGCGCGAGTAACTCAGCCGCAGAATCGTATCGCTCCAGCGCTTGTAAGTGCTCCACTGCGAGAGCGGGATGCCGATCATCCCGGCGATCACCTTCATCGGCAGCGGTACGGAATACTCCTCCACCAGATCGATTTCGCCGCGCTCCATCGCCGCGTCCAGCAGCGCCTGCGAAAGATCGCGGATGCGCAGTTCGAGCATTGCGACCGTGCGCGGGGTGAACGCGCGCGAAATCAGGGCACGGAGCTTGGTGTGCTCGGGCGCGTCGAAAAAGAGGAACCAGTTCCGCGGAGCGGGCACTCTAGAGCTGAACGTTTCCGCATCGTTCAGCACCCGTTTGGCAGTTTCGTAATCGAACACCAGCCAGGCGTTGAACGGGGGCGGCACCCGCAGCAGCGGCGAAGCGGTTCGCAACTGGTCGTAGAGGGGGTAGGGATTTCGGCGGACTTCGTCGGAGAAGATGTCCATCGCAGCATCATCGCATCGGGAATCCGCCGGGTGCCGCAACGGGTGTACGTGAGTTCACGCGAAAAACAGGGCACTGTAACGAAAAACCCGGCGGGGAGGTTCACTCGCCGCCGGGCCGCGTCGTTCTAATTCGACCCTGTATTGGTAACTTCCTGGTCCCCTTCTCATCGGGGCAATATTAATGTAACACGCAGACCGCGGCCCTTCGGAGCCCACGACTGCCAAGGAGCGGTCGGCGCTGCTACTCTGCAATCGTCGCCGTCTTGATGTAGTCCAGCTTAGGATAGTGCTCGTTGAGATACGCGTTGCCGCGCGACTTGATCAGATTCTGGTCCGGATCTTCACCGTACCCGCCGTAGAGCGAATCCACCACGTCCATTCCAGAAATCACCTTAGCGAACGGAGCGAAGCCGTCCGCGTCCAGCCGCCGGTTGTTGCCGAGATTGATGAAGAGCTGAGTGGTGCGGGTGCCCGGTCCGGCCGTCGCATAGACCAGAGTGCCGCGATCGTTGTGCTCCTTTACCGGGTCGTCCGGGAGATTGTTGTTGTCCCAGTGTCCAGTCACGGCCGGATCGCCGTTCAGCCCAAACTGCACGACGAAGCCTTTCAGCACGCGGAAGAACCGGTTGCCATCGTAATACTTCTTCTGCACCAGCTCGTGGAAGTGGTCCGCGCCGATGGGCGCCCAGTCGCGATGGACCTCCAGTACGACCAACCCCTTGGACGTGTCCATGTTGACCTTGAACACGTCCGGCACCTGCCCCTTCGTGGGTGCAGTCGGAGCGGGCGTCGCCGCCGGAGCCGGAGCTTCCTTGGGAGGTTCCGATTTGGATTCGGATTTCGTTTCGTTCGAAGACGAGCAGCCGGCGAGGGCCATGCAAACCCCGGCGGCCAGCGGGAGCCAAAGTGCGTTGTTCATGAACCTACAGTATGGCTCAGCCGGGGCCGCAGCATCAAGACGCGCGTCTGTGCTCGCGGTTGAAATTGCGGAGGCGCGCGCCCATCATCCGGTCTGTGAGGGATGTATGGTCGTGCAGCCAGTGCGAGAGGTATTGCAGCAGCTCGGCAGGCGCTTCGCGATCGTCGGCCTCGATCCGCTTGCCGTATTCCTTCAGCCGGCGCCGCACGCCATCGTGCTGCTTTTTGTGCCACTCGAATGCCTCATAACGGGCATCGCGCATCAGGCGTTCTTCGTGGGTGAAATGGTCTTCCGCATGAGCCACAAGAGCCCGGAGCATCTCCCGCACGCGCCCTTTGGGCGCACGCGCGGCGGCTGCACGCTCCAACTCAGCGCCCAGCGTGAAGATGGCACGGTGCTCTGCGTCGATCTCCGGTACGTAGACCGCATACTGCTTCGTCCAGTGGAATAGCGCCATACGGGGAATTATACCAGTTTAGGAGTTGAAATACTGAAATCAGGAATTCACCCGCAGCGTTCCCAAAATCTTCCAGAAAGTACCGCTCGATTTCACTGAAAGAGTAATAGCATCGAGGGTACTTCGACCCTCTTTTAATCGGCGCTCCTCTAGCGCATCCTTAGATGAGACAACGATTTGGAGGGACAGTGAACACCAGAGAGTTTGCCAGGAAGCGCGTCCACGGCGCGTTTCACCGCTGGGTTTCCGATCTTCCGATAACCGAGCGGAACGCGCACGCGGGTGTCGCCGCGATTCTGTGTGAACCAGAAGGTCCGGATGCGGCCGAGGCTGAACCGATTGAAGGTGACGCCCGAACCGCCAGTGAGGAAGCCCCGGACCCGGAAGCCGAATCGCAGCAGCAGTCCGACGAGCCCGAACCGCC
>Ga0126381_100002124_pt1 | contig 21452 bp, 19 predicted proteins | sample PanSoiMetPlot_28_FD_96465 | JGI IMG/M metagenome (GOLD analysis project Ga0126381, IMG submission 96465) | Tropical forest soil microbial communities from Panama - MetaG Plot_28 | ecosystem: Environmental > Terrestrial > Soil > Tropical forest > Bulk soil | place: Panama | collected 2016-02-17
GCGCCCGCTCGAGAAGGTCGCCTCGGGCGGCGAGATATCGCGCATCGCGTTGGCATTGAAGACGTGCCTGGCCGGCCCGAAGACCGGGCACATCCGCACGCTGGTGTTCGACGAAGTAGATGCCGGCGTGGGCGGAGGCGCGGCGGAGGGCGTCGGGCGGCGGCTGAAGAAACTGGCGGCGTCCAACCAGGTGCTCTGTGTCACGCACCTGCCGCAGATCGCGTCGTTCGCCGATCACCATTATCATGTGGCGAAGCAGGAATCGAACGGGCGTACGGTGGCGGTTGTGGAAGAGCTGGACGGTGCGGCGCGGACACGGGAAATCGGGCGGATGCTTTCAGGGCAGAAGCTGACGCCGGAGGCGCTGAAACACGCGGAGCAGTTGATTAAGCTGAGCTCGGCGAGTTAGTACCAGCCCCGCTCCGCTCGCTCACGGGCTTGTGAAAAAATGCGGGGACACTGCTGCGGGCGTTGCAGCGGAAGGACTTCGAAATGCTACCCCGCAATGTCCCCAGATTTTTTCACAGTCCCTCACGCTCGCGGCTCCGGTGGGGGCTATTCCGCGCCGCCGGCGGGCACGAAGACGATGCGCGATCCGGCCGGATCGAGCAGCCAGAGCGGTCCGGAGCCGAGTTCGTTCAGCCGATAGACGTTGCCCATGCGGACCAGGCCGGTGGCGGTGCAGTTGCAGCTAACCGCAGTCGGCGTACCGCTCGCCAGATCGAAGACGGTCACTCCCTGGTTGACGGCAACCAGGAGCGATTTGCCATCGGCCGAGAAGGCCAGGCCAGCGGCGCCCTTGACGCCATCGGAGGAAAGCGTTGTCGACGCTGCCGCGGCATCCGCGCTGCGAACCAGAACGAGACTTCCGCGGGCGTCGGCGATGGCTGCGTCGTGGGTGCCGGGAGCGAATGCCACTTGGCTACCGCGCGCGGCGATGGCGATGGAATGTGCTCCGCCTGGTCCTACGAGCTGCGCCGAACCACTCGACGCCAACAGCATCCAGGCGCCATCGTCCGTGAGAGCGATCGAGCCGAATCCGGACCTCGGGGCACGCGCGGATTGCACCGCGACCTGCGGCGAACCCGTGCTCGACAGGTCGATGGTGGCGGCCAGTGCAGGCGCGTCTGTTAATCCGCCGAAGACTTGAGCGCGGGAGCCGGAGATCAGGGCAACCGCAGTTCCTGCAGGGCTGAACACCACGCGTTCGGTGCTCGCGGCCACGCCGTTCAGCGGGATTTCGCTGGCGGTCCCCCCACTTAGCCGGACCAGATGCGCCGAGCCATCCTGCGCCAGCGCAACGACCGCGTCGCCGCGCGGGGAGACGGTTGCACCCGAGAGGGCGTAGCCGAGCGGCACGGCGCTGCCGAGAATCGATGCCCCCGGAATTCCAAGCACCGGCCGAACGGCGTGTGACGCACCGTCGAAGACATAGCCGGCAACCGGCCCCGCGACCTGCCCCTGCTGCGCCTGGGCCAGCCCGGCGAATCCCGCCAAAATCAGAATCAACCCGTTACGATTTCCCATAAGGTTACCTCGGAGGTCCTACTGTTCCGCTTCCCGGCGAGATGGTCACCAGAGAAGGCCCGGACGCGATGGTCGCGCTCGAGCTGCCACCGCCGGAATGTGTCGCATACAGCGCGCCGCCGGTGGCCGCGGCCGCCGCGACGGCGATCACCGCGATCAGCTTGCCCGAAATTCCCGCTGTCGCACCTGCCGCTGCTCCTGCGGCCACCAGCGCGTTCGTCTGCGTGATGTTCGTATTGGCCGTCTGGCCGTTCTTCGATGCCGTTACGCGAATCTGGTACTTCCCCTGCACATTGTTGGGACGTAAGCCGTGTGCTGCTGCCCGCCCCTGGCTGTCACTCATCACGGTCAGGCTGTGCCCGCCGCCCGGGAACGTGCCGGTGGCACCTTGCTCAGGCAGTGTAAATACGATCGCTACACCGGCAACAGGCCGATGGTTCTCGTCTTCCACTTGCACCACGGGCTCGCGCGCGGTGCGCTGCTTAATGTTGTTGATGGCACCGTCGCCGTCGATGATCACCAGGTTCAGTTTGCCTGGGGTCTCCTGCGCTGCAAGCGGCAGCGCGATCAGACCGCTTAATAGCAAGGCCAAACCTCGCATGCAATCCTCCGAGCCTCTATTATGGATCAAAACACCCACGCCGGCGACAAGGCGCCCTTCGGGCGAATCGCCGGCGTTACCGTTCGAATACTAAACCGGCGGACGGGAGGATGGGGAACATGGAGTCGACGGTTACGGATGCCTGACCGGTCTTGCTGTTGTAACTGTTCAGGCTCTCAAAGATGTAGTTGGCGCGGTTCGTCAGGTTCACCACCTCGCCGTAGAGCGTCAACTTCCACCTGTCCCGCGTCCAAGCCTTATTGATGCGGAGGTCGGTACGGTTGTGTGTACCGAGCCGCTGGCTGTTGCGCACGCTGGTGAGATAGTACGATCCACCCTCCGTGCGGAGGTAGCCGGGAATGGGAAAGCCGCTCCCCCAGGTCGTGCGGGCGCTCAGGTTCACGCTGGGCCGCAGTCGATAGCCGCCATATACGTTGACGGTGTGGCGCTGGTCCCAATCGGAAGGGAAACTCGCGCCGGAAATGCCGTCGCGCATGCCGGTGCGTCCAAAGCCGTACGACACCCATCCGGTAAAGCGGTTGGCACTGGAGCGCTGGAGGAAGACCTCCACCCCGCGCGCGTAGCCGCGCAGCGAGTTGGCAAATGTCGGAGCGAAGGGCGGGACGAACACTTTTCCGACGATCAGGCGCGGATCGTAGAAGGGCTGGAAGGGCAGGTCGCGGTCGGCCCGGTCGTAGGTTTCGATGCGCAGCCGGGTGCGCTCGCCGAGCCGTTGCTCGAGGGCCGCGATCGCCTGGTTCGACCGCATGGGGAGCAGATACCGATTCCCTAACGTTGAATACAGAATCGAAAGCTCGGGGAACTGCGCGTACTGACCGTAGCCGAGCTGCAGGTGGGTGGAGCGCGTCAGCGAAAGCGTCGCCGATGCGGCCGGCGAGGTCGCTGTGACGCCATCGGCCGAGTGCCGATCCCAGCGCACGCCGGCGGTCATGCGCAATCGCCCGGCCAGCGCCGCCAGGGACTGCTGCACGTAGCCGCCATCGAGCATCGCCGTGCCGTCCCAGCTCTGGTGTACGCGCAGCACGTTGGAATCGAACTGCTGCGCATAGCCGCCATCGCGGATACGGCGCACGCTGAAACCCGCGTCGAGCGTGCCCGCGGGACTCCACATCCAGGTCGCTGTCGCGTTCCAGACCCACTCGCCGTAGTAGCCCGCGCCGAGCGATACATCCTTCGGGTTCGTATCGCCGAACTTCTCGCGCATCCAAGCGGCGTGGCTGGTGACCATCAGCTTGCTGGCAGGCGTGTAGCGCCAGCCAAAATTGCCGAGCGTGTAGTGATAGCCGGCCAGCATCAGAGAATTGACGCCAAGCTTGTTCTGCGCGGCCGAGCGGTCCAGATTCGAGTAGCTTTCGAGCACGTAGAGCGTCACGTGATTCTTAGGATTGAGATCGTACGAGAGGCGACCTTGCGCGTCTTCGAGGCCAAAGATCAACGTGGTATTGGGAAAGGTGCGCTCCAGCAGGTATTGCAGATAGCTCTTGCGAACGGCCACCAGCCACGAACCGCGTTTGTCTTTTCCAAGTGGCCCTTCGGCGATGGCGCCTGCGTTGGAAACGCTCGCTGCGACGCGAAACATCGGGCTGGTGCGGCTGCCTTCACGCGTTTGCACGTCGAGCACGCCGGCTGAGCGATCGCCATAGCGAACAGGGAATGCGCCTTCCTGGAGTTCCATCTCCTCGACGATGTCGCCGTTGAACGCAGTGCCGGAACCGGAGAAGTTCTGGCCTTCCAGCATGTGAAAAGGCTGATGCAGCAACACGCCATCGAGATAGATACCGATGCGGCTGAAGTCCGCGCCGCGTACAGAGAAGCGCGCGTCGAAATCGTTATTGGAGCTGACGCCGGGCAGGTTTTGCACGGCACGGAGCGGATCATCGGCCAGGACGCTGGCGAGGTTCTTAGCATCGTTGCCGGCGAGAGTGAGGCTCGACGGGCTGTCCTGCGAGGGCGCGTCGAAAGGCCCGGCTTTCACTTCCAGAGTGTCGGTCTGGCGCAGGGTATCGGGCGTGAGCACGACTTCGAACTCTTTGACTTCGCCCGCGACCAGCGTGAACGGCTTTTTGATCAGATGGTACCCGACGGTGGAGACGTTCAGTACGTAATCACCCGCCGCGACGCCCGAAAGATCGAAGCGGCCCTGTGCGTCGGTGGTGGTCCGGGACGGTCCGCCGGCGAGCGAAATCTGCACGTTGGAAAGAGGTTCACCACCGCGCGCATCGACGACGGAGCCCCGGATATCCCCGGAGCCCTGCGCCCAAATACTTAGTGACCCGAGGCACAATACCCAAACCGTGCGATACATTACGAATGATGATAACGCGCGGCGAAACAGGTGCGCTCAGTTTAGGGGTTATGAAGAAATGCAGGGGACACCGCAGCCGCGCGTTCGAGCGGAACAACTTCGAAACACTACCCGCATTGTCCCCGGGGTTTTTCGGTGAAACAGCTCCGCTCACTTACGTTCGCGGCTCTGGTGGGGTTTACTCTACCTGTTCGAGTTCGCCTTCGAGGAGCGCCACGTGCTCTTCTTCTTCGGCGGCTAACTCGGCGCAGAGTTCCTTCTCCAGGCCGGAAGGCAACTCGCGCGCCAGGCGCTGGAAGTGGTCTCTTGTGCGGCGTTCCATTTCCAAGGCGGCGCGGTAGAGATCGGTGACGCCCGATTTGTCGTTCACCTGGATGCCGCGGAAGAGCCAATTGGAAAGCAGCTTCTCCTGGTCGGCCGAGAGCTCCACCGTCTCGCGATCGAGATGAGCATGGTACTTCTCTTCCAGCTCGTGCAGATGGTCGAGCTCGGCTTCGTACAGGCGTTCGAGCACAGCCTTCTGCTCGGGCGTCTGCGCGCGGTCACGCGCCAGTTTATAAAAATGGAACGAGTTCAGCTCGAACTGGACGGCGTCGCGAATCGCCTGGAAGCGCATGGAGTCGCCCAGGTCGCGGCCTTCGATCAGCTCCAACTCGCCGCCACAGAGAAAGCACTTTCCGTACGGCACCGCGAATCCGCTCGACAGCTTGAAGCAGCTTTTGCAGCGCCAGGTGTAGCGCACCTGCGCGCAACAGATTTCGTCTTCCTCCAAAACCCTACGGCACTTAGGACACGCTGACGGCATCGGCTTCGCTCCTTTCTTTGAGGCCCATGAACTCCAACATTCCGGAAGCGGCGCGCCGGCCGGCGCCCATCGCCAGGATCACAGTGGCCGCGCCGGTGACGATATCGCCACCGGCGAACACACCGTGAATATTGGTCATGCCGGTGCGCTCGTCCACCTGGATGTAGCCCCATTTGTTGGTCTTCATTCCGGGCGTGGTCTGCGCGATGATCGGGTTGGATGTGGTGCCCAGCGCGTAGATCACAGTATCGACATCGATCAGGTATTCGGAGCCTGGCACCGGCACGGGGCTCCGGCGGCCGCTGGCATCCGGCTGGCCGAGCTCCATCTTCTGCACACGCATTCCGGTGACCCAGCCATCTTTGTTGCCGACAATCTCGACTGGCGCGGTCAGCCACAGGAATTCGATGCCCTCTTCGATGGCATGCTCCAACTCTTCGACACGGGCCGGCGATTCGCGCCGCGACCGGCGATAGACCACTGTCACCTGCTCGGCGCCCATGCGCTTGGCGACGCGGCAGGAATCCATGGCGGTATTGCCCGCGCCCACCACCGCGACACGCTTCCCCATTCCGACCGGAGTGTCGTACAGCGGCTGCCGGTGGCCGCGCATCAGGTTGACGCGCGTCAGGAATTCGTTGGCGGAGAAGACGCCATTCAGCGCTTCGCCGGGAATGCCGGCGAATTTCGGCGATCCGGCGCCCGTGCCGATGAACACAGCGTCGTAGCCCATGCCGGTCATGAGCTGCGGAATCGTGAACAGCTTGCCGATCACCGTATCCAGCCGGATCTCGACCCCCATCTTCTTCAGGTTCTCGATCTCGGCGTCGATGATGATGTCGGGCAGGCGGAACTCCGGAATGCCGTACTTCAACACTCCGCCGGCGACGTGGAGCGCCTCGAAGATGGTGACCGCAACGCCCGCGCGTGCCAGGTCGCCCGCGCACGCCAGTCCCGACGGGCCGGAGCCGATGATGGCAGCCTTCTTTGTGGGCCCGCCATTGGCAATCTGGATGGGCTCATCCCAGCCTCGGCCCATGGCGGTATCGGCGACGAAGCGCTCCAATCGCCCGATCGCCACCGGCTGGTATTTGGCGCCGACGACGCACGTGGCTTCGCACTGCGATTCCTGCGGACAGACACGTCCGCACACGGCCGGCAGCGCATTTGACGACTTCAGGACCGTGTATGCCTGGCGTATGTCCTTATGTTGAAGCGCGGAGATGAAACCCGGGATGTCGATTCCTACAGGGCAGCCCGGAATGCAGCGCGGCTTCTTGCAGCGAAGGCAGCGCTCGGCTTCGCGCAGCGCGGCTTCGAGATCGAGCCCGAGGTTCACTTCGCTAAAGTTCGTGACCCGCACTTCGGGCGCCTGTTGCGGCATGGGCGAGCGATCGGGCGGGATCGTCTTGATGTTCTTCGGAACGCGCGGTCCGGGCGGCTGCGGCATCGGCTCGGGAATCTCACACGCCGAGGTCACTTTTCCGTTGAGAGCGGGGTCGGCTCTCAAGCTGGCGAGTTGCGCGGATTCAGAGCGGAACCGCTCCAGCGCTTCCTTCTCCTCGCGCACAAACCGCCGCTGCCGCAGCGAGAGCTCGTCGAAGTTCACGAGGTGGCCGTCGAAATCGGCGCCGTCTACGCAGGCGAACTTCATCTTTCGGTCGACGGTGACGCGGCAGGAGCCGCACATGCCGGTGCCGTCCACCATGATCGAATTCAGGCTCACGATGGTCGGGATTGCGAACGGCCGGGTCAGCTCGGAGCAGGCTTTCATCATCGGAATCGGGCCGATGGCCACGACCTCGCTGATGCCCTTCTCGTTCGCCAGCACGTCGGCGAGCGCATGCGTGACGAATCCTTTGCGCCCGTAACTGCCGTCGTCGGTGGTGACGATCATCTGATCACTCACCTCGCGGAACTGATCTTCCCAGAAGACCAGGTCGCGGTTGCGGAAACCGACGATCGAGATGGTGCGGTTGCCCTTCTGTTTGTACTCGCGCAACTGCGGATAGACGGGCGCGACGCCAAGGCCGCCTCCTACCAGCACCACGGTTCCCGGCAGCTCGCGGATATGGCTGGGCAAACCCAGAGGGCCGATGAAATCGAGGATGCTGTCGCCTTCACGTAGTGCCATCATCTCGAAGGTCGTCTTGCCCACCGCCTGGATGACCACGGTAACGGTGCCTTGCCGAGCGTTGAAATCCGCAACAGTCAGAGGAATTCGCTCGCCATGTTCGTCGATACGCGCCATGACGAAGTGTCCGGGACGTGCAGCCCGCGCCACATCGGGCGCCTGGACGTCCCAAAGAAAAGTCGTTGGACCGAATTGTTTCCGTCGAGTGATGAGAAACACAACACCCCCTGGGAACGAACATAATAGCAGCTTTTAAGATCTGTAATTACCTGTTAGGCGAGGTGTGGTGTTTTGATACGATGGCCTAGTGGACGTCGATCACAATTAAGTGCAGTTTGCAGCGGGGCTGAAGCCCCGCGCAGGCTGAAGCCTGCCCCCCACACTAAGCACGCTATCCTGGAGCGTGCTCCGAGCGTTCGCCCTTCTCGTTTTCGCGTTTAGTGTCTCGGCGGCTGACCGCAGCGTCGCCATCACGATCGACGACTTGCCGCGAGGCGGCGATCGCGGACCGGTGACGCTGGAAGCCGTTCGAGCTATGACCGAAAAGCTGCTTCGGCCTTTCCGGGAGCAGCACATCCCGGTCATTGGATTCGTGAATGAGGGTCGTGAGGTCGCTTTCGATGCCAACGGACTGCGGCAGATTCTCGATCTGTGGCTCGATGCCGGCGCCGACCTAGGCAACCACTCGCGTTCGCACCTCGATATCAACACCGTTCCGCTCGAGCAGTGCACGGGAGACATCGTCGCCGGAGAGCCTGTCTTGCGCGCGGCGCTCGAAGCTCATGGGAAGAAGCTCGAATTCTATCGCCATCCTTTTCTGCACACGGGTCCGACGCCGGAGATCAAGCGGGAACTGCAGGAGTTTCTCGACGCGCACGGCTATCGCGTGGCGCCCGTCACCCTGGACGATGACGACTACGAGTTCGCCGCTCTTTACACGCGGCCGCAGTACACGGAGCGGGTCCTCCGCGAATATATTCCGTACATGGAATCGGTGGTGGCGTTTTTCGAGGAGCGGTCGCGCGTAGTGGTGGGCCGTGAGTTTCCGCAGACGCTGCTGATTCATGCCAGCCAGCTCAACGCCGATATGATGCCGGATCTGCTCGCCATGTTCCGCCGGCGCGGCTACCGATTTGTGTCTCTCCGCGAGGCGCTCGCCGATCCTGCTTACCGGCTGGCAGACGGTTACGCCGGGACGGGCGGCTTCTCGTGGATACACCGCTGGTCAAAAACGATGGGCATGACACCCAAAGGTGAACCCGAGGCGCCGGAGTGGGTCGGTAAGGCTTGGAGCGCGCGCTGATCCTACTTTCGACCGTACATTTCCGGGTATGCGTTGCGCATCTCGTCGGCCTGCTGGCGCGCGGCTTCGATCTGGATCAACGGGCCTTTGCCCATTCCGGGGCAGTAGCGGGCGGTCTTCTTCCACTCGCGCCGGCTTTCGACCAGCTCAGGCCAGAAGGGGAAGATGCGGCATTGGACGGGCTTCACCGGGTGGATCGAGCAGCCGCCGTCGTGTAAAAAGTGGCACTGGGCGTCGCGGGGCACGCGCAGGCGGGCGCGCCGTGTAGTTCTGTACACGTAGCGCCGCTCGAATTCCGGCTCGGACATGCCGAGATACGCCGCGATGCGCTCCGGGTCGCCCGGCGCCAGATAGACGAAACCCTTTTGGGTGCAACATTCCGTACACCCGGACTGGCATTCGAATCTCAATCCCACGGCCATGGATTTCAATTATGGGTTGAAAAGTGCAACACCTATGATATATTCCTCCCGTAAAACTCTCGGGGAAAGGGGTGTTTTATGTCCCGAGTCATGGATGTGATCTACAGCAAGCAACTCTTCTCCGTCGAAGAGACCGACACTGTGGCGTCCGCCGCCCGGCGGATGGAGGAGCTCCAATGCGGCGCCATCCTGGTGCTGAAGAGCGGGGAGCTCAAAGGCGTGTTCAGCGAGCGCGATCTGATGCGGCGGGTCGTACTGGAACATCGCGATCCGGAAGCGACTCCCGTCGGCCAGGTGATGAGCACCAACCTGCGAACCATCGAAGAATCGGCTAGCCTGGAAGAAGCCATGCAGGCCATGACCGAGCATGGCTGCCGTCACCTTCCTGTGTTGCGCGACGGCCGTGTCATCAGTTTTCTTTCCATGCGCGACCTCATGCATTTCGAGCTGGCCAGCAAGACCGAGGAATTGCACCAGATGCGGGCCTACATCAGCCACGGAGCGTGACCACCGGAATTATCGTCTTCGCACACGGTTCCCGGGTGGAATCGGCTAATGAAGCGGTGCGGACCGTTGCCGCCGACTTGGCGCGAGCCGGCGGACTGCAGCACGTCCAGGCGGCGTTCCTGGAACTTGGCCGGCCGGATCTGGAGGGTGCGGTGGCGCTACTGGCGGCGAGAGGGGCTGATCGCATCGTGATCGTACCTTATTTCCTTACGCTCGGGTTACATATGGAGCGCGATCTACCCCGATTGGTTTCAGATATCTCCAGCAAATACAATGGTCTACAGATTACGGTGACGCCTACCTTGGACGGCCATCCCGCGCTGATCGAGTTACTAGTCGACCGGGTGAAGCAGGCCGGAGGGTGAGTCGAATCCGCTCAAATTATCCTTGACAATCTAACGCTCATATTTAATAATGGTCTTGTGCTAAATGGCCGTCGGCCGGAAGTGCCCGCCATTTTCTATATACTGAGCTCGGCCGCTTGCCCGCAGCTTTGAGCTTTTTTTGAGGGAGGCAAACAGACAACATGGGAAAAATTATCGGCATTGACCTGGGCACCACCAACTCTGTGGTCGCTGTAATGGAGGGCGGCCAGCCTACGGTCATCGCAAATCAGGAAGGGGCTCGAACTACCCCCTCGGTTGTGGCGTTCACCAAGAGCGGCGAACGCCTGGTCGGCCAGGTCGCCAAGCGCCAAGCCATCACCAACCCGCAGAATACGGTCTTCTCCATCAAGCGTTTCATGGGACGCCGGTACGACGAAGTCACCGAAGAGATGAAGATGGTGCCGTACAAGGTGGTCCGCGGCGACAACGGCGATGCCCGTGTGGATATCGACGGCAAGAAGCTCTCGCCGCCCGAGATTTCGGCCATGATTCTCGGCAAGCTGAAAGAAGCCGCCGAATCGTACCTGGGCGAGAAGGTCACGCAGGCGGTGATCACCGTTCCGGCGTATTTTAATGACGCCCAGCGTCAGGCCACCAAGGACGCCGGCAAGATCGCCGGTCTCGAGGTAATGCGTATCATCAACGAGCCCACGGCCGCCGCGCTGGCGTACGGACTCGATAAGAAGAAGAACGAAACCATCGCGGTCTACGACTTCGGAGGCGGCACGTTCGATATCTCGATCCTGGAAGTGGGTGAGGGCGTGGTGGAAGTGAAGTCCACCAACGGCGACACGCACCTGGGCGGTGACAACATCGACCAGCGCATCATCGACTGGATTGTCAGCGAGTTCAAGAAGGAGAACGGCATCGACCTGTCGAAGGACCAGATGGCGCTCCAGCGGCTCAAAGAGGCCGCCGAGAAGGCCAAGATGGAGCTTTCGACTCTGCTCGAAGTGGAAATCAACCTGCCGTTCATCACCGCCGACGCGTCCGGCCCCAAGCACCTGCAGATGAAGCTGACGCGCGCCCGGTTCGAGCAGATGGTGGAAGACATCGTCCAGCGCTCGGTCGGTCCTTGCAAGCAGGCGCTCTCGGATGCCGGCGTTACCCCACAGCAGATCGACGAGGTCGTGCTGGTGGGCGGCCAGACCCGTATGCCGCGGATCCAGGCGATTGTGCGCGACCTGTTCGGCAAGGAGCCGCACAAGGGCGTGAATCCCGACGAAGTCGTCGCGGTGGGCGCGGCGGTGCAGGGCGGCGTGCTGGGCGGCGAAGTGAAAGACGTCCTGCTGCTCGACGTGACCCCGCTCTCGCTCGGTATCGAGACCATGGGCGGCGTGTTTACGAAGCTGATCGAGCGCAACACGACCATTCCGACGCGCAAGACCGACGTCTTCTCGACGGCTTCCGATAGCCAGCCTTCGGTGGAGATCAAGGTTTACCAGGGCGAGCGAGCGATGGCGCGCGACAACCGGCTACTGGGTGTGTTCCAGCTCAGCAATATTCCGCCGGCTCCGCGCGGCGTGCCGCAGATCGAAGTGACCTTCGATATCGACGCCAACGGAATCCTCAACGTGACCGCGAAGGATCGCGCCACCAACAACGAGCAGAAGATTACCATCACGTCTTCTTCGGGTCTTTCCAAGGACGAAGTGGACAAGATGGCCAAAGACGCCGAATCGCACGCGGCCGATGACCGTAAGCAGCGGGACACCATCGAAGCGCGGAACCGAGCCGACGCCATGGTTTACAACGTCGAGAAGACTTTGAAGGAGCATCGCAGCAAGATCAGCGATGCCGAAGCCAAGGAGATTGAAGCGGCGATTGAAGAGACCAAGAAGGCGATGAACGACAACGATCCGGCGCAAATCAATTCCGCGGTCGACCGTTTGACGAGCGCCAGCCACAAGCTGGCCGAAGCGATGTACAAGTCCGCCGGTCCGCAGGGTCCGCCTCCGCAAGGCGGCCAGGGCGGTCCGAGTACGGGTCCCACGGGCGGCGACGGCCAGAGCGGCGGCGACAACAAGGGCGGCAAAGACAACGTGGTAGACGCCGAGTTCGTTGACGTAGACGACAAAAAGTAAAACCGAGCTATCAGCTATCAGCTATCAGTCAACGGCCTCCGTGCTTCGATCTGATAGCTGGTAGCTGGCGACTGATAGCTTTTTTTATGTCCCCCAAACACGACTATTACGAGACTCTGGGCGTTCCCAAGTCGGCGCCGGCGGACGAGATTCGCAAAGCTTACCGGAAGCTTGCGCGTAAGTATCATCCGGACCTTAACCCCGGCGATAAGTCGGCGGAAGAGCGCTTCAAGAACGTGCAGGAGGCGTACGACGTTCTGAGCGATTCCAAGAAGCGCCAGATGTACGACCAGTTCGGGTTCTACTCCGAAAACGGGGGGTTCGCGGGACAGGGTGCACCGCATGGGGGCGCCGGGCCGCAGCCCAACATGGATTTTTCGGGTTTCGAGTTTTCCGATTTCTTCGGCGGAGCGGCCGGCGCAGGCGGCGGACGGCGGCGTGCCCAAACCTCCGGCGGCGGCAACTTCGGCGATATCTTCTCGCAATTTTTCAAGGGACGCGGCGGCGAGGCCGCCCGTGAAGAGCCCGAAAAGGGCGGCGACCTGGAATACGCCATGGACATCGATTTCTGGCAGGCCATCCGCGGCACGCAGGCGCGCGTCAACATCACGCGCTACGACGTGTGCGGTACCTGTCACGGATCGGGCGCCGACCCGGCCGGCGCGGGCGAAGTGACTTGCCCTCAATGCAAAGGCACCGGGCAGGTGACGCAAATGGCGGGAGCGATGCGCTTCAACCTGACCTGCCCGAAGTGCGGCGGCACAGGCAGGCTGCGTAACGCGTGCCCTACCTGCGGCGGCGATGGGCGCGTGACCCACACCGAAACCGTCGAGATCCGCATTCCGCCGGGTGCGCGCAACGGCTCGCGGCTGCGCGTCCCAGGAAAGGGCAATGCGGGCACCTTGGGTGCGCCTCCGGGAGATCTCTACATCACGACGCGCGTGGAGAAACATCCGTTCTTCCATCGCGAGGGCGACAACATCGAAATCAAGGTTCCGCTGGCGGTCTGGGAGGCGGCGCTTGGGGCGAAGATCGAAGTACCGACCATCGACGGCCGTACGATCATGAAGATTCCACAGGGCACGCACAACGGTCAGCGCTTCCGTCTGAGCGAGAAAGGCGTGCTGAATTCGCGGACGGGACAGCGGGGCGATCAGATTGTGGAGGTGGAGGTGGAAGCTCCCGATCCCACAGACGAGCGCACGCGCGAGCTGCTGCGCGACATGGCCAAGCTTCATCCCGAAGATCCGCGTGCTGCCATCTGGTCGAAGGTATAGGGTATGGCCAAAGCTAAATCCAGAGCCGCTTACATGATCTCCTCGGTGGCCGAGCAGTATGCCATCCATCCGCAGACGCTCCGGCTCTACGAGCGCGAAGGCCTGCTGAAACCTTCGCGCAGCGAAGGTAACACGCGCCTGTATACGGATGAGGACCTCGAAAGGCTGGAAGTGATCCTGCACCTCACGCGCGACCTGGGTGTGAACCTGGCCGGCGTGGAGATCATTCTCAACATGCGCGAGAAGATGGGAGAGATGCACGCGCAGATCCAGGAGTTCATCGCCACGCTCAACCGCGAACTGGTCTCACGTCAGGCGCGCAACAGCTCGCTCGACGATCGCAACAGCCTGATTCCGGTAGTCAATGCCCGTCCTCCGGCAGCGCGGCGCAGGTAATTGGGCTACTATTAGCGCGTGAAACGCCTCCGCTCGCTCAGGCTCGTGCTGCAAGCAGCGGCTCTGGTGGGAATATGCTTTCTCTTCACCATCCGCGCCCAAGATGCCACCGAATGGCGTTCCGGTTCCGGCGCGTGGAATGATCCAACGCACTGGTCGGCAGGTCTGCCCCGTCCCGATTTCGGTGCAGACATCCGCGGCAACAGCGACGTGACTGTACCCGCCGGCACGTGGGTCGCGGGCGACTTACGCGTCGGCATCCATAAGGGCGACCGGGCGCGGGTCGAGGTGAACGGCGGCAACGTCATTCTGACGCAGGACTCGCTCTTCGTAGGCGAAGATAGCGGCGGCCAGGGCGAGTTCATTCTGAACTCCGGCGCGCTCCACTCCATGATGGATGTTTTCGTCGGCGCCGCCACCGCCTCGAGCGGCCGTGCCAACGATGCCACCCTGCGCATCCGCGGCGGCACGTTCCTGGGCCGGACGCTATCCGTCGGATTCGGCTACGGCTCGCACGCGCAGCTTTATATCGAAGGCTCGCAGGCTTCCGCCGTTCACGTTTTCGATTACGTTTACCTCCAGTCTGCCGAAGGCGGTTCTACAAAGCTTTCGTACGTGCTCGACGAGCATGGGGTAACGCCGATCACGATCCAGTCGCGGGTCCGGGGGCTCCGCATCATTCCCACCGGCTCCGGCAGCGTCCACCTGGAGGTTTCTTTACGAGCCGTTCCGCCGCGCGAGGACATTACCCTCGTTTCCGCTCATGTGGCGCCAATGGGGACCTTCGACGGTATGCCAGAAGGCACTGAGATCACGGCTGATTACGGCGGTAAGAGCTATCGCTGGGCATTGACATACCACGGCGGCCCCAACCATACCGACCTCGTTCTGCAGAATCGCAGCGCATACGGCGGAGACGATCCGGTCACGCACGTGCGATCGATCCCGCAGCCGCCAGCGCCGCTGTGGCGCGAACATCCGGTCTATCCGCTGGCGATCGCCGCGGGCACGCCGGCCTTTCCCGGCGCGGAAGGCTACGGCGCTTACAGCCGCGGAGGAGCTGGTGGCCGCACGATCGAGGTGACGAATCTTGCGGATTCCGGCCCCGGCAGCCTGCGCGCCGCCATCGAAACGGCGGGACCACGTACTATCGTCTTCCGCGTCGGCGGTTCCATCGCGCTGAAGACGCAGCTTCGCATCCGCAATCCGTTCGTGACAATCGACGGACACGATGCGCCGCCGGCCGGCGTCACAATCACCGGCCATGGCGTCTCCGTCCGCACGCATGACGTTGTTCTGCGCTACTTTCGTATCCGTTTGGGTGACGAGGGCGTGAGCAAGGATGTGAACTACGAGGCCGGCGAAGGCGATGATGCCCTACGTTTCGACAACGGAGCGAAGGATGCGATCGCCGATCACCTATCGATGGGGTGGAGCACCGGAAAGATCATCACGGTCAGCCGCATGGCCGACCGAATCACCATCCAATGGTGCATTTTGAGCGAGGGCCTCAATTTCGCGGGACACGGCTATGCCTCCCTCGCCGGCGGCAACCGCGTCACATGGCACCATAACCTGCTGGCGCACAACTACGGCCGGAATGTGCGATTTCAAGGTGCAGTTACCGCCGACTTTCGCAACAACACGATCTACGACTGGGGCGAGAACGCTGCCTACGGCGAGTTCGACCGCCTCAACTACGTCGCTAATTATTTGAAGCCCGGCCCTTCGACCACACAGTACCCGCGCGAATTCCACCGCGGAGATGCGGTGGTGCTGCCCGGCTCGATTTTTATCGACGGGAATGTCATGGAAGGCGCGCCTGGCGTGGATGCCGATAACTGGCGCGCCATGGGCTTCTACTACCCCGACCGTGAGACACTCAAAGCCGCCGAGCCGATTCCCGCACCACCCGTGAAGACGGAGCACGCGCGTGACGCGTACGAGCGTGTGCTCGGCGAGGCCGGCGACACTCTGCCAGCACGCGACGCCGTCGACCAACGCATCCTGCGCGAGGTGCGCAGCGGCACGGGCCACATTATCCGCTGGGTGCGTGAGGCGGGACAGTAGCCCGGGCGGCGCGGAACGTGCCGTGCATGAGAGTATGGGTCCCTCTGTTGCTCTGGCCTTTTTCCTTACCGTTCCGGCGAACAGTCCATCACAAATCGTGCAGCAATCGGTCGCAAACACTACACGGGACTGGAACGCCGCGCCGCGGTTCAACTTCACGGAACGCGATGTCATTACCAAGCACGGCGAACGAACTGTCAAGACTTACCAGGTCCTCATGATCGAGGGCTCACCATACAACAAACTGATCGCGATCAATGAGCAGCCGCTATCCGCTTCGGAAGCGGGCGCGGAGCAGCGCAAGCTGCAACAGGAAATCGCCCGCAGGCAAGCCGAATCGGCGGCGCGACGGCAGAAGCGCGTCGGCCAGTATGAGCGCGAGCGACGCCAGGATCACGCGCTCATGGCGGAAATGGCCAAAGCGTTCGACTATCAGTTGATCGGCGAAGAGACCGTCAATGGCCGCCGCTGCTTCGCGCTAGTCGCGACGCCCAAGCCGTCGTACCAGCCTGTAAGTCGTGAGACCAAGGTGCTCAAAGGCATGCGCGGCCATCTTTGGGTCGACACGCAGGATTACCAGTGGGTCAAAGTGGAAGCCGAAGTCTTTCGTCCGGTTGCGTTCGGCCTCTTCATCGCACACGTGAATCCCGGGACAAAGTTCGTCCTGGAGCAGAAACCTGTCGAAGGCAATCTCTGGCTGCCGTCTCATTTCTCAATGCGTGTGAATGCAAAGGTGCTATTCAGCTCGCGCAATTCCAACGACGACGAAACTTATTGGGATTATCGCCCTGCCGCCGCAGGCATGGCCGAGTTCAACCACGCTGGTGGTGCTCCACCATTTAACCCCAAGCTAAGCCACTGAATTCAAACGTTTATCCCCTGGCAACTCATTTGCATCTAATCAGGCGGAGGTCGAAATGAAAAAAGCACTTCTGGTTGCCGCTGCTGCGCTGATGACAATGGCTCCAATAGGCGCTTCGGCCGCCGTTCGCGGATTCGTAGTGGTTGGTCCCCGATACTACGGCGGTTGGTATGCGCCTTACTGGGGCCCATACTGGGGATTTGGCTATCCCGGCCCTTACTACGGCTATCCGAATTCCGGCGAAGTGAAGATCGACACAAAGGTGAAAGACGCTCAGGTCTTTATCAATGGCGCTTATGCAGGCACGACGCATGACAACAAGACCATGCACCTGCGCCCGGGCAGCTACAACATTGAAATTCGCGAAGGCGAACGGACTGCATTCTCGCAACGAGTCTATGTTGCGATCGGCAAGACCGTGAAGATTCGTCCGGAGCTGTAAACGTCTTCTAAAATGCAGACACACGGCTCGACCGCACCGCTCCCTCACGGTCGCGGCTCCGGTGGGGGCGTTCAGCCGCCGGCGATGGCCCCCGATCACTATAAATGGCTAAGGCGAACGGACTGCCTTTAGCCAGCGGGTGTACGTGGCGCTTGGGAAGACGGTAAAAATTCGGCCGGAGCTGTAAACGCTCGCGAAACTTGCGGGTGCTCGGCTCGACCGCTCCGCTCCCTCACGGTCGCGGCTCCGGTGGGGGCGTTCAGCCGCCGGCGATGGCTCCGATCACCATGAATGGCTCCTTGCCGGACGTGATCTCGTCCGGCAAAGGAGTCCCGGCGGGCAGATGGGACCAGTCCTCCGAACACACGAAGAAGCGCACGAATGCGCGCCGCTCCTGCGTTGCGTAATCGCGCAGTGTGCCTCGTAGCACCGGATACTGATTCTCCAGCGCATCGAGCACACTCGCGATCGTCGCCTGTCCCTGAATTGCCACCGTTACCTCGCTCCCCGTATTTGCGAGGTTGCGGAGGTGCGCGGGCAGCATTACCCGGATCATGACAGCGTCTGCACCTCGACGGAAAGCACCGCAGGGAGGTCGTGGACAATCGCGTTCCACGAGTCGCCCCCGTCAGCCGACGAGTAGACCTGCCCGCCTGTCGTTCCGAAGTACACGCCACACTTATCGAGCGAATCGACCGCCATGGCATCGCGCAGCACGTTGACGTAGCAATCCTGCTGGGGGAGGCCCTTGGTTAACGGCTCCCATTCGTTGCCGCCCGAGCGGCTGCGGTAGACGCGCAGCTTGCCCTCGGGCGGATAGTGCTCGCCATCGCTCTTAATCGGCACCACGTAGACTGTCTCCGGCTGGTTGGTGTTCACGTCGATGACGAACCCGAAATCGGTGGGCAGGTTGCCGCTGATCTCGTACCAGTTGTCGCCCGCATCGTCGCTGCGCATCACATCCCAGTGCTTCTGCATGAATAGTACGTCCGGTTTGGAGCGGTGGGACGCGATACGATGCACGCAGTGGCCGATCTCGGCCGTCGGGTCCGGGATGTATTGTGAGTGCAGCCCCTTGGTAATCGGCTTCCAGGTGCAGCCGCCATCATCGCTGCGGAAGGCTCCCGCCGCCGAAATCGCCACCCACATGCGCGCAGGGTTCTGCGGATCCAGCAGGATGGTGTGCAAGCACATGCCGCCGGCACCCGGCTGCCATTTGTTGCCCGTACTGTGATTGCGAAGGCCGGCCATTTCCGTCCAGGTGGCGCCTCCGTCCGTCGTGCGGAAAATTGCCGCGTCTTCCACGCCGGCGTAGACGGTGTCGGGGTCGGTGAGCGATGGCTCCAGGTGCCACACCCGCTTGAACTCCCAGGGGTGCGGCTTGCCGTCGTACCACTGGTGGGTGCCGGTCTCTCCTTCATACACGAACTTGTTGCCGACGGGCTGCCATGTAACGCCGCCATCGTCGGAGCGCTGCATCTGCTGACCGAACCATCCACTCGTCTGCGACGCGTAGATGCGGTTCGGGTCGGCGGGCGACCCCTTCAAGTGATACATCTCCCAGCCGCCAAAATGCGGACCTGCTACCTGCCACTTCTCCCGCTTCCCGTCCGACGTTAATATAAATGCGCCTTTGCGCGTTCCTACAAGCACACGAACTCCACTCATTAATCCCTCCTCACTCTCTTGTCGTTTAATCCCTTCCCAAATCGACAGCCTACCCCATTTTTTTGGCGCGGATGATATATTCTTCCCATCGCTATGAAAATTAACCTCGTTGTGATCGCACTTGGAGCTGCGGCGGCCTTCGGTCAAAATCTGCCTTCGCTGCCCGGTCCCCAAGCCGTACCCAAGCCGGGTCCGGCTACGGAGGCGCCCTACGCCCCGCAGGCGATCCTTCCGGGCGGAATTGTGATCGCGCTGTTCCCGCCGGGCTCGCCGTACCTCAAAGCCGACCGCATCCGCGAGCCAGAGCAGTACACGATGAGCCAGAACGTACCGGGACGTGTGAACAGCATCGTCAGTATTCATAACCCGTCCATCGAGGTGCATCCGGTGGACCGAGGGATCAATACGGGCGCGGCCATCATTCTCGCGGCCGGCGGTGGGCACAACACACTGAACGTCGGCGGCGAGGCAGCCGACTTCGTCCCGTTCTTTTATCAGTACGGCGTCACGACGGTGATCCTCCGCAACCGCCTGCGCCGCGACGGCTACAATCCGCAGACGGATGAGGTGTACGACGCGCTGCAAGCGGTCCGCATGGTGCGCGCGTACGCGAAGGAATGGAATCTCGATCCGCACAAGATCGGGATCATGGGCTTTTCTGCCGGCGCGGAGCTGGCCGCTGCCGCCGCTGTGCTCTATGACGATTTCGACCAGAAGAACAGCGGGGCCTCGGACCCGCTCGCCGGGACGACGTCGCGGCCGGACTTCGCCGGGCTCATTTACCCGGGACCTTCGCCCTTCGCCCACGGCCGCACCGCACCGCCGATTCCGCGCAATGTGCCTCCGGCGTTTGTAATGTGCGCCGGCTCGGGCGACCGCGTCCACGCGGTGTGGGCGATCGAGTACTTCAATGCGATGCTGGCGCAGGGTGTACCGAACATCGAGATGCATATCTACGGCAACGGGGCGCACCCCGGACAGCCGCTCTCGGATGGGCGCCGCATGACCGCGGGGCTCGGCGACCGCGACGGCATGCCGTTCGGCACTTGGCAACTCCGGTTTATCGACTGGTTCCGCGATCTCGGGTTTTTGGAGAAACCGGGAGCGGAGACGAAGGCGGCGAAGGATAGCGCGGCGTTCGCGAAGGCAGCGGAGCGGAAATGATGCTTCAGCGCTTTGACTTAATTTTGGCAGCGAAGGATTGCGCTACGATCTTTCCATTTCGGACGACGAACGTGTCGGTGGCGAATTCGTACGAATTGTCCGCGGTTTCCGCCGTCCAGATGATATACGCGTGATCACCGTCAATCGAGCGCTGCAACATCGTGAACGACGATCCGGGCTTTGCAAACTCCGAAACGAGAGTCTGAAAGAAGGGTTTGATCGCGTCCGGACCTTTTAGCGGCCCGGCGGGCGAAAAGAACACCGCATCCGGTGAATAGTCGGCCAATACGCCCTCGATATCGTGCTCGGCAAAGCAACTCAGATGACGATCGAGAACATCGTTTACAGACATCGTTTCATTTCTCCTTGTGCTTATTGATTAATTGATTGAGGCGAGGTGCCGGGCGGATCGTCACCCCTGCGACCCGCCCGGTGAGCGAAACAGTTCGGTTCTTATCCGACGGTCGAAATATCCCGGCTTGCTGCCGGCCGGATGTTCTGATTGATGCGGAAGAAGTTGTCAGGGTCGTATTTTGCCTTGACCGCAGCCAGCCGCTCGTAATTACCGCGGTACGTGGCTCGAATCCGGTCCTCGCCCTCTTCCATCATGAAGTTCATATAAGCGCCGCCGGCGCCGAAGGGATGTAGGGCGTCGTAATAGTCTCTGGCCCAATCGACGATTCGCTCGCGGCTGGCCGGATCCGGGTCCACTCCGACAATCACCTCGCTCCAGACTGCATCGCGGTGGGCAAACGCGGTGTCGGTTTCGCCCACTCGATTGACTCTCCCATTCACCGGATAGAGATGCATGGTCGACTGCCAGGTGGGCAGCAGGGATGCGTGTTCGAGATGCTTCTCAATCGCAGCGTCGCTGAGTTCCTTGAAGAAATCCGCCTTCCAGTACCATTGCAGACCCGTGGGGTAAATCGGGTCGAACATCCCTTGCAGCATGGGAAAGGGCATCGGCACAAAGAATTCGAAGGCCGGCGGACGGTAGCTCCGAATCGGCTCCAGGATGGTGTTGGCCTGCTCCATCGGACCTTGATAGCACCAGACAATGGCGCACATCTTCCGGAGGTGCAGTTCCTCGGGGAACGGCGGTCCCGGGGGCACAGTCATCATTGCGACGAAGCCATTCATCTCTTCGGGCGCCTGCGTAATGAATTCCCGGTACCACTTCATCACGTCCGCCGCATCTTCCAGGTTCCAGAGCATCGGACCGGCGCAAACCGTATCTACCGGTTGCCCCTCAAATAGAAACGAGGTCACGATGCCGAAGTTCCCTCCTCCTCCCCGGATCGCCCAAAACAGGTCCGGATTCTCTTCGGCGTTCGCCACGATGAAGCTGCCGTCCGCCAGAACCATATCGACCGACAGCAGGTTGTCGATGGTCAGCCCGTATTTCCGGGTCAGGTGGCCCATTCCTCCGCCGAGGGTCAGTCCGGCAACGCCAGTGCTCGAGATAATGCCGGATGGCA
>Ga0126381_100002125_pt1 | contig 21451 bp, 20 predicted proteins | sample PanSoiMetPlot_28_FD_96465 | JGI IMG/M metagenome (GOLD analysis project Ga0126381, IMG submission 96465) | Tropical forest soil microbial communities from Panama - MetaG Plot_28 | ecosystem: Environmental > Terrestrial > Soil > Tropical forest > Bulk soil | place: Panama | collected 2016-02-17
CGCCTCGGCGTCGCTGAATGTGCCTCCCATCATCTGCCGATAGGCGGCAAACAGGCGGTTGTTGTCGAAGGTTGGCCGCAGAACGCCGAGGCGGCCATGGAAATACGGAAGGCTGTTGTCGGGGTCCATGCCCGAGCGGCTGAAGAACCTGATTTCCTGAATATATTCGCCGGTCGCCCAGGCGGTACCGGAGATTCCGGCCAGCAGAACGGCAAGCGCCATTCGGAGGAAACGTCGCGTCATCATCGGAATATCCTCGCACGTATGAGATTGTAGGTTTCGGCCGACCAGCGCCCAGGGTTGAAGACGTAGATGCGACGTCCGGGCGGCAGAACCGCCGGCAGCTCGTTGGTCGCGATACCGAGGCTGGACCGGCAGGTTCGGCTCCGGAAGTCGCCGCCATTTTCCAGTTGCGCCCGTATCCGGCGGCCGTCATAGCCCATGCGAAACAGCATGGGCACCACCTCGTCGGCCGCAAGCTGTCCGGTCCAGCTCTCGTTGAAGCACCAGGAGGCAAGCGCGGTGGCCGAGATCGCTGCGCCGGGAAGACGTTCGCGCAGGGCAGCGATCGCATCGATCAGAAAGGCCCGCTGCGACGTCAAGGCCTCGAAGTCGATCTGCAGCACGTGATGGGGAACTTCGTTGCCGACGGTGGCGACTGCCTCAACGAAGCGCCGCAGCTGATCCTGGCTCAGCGTCGGCGGCGCTGCTCGATCCGTCTCCACATGGACGACGGCCGCCCGACGTGCGCGTTCGGGTGTCATCACCGGGTTGCGGCGCGGCTCGAGAACGGCACCGTCGCCGCGCAGCGTCACGGTCGCTGCCAAAAAGGCAACGCCGGTGTCGCCTGCATCGAGAAATCGCAGGTCGTCGTTTCGGTCCCATGCCCAGAGCACCAGCGGCGGCAGGTCGACCTGAATTCCGCCGCGCGCAGACGGCATGCGCTCGCTCCACGCGGCGAGCAGCAGCACTGCCGCAAGCGCCAGGCCGCAGGCAGACGCCGCGCCAAAAGCCCGAGGTTCCATCGCTTCCCTGCTTTTTGGTTTACGGACGAGCACAGGGTGGTGGCGCGCCGGACGGAATGCTTGCGCGTGATTATGGCCGCGCCCTTACGGCCGAGGGTAAAGGATATGCTCGAATCGGAGCGAAGGAAACCAGCTTCCTAGTCGACACACCTCAGTCGGCAGTAAATCGGGGCCGCGAGTCACAACCATACCTGCGCGCAAGCGGAGGTAAGCGGGGATTGGCTTTGTACCTTATCCCGAGGATATCCACCGGAATTGTTGACGCGGAACAGGTTCTCCGGGTTGCACCCCCTCAAAGGCCACGATTAGTCAATCTAATCCGCAGTTACACGATCGCATGCTTGTTTTGCGTCATGCGCCCACGGGAGAAGCATGATGCATATTAACACACCGAGCGCTCCTGCAGTCCGTTCAGCCAAAGCTGCCGTCCAAAGTCTGGTTGCCGTGGTGATTGTTCTAGGGGCAACTCACGCGCCGCTCGCTGCCGACTGCCTCGAACAGCCGAACTCGCAAACAGCTCAAGATGGCCGCTGGCGCTACTGGCGTGATACCGTAAGCCACCGCAAGTGCTGGTTTCTGCAACAACAAACGCGATCCACGGAAACCTCAACGGCACAATCCACGACCGCTGCGGACGGTACGGTGGGCTTAGCCTCTTTTCTCGTATCATTATCCGGCCGGCTGAGCGCTGTTTCGAAAGCGCTGGAGCAGCAGGACGCGGCGACCGCCGCCACAGCGCCGGCGCCAGGCGCTGAGCCTTACGGGCCAAAAAGCTCTCCTGCTCCCTCGAATGAGCGGCGCCGCCTTGCGTTGCGTGCAAAACGAGCAGAGGGGCCAACTCCGGCAGATCAGAAAAAGTCAGGGCGCAGCGAGCCGCAATATCTCGACCCCGCTCAGCGGGAAGCATTGTTTCAGCAATTTCTGCGTTGGGCGGCGTGGCAGGACCAGGCGGAAAGCTCTGCTGGTCAATAAGCGGGCGATCACGCAGGTAAGCGAGCCTCAGGCGAGCTCCGTGATCTCCTCCGGGAAGGCGTGCAGGCGCTCCATCACGCCTTGCTCGCCGACAAGATAATTGTCGCAGATCCACGTGAATGTGTGCTTGGTCGTGTAGGTCGGGTGTACCACGATGTTCATGTCGGCGGCGATCGGCGCTCCCTCGTCGAAACGAACGAGCGGTCGTTCGACCATGTCATAGCCCTGGCCGTGCGAATAGATGCGCTTGGCCGGCGGCCGTCCGTGCGAGCGCATGAAGGCATTGTGGGTCTCCCAGATCTCCTTGCAGGAGACGCCGGGCTTGAGCAGATCGAGCGTGACCTTGCGGGCTTCCAGTACGAAGGCATGCTCGTCCTTCATCTCCTGACTGGCGCGGCCGAGCACGCAGGTGCGCCCGAGCTCGGTGTAATAACCGCCCGGGCCGTTGCTCTCGACCAGCAGGATGAACTGGTCGCCGTCCTGGATGACGCGGTTTTGATGATGCCGGTTGGCGTGCGACAGCGGGATGCCGACCGGGCCGGACACGCACAGGAACAGGCCCTGCTCGCTGCCATGGCTGTGGCCCAGATGCTCGGCAACCGCCGCCACCTCGATGTCGCGCATGCCGGGCTTGATCGCCGCGAACGCAGCCTTCATGCAGAGGTCCTGCATGGCGGCGGTTTTGCGGATGCAGGCGATCTCCTCCGCGCTCTTGATCATCTTGATGCGGTCGACGAGATCGGAGGCTTCCACGAACTCCGCATTGCCGAAGCGGCCACGCTTCAGGTGCTCGACGAAGGCGTGCGAGATCTCGGCGGTGCCGACGAGCCCGATCCGGGCGAGCGCGTAGGGCGCCAACGCCTTCTCGATCAGCTCGGCCTGGTAGCCGCTGGTGTAATAAGCGGTGGTGAAGCTCGGCACGCTCAGATGCCGGCCAACCCCGCGGCGGACCGCATCGCCTTGCTGATCGAAGCTGACGTCATGGCCGAACGCGCCCATGTTCACCACGATCATTCGGTCCTCGCGCGGGAACGCGACGGCGACCGGGTAGCCGTGGGTCGCCGGCAGGTCGGTGAACCATTTCACATAGCCGCCCATGAAATCGTTGCTGCTCTGCATGAGCAACACGTCGATGCGCGCCTGTGCCATCGCGGCCCGCACCGCCTTCCAGCGCCGCTCGAGCTCGGCGGTTGAGATCGGATGGTTGAGGCGGTCGAGGGGATTGATTGAGAGATTGGTCATACGAAGTTCCCAGGTGTCATTCGGCGCGCTCCGCGTCGGAGGTGAGAGTGCCACGTCCGCTCATTCCCGCGTAAGCGGGAATCCAGCCCTTTGGCCAAAGGACTGGGTCCCCGCTGGAGCCTGCCCCCGACCCCGATCGGGGGCGGGGACGAGCGGCCACCGCTCTTCGCTTGCTCATAACCCGAACAGCGCCTGCGCGTTGCGGCCGCGGATCGCCTCGCGCTGGTCGGCCGGCAGAGCGTCGACCCGCGCGAGGCAGCCCGGCATGTCGCCGGTCTGGTGCGGATAGTCCGAGCCGTAAAGCACATGCCGGGCGCCGGCGAGATCGATGCAGGCGGCCAGTGCGTTCTCCTGATAGACCACCGCATCGTAATAGAGCCGCGCGAAATACTCGCTTGGCGGCCGCGAGATCTTCTCGCGCGAGGCGGCGGTGAGCTCGAAGAATTTTTCGATCCGCTGCGAGATGAACGGAATGGTGCCGCCGCCGTGCGCGGCGATGAGCTTCACCTTGGGGAAGCGGTCGAGGAAGCCGTCCATGACCATGCGGGTGATCGCCAGCGTCGTGTCGTACACGAACCCGACCGTGGCGATGAGATTGAACTGCCCGAGCGCCGCATCGCGCGCGCCCGGCGGGGTGGTCGGATGCACCAGCACCGGCAGGCCCTGCGCATCGATCGCGCGCCAGATCGGCTCGAACCGCGCGTCCGTGAGCGGCGCACCCCGGATATTGGCGAGCACCATCACGCCGACCGCGCCATTGCCGCAGGCGCGCTCGAGCTCGGCAACCGCGAGCGCCGGATATTGCCAGGGCAGCGTTGCAAGGTAGCGGATGCGGTCCGGATGGGCGACCTGGGCGGCGCCCATGTCGTCGTTGATCGTCTGCGCGGCCTCCCGGCTCGCTGCCGCGTCACCCCAGAACACGCTCGGGCAGGTGAGCGAGATCACCGCGAGATCGACGCCGGCCGCGTCCATCGCCTTGAGCCGCGCCGCATAATCGAGCATGCCGGGCGTCATGACCAGGAACGGCGCGCCGTCCTCATGGATGACGCTGCCGCCGCTCTTGCCCGGCCCGATCGTGTAGGTGGGCGCGCCATGCGCCCGCAGCAGCGTGAGCCAGCGCTCGCTCATCATGTGGGTGTGGATGTCGATGACCGGCATGGAATATTTCCGGTGGTGATGCGTAGGGGCGGGCCTTGTGCCCGCCCTCTTAGGCGCCCCCAACGGGCGCCCACAAGGGGCGCCCCTACTCCTTCTTCCGCCGCGCCTTTGCGGCGTCAACCAGAGAGCGCCGCAATCTTTCGCGCACCTCGTCCGCCTGCGCCGGCGTCCATTTGCGAAAGCCTTCGCCGCTCTTCATTCCGAGTTGCCCCGCGGCCACCTTGGCGCGCAGGAACGGGTGCGGGCCAGCGGTGCGATCGAGGTGCGCGACCAGGGCCTCGCTGATGTCGAGGGTCAGGTCGAGGCCGACGAGATCGGACTGCTCCATGGGTCCGAGCACCGCCATGCGCCGCCCAAAGCCTTCCTTCACGATCGTGTCGATCGTTTGCGCATCGCAGACCCCGGCGGCCACGAGCGCGATCGCCTCGCGCTTGAGCGCATGCTGCAGGCGGTTGCCGACGAAGCCCGGAATGTCGCGCCGCACATGCACCGGCGTGTTGCCGGCGGCGGCGAGGAGCTCCATGGTGCGCGCCACCACCGCATCGCTCGTCGCCTCGTTCTGGATCACCTCGACCAGCGGCACCAGATGCGGCGGGTTCCAGAAATGGGTGCCCAGCACCCGCTCGCGGTGCCGCAGGTGCGACCCGATCTCGGTTGTGGGAATGGCCGAGCTGTTGCTGGATAGGATCGTGTCGGGGGCAACCAGCCGCTCGAGCTCGGCGAAAATTTTTTGCTTCAGCGGCAGCTTCTCGGGCGCCGCCTCGAACACGAACGCGGCGTCCTGCACCGCGTCCGCGAGGCTTTCATGGGCGGAGATACGTTTAAGGATCGCCGGATCGTCGCCGAACAGCTCGCCGATCGATCGCAGGCGCTGCGGCAGCGAAGCGCGAATCTGCGCCGACGGCTCCGCGATGGCGACCTTGTGTCCGGCTGCGGCCAGGAGATAGGCGATGCCATGGCCCATGAGCCCGCCGCCGACGACGCCGATCCTGTGGGTGCTGCCGCTCATTGGCGCTCGAAACCCTCACCCCGCCGTGTAGCCGCCGTCCACATACATGACCTGCCCGGTGCAGAAGTCCGAAGCCGGCGACAACAGGTAGATCGCCATGCCGATCAAATCCTCGACCTCGCCGAGGCGGCCGAGCGGGATGCGCGAGAGCGAGCGCGCCTTGGTCTGCTGGCCGATCTCGTCATCGCCGTACATCCAGGCGGTGAGCTTCGAGCGGAAAACAGTGGGCGCGATGGCGTTCACGGTGATGCCGTGTTTGGCCCACTCGGTCGCCAGCACCCGCGTGAGCGCATCGGTTGCGCCCTTGGAGGCGCAGTAGCCGGTATAGCCCGAATAGTTGCCGTGCCGGCCGCGCACCGAGGACATGAGCAAAACCTTGCCGGGAACCTTGTTGGCGATCCAATGGCTGCCCACAGCCTTGGCCATCACCCAGATGCCGCGCACATTGGCATCCATCACCGCCTGCCAGTCCTCGTAGGCGAGGTCCTGGATGAAGCCGGGCTTGTTCATGCCGGAGGCCACCACGAGCTGATCGACGCGGCCATAGGCTGAAAGCGCCGCATCGAGAATGGCGGCGGCATCTTCCACGCTGTCTGGCCGGCGCACGATCGTATGTGCCTCCCCGCCCGCCTCCGCGACCTCGGCCGCCACACCGGCAAGCTCGTCCTTGCTGCCGGAGGCGAGCATGAGCTTGCCGCCCAGGGCGCCAAGCGCAATCGCGCACCCGCGCCCGAACGCGCCCGACGCCCCGGTGATGACCGCGACCTTGCCGCGGACGTCGAAGAGCGAGAGCGGATGGCGCAGCGTTTCGGAGATCATTGCGGGTCCAAATTGCAGTCATTGCCGGGCTTGACCCGGCAATCCATCGTCTTCGAAAAATGCCTCTCTTCTTGCGAAGAGATGGACCCGCGGGTCAAGCCCGCGGGTGACCAATGAGAATGCCTCGCTCACCTTCCGCTCTCAAACCGGAACGCTTGGCGCGGGTCGGTCACCGCCACCACTCGCAGCGCGCAGCCTTCGCCTTCCGGCCAGCGCCACGGGAAGGCAAAGAACGTACATCGCTGGCCGGTGATGGCGTCGAGCTCGCCGCCGATGTTCTCGATCCCCGGGATGCCGTTGGTCATCATGATCTTGTGGGCCGGCTCCCAGAGCGGGAAATCCTCGATGATGTCGCGTCCGGTCGCCGCCTTGTACTCGTCGTTGAGATGGGGTTGCGCCGGCCCGGGCCCATGCGGGCCCAGGAACGTGCCGAGCGGATGATCGAGCGCCTGCACGTCCACGCCCACGAGCTTGACGCCGCGCTCCACCAGCCATTCGGCGGCTTCCTTGTAGAGGCCGGGCGAATAGGCGAAGTAGTCCGGGTTGTCGCCGTAGTTGCGGTGGCTGCCGGTGTTGATCATCACGATGTCGTTCTTTTGAATCTTCGGCTGCGCCCGTTCCAGGTCCTGCGGCGTGATCACGCCCCATTTGCCCTTCGGAATCGAGACAGCAACCCCGGTGCCGAAGAAGCGCCAGAGCGGATAGCCAGTCAGCGTCGGCGTGTTCTCCTGCACATGGATCGGCGCGTCCATGTGGGTGCCGCGATGCATGATGCCTTCGAACTGCTGCACCAGCACGCCGTCCTTGGCATGGAACTCGACGACCCGCACATTGAGATTGGCGCGCGATGGCCATTGCGGCATGCCGTGGCCCCAGGGATGGCTGAGCTCGAAGAAATTCAGGTTCCCGCCGCCCGTTGCGCCCGGCGCGATCCGATAATTGCCGGCGGGATCGAGCATCGCCACAAGCCGCACCACGCAGGCGTCGCCCTCGCGCCAGCGCCAGGGAAAGCATTGGAACGTGCAGCGCCTGCCGCTGACCTCATCGAGATCGGCGCCCACGTTCTCGATCGTCGGAATGCCGGCAGCCAGCAACGCCCGATGCGCCGGGTTCCAGTCGGGAAAATCGGCTTTCGCCTCGCGGCCCGTTGCCGCCTTGTACTCCGGCAGCAGATATTTGATCTGCGGCCCGTTGCGATGCGGCCCGAGCGATGTTGAGAGCGGATGATCGACCGTGGCGGTATCGACGCCCACGAGCTTGGCTTTCTTCGCGATCAGCCACTGCGCAGCGCGCGGGCTCAACCCCGGCGCATGCCCGAAATATTCCTTGCTGTCCGCATAGCGGCGATGCCAGCCGGTGTTGATCAGCACGATGTCGCCTTCGCGCACGGACGGCGTCGCACGCTCCAGGTCGGCGGGCTCGATGAGCTCCCATTTTCCCTTCGGGATCGACAGCGCGACGCCGGTGCCGAAGAAGCGGTCGAGCGCAACGTCGCCGACCGCGGCGGCTTGCGGAATGAGATGAATCGGCGCGTTCACATGGGTCGAGGTATGGAAGATCGTGGTGATCTTGTGGGTCATCACGCCCTGCTTGGCATGGTGCGTGATGCGCTCGAGCCTGATCTCCTCGTAGCCCGGAAAGATCGGCGTATACATGCCCCAGCGATGGCTGAGCTCATAGAATTCAAGCCCGGTTTGCGGATCGATCACCGCCGGCACGGAACGCTCCTCAATTACGCCGTCATGCCCGCGCTTGTCGCGGGCATCCACGTCTTGCTTTGCCGCACCTCAACAAAAGAGACGTGGATGGCCGGGACAAGCCCGGCCATGACTCCTGACAAATGGCTCGGCATGACCACCATCCGGTTGCCCCTCATCGGTCGGCGGCCTACGGTCTCGGCTCATAAGACCACGAACGCTGCGCCACCACAATCAACCAACACACGGAGCCCGCGTGCCTGAGCGATTCCAAATCCTGCTGGTTGGCTCCGCCTACCTCGACGAGCGCTATCGGCGCGTTGCCGAAGGCCTCGCCGACGAGCCCTGCGACACCCGCCGCTGCCGCACCGCCGCGGAATTTGCCGCCGCCGCCGGCGAGGCCGACGTCATCCTGGTCGACCGGCATCTCATGTGCGGCCGCGACATCATGGAGAAATCCCCGCATCTGCGCGCCGTGATCTCGCCGATCGCCGGCATCGAGCAGATTGACCTCAAGGCCGCCAATGCGCTTGGCCTGATCGTGGGCCGCGGGCAGACCCCGGAGAACACCCAGGGCATGGCCGAATGCACGGTCCTCTTGATGCTCGCCGCAATTTACGACCTGCACGGCCTCGAGACCGTCCTGCGCAGCGGCGTCGCGCGCCCGACCTGGCCCCCCGGCCGCCTGCTCAAAGGCAAGACCATCGGGCTCATCGGCTTCGGCAAGATCGCCCGCGGCGTCTGCGAGCGGCTCGCGCCCTGGGGCGTCACGATCAAGGTCGCGTCCCGCTATCCGCTGGACTATTCCGCCCCCGGCGTGAGCGCCTGCAGCCTCGACGAGCTCCTGGCAACGAGCGACATCATCAGCCTGCACACGACGCTGCGCCCCGACACCCGCCATCTCATCAATGCCGAGCGCCTGCGGCAGATGAAGCGCGGCGTGATCCTGATCAACACTTCGCGCGCCGCCCTGATCGACGAGGCAGCCCTCGTCGCCGCCGTCAAGGAAGGCATCGTCGGCAAGGTTGCGCTCGATGCCCTTGACCCGGTGCCGCTGCCCGCCGCAAGCCCGCTGCGCGAGCTCTCCGACGCGATCCTCACCCCCCACATGCTCGGCCACACCCAGGAAGGCGCACTCAATTTCGTCGCCACCGCCATCGAAAGCATCCGCCGCGTGCTGCGCGGCGAGCCCCCGGTCTACATGTGCAATCCGGAGCTGGTCGAGGATTGGCGCAAGCGCTGGTCAGGCCGCTAGCTCCGCCGTCGTCCCTGCGAAAGCAGGGACCCATAAGCCGTGACCTCTCGATAGGCCGGGGAGTATGGGTCCCTGCTTTCGCAGGGACGACGCGAGGCTGACCTCAGGTCGGCGGGCCGGACATGCTGTCGAGCCGATTGGCGATCCGGGCGAGGCTCTGGTTCATGGTGTTGATCTGCGCCAGCGTCTCGGTGGAGATTCGCACTGCCTCCTCGGCGCGCGCGATCAGCTGCTGATTGAAGGCGTTGACGGCCTCGTATTGGCGGGCAATCAGCTGCTCGGTGCTCTGGCTGTGGGCGAGCACCTGCTCGTTGTGCGCGTTGATGACACCGTATTGCCGGGCGATCATCTCTTCGGTGTTCTCGCTGCGGGCGAGGGACTGGGCGTCGGTCTGTTTGCGGTGGTCCAGCGCCTCGCGCTGGATGCGGTAGAAGCGCGCGTAGCGGCGACGCATGGTCCACACGACCGCCAGCAGGATTGCGATCGCGAGCAGATTGGTGACCAGGAAGACCGGGTCCTGGAAAAAGATCTGCCAGGGCGAAATGTCCGGCAGCGGCGGCGCCTGGCCGATCGTCTGCGCCTGGGCTTTTCCGATACCGATCATGGGCATCCCCAAGGCCTCCGCACGAGCGCCGCCGCGCCGATGTGGACCGCCGCGCATCACAGCAGAGACCTGTTTTTAAGTCTTCAAATCATTGAGCAAAATTGTAATCATCGGGGGCCTTTTTCAGGCTAGCATAGGCCGCGCGATCGCGCGCACCGGGAGGAAGCAACGATGAGATGTCCACGCCTTGCACTTCTACAGGTTGCCGCCGGCTGCCTGGTGCTGATGGCGCTGCCCGCCTGGGCGCAGACGCCCGCCGATGCGGTGTTCGTGGTGACCGCGCTCGATGTCGCGCCGGGCCAGGCGGCGGGGGGGCTGGCGGTCCTCAAGCCCTACCGGGATGCGGCGCGCAAGCAGGCCGGAAACCTCGGCGCCGACCTGTTGCAGGAGGGTGGCTGGGCAAACCGCTTCATGATCTTCGAGACCTGGCGCGACCGGGCATCCTATGAGGCCAACGAGAAGGCCGCCGCCCTCGCCGGGCTGCGCGACAAGCTCAAACCCATTTCGCCCGCGCCGATCGATCGGCGCGACTACAAGACCGTGAGCGTAGGCGCCGCCAAGACGGCGGCGGGCGCGGTCTTGATGCTCGCCCATTGCGACGTGGTCCCGCCCTTCCTCGACAAGACGCTCGCCGCGCTGAAGGAGGTGGCCGAGGCGGCGCGCAAGAGCGAGGGCAATCTGCGCTTCGACGTGGTGCAGACCGCAGGTGAGCCCAGAAGCCACACGACCCTCTACGGCGCCTGGCAAAGCCGCAAGGCGTTCGACGAGTTCCAGGGCACAAACGAGGCAAGGCGCTTCCGTGACACGCTCGGGCCGTTCCTGGGCTCGCCGCTGGACGACCGCCTCTACGCGGTTGTCGATTGATCATCCTTTTTGGGAGAACACCCATGCGTCTGCACATTCCATCCGCGGCCGGCTGCCTCGCGCTTGCCGCAGCGCTCCTCGCCGGCGCTCCCGCGCGCGCGCAATCGCCCGACGCCGTCTATGCGGTGACCTATCTCGACCTGTCGACCGACTGGATTCTCCAGGGCGGCGGCCTCATCAAGGAGTTTCGCGACCAGAGCCGCAAGGAGACCGACAATCTGGAATTCACGGTCGTGCAGGAGACGGCCCGCCCCAACCGTTTCGTGCTCTTCGAGGGGTGGAAGGACCAGGCAACGTTCGATGCCCACGCCAAGGGCGCCAATGCCTCGAGGTTCAACTTCATCCTGGAGGCGATCCGCAATGCGCCGCCGGACCGCTACATGCTCAAGGCCTTTGCGACGATGCCGCCGCGCCCCGCGGCTCCCGGCACGGTCTACATGCTGGAGCATATCGACTTCATGGGCGGCGATCCGGCGATCGTGAAGGCGGCCGAGCCGCTGGTGAAGGCGCTCGCGGGGGGAAGCCAGAAGGAAGCAGGCGTCGGGCGCTATGACGTCTACCAGCTCGCAGCGCCGCGCCTCAATCATTACGAGGTCGTGAGCGTGTGGAACGACATGAAGGCTTTCGACACCCACGAGACCGCCGCCGCGGCCCGCGCGTTCCGGGCTGCCACCACCATCCCGACCTCGCCGCCGCGGGTGAACCTCTACGATCAGCGGCTCTACAAGGTCGTGGATTGAGACGCGGGTAGGGTGGGTTAGGCGCACTTGCGCCGTAACCCACCAATGCACGCGAATCGGCGGGTTACGGCGCCATAGGCGTCGACACGGGCGTCAACGCCCTGATGGCGCCTAACCCGCCCTACAGATCCAGAGGCGTCCCATGCGCAAATCCCACGGCAAGCGACTGATTGCGCTGGGGCTCCTGGCATGCCTCGCCGGCCCGGCGGCCGCACAGCAGGCTGCGCCGCCGGTGTTCTCACCCAACGCGCAGACGGCCTGGGTCGGTATCGGCATCGGGGCATTCCTTCCGGTTCCGGGCTCGCCCAAGCCGGTCGGCCAGGACCCGGCCCATCGCTACATTTCGAACGACGAATCCGGCGTCACCCATGAACAGCCGACCCAACGCATCAGCGACATCAGCAACCCCAACCTGAAGCAATGGGCGAAAGACGTGATGAAAAAGGACAACGAGGGGGTGCTGGCGGGCAAGTTCGCCTTCACGGCGCGTTCCTCATGCCAGCCCGGCGGCGTTCCGGGCTTCGATGTCCTGCTCGGAGGTGCTCTCTACATCCTGCAATCGCCCACGGAAGTCACGATGCTGTTCTCCGGGAACGCCGAGGTGCGGCATATCCGGCTGAATGCGTCTCATTCCGCCAATCCGAAACCCTCCTGGTACGGGGAATCGGTCGGCCATTACGAGGGCGATACGCTGGTCGTTGATACCATCGGTCTCAACAACAGGACGTTCCTAGACAATTATCGCACGCCGCATACCGACAAGCTGCACGTCACGGAGCGCTGGCACATGATCGAGGACGGCAAGAAGCTCGAAATCCTCCTGACCATCGATGACCCGGACACGTTCAACCAGCCCTTTCAGGAATTGCGGCAATACGATCGCGTGAGGCGCGCCTGGGCGGAGGACGTCTGCTCCGAGAACAATATCGATCCGTTTGGCAACGGCTACGACACGCCGGTGGCGGACAAGCCGGATTTTTGAAAAAGAGCCCTGCCAGGAAGGAGGGCCCTCCCGGCGAGGGGTCAAGTTGAGGCTCCCTTCAGGGGTCGCTTAAGGTTAACCCAGAAGTTCCAATCTGCAGGAAATCCGTTTGATCTGGATCAAGAAGGTGGCTGGCGCTCGCCATTAATTCTGCGCGGTCCCTCACTTGAGGGAACTTTCCCAAGCGAGAACTTGAAGCCCTGGCCCGCCCCCTGTGCCAGGGCTTTTTTCCACTACGATGCATGATGAGTTCGAGTTGATGTACACCCGCGCCATGTGTGACTTGTGCGACATCGTCATTGCGAGCCAACGGTCGGCCCGAAGTGGCTGGCCCGACGACGGGCTCCGCGAAGCAATCCAGCGCTGCGGCGTTGATCGCTCTCGCAACGACGATGTTGCGATCAATCGGACTTGATGCCCGCGAGGGCGATGACCTTGCGCCACTTCTCGACTTCGGCGCTGACGAATTTTCCAGATTCCGCGCTCGAGCCCGAGAGCGTCAACAAGCCGAGCTCGCCGAAGCGCGCCTTCATCCTGGGGTCGGCAAGCGCGGCGTTCACCTCGCTGTTGAGCCTGTCGACGATCTCGGCCGGCGTGCCCTTCGGCGCGCCAATGCCCATGAAGCCGCTCGCCTCATAACCGTGGGCGCCGCACCGTTCAGGGGCGGGCACCATCGGGCGTTTACGCCGTCTTCGACGGGCTATGGCCCGGCCCTACGCTTGCCATTCATTGCTTTAAGAACGGCACCGCCAGGCGGTGGAACAGATCCGCCGCGTCCCACGGCACCAGGTGCTTGCAGCCCTCGGCGAAATGCAGGTTGAGCTCTGGGTAGCGCTGATGCAGCAGCGTGGCGCGCTCCTCGGCGCGCGCGCGGTCGTTGCGCCCGTAGATCAACAGAAGCGGCATCTTGAGCTCGGTCAGGCGCTGCCAGAGCGGCGTGCCGGCCTTCCCTTTGTTGCCGCCCTCGCGCGCCTTGGCATGGCGGGCGACGAACTCTTCGAACGCGCGCCCGATGCTGTTCTGGTGGCGAAGCTGCAGTTCCTCCGGCGTGATCAATTCGTGATGGAAGAGGTTCGCTTCCAGCAGCGCGCGGGTATCCTCGAGCGTCGGCTCGCTCTTGACCATGCGCTCCTCGAGCCGCGCCTGCGCGGCCTCCTCGCGGCCGCCGACCTTGCCGCCCTGCGTCTCGAGCGGCGGCAGGAGGCTGCCGGTGCCGAGGATCATCACATGGGAGACGCGGTCGGGATGCTCGAGCGCGGTCGACACCACCGCATTGCCGGCGGACGAATGCCCGATCAGCGCCGCCCGCTTGAGGCCGAGCGCATCCATGAAGCGCAGCACGAATGCCTTGCCGGGCGCGGCGCCGGATTCCGCGGGCGGGTCGCTCTTGCCGAAGCCCGGCAGGTCGAGCGCGATCGCCCGGATGCCTTGGGGGCCGAGCGCATGCAGGTTGCGGCGAAAGACATCGGCGGAGGAGCCGAGCGAGCTGCCGTGCAGCATGATCGCCGGCACGCCCTTGCCCTCTTCGAGATAGCGGATGTTGAGGCCATCGACCTTGACGAAGCGGTCATCGGTGCGAACCGCGATGTTCATGGGAGTGCTCCTTTTCCGTTGGGCGCGACCTGCCGCGTCATTGTCCGGCGATGCGCTGCCAGGGCACGAGCTTGAGGCGCCGCACGCCATGGGCGATGTAGGGCTCCTGGTTGGCGAGCGTCTCCGCCTCTCGCCGCGTCGCCGCCCGGAAGATGATCATGCCGGTGCCAAACCGGTTGCCGGTATCGTCGAGAAACGGCCCGGCGCCAACCAGGAGGCCCTTGGCGTCCAGATCATCGATATAGGCATGATGGCGCGCCGCCAGCTCTTCTTTCGTGAGCGAAATCGCCGGCGGCGGATCGATGACCTCGTTATTGATCACCCAGCATTGCTCGCGCGTCCGTCCGCTCATGTTGGCCTCCGCCGTGATGGCGCGGAGAATAGAGAATTTGGGCGGGTGTCGGAAGTGCGTCGGAAGAAATGCGCGGCGATGCCGCGGCTGCCTCTATGAATTTCTCCGCCCACGGCACAGCCTCTCAGCCTCCCCCGCTTGCGGGGGAGGGTAGGGAGGGGGCCCGCGACACGGCAGGAAGTTTCGATCAGGGCTTTACAGCGCGGCACACGTAATAAGAGCCGAACAAGAATTCCGTCTGCTCGAACTGCAGGCCGAATTTGTTGAGGTCCACCCACGGTTGGATGTACGGGTTGCCCAGAAATGTGCGCTTCATCAGCCAGAGGCTGAACGGGAGGACCAAGCGCCCGCCGCGGCCGGGCGGCAGTTTCGCGTCCATGATCACCAGGCGTCCACCGGGGCGAAGCTGGTTCCAGGCTCGACGCAGCACCGTGAGATGATGCGGCATGGTGTTGTAGGAGAGGCTGAAGAAGACCGCATCGAGCGGCTCGGGCGCGACGAAATCGGCAGCATCGCCCTGGCTCAGGTCGAAATTGCCCCAGCCGTGTTTCTCGCACAGGCGCCGCGCCTTGCGCAGCATGCCGGAGGAGAGATCGACGCCGTAGACCTTCCCGGTCCGGCCAACGGCCGTCTGCAGGTAGGGAAAATTCCGACCGGTCCCGCATCCGATCTCGAGCACGCGCTCGCCGTGCCGCAGGCTCAGGCGATCGACCGCCTCCCTGCGCAACCCGCGGGGCAGGAACAGAACCCATTCGAAGAATGTGATCAGCCCTGCCAGACGATCATAGCGATGCGTAATGAACGCCTGATCGCAGTCCACCCACTCGTACGCCACGCACCTCGCCCCCGTACCGATACCGCCACCGTTGGCGGCATCACGAAACGTTATATAAATGTTTCGTAAAGCGCAACGATAATTGGAGAACTTTTTGCCGCATATGGTTAGCGGTAGCGCGTTGCAGTGGGGGAATATGCAAGCACGACAGCGGAGGAAGTCCTCCGGGCCAACCCGCGCCGGCAGTACACGCTGACGTAGAATTTATTTTGGGCCTTCGCGCCACTATTCCTTGGCGATCACGCGCGGCGGCCCCATCAGGACCGGCTGGAACAGCACCGCAGCGGCAAGCGTGCAAACCAGCGACAGGGCCAGCAACTTGCCCATGCTGGAGGTGCCCGGATGGCTCGACAGCCAGAGGCTGCCGAAGGCCGTGGCCGTGGTCATGGCGCTGAAGATGACCGCGCGGGTCAGGCTCGATTGCAGGAGCCCGGTCTGCCCGGCGCGCCAGGCCATGATGTAATAGATCTTGAATGCGACCCCCACTCCGAGCAGGAGCGGCAGCGCGATGATGTTGGCAAAGTTGAGCGGCATGCCGAGCAGCACGCAAGCTTCGAGGGTTACCACGCCTGCGACCATGAGCGGAATGAGCGTCAGTGCCACGTCAGTGAACCGCCGCAGCACGACCCACAGCAGGATCGCGATTGAAGCCAGCGCCCAGCCACCGGCCTCGACGAAGGCGCGGATCACGGTGCGGCCCGATTCCAGGATCGAGATCGGCCCGCCGGTAGCGTTCGGCTCGACCGCTTCCACAGCGCGCGCGAATTGGCGCAGCACCTCGTTGTCGTTGGGATCCCCCTTGGGATAGATCTCGACCCGGGCGCGGCCGTCCGGCTTGATCCATTGGGCGGCAAGGTCGGGAGGCAGGTTGGCCTCGGTGATCGGCTCGGCCTCGAGCGATTTACGCAAGCCGTCGAGCGCGATCTTGAGCGGTGCGATCAGCACCGTCTGCGCCTTGGCACGGGTGGCCGGGTCGGTCTTGGCAAGCCCCGTCATGGCGTCGGCAAGTCTCTTGGCGGCGACCGCGCCGGGCCCGGTCTGGGTGCCGATGACCCGCATCAGCGTTTCCGCGCCGCTGTTGAGCGCGGCAATGTTTTCCTCATCGCTCGGCTCCGGGCGCGGCGGCTGCGCGATCGTGGGGCCGAGCCCCTGGGCGGCTTTCTGGATGATCTCGAGCTTCTGCGGCTGGTCGGAAGGCACGAAGCTTTCGATAGTCATCACCCGCTCGACCTCGGGCAGCGGGGAGACGCGATCCGCAATCTGCTTGGCCGCCGTGAGCGAAGGCGCCAGCACGTCGATGGTGGAGGCGCCGGTGGCCGGATCGCTGCGCAGCTCGAGATAGGTGGCAATCGATTCGACCTTGGTGCTGTTCAGGTTGATCGGGTTGAAGTCGAACTGCAGGTAATAAAGAAACGGCAGCCCGCCGAGCACGACCACCGCGGTGCCGACGATGATCGCGATGCGATGGCGCTCCATGAAGAGATCGACCGGCGCCAGCGCGGCATAGCCGAGCGGCTCCTTCTCGCCGGGCGGGTTGAGCACCTTGAGCAGCGCCGGCAGGAGCGTGATGCTCACCACATAGGCGATGAGCATGCCGACGCCCGCGATCAGGCCAAGCTCGGAGACTCCGCGATAATCGGTGGGCAGGAACGACAGAAACCCGCAGGCGGTCGCGGTCGCGGCCAGCGTCAGCTGTATGCCGACATGCCTTCCGGTGTTGGCGAGCGCTCCTTGAAGGTCGTCGAGCTCGTGGCGCTCGGCGCGATAGCGCACGCTGAACTGGATTCCGAAATCGACCCCGATACCTACGAACAGCACCGCAAAGGCGATCGAGATCGGGTTGAGCGAGCCCACCATCTTGAGGCCGAGCGCCGCCGTGATGGTAAGCCCCACGAAGATGCTGATCGCGACCGCCGCGATGATCCGGGGAGATTTGAGCGCGAGCCACAGGATGAAAAGGACCACCGCAACGGTCCCGATGGTATTGATGGTGGAGTTCTCCCTGAGCGTGGCGAATTCCTCGTCCTGTATCGGAACCGGGCCGGTGAGCCGAAGCCTTGCCCGATATTGCGTGCCGAACCCCGCGTCGACCGCGGCCCGCCGCAGGGCGGCGGTCGCCTTGGCGCCGGGCTCGAGCGCACCGTAATCGAGGACCGGCTTGACCTGGATGAAGCGGCGCAGGTCTGCGGGCTCAGGCGGCTTGTTGTTGACGAGCTCGCGCCACGAAAAGCTCGCCGGCCGCCCCGCCATGGTGTCCTCGAGGGGCTTGGCGAACATGTCGAGCGGACGCTTCATGTCGTCCAGCGTGAAGCGCCCGGCGCCGATGCCGCCGAGCGCGAACGAAAGCGTCTGGGTCAGGCCGCGCAGTGAGGGATCGGTCACCAGGACCCCCAGCAGCGGCTGGGACTCGGCCAAGCCGCCGACTCGCGCCTGTACCTCCTTGGGCGGCAGGAACAGGAGGCCGTTGCGCATGAAGAACGGGCTCTCGCTCAGTTCGTCCACCATCGAGAACTGGGCCGGGTCCATCCGCAGCTTGGCGGCGAGGGCTGAGGCGGCAGCGGTCGCCTCCTCGGATGTGTCGGCGTTAACCACCGCAAGAATTGTTTCGTCGTTTCCCTGGAAGGCCTGGAAAAAAGCAAGCTCTCGCTGGCGCCACGGCAAGTCGTGCGAGATTAGCTCGTTAACGTTTGTATTGATGGCGAAGTTTCGGACCGCATAGAAGGCGCAGAGCGCTGCAATTGCCGCGGCAAGAACGATCACGACCCAGGCGTGTCGTGTGCAGATATTAACCAGGTGGGCAAGTTTTTCTTTTTGCATGATTTTTTCTTTCCGGGTACTGTGCCGGTAATTGGGCGGAAGCCCATTGAACCGATCGAACCATCCGGGTATTCAAAGCCTTAAGTTAGGACGCCTCCGGTCTTGGGGTGGCCCAGCGAATACCTCGGCTCATGCCTTGGCTTGTGGAGGCTCGTAACCGCTCAATCCTGCTCCCCAGTGGGCACCGAAACCGGCGGAAATTCCTCAAGTAAGCCCTCGACCGCCGGGTCGTAGCATAAATTGTTGTGATCATGACTATAGCAAATCCCATCACGGCCACGCCTACCCCCCTCCTGGACACGATCCGAAGTCCGGCCGACCTGCGCCGGCTTCCCGAGCGCGACCTGCGCCAGCTCGCCGATGAACTGCGGGCGGAGACCATCAGCGCAGTGGCGGTGACCGGGGGGCACCTGGGGGCGGGCCTGGGGGTGGTCGAGCTCACCGTCGCGCTCCACTATCTGTTCGACACGCCGCGCGACCGGCTGATCTGGGACGTGGGCCATCAAGCCTACCCGCACAAGATCCTGACCGGGCGGCGCGAGCGCATCCGCACGCTGCGCCAGGGCGGTGGCCTGTCCGGCTTCACCAAGCGGGCCGAAAGCGAATACGACCCGTTCGGCGCCGCCCATTCCTCGACCTCGATCTCGGCCGGGCTCGGCATGGCGGTAGCGCGCGACCTCGATGGAAAGTCCCACAACGTGGTTGCCGTCATCGGCGACGGCGCGATGTCGGCGGGGATGGCCTACGAGGCCATGAACAATGCCGGCGCCATGGATTCCCGCCTGATCGTCATCCTGAACGACAACAACATGTCGATTGCGCCGCCGGTCGGCGCGCTGTCCGCTTATCTTGCGCGGCTCGTCTCCGGGCGGCCCTACCGTTCGCTGCGCCAGACCATCCGCCATCTCGCCAAGCGGCTGCCGAAATTCCTGGAGCAGCGCGCCCGCGCCATGGAGGAGTATGCGCGCGGGCTGGTCACCGGCGGCACCTTGTTCGAGGAGCTCGGCTTCTTCTATGTGGGCCCGATCGACGGCCACAATCTCGATCACCTGCTGCCGGTGCTCAAGAACGTGCGCGACACGCGGGAAGGGCCGGTGCTGGTTCACGTCGTGACGCAGAAGGGCAAGGGCTACGCGCCGGCGGAAGCCTCCGACGACAAGTATCATGGGGTGGTCAAGTTCGACATCACGACCGGCAAGCAGGACAAGCCGAAGTCGAATGCGCCGTCCTACACCAAGGTGTTCGGTGAGAGCCTCGTCAAGGAGGCGCGCAAGGACGATCGCATCGTGGCGATCACGGCCGCGATGCCATCCGGCACCGGCATCGATATTTTCGGCAAGGCGTTTCCCGACCGCACCTTCGACGTGGGCATTGCTGAGCAGCACGGGGTGACCTTTGCGGGCGGGCTTGCGACCGAAGGCTACAAGCCGTTCGCCGCGATCTACTCAACCTTCCTGCAGCGTGCCTACGACCAGGTGGTGCACGATGTCGCGATCCAGCGCCTGCCGGTGCGCTTCGTGCTCGACCGCGCGGGGCTCGTGGGCGCCGACGGCCCGACCCATGCGGGCGCCTTCGACGTGAGCTACCTCGGCTGCCTGCCGGGCTTCGTGCTGATGGCGGCGGCCGATGAGGCGGAGCTCGTCCACATGGTGGCGACTTCAGTCGCGATCGACGACCGGCCGAGCGCGCTGCGCTATCCGCGCGGCGACGGGGTCGGGGTCGACATGCCGGAATTCGGCGTGCCGCTCGAGATCGGCAAGGGCCGCATTCTGCGCGAAGGCTCATCGGTGGCGCTTCTGTCCTATGGCGCGCGGCTTGCCGAATGCATCAACGCGGCCGAAACGCTCGCTTCCCACGGCCTGACCACGACGGTGGCGGACGCGCGCTTCGCCAAGCCGCTCGACGTCGATTTGGTGCTGCGGCTTGCCCGCGAGCACGAGGTGTTGATCACCATCGAGGAAGCGTCGATCGGCGGCTTTTCAGCGCACGTGCTGCAGACCCTCGCCGATCACGGCGTCCTCGACCACGGCCTCAAGGTCCGCTGCATGGTGTTGCCGGACATGTTCATCGATCAGGACAGCCCTGCGAAGATGTACGCGCAAGCCGGCCTCGACGCGAAAGGCATCGTCGCCAAGGTGTTCGGGGCGCTCGGCAAGGAAATCCGCCGCGATGTCGCAAAGCTGCGCTGAGGCTCTTTAGCGGGGCTTGGCGGGCTACGGCGGCGTTGCCACCTATAGTAAAACCGGTTGGCCGCGGATGCGCGGCACAGGGAACCGCAATGAAAGTGATCCTGGCACAGCCGCGGGGGTTTTGCGCCGGCGTCGTGCGCGCGATCGAGATCGTGGAGCGCGCGCTGCAGAAGTACGGCCCGCCCGTCTATGTGCGCCACGAGATCGTGCACAACAAGCATGTGGTGGAAAGCCTCAAGGCCAAGGGCGCCCGCTTCGTCGAGGAACTGTCCGAGGTGCCGCCCAACTCGGTGACTATCTTTTCCGCCCACGGAGTCGCCAGGAGCGTCGAAGACGAGGCCGCAAGCCGCGATCTGCCGGTGCTCAACGCCACCTGTCCGCTGGTCACCAAGGTGCACAACCAGGGCAAGCGCTATGTCGGCCAGGGCCGCAAGCTGATCCTGATCGGCCACGCCGGCCACCCGGAGGTCGAAGGCACCATGGGGCAGATTTCAGCGCCCGTGATCCTGGTGCAGAACGAGGCCGACGTGGCGAAGCTCGATCTCGCGGCCGATACCCCGGTCGCCTACGTGACCCAGACCACGCTCTCGGTCGACGACACCACGGGGATCATCGCGGCGCTGCAGCGCCGGTTCAAGGACATCATCGGGCCGGAGACGCGCGACATCTGCTACGCAACGCAGAACCGCCAGTCGGCGGTGCGGGAGCTGAGCAAGCTCGTCGACGTGATCCTGGTGGTGGGCGCGACCAACAGCTCGAACTCCAACCGCCTGCGCGAGATCGGCAGCGAGGAAGGCGTGCCGAGCTACCTCATCGCCGACGGCAGCGAACTCGACCCGCAATGGCTCGACGGCGCCGAAACGGTCGGCATCACCGCGGGCGCCTCCGCTCCCGAGGTACTGGTCGACGACGTGATCGAGCGCCTGCGCCGCCTCGGCCCGGTCGACGTATCGGTGCTGCCCGGCCGCGAGGAGCGGATCGAGTTCCGCCTGCCCGCCGAGCTGGCGACAGTGGCGTAATCCGAATAGGACAGCAGCATGGCCATTCCATTCCACCGCGAGATGCGCATCGGCGCCTATATCCTCAAGCAGAAGCTTGCGGGCCGCAAACGCTATCCGCTGGTGCTGATGCTCGAGCCGCTGTTCCGCTGCAATCTCGAATGCACCGGCTGCGGCAAGATCGATTATCCGGATGCGATCCTGAACCGCCGCCTCACGGTTGCCGAATGCCTCGAAGCGGCGGACGAATGCGGCGCCCCGATGGTAGCAATCCCGGGGGGCGAGCCCTTGATCCACAAG
>Ga0126381_100002126_pt1 | contig 21441 bp, 14 predicted proteins | sample PanSoiMetPlot_28_FD_96465 | JGI IMG/M metagenome (GOLD analysis project Ga0126381, IMG submission 96465) | Tropical forest soil microbial communities from Panama - MetaG Plot_28 | ecosystem: Environmental > Terrestrial > Soil > Tropical forest > Bulk soil | place: Panama | collected 2016-02-17
ACGCACGTGACATTGACTCACGTCAGTTGGGATACAGCTCCCGCAATCGATATTGCGTATATCTTCTTCGGGCACGTCAACATTGACTTTGACGGCTCCTCGACCGCGTACGGGCCGCCCGGCATTCAGCCCCGGCCTGACGACGACTTGGGAAATGCCGGGAATGCCGTTAAGGGTTGGTTCGGAGTAGCTTCATTACGCGACACTGATCCCTTGGTCATAAACCAGACCGCCAAGATCGACAAAAATGCGCCTAAATACCTGGGCAAGTATCCGGTCGTGCAGCAGGAAAAAAACGGAGATCCCCACCCCGATTATTACGTCTCGGCGACACCTCGGCCTTCAGGTCCGGAGTATCTTCAGAGCAGTTATATCGATTCGTCCGAAGTCTCGTGGGGTGCCCTGGACGGAGCGCTCCGGCACCTCGGGGTGCGCGTGGGGGATTACGGCCTGGCGATCCGGCACAACCAAAACCTGCAGAGCGGTTTCTACTTTGCTGATGCGGGAAATTACAGCTACGCGCTTGGAGAATGCTCCCATAAAGTCGGAAAAAACCTGGGGGGCAGCGGAAGGGCGAGCCACTTTAATAACAACTTTCCGGTAAGCTTCATCGTATTTCCCGGCTCGTTTGACACCGACCCCGAGGCGCCGCCATCCATTCCCGATGAGGACATCAAGAATCGAATGCGCCCACTGATACGGTCCTTGTCGCGGGCGAGCAACTTCGACGACCTGCCGCTATTGATGGGGTTCAATGAAACCGCGCCGAATACGGCGAATCACGGCAAGACTAAACTCGACGCGTACCATGAAAAACCATCCAGGCCGAGGCCGGGCAACTACGACACGGTTCTGCAGGGCTTGCGAACTTACGGATGGTCCCCTCTCTATCCGGCGCCCAGCTATGAGATGGCGCTTCCCTGATTGAGGGCGAGGGAGCACGGGTAGGGCAAAGCTGAAGCGCATGCGTTGAGATTCGAGCACCTATCGTCGAAAAGAAGAAAGGGCACGGCTTGCGCCGCGCCCCTCACCGCCGTGTCCCTCTCGCACCGCGAACCGGCGGTTACCTTTTGCTGCGGAAGCTTCACTCCGCGGGCATCCGAAGCTGCTGTCCACATGCCTCTCTGTCGAAAGTCCCCACTGCTGGCAACATCGGCCAGAGGTGGGGCCCCCTGTTGGTTAGCTTTTAGCTACTTGTAGTCTGTTCTCGACAGTGAACGCACCGAACACTCCGCTGGCGCGAATTCCAGCCACGTTCTTGTCCATGGCATTGTTGACCTCGCCATAGAGTGTCACATGTCCATCCGCGACGATGATGCGGATCGGACGCGCGGGATCGGTAGCGTACTTGCTGAGCACGGGATCACCATAGACGGCGCGAAGGACGCGCAGCCGGATTCCGTCGTCGAACGGCGACGTCGGTGCAATCGAGACGTTGTCGACGACGTCTTTCACGCCGGGCATATTCGCGATGTCAGCCAGGGCTTCGGAGCGGCCAACCCCAGTGCGATCCTGACCTTCGACGGTGACTACGCCGTCTTTCACACCGATGGCGAAGTAATCGAACGTACTGTCATAGCCCTCACGAACATAGATGAGCTTCCTTGCCAGCTTGTCTTCCAGTTGCACATCCGGGACGTTCGTCCCCGCCACTGTAATCAGATTGCGGACGCCCTGCGAATTCGAAGTTTTCCGAGCCAGCTTTGCGGCATCCAGCTTCTGCTGATAGAGATTTACGGTTCCGGTGAGAGTAACGATGCCGTCCTCAACATTTGCCGTTACATTTTCATACTTACTTTTTGAGGCCAGCTTGTGCGTCACCGCATTCTGAATTTGTGCGTCGTAGCGGGATGCAGAACTGGTTTCGGCCACAAGCGTTGCGCTTAGCAGGGCGATCGCCAGTAGTGAACCCGCAGCTTTTCTGTAATTCAACTTTCCAGTCATGAGGTCACCTCCAGACCCGATTGACAATTCTTTACTAATTAACCATCCAGTTAATTCTTTCGATGCGGAGGTACCGTACGAAGATGCATGTACGCTGTGCGGAATAAGCGGGGAATTGCTGAGAAAACGGTGGTGTGCGCGAACAACTTTTTGTCCGGTAGCGGGTTTGAATAGGTGGAGGAGTGGGCAGCAGCGCACTCGCAAGAATCCCCACCTCTGGCAAATACGGCCAGAAGTGGCGCACCCATAGTCGTAAAGGCTGGACCCGTCGAATCCTATCTGCCAGCGCCCGACCAACTCGTCAGCGGCCCTGCCTGTCCACTCTTCACCACCGTCGGATATACGTTGTCGAATCCCTTGCGGTCGCACGGGCTGTGGTTGAGAAGCAACTTCGGCGCCCAGTCCGGCATTCATCTCGTGAATGGATTCGATGGTGGAGGTGAATCTCTCACGTGTTGGATCTTTTCCCGCCCGCTTGAGCCCTTCGATCAGGACCATGGCGTCGACGAATCCTTCCAGGCTGACGAATGTGGGGGCCTCGCCGGGCGAGTATTTCGACAGGCACTTCCGGTAGAGTGCAACCCGTTGGATATTCGACGTGGTCGTCGGGTAGCATCACCGGGTGATGATCGTGCCCTTAGCGTCCTAGCCGGCTTCCTTGATCAACTCTTCCCGTGCCCACGAAGGAGACGGTGAGGAATTGTAGCCGCCAGCCACCGGAATGTGCTTGCTTCACAATTGCCGCGGCCGGAGCATACGGACCAGCAATGACGACTGCCTCCGGGTGGGCCGCCATGACCTCTTTCAATCCTGCGACGATGTCCGTGTTGTTTCGGGTGAACGTTCCGCGTCCAGCGGGCGTGGCATTATGCTTTTGCAGCGCGAGCTTCAGGCCGTCGAGCACGGCCTTGCCGAAAGGATCGTCCTGATAGATCACGCCGATCTTGTGGACCTTGGCGTCCCCGAGTTTGTCGACTGCTCGCGAGTCTCGTCGTAGTACGAAACGCGCACATTGATGATTTTATGCTTCAAGGGTTCGTAGAGTAACTGCGCTCCGGTGAAAGGCCCACGACGGGGATCGTTTCCTCCTGGGGCCAGTGGAATGTCGACCTTGGCGGTGGGAGACCATCCAGCGCCGAGCAGGACCCGATCAAGATGCTGGTATCGCTGATGCCCGCGGTTACCGCGAATGTTGAGGGTGTCGCAAAGGCGAAGGCGAGCAACGCGAACACGGCGATCCGCAGGGCAGTACTAACTAACTAACCGCGGCCCAAGACGGTTCCTGACTAACTCCTCGCGCCAAGTATTTCCCCCGCCCCGGGCAACCCTCGCTGAGGTTCCAAGTTGTTACGTGCGTGAGGTCAGTTGGCCTGATTGTGCCACGGCCGCTTTCTGCTTCGTAACGCACCAAAGTAACCAGCGCGCGACCAGAGCAGGAATTCCCCATTCAGGATTACCCACGTAACTTTTTGGCGGGTACCCCGCGTTCTACGATGCTGGTGCACTGCGATTCGGAGGGGGAATCCGCGGGATGGGCGAACGTGTCACCCAATCACGCCGTGCTGATTTGATTCGCGCTGAGCGGCTCAAGAAAGCTCTGGAAACCGGGGCATCACCTTCATTCGTTCGCCCCTCAACCGCGCCTAGGAACAGCGCTGGTTCGAATTCCTCGTGCCCGGTCCCGCCGATTGCGGAGATTCAGGTGGAGTGGAGTCCGGAGTCTCGCTCACAGTTTCTTGAACAGATGTTTCACGCTTGCCCGGATGCGCTCAGCATTTCCGATTGCGAGCACCGGGTGCTCTGGGCCAATCACACTTTCGCGTCAATGTTCGAGTACTCGGAGGCGGAACTTGTCGGCCGGGCATTGGAAGACCTAGTTGTCCCGTCCGACCGGTTATCGGAATCGAGATGGGTGATCGAGTCGCTAATGAAGGGCGAACGCATCACGCTGGAGACGAAGCGTTGCAAAAAAAACGGTACGTTGCTCGATGTATCGATTTCCTGCGCGCCGATCCTGCTCGATGGAGGAGTTGTCGGCTTTTACGCCGGGTATCATGACATCTCCGACCGCAGGCGTGTGGAGGCCCTCAGTTCGGCGCTCTATCGTGTGGCGGAGAAGAGCAGCAGCGCGCACGATCTGCAGCAATTCTTCGCGGCTTTGCATGGCATCGTGGACGAGCTAATGCACGCGCGCAATTTCTATATCGCGATTTACGATTCGGCCACCGAACTGCTCAGCTTTCCGTATTTTGTGGACGAACACGATACGCCACCTCCTCCGAAAAAACTGGGCAAAGGACTAACCGACTACCTTATCCGTACGGGCGAACCGTTGCTGGCAACCCCCGAGGTACTTCAAGCAATGGAAGACCGGGGAGACGTAGCGCGCAAGGGCTCACGCTCGCTGGACTGGATGGGCGTGCCGCTCAAGGTGAACAGCCATACGTTTGGCGCGCTGGTGGTACAGACCTACTCCCCGAATATCCGGTATGCCGAAAAAGACAAGGAATTGCTGACCTTTGTCGCGCGGCAAGTTGCCAGTGCGGTTGAGCTCAAGCGCAATGAGTTGGCCCTGCGTCGATCGGAAGCGCGATACCGGTCGCTGGTACAGAGTTCTGTGTACGGTATTTATCGCTCGAGTCTGGAAGGACGATTCCTGGATGTGAATCCGGCCCTGATCACGATGCTCGGCTATGGATCAGCCGAAGAAGTGCTGCTGCTCGATCCGGAGAAAGATGTTTTCGCGCAAGTCGAGGAGCATGAGCGTTTGATCGGGGAATTCCGCCGCAGCGGCCGTCTTGATGGATTCGAGGTGAAGTGGAAGCGAAAAGATGGCGGAGCCATCACGGTGCGCATCAGCGGGCGCGCCGTGAGCAGCGCCGATGAACCTGCCGACGTGCTGGAAGCGATTGCTGAGGATGTGACCGACCGCCGCGCGCTGGAGGATCAATTCCGCCAGGCACAGAAAATGGAAGCGGTGGGGCGTCTGGCGGGCGGCGTGGCGCACGACTTTAACAATCTGCTCATGGTGATCAGCGGCTATGCCGAGGTGATTCTGGCCCAGGTTGATCCGGCCAGCTCGCTTCACGAAAAAGGCCGCGCCATTCAGCTCGCCGCGGACCGCGCGACTACTCTGACGCGACAATTGCTTGCTTTCAGTCGAAAGCAGTTGCTCGAGCTGAAAGTCGTTGATGTGAACGCGATCGTTCAGGATATGGAACGCCTGCTGCGCCCTCTGATCGGCGAAAACATTGACCTCGTAACCATGCTGTCTCCGGAAGCAGCTCACACGCGCGCCGATGCCGGCCAACTCGAGCAAGTAATCATGAATCTTGTGGTGAATGCGAAAGACGCGATGCCCGCAGGGGGCCGCCTCTCGTTGCGAACGGAGAATCTTGCGGTGGATGATAACCACCGTCGCGGCCCGCAATTCATCCGGCCCGGGCGTTATGTGACGCTTCAGGTCAGCGATACAGGCATGGGCATGGACCGCGAAACCCAGTCGCGAATCTTCGAACCGTTCTTCACCACAAAAGAAAAAGGCAAGGGAACCGGGCTAGGGCTTTCGACCGTATATGGAATTGTGAAGCAGAGCGGCGGATACGTGATGGTGCACAGCGAACTGGGGCGCGGTACAACCTTCCACATTTACTTGCCGCTGGTCGAAGGCGTACTCGAGAACAATTCAGTAGCGCCGCCGGACGCCATCGGGGGCACGGAGACGATCCTGCTGGTCGAAGATGAGGAGTCGGTACGTCAGCTTGTCCGGGATACGCTGATGGCCAAAGGGTACAAGGTTGTGGAGGCCGAAAATGGCGAGGCGGGCATTTCGGCTGCCGCGCACCATCAAGGAAATATCGATCTGGTGATCACCGATGTGATGATGCCCGGCATGGGCGGGCGCGAAATGGTTCAAGAACTGATACAAGCGCGGCCGGGAGCCAAGGTGCTCTACCTTTCCGGGTACACGGAAGATGCCATTCTCAACGACGGTTCCGTCGATCCGGCAACTTCTTTCCTGCAAAAACCCTTCACTCTGCAGAATCTCTCACGCAAAGTCAGAGAGGTCCTGGGATAGATCCCGGCCTGAAATCCCCACCTCTGGCAAAATCAGCCAGAAGTAGGGCACCCAAACTGTGGGGCTCAGTCGACTGCAACTTTTTTCCAGGCTTCGCGTCCCATATGATGGATATAAGCCTGCCAAGCAGTCGCCGGTCTATAGGGATCGCACGCAGAATGGGGATCACATGCTGATCAAGAAAGCGGAAGACATTCGCTGGTCGGAAGTCACTCCGAAAAGCCTGTATTTGAATCGCCGCAAATTTCTGGCCGATGCGGCAATGGCGGGAGCCGCCGTGGCTGCTGGCGTTGTACTCAAAGAGGCGGTTTCGCCGTCGGCCGTCGCGCGGGCGGGAAACAAGATCGATGGCGTAAAGAAGAGCTCGTTCAGTACGTCAGAGACGGTCACGCCCTACAACGATGTGACCCACTACAACAACTATTACGAGTTCTCGACGGAAAAGAATGAACCTGCGGAACTCGCGACGAAGTTCCGCACTCGGCCGTGGAAAGTGAAGATTGATGGCCAGGTCGAGAAGAAGCAGGAACTCGACATCGATGCAATCATCAAAATGGCTCCTCCCGAGGAGCGCATCTATCGACATCGTTGCGTGGAAGGATGGTCTATCGTCGTTCCCTGGATTGGCTTCTCTCTGAGTGAGCTGATCAAACGCGTGAATCCCACGAGCAAGGCCAAATTTGTGGAGTTCACCACTCTATACGATCCGGGGCAGATGCCCGGGCAGCGCCGACAAGTCCTGGAATGGCCCTACGTGGAGGGACTGCGCATGGACGAGGCGATGAACCCGTTGGCCCTGTTGTGCTTCGGCATGTACGGAGAAGAGCTACCGAATCAGGACGGTGCGCCGCTGCGCCTCATCGTGCCCTGGAAGTACGGATTCAAGTGCGCGAAGGCGATTGTCCGCATCAAGTTCGACGAGAAGCAGCCGGTGAATAGCTGGAACATTTCGGCTCCGAACGAATACGGCTTCTATGCCAATGTGAATCCGAACGTTGATCATCCGCGCTGGAGCCAGGCGAAGGAGCGGCGGCTGGGCGAATTCTTCAAACGTCCTACATTGATGTTCAACGGGTACGGGGATCAGGTGGCCAGCCTTTATAGCGGGATGGATTTGAAGAAGAATTTTTAAAAACAACGGTCAGTGGCTAGTGGTCAGTGGCCAGTAAACACGATTTGCGACTGATCACTGATCACTGATCACTGATCACTATTCTCATGCATCGTTATTTCAAACCCGTACTCTTCCTTGCTTGCCTGATTCCGCTCGGCAGGTTGGCCTGGCTCGGTTTTCATTCCGGGCTGGGCGCGAATCCAATTGAGTTCATCACGCACTCGACCGGTGACTGGACGCTGATATTCCTTCTCGTCACCCTTTCGATTACGCCTTTGCGCAGGCTTACACACCAGTACTGGCTGATCAGCTTCCGGCGCATGCTCGGACTCTTCGCGTTTTTCTATGGTTTCCTTCATCTCAGCACGTACGTTTGGCTCGATAAGTTTTTCGATGTGCACGAGATGCTGCACGACATCGCCAAACGGAAATTCATCACCGCGGGGATGACCGCCTTTGCGCTGATGATTCCCCTGGCGCTGACTTCGACGAAGTGGTCGATCCGCAAGCTGGGCAGACGTTGGCAGATGTTGCACCGGCTGATTTACTTCAGTGCCGCCGCGGGCGTGATTCATTACATCTGGTTGGTGAAAGCTGATTTGAAGAAGCCGCTGGAATATGCATTCGTGTTGGGCATGTTGCTGATGTACCGAGGTGTGGCTTGGGCGGTCGGGCGAAGCGGGGAGCCAAAGCGAGTCGTCGAACCCGAGCGCCGGGTTGCGGTGCAGTAATCTACGCTCGATTCCTGCGTCTGCGCGCGGTCTCATTCGCGGAAGGGCGCGGCGGGTGCTCTCGGCGCGCCTTTTTTTGGTTTTTCACCTCGAGCGAGGGAGTGAAGACTTCTTCCTCGCGTGGGCTACCGGGCTCATTCTCAGCAGCGACAAATGATTTGCCACGACGTTTGATCTGGCGCTCGCGTTTTGGGTCACTAGCGCGCCCAATCCAACGAATCCGGGATCGGCACTCACTGCAACCGCCGTTGAGCCATCAATCACGTACGTTGTGAGCAAAGGAGCGTTCTTTGTCTGAAGGACCCCTCCTCGGCCGGCAATGGTCGGATCAGCGGAGTAGTTCCCGGAGAAAGCATTTCTGAAACTGGTGGTGCCCTGATCGTTGATGTCGATGATGCCGTTGAAAACGCCGTTGTTGTTGGTAAACTGAGCGACATCGTCCTCGGATGAACTACTGGTTGCGCCGGTCAAGTTCATTCCGTACCCTACTCCCGATGCAAGAGTAGTTGCACTCTGGGAGTAGGCGATACCGTTTGTCGATCCTCCATCATCAATCTCGAGCAATTGCAAGCCACCGGTCGAGGGGTACGCGGCGAAGATGCAGTTCGATGAGCAAGCATTAAGGCTATTTCCATTTACGAATCCGCTGGTAAAGGTGATTTCTGTCCTTCCTCCAGTTAGAGGAGTCGATATCCCAGTGATAGCGGCACCGCCCGCCGCGGCACCAAACTGGGCCACAGTCCCCCCGTCATTGATGTCCTCAAACGAGTCCGACAGGATGTTTCCAGTTGAATCGAAATGGAAGATACCCGCGGCGGTGAACGGTACGCCACCGGGGACGTCGAAGCCTGCAATGGTGAAGATGTTGTTGCCGGTCGGGAAGGACGAAGACTGCGTGAATAAATCTCCCACGAGCATGGGCTGAGTGTCGACCTCGATAAACTTCAGGTGCGTGGCATCGAGAGGGTAAACTTCAAAGTTATAGGTAATGGCCGATGTGCCCGAGCCCGTGGTTAGTCTTGCCGTTCCGGGCAAGGTCGAAAGGTCGATGTCTCCTCCTGTCATCGCGATGTTTGTTGAACCGCTCGAAAGGCAGTTGTTATTGAAGTCTTCTACGCCGGATACGACCTGACCATTTGCATCCAGGGTGAAGGCTCCGACGGTAGCGAATGGGGTCGCAGATCCACCAGTAGAAATGCCGCACAAGTCACCGCCGATGCCGGATGAGCCAGTAAGATTGAACACATAGGACTGGCCGCTGATCTGAGCTTGCGTCACACTCGCCTGCAGATCGAGCGTTCCGCTTGCACTTCCAAAACTCTCGAATTCCGTTAGCAATCCATGTGCACTGGAGGTGAGCACATACGCAAACTGGAAGCTTCCTGACTTCTGGGTTTGCAACGTTATCAGGCCCGCTGGAAGCGCGGAGCTTCCAATTGCCCGTCCGTCGACGCCCACGTCGTAAGTGCCGGATGTGATTGTTTCGAGTATCAGGCCACCTTGGGCGGTGCTGTTCTGGTCGAGTATCCCGCTCGTGATGTTGCCCTTACCGTCGGCCGTGAAGACACCCATGATGTTTACAAAGTCATTGCTGGCAGCAGTGCCTGTTACCGAGAAGACGTAATTACCATTTAGATTGCTGTTGCTGAAACTACCATTTGGAGGCGGGTTGACAGGAGGATTGGTACTGCTTCCTCCTCCACAGGCTGCCAGTGCTGCGAGTAATAAGAGTAGGGCTGGAAGGATAAGACGATTGCGTAGCGACATGACATCCCCCTAAGGTTCGGAGCCAACATTTGGGACTCTGGGCTCAGACTAGCACGCATGAGTGGTCGAATAATCCAACCCGAATCAGCGGAATAAGTAGCGGGGGGTGACCGAAGATTTTCGTTGTGGAACAAACTTTACCAAGTCGACATGAGGATTGCAGATTGAAGATTTTGAAATTGCAAATTTGGAGGTACGTTGAAGGCTAATCAGTCTGAAATCGAAAATCCGAAGTCCGCAATTATCATGGGCGGACTTCGGCTTCCTGCGCCGCAAGACGCCGGAGAGATTCTTCGTAAGGCGCACGCGCGACACCCTTTTCGGTGATGATCGCTGCCACATACCTGGCCGGGGTTACGTCGAAGGCAGGATTTTCGACGGATACGCCATCGGGCACCATCTGCTTGCCGGCGATATGCGTGACTTCTTTTCCGTTGCGTTCCTCGATCGGGATCCCACTTCCATCGGGACACCCCAAGTCGACGGTTGAGATCGGCGCGGCGACGTAGAAGGGAATGCCATGCTCTTTGGCGAGGATCGCGACCGTGTAGGTGCCAATCTTGTTGGCGACGTCGCCGTTGGCGGCGATGCGGTCTGCACCTACCACGATCGCTCCGATCTTTCCTTGCTTCATCATTACGCCGGCCATGTTGTCGGAGATCACCGTGGTCGGGATGCCATCTTTCATCAACTCCCAGGCGGTGAGGCGGGAGCCTTGCAGAAACGGCCGGGTCTCATCGGCGTAGACGTGAATCTTCTTGCCCTGCTCGACGGCGGCGCGGATGACTCCAAGGGCAGTGCCGTATCCCGCCGTCGCAAGAGCGCCGGCGTTGCAGTGAGTGAGCACTCCGCCCTCACTCGGCAGCAACGTGGCTCCGTGCCGTCCCATGGCTTGATTCGCGGCGATGTCTTCCGCGTGCATGCGTTTTGCTTCTTCGATAAGTTCCTGCTTGATCTGCGGTATCAGGCGAATTCGAATACGCTCAAACTTCTCTTGCATGCGGCGAATGGCCCAGAAGAGGTTGACGGCCGTCGGCCGCGTTTTGCCGATCAAGTCGCAGATCGCATCGAAATCGCGCTTCAGATCGCCAGTCGTTTCCGCTTTGGAATTGCTCACGCCGAGGGCGATTCCCATACCGGCCGCGACTCCGATCGCAGGCGCGCCGCGCACCACCATGTTGCGGATCACATGCGCCACCTGCTCGTGAGTCTTACATGTCACATACACTTCTTCGGTCGGCAGCTTCGTCTGGTCGATGAAGCGCACGCCTTTGTCGGTCCATTCGAGAGTTTGAATCATGAGTTGGTCGTTAGTCGGTGGTCGTTATTTGTGGGCTGAAGCAAGTCACACCTTATGTGCTTCGCAGCGGTTTCTCGGATTGTTACTCACGGCCGGCCGTCCGCAAATCTCGCAACTTGTTGCTACCGCGAAAATGCTCGGCTCGGTGTCGTCGTTTTGAGCGGCATGTTCCTTGCGCACATCGTTGGCCGTGAAGATGGAAACGAATGGTGCCGGCGCCGCGGCTTTCTCAACGCTCGGGCGTCCGAGAGCTTCCTCCCGCTCAACCAGGCACAGGACGCCGACGATTTCGAATCCAAACTCCCGGGCTGCCTCGATTGCCTGGATGGTGGAGGCCCCGGTCGTGCAGACATCGTCCACGATTACGACGCTTGCCCCTTTTTGGCAGAAACCTTCAATGCGCTGGCCAGTACCATGCTGTTTCTCGGCCTTACGAACTAGGAAGCCGTTGAGTTCAGCACTGACGACTGCGACGGCAGACACAATGGGATCGGCGCCCATCGTGAGTCCGCCGATTGCCTGCGCCTTCCATCCCCGCTGATGTATTTCTTCGAGAAACACTTCTCCTGTCAGCCGGGAACCCTTCGCGTCGAGCGTGGTCGTGCGGCAATCGATGTAGTAATCGCTGGTTCCACCGGAGGAGAGCTTGAACTCTCCCAGCCGAAAAGATTTGTGGGCAAGCGTGGTCAGCAGTTTTTGCCGCGCAGAATGCATAAAAATCTACGATATCACGGACGAGCGGATCTCCCGGGCGCCGCCGGTGGGTATCGGCGACCTCGACGAACTTGTTATGCCGCAGGGCCGCTGGGGAAAGCCCGCGGGACAGGTCTGACTGGAACTGCTAGCGTCCGATAAACCGCGGCCGCCGTGATACTCTGAAGTTTTCCACATGACAACTCGAGGAATGACATTGCAGGTCTTGCAACGTTCTATAGCTTCCAGTTTTCTCTTTTTCCTTTTTCCTTTGCTAACGGCCGCAAGCTTGGTTGGCGAAGGTACGCGAACATGGGAGCAGTCAAAGTTTGAGGATCTGGTCAAGGGGACCTCAAACGGAGTTGCGATCCGCAGCAACGGCGGCCTGCATCTTGCTCCCTCGTTCAAACTGCTGTACTCAACGCCATCGACCTATATCTGGGCGGTGGAAGCCGACCATGCGGGGAACATCTATGCGGCGACGGGTTCCCCTGCCCGCGTCTACCGTATTACTCCTGACGGCAAATCGAGCATCATTTTCCAGCCACAGGAATTGCAGGTGCAGGCGCTCCAAGTCGCTCCTGGCGACATCATTTATGCGGCCACTGCGCCGGATGGCAAGGTCTACAGGATCGAGCACAAGCCGGGAGAGAAAAACGAGTCTGCGAAGTCCGAATCCTCGAAGTCGGAAAGCAAATCGTCGGATAGCGCACAGAAAGATGCCACCAAACCTGCGCTCGATCCGTCCTGGTCGTCCTCGGAGTACTTCGCTCCGGGAACGAAGTACATTTGGGACCTCGCCCTGGACAAGGCTGGAAATCTCTATGTGGGCACCGGAGATCGGGGTGAAATCTATAAAGTCACTCCTAAGGGAGATCACTCGCTCTTTTTCAAAAGCGATGAAACTCACATTCGAGTACTTGCGCTCGATGGCCAGGGAAACCTGATTGCCGGTACCGATGGCAGCGGGTTGGTCTATCGCATTTCTCCGGCGGGCGAGGGATTCGTTCTCTACAGCGCGCCCAAGAAGGAGATCACCGCGCTTGCTTTGGACGGGCAAGGCAATATTTATGCCGCGGGCGTGGGCGAAAAGCGTCCGGGGGTGGGCGGCTCGCCCGGGGCGCCTGCGATCATGATCAACGTGTCACCCAATCCTGGAGGCACACCGGGTGGTCAATCTCCTGGTGGCGCCGGGACGCCCACGCCTGGATCGATGGCCACATTCCCGATTCCCGGAGCCGGCGCAACTGGAGGCTCCGATGTTTACCGGATCAGTGCAGATGGTTCACCGCTGCGCGTATGGAGTTCGCGTGACGACATTGTGTACGCGCTCGCATTCGACTCGCACGGCACGTTGCTGGCGGGCACGGGAAATCGCGGGCATGTTTTTGCCATTGATGGCCCCGACGAATATTCGGACCTGTTGAAAGCGCCGGCGTCGCAGGTCACCGGGTTCGCGAAAGCACCGGGCGGCGGTCTGTACGCAGCGACCAGCAATCTTGGCAAGCTCTTTGTGCTTGGGCCGGGACTAGAGAAGGAGGGCTCGTACGAGAGCGACGTCTTCGATGCCAAAATTTTTTCGCGATGGGGACGCGCTGAGTTCCGCGGCGCTGGAAACGTCGATCTGCTGGCCCGCAGCGGTAATGTGGATAATCCCGACCGGAACTGGAGTCCGTGGAAGCAAGTTGATCTGAGCAAGGGCGACGAACTGAACGTCCCGCCGGCGCGCTATGTGCAGTGGAAGGCGGTTCTGCACGATGGCGGTTCGAAGCCTGCAGTTGATTCGGTCACGGTGAACTACCTCCCGAAAAACATTGCTCCGGATATTGACGACGTGTCGGTGCAGATCGGCACACGCTACCAGCCGCTGCCAAAGTCTCCGCTGAACCTTAGCGCTGATACCAGCGGTTCTTCCGGTCCTCACTTCGAACCGCCCGTTCCTAGCACGCATGACCGGGACGCGATCGGAGTGAAGTGGTCCGCGCACGATGATAACGATGATCAACTCGTGTATTCGGTTTATTACCGGGGCGATGGCGAGTCCCGCTGGCTGCTGCTGAAGGACAACGTCACTGACAAGGCGTATTCGTTCGATGCGAGCTTGCTTCCGGATGGAGGCTACACGATCAAAGTCGTTGCATCGGATGCACCATCACATTCTCCGGGAGACGCACTCAGCGATTCGCGCGAGAGCCGCCGCTTCGAGGTCGACACCACTCCTCCGCGGATCGAGAATCTGTCAGGTTCGGTCGAGGGCGGACAGATTCACGTTCGCTTCCGCGCGGAGGATGGCTTCTCGCCGATCAAGCGGGCCGAATATTCGGTGGATGCGGGCGATTGGAAGTTAGTAGAGCCGGTGGGACAGCTGTCGGATTCGAAGACGGAAGATTACGACTTCAAAGTCGCTCTCGATTCCGCGAAGGATACGTCCTCCGATCATGTTGTTGTCGTACGCGCTTACGATCGGTACGACAATATGGGTGCTGCTAAGACGGTGCTGCGCGCGAAACCGTAGCCAACGTTTCTTCGATCTATCGGAAACCCCACTTGTGGCAAAGTCGGCCAGACCCTTCGACTTCGCTCAGGGCAAGAGTGGGCACCCAGTGTTATCTGATTTCTGTGTCGCAAGCCGAAATCCGAAAATCGGGACATGTCCGAAAGGCCTCTTTCGGACCCTCGGCGTGTTGCGCAGAATAAATGCCATGCGCCGGGTAAGCACGATTGCCCTCCTCTTTGCCATCGCGAACGTCATTGCTCTCACCGCCTGCTCCGGGGTTTCGAAGCAAACGACCGGCGGCATTCGTAATGGGGGCGGTGGGAATGGCGGTAACGGAAACGGAACCGGCGGAAGCAGTCTTGCCTGCAGCGGAATGTCGACGGGGCAAGCCGCAAGTCTCAATGGCTTTGTTCCCTTCACGAGCAGTAATCTCTGGAATACGGATATCTCTTCCGCGCCGGTCGATCCGAATTCGAATTCCATCATCACGAACTGGATTGGCTCGGTGAATGTGCATCCGGACTGGGGCAACGATTCAACGTATGGCATTCCTTATGTTGTGGTCGATGGGAAGCAGCCGCTTGTTGGAATTAACCTCGGGGCTTACGGCGACGAGAGCGACCCCGGGCCGATGCCCGTGCCGGCCAATGCCCCGGTCGAAGGCGGATCGTCCAGCAGCGGTGACCGCCACGTGCTGGTACTCGACAACGGAAATTGCTTTCTTTACGAACTCTACAATTCGTCAGTGAACAGCGACGGAAGCTGGACCGCTGACTCTACTGCTGTCTGGGATTTGCTCTCGGATGAGCAGCGTCCGTACATATGGACTTCCGCCGACGCCGCGGGACTTCCGATTTTTCCGGGCTTGGTGCGCTATGACGAAGTCGCTTCGGGAAAAATCCAGCATGCGTTCCGCTTCACACTCCCGAAGACGCGTGCCGCTATTATTCCTCCGGCTTCGCACTGGGCGGGAAACACCAGCGACCCGACCGCTCCGCCGATGGGTATGCGGTTGCGGTTGAAATCCAGCTACGACATTTCGGGATTCTCTGCGCAGATGCAGGTGATCCTGACGGCGATGAAGCATTACGGGCTGATCCTCGCCGACAACGGAAGCTCGCTGTTTGTGACGGGGGTTTCCGATAGCCGCTGGGGATCCGATCTCGATTCGTTGAAGTCCGTTCCGGCTTCGGGATTTGAAGTCGTGCAGATGAATCCGATCTACACCAGTTCAAACTATCCGACCGGTCCCGCGCCCACAGTCAGCAGTTTCACAGCATCGGCGGCGCATGTTTCTTCAGCTGGGAGTGTTACGTTGTCGTGGAGCGCCAGTAACGCCGACTATGTGATCGTCTCTCCAGGACCGGGGGCACTGCGCGATACGAGCGTGGTCGTGAATCCTACGGCAACGACCACCTATGCGCTCTACGCTACAAATCAATATGGCCGCACGACCGCAACGGTTACGGTGAATGTGCCATAAGCTGCTCACGTTCGTGTAGTCGCGGACGTCTTCGTCCGCTGTCCGCATTGCGGGCTTCGCGCGCCCCGGACGAATGCGTTCGGGGCTACACAATCTTCGTTATTCCGCGGCGAGGTAAGCGTAGCGAATAATGAACAGCAGGGTGAGAATCCACATGACCGGGCTCACCTCACGAATTTTTCCCGCCGCTATCTTCACTAGCGTGTACGAGATTAATCCAAGGCTCAGTCCGGTCGCGATGCTGAACGTTAGTGGGGTCGCCAGCACAGTTATGAAGGCTGGAACCGCCTCTGTGAAATCCGCCCATACCACGCGTCCGATCGATTCCGTCATCAGCGCGCCCACGACAATCAACGCGGGTGCCGTCGCATATCCGGGAATCGCGGCCGCGAGCGGAGCGAAGAAAGCCGCCACCAGAAACAATCCAGCTACGAAGACATTACTCAGCCCGGTCCGCGCGCCCGCGGCTACGCCAGCTGCGCTTTCGATATAACTCGTGACCGTAGAAGTCCCGGTCAAAGCTCCGAGAATCGTCCCTACTGCATCGGAGATCAATGCGCGGCCCACGCGCGGGATCTTGCCGTCCTTCACGAATCCACCCTGTTCGCAGACTCCCAGCAGCGTGCCCACATTGTCGAAGAGATCCACGAACAGGAATACAAAGATGATTTCAAGCAAGCCCAAGCGCATGGCTCCATGCAAGTCGAGCTTCAACCACGTCGCCGACGGATGGGGCAGAGAAAAGATGTGATGTGGCCATGAGGCCATCCCACGAAAGATTCCCAGCAATGTCGTTGCGATAACGCCAATCAGGATGGCACCGGTAATTTTTCGCGTCATCAGGATCAGCGTAATTGCCAGTCCCGCGCATGCCAGTTGTGCCTCGCGGTTACCAAAGCTGCCCAGGCTGACGAAGGTTGCGGAGTTAGCAATAACGAGGTTCGCGTTCCGCAGTCCGACAAACGCGATAAACATACCGATGCCTGCGGCCGTTGAGTGCTTCAGGCCATCAGGAATGCCATTAACGATCTGCTCGCGTACGCGGCTGACAGTCAGAATCAGAAAGCAGACACCCGAGAAAAAGATCACTCCCAGCGCGGTCTGCCAGGGGATATGCATCGCCAGGCACACGGAGTAAGTGAAATAGGCATTTAGTGACATCCCGGGAGCGAGCGCGATCGGATAATCCGCATACAGTCCCATCACGAGCGTTGCTGTCGCGGATGCGATGCAGGTGGCGAATACAACTCCGTCGACGGGCATGCCCGCCTTGGCAAGAATTTGTGGGTTCACCACAACGATGTACGCCATGGTGATGAAGGTGGTCAGGCCGCCGAGAAATTCCGCACGAACCGTCGTTCGGTTCTCTTGGAGACGGAAAAGTCGATCGAGCAATCCGGTCCTCGTGGGTTTAGGGATGAACCGGACATTCTAAGGCACGGAACGGAGCCGCCGACGAAAAATCAGGGGTTGGAGTGGCAATGATCCTTGGGTTAAAGAACATCACTCGTCCAAGTTGATCTGATGTTGTTCATTCGCCCTGGAAGAACGCTCCGGGATGTGACGACGATCAACCTGGCGACGGTCGTCACCGCTCTCTCGCTTTTCTTCACGTCGGTCACGAAAACGTCTTTCTTTTTCCAGTCCCATTCTCAGATACCACAAGGCAATTTCGGTACGATTCCAGCAACCTGTCTTTTCAAAGATTGTTCGCAGGCTATTGTGGACTGCTTTTTCTGAAATTTGGATCTCTGCAGCGATTTCTGCATTCGTGCGTCCCTGAAAAACAAGCGCTGTGATGGCCCATTCTCTACTCGTAAGATCCATGTTTCCATACAGCAACGGCATTGCGTACACCCCCACTTCAACCGCAATCTTGCCATGTGGGTAACCGTGGCGCAATCGTTCATCTCGGACAATCTTGTGGCATAGGCAGGAAAAATGGTGAGCTTGCTAGGCAGGATTAGCAGTAGTTGACTGACTCTCGGCAGTCAGTTCGTGAAGCTCTCCAGCATTCCGAAGCTCTGGAAACCACCGCGCCCACAGTACGACAATCACGAGCGTGCCAATTCCGCCCAGAACGACGGCTGGCACCGTGCCAAACCACTGGGCCGTGATGCCCGACTCGAACTGTCCGAACTCGTTCGAGGTGCCGATGAAGATCATGTCGACGGCCGTTACCCGCCCCCGCATTTCGTCCGGCGTGGCGAGCAGCGTCAGAGTGGCGCGAATGATGACGCTGATCATGTCGCTGGCGCCGGCGAGCAGGAGTGCAATAAGTGACAGCGTCAGGCTACGTGATATTCCGAAGATAATCGTGAACAACCCGAAACCGGCGACAGCCCAGAACAACTTCGGCCCCGATTTGCCGCGCAAGGGCCAGTGCGCCACCACCAGAGCCATCAACGCTGCACCGACTCCGGGAGCCGTCCTCAACAGACCTAGTCCCCAGGGCCCGGTGTGCAGGATCTCTCGGGCATAGACCGGGAGCAGCGCCACTGCCCCACCCAACATTACCGCGAACAAGTCTAGCGAGATCGCTCCAAGGATCAGTTTGTTATCTCGAATAAAATGCAACCCGGCGAACAGGGTCTTGAGGCTCATCGGCTCGCGCGGGCGGGCCTTGATCTCAGGCTTGATGCCGAAGGTCGAAATCATGGCTCCCAGAGCCGTCACAGCCGCGATCCCATAAACGGCGGAGGGTCCACGAAGAGCCGCATACACGATTCCGCCGAATGAAGGCCCCAGAATCGTTGCGGCCTGAAAAATCGTTGCGTTCCAGGCAACGGCATTCGCGAAGTGTTCCTCAGGCACGAGTTGCGGCAGAATGGAGCGGCTGGCGGGCCCATTGAAAGAGCGGACAATTCCGATGATGACCAGCACGATGTAGATGTGAGCGATCGATGAAGTGCCGTACTTCGTCAGCGCCAGTAAGATCGCGAAGCACACAGCATATCCGCCATAGCAGGCCGACAAAACGTAGCGTCGCTCGAAGCGATCTGCAGTGTGCCCCGAGATGGGGAACAACAGGATTCCGGGAAGGAATTGCGCCAGGCCCACGTAGCCGAGATCAAGCGGACGTTTCGTAATCTCATAGACCTGCCATCCGACAGCAACTGCCTGCATCTCGACCGCCGAAACAACCAGAAACCGGGCGACTTGGAAAAGCACAAATCCTGGATGGGTGAAGGCGGCGCGCCCTGCCCTGGAATCGGGAGTGGAAGGCATGAACTTCTAATGTGACATAGGAGAGGAGGATTTTGGAAACCGGGCCTACTCTGGGCCGGCGACGGTGGACTTCGCTTCTGAAACAAAGGCCTCGACGCGATTTCTGCCACTCTTCTTCGCCGCATACAAGCTCACGTCGGCTTCGTGGAGGAATTCGGCGGGAGTGCAATAGCGGCCGTGCCCAGTGGACGTGACACCCAAGCTGATCGTCACCGAGGTTTCGCCCGCTGGTGTGGGAATCGATTTACCGGCAACCAGCTTTCGAATATCATCAGCGCGCCTTGATCCATTTGGAAGATTGCAGCCCGGCAGAATCAGCAGAAATTCTTCGCCACCGTATCGACCTACGACGTCATATGGCCTTAAATCCGCTTTGAGCCGGCGCGCGACTTCCTTCAACACTTCATCTCCGGCAGCATGGCCAAGCGTATCGTTGACTCTTTTGAAATGATCAATATCCGCCAGGATGATGCTGGCGGGCTTTTCGTCCCGGGCTCCACGCGAAACCTCACGCTCCAATGCGGCGAGGATTTCTGAGCGGTTCAACAGCGTGGTCAAGAAATCGTGGGTTGCGGCGAAGCGCAACGACTGCTGCAGTTCCACAATCCGCTTGCCAACCATGATGCGGGAGCGAAGTTCGGCGGGGTCGACTGGCTTCGCCAGATAATCGTCCGCACCCGCCTCCATCGCCTTGAGGCGATCCTGCTTCTGGCTTTTAGCGGTCAGCATGATGGTGTAGACGTAATTGCCCTGGCTGAGTTTGCGAATGCGGCGCAGAACGTCGATGCCGTCGATGCCGGGCAGCAGCCAGTCCAGCAGGGCGAGATTGGGCGGATCCGCCGACTCGAGCAGGTTGACGGCCTGGGTGCCGCTGCCCACCGCGACAAATTCCAGTCCCCAGTCCGTAAGAAAGCAGCCGAGTTTAGTCCGTTCGATATAGGAATCTTCGACCAGTAGGATTTTCATGCTCGCCCGCTTGATGGTGGCATCCTGATCGCCAGTCCTCAAGTTACGGGCAGAAACTGGAAGTACATGTCCGTGTAGGGGAGGACGTATTCGTTCGCCCCGCGAGCGTACGTCGCGTGCGGGAGGCCGTGCTACCCGAGTCCTCAGTTTCCAAATAATGCCGCCTGCATTGCACGCTTTTTCGCAACGTCGGCGAGGAGCCCGGGGCTTACACTCACCGCGTCCGCGTTACCCTTAGGCTACTAATGGGCCGTTCGCAATGCCCGCAGTCCCGAACACCCGGCGGTAGCGTTCGATTTCTTCAGAGGGACCAAGCGCCTTGGAGTAATTGTCAGAGAGTTTTACAGCAGACCTGCCTTCGACGCTCGACACTTTGCAAATCAATCCGATCGGATCAAAACCAGTTCCGTCGTTGGGGTTACATCCGCGGAAGTCGTTCGTCAATAAGGTTCCCCAGCCCGCGCTGAAACGGATTCTGCGATCGGCCATCCACTTATGCGAGTCAAAGAAATCGGTGGCACTACGAAAATCAGCGGGAGCAGATCCGTTGGCAATCCTCCCCGCAAAATACGCGTGCAGGCCGAGGATGACGTCCACGTCGAGCGTATCGGAGGCGATAAGAAGTTTCTCTCGCGGGTCGCGTCCCCGCGTTTTCAGCCATTCAATGTACTCATCGCCAGCGATGTAAGGATCTTTGCTGTCGACGCGCTGTCCGGTCCAGTCAGTAACCCAGTCGGGGGCATTGGCCAGGAACTGCGTGGTTCCAAACGTGTCCGGCAGCATGACGCGCAACGCGCCCTCGTATGTTTGCTGCCACAGTTCGAGGACCTTGTATTGCGATGCTTTTAGTTCCCCATCGTTATTCGCAAGGGCCGCAAGGACCATCGGAATCTCGTGGGCATTGGTTCCGATCGCTTCCAGGTCATGCTTGTGAGCGAGAAAGGCATTTGACGTGCCGATAAAATTACTTCCCAGATTCGCTGCCATCGCGACCACAACGTATTCCTGCCAGAGAAAGCTATGACGGCGACGCGTGCCGAAGTCGGCGACACTCAATCCGGGCACGCCGCGCAAGCGTTCAATCTTGTTCCACAATTTGGTTTTTGCCCGAGCATAGAGAATGTCGAGACCAAATTCACTCAGCGTTTTCAGTTGTGCGCGGGTTTTGAGTTCATCGAGGATGGCCAGGACATAGAGTTCCCACATCGTTGTGGCGGTCCATGGTCCCTCGAACGTCAGGTGGATTTGGCCGTCGCGCACATGGAATTGGTAGTCAGACAAGCGAAAATCTTTTTCCAGCCACTCCAGGAAGGCGGGTTCGAAAATCCCGCGATAGCCATAGAACGTATTGCCAGCCAGCCACACCAGTTCCGACTTGCGGAAGTGCAGCCCCCGTACATGTTGCAGTTGGACTTTGAACTCCTCGATGTGAATGACGTCCGCAATGCGAACGGCCGGATGTCGATTCACGAGAGACCATTCCACACGCGTATTCGGAAAATGTTTCCAGATGAACTGCAGCATCAGAAGTTTGTAAAAATCGGTGTCCAGCAGTGAGCGAATGACCGGATCGAGTTCCCAGTTGTGGTTATGCGCGCGTTCAGCGTGGTTGATGATCATCGGAGAAGGGCAGCCCTCAG